>MDTC01132799.1_pt1 | contig 71254 bp, 99 predicted proteins | sample 811181 | NCBI WGS metagenome assembly MDTC01 (sample SAMN05326644, study PRJNA326480) | marine metagenome | isolation source: seawater | place: Pacific Ocean: North | collected 2011
GACCTTTGCATCCTATCGGGATTTTGCGTCAAAATTTGGCAACACCGATGGTGAAAAGTTTGGACCAATTGCAATTGCGCAGTGGTTTGCAAACAGGCAAGCCGGAACTTACTTAAGGGTTCTCGGCGCCGGCGATGGAAAAACAAGAGCCTCAGACGGATCTGTTACGAGAGCAGGCTTTGTCGTTGGCAGCCGGCTTCCTCAAGCCAGTGGATTGCTGGGAGATAATGTTCATGCAAACACAGGTGGCGTTGGTGAAGGTAGAACATTTTTTCTTGGCTGCTTCATGTCTGAATCAGCCGGAAGCACGATTTTTTCTGAAGCGGGATTAACTGGTAATAAGGCACACTCTATTCTCCGTGGCGTTATTCTGGCTCCTTCCGGAGTTGTTCCATTCCTTTCTTCAACACTCGAAACCGATAACGCTCCAAACGCCGCGGCTGGAGCTGCTGGTATTCCAAACTCGGCAGGTGGATCAGATGCCGGAGCATTGATTGGAACTGTTAATAAAGTTTCTCAAGAGTTTGTTCTTCTCCTTAATGGTCTTAAGCAAACCGAAAGCGAAGGAAAGAATATTATTACAGCTTCTTTCGATCCGCAAGCTTCCAATTATTTCCCTAATGTCCTTAACACTGATCCGCTTCTTATCGAGTCTCAAGGTCATTTACTTTACCGTCATTATGACGTCTACAGTTCATATGCTCAAATTACAGGAAGCGGATATGCCGGAAGCCTAGGCGCTCCCGTTCTCGGTGGAAATTTAGAGCAGGCAGCCTTTATTACAACAGGGTCACTTGCTAAGAATACCCAGTCTGCAGAAGTTCCAAACTTCGAAGCATTCAAAGATCGCTTCCAACATGCATTCTCTCCGTTCGTTGTTTCACAGAAATTTGGTGGTTCACCTACAAACCTCTTTAAGGTCCACTGCTTAGATGCTGGCTTGTATCCAAATAAGCGGTTTAAGGTAAGTGTTGAAAACATTCAGAAGTCCAACAATCCAGACGTTAAGTTTGGAAAGTTTGACGTTGTTGTGCGAGAATTTGGCGATGATGACAGAAACCTAAGAGTTCTCGAAGCTTTCCGTGGCCTCTCTATTGATCCAAATTCAGAGAGATATGTCGCACGCGTCATTGGCGATCTAAACACTTTCTACGACTTTGATCAGAGACCCGGTAGCCAGAAGGTTGTTGTTGAGGGTAAGTTCCCTAATTCGTCAAACCTTATTCGAGTTCAGATGAACTCTGTGGTTGATGACGGAGAAATTGACCAAGAAGCTCTCCCGGTTGGCTTCAGAGGATTAAACCACCTCGTCACATCAGGAACTACCGCTGCTGGAAACGTTATGTTAGCGTCAACCGGTTCAACGGTTGGAGCTGTCGTTCATGTTTCGGCTTCATTGTTTAAGGGAACACCTGTTGAGCCACCTGTTCCATTCCGCAGAAACGTTGCAGTTGGAACCGGTACTGCTAAGAGATCAGATGCTCAGCTTTACTGGGGCGCTCAATTTGAGCCTCTGGACAGCTTGACACTGCCCAACAAGAATAACGCACCTCAAATCCAGCGTTCTCCGATGGATGCATACACAAATTACTTTGCAAACTACCATGTTGGTTCAAGAAATCCATCTGTCGGTGGTAACGAAGGAACGGCAAACGACGGCGGTGTTGTTCTAGACGCAGATGCGTTTAACAACAACATCTTCTCCCTAGAGAGGGTTCAGGTCGTAACAAGTTCAACCGACGTTGTTGATTCCAAGGAATGGCAGGCAGCCGTTTACAGAAGAGACGAAGCACTGGCTTCGAGCCTTACTAAGAATGATGGAGTCACTCAACCTGGAAGATTCTTGAACATTGATAAAGACTTTGGTGATATTGCATCTAAGCAATTCTTTAAGTTCTCATTCCCGGTTCAAGGTGGGTTTGACGGAGTAAACATCTTCGACGATGACAAGTCAAACCTTCTTGATGTTGCTATCAAGCGAGAGGTTGCCGACTCTAATCAGGGCGGCATCAACGGACCAACCGTACAGTCTTACAGAAAGGCTATAGACATTCTAGAAGAAAAGTCAGATGTCGACATTCAGTTGCTTGCAATTCCAGGTATCCGTCAGTCGCAGGTCACAGACTATGCCATTGACGCCGTTGAGAACAGGTTCGATGCTCTCTACATTATGGACATCCCTGTTAGCGATGCCGAAAACAATGAAATTACCGGGTCGGCCGGCCTGCCAAATGTAACAAACACTGTTACGACATTCAAGGGTCGCCCACTCGATAGCAGCTTTGCCGCAGCGTACTTCCCCGACGTCGTCGTCACTGATCCAACTACCAACACTAACGTGCAAGTGCCGCCAAGTGTTGCTGTTCTCGGTGCCTTCGGTCTCAACGATGCCGTGGCTTTCCCTTGGTTCGCGCCTGCCGGGTTTGCCCGCGGTGCTCTTGCAGCCTCTGAGGTCGCAGTTAAGACGAACAGATCAAACCTCGATGCTCTATACGACGCTAGGATTAATCCGATTACGGTATTCCCAGGTCAGGGTGGCCCAACGATCTTTGGACAGAAAACGTTGCAGGCCGCAGAGTCTGCGCTTGATCGTGTTAATGTTCGTCGCCTCCTTATCGAGATCAGACGCCAGGTCCGGCAGGTCGCGAACACCTTTATCTTCGAGCCGAACAGGGAGACGACGCTTGCTCGATTCTCTGGCGCGGTAACTCCGATCCTTAATAGAATTCAGCAGCAGCAAGGTGTTGATAGGTTCAGAGTGCAGATTGATACGACAACAACGACCCAGGCGGACGTTGAGAACAACACGGTGAGAGGAAAGATCTTCCTCCAGCCTACTCGCTCCGTCGAGTTCATCTCTCTTGACTTCGTCGTTTCGAACGCCGGTGCAGAGATCTAAGCAAGCAAACCTGATACTTATCGCTAGGAGAACAAAAAAATGGCAGAGACACTTTCAGTCACCGATATGTTGCCGAACAAGTTTGAGCCGAAGCGACAGTTTCGGTGGGTGTTCGCGATCGAGGGTATCGACGCGTTCCTCATGAAGACTGCTGCTCGTCCAACAATTAACACCGAGGAAGTGACGATTCCTTTTATCAACTCAACTCGCTACATCGCCGGCAAAACAACGTTTGATACGCTCAGCGTTACGCTCCACGATCCGATTGCACCTTCCGGTGCACAGCAGGTTATGGAATGGATCCGCACCCACTTTGAGTCTGTTTCAGGCCGCGCTGGTTATGCCGACTTTTACAAGCGAGATTGCCAGATCAAGATGCTTGACCCGGTCGGCACCGTCGTAGAGCTTTGGGACATCAAAGGATCGTTTATTACTTCTGCCGGGTTTGGAGACTTGAGCTACGATTCCTCAGATCCTTCTGAGATTTCGCTAACACTTAGGTTTGATAATTGCGTCCTGCAGTTCTGATGTAGGGAAAACACTGATGAAAATCACAAAACGACAACTTAGAAGAATCATCAAGGAGGCAATGCACTCCGAGTATGAGGATCTCTTCGACAACTCCCCGCCTCGACGCAAGGAGTCAATGCACTCCGACCCTCGCGAAGAAGCGCGAGATATTCTGCGACACTACGATATGATAGCGTCAGATGTTGGCGAGATCTATGTTGATGATTTAATCGATCACTGGGTTGGTCAAGGAAACCCTTCGCCAGGCCCTGGTGTTCGGGCGGAATTGATCAAGCTAAATTACGGAAACGAATATTTTAGGTGATGGTTTAAAATGCGAATTACAAAGCGACAGCTTAAAACAATCATTAAGGAAGAGAGGTTCCGTCTTTTGAACGAGGCCTCGCTTCAGCGTTCCAAGGCCCAGGTAGAAAATGCTTTGGGCAGCTTGCTCGTTGATTACATGGAAGAGCACTTGGACATGAGCGGCTCAAATAGAGAAGACGCTTTGCGTCGTGCAAAGGAAGACCTCAAAAGCTTCGTTCGTGGCGCAATTGCAAACGCAGTAGACTTTGAACGAGATCCGCAGTCATACACTTGATACACTTAGGGAAATACAATGAAAATTACAAAGAGACAACTTAGAAGAATCATCAAGGAAGAGAGAACGCGCATTCTCAGTGAGAACATGCATGACGCTCAGGGTTTCTACGAGAAGAAGCTCACAATTCTCAACACAGCACTTTCGGCCCTAGAGGCAGCCAAGGATCACGAGAGAACAAGTGCAATGGGCGAAGATCCTGATCTAAACCAGCTTGTTAACATGGTCATTGGTTACATCGATGCCGTTGGTTCCATGGTTCAAATGGGAAGGCGCAGATAAAATGAAAATCACTAAAAGACAACTAAGAAGAATCATCAAGGAAGCCGCTATGCCGGGAGAAATGGTCAAAGTCACCGTTTCAATGGACGTTCCGTTCGGCTTGTTCCTTGATGTCGACGACCGCCGGCCGAACCCAGAAATGGAAAGTTTGGAAGATATTGAGATGAATATCGAGGACGCATTGCGCGACTGGTTACAGCAATCTCTCAGAGAATTTCAGGGAGGCAACAGTGCTGCGTTTAAGGGCAAGCAGGGTGTTGAGCAACTTAGTCATGTCGAAATAATTGAAACCGCAACCTATTCAGCAATGGATGACATCAAAGTATCAGTGAAGAGGTAACCATGAAAATCACAAAGTCACAACTGAAGAGAATCATCAAGGAAGAAAGAGCTAAACTCGTGAACGAGGCTCCTTCGGAAGACCTTATTACACTAGCCGCCATAGAAAACCATATTGGCATGCTAAAGCGTATGCTTGATGTGGCGGTAGACGGGGGCATGATGTCCTACAATGAACATGACGACCTGGTCGACGCGCTCTACGATGTGGAAGGCGCGCTTCAAAAAGTAGCAGAAGGCGGCTCCGGCGCTCCGAGTTTCTAAAAGGATTACCAAGCATATGAAAATCACGAAGCGCCAGCTTAGAAGAATCATCAAGGAAGAGTTGACTCGCGGTAGATACGATGAGTTAACCGACGAGTTGTCAGACTTGTACTCCAAGATCGAAGACGCAAAAAGTTTACCTGAACCAAATCGCACTGCCTCTTTTCAGTTTTACCAGAATGCCATCAATCAGCTTCAAGCTTATCTTGCAAAAGCTCGTGCGGAAGGCCTTTCAGAAATAAGCGAAGACTCGAATCCCGGTGATTACTACGCCAGAAAGGATCGAGAAGCTCGCGCACTTTCCGGCCAAGTTAATGCAATGCGTAAAAAGTTAAGCGGTTTACGTCAAGGTTCTCCCGAGCATCGCAAAGCCACTAAAGAACTCCGGGGACTAGAACAACGCCTTGAGTTAGCAAAGTATGTAGGAGATTAACATGAAAATTGCAAAACGACAGCTTAGAAGAATTATCAGGGAAGAGAAGCAGAGAGTCATCAATGAAAAACTTGCCGGACACCAGCATCAAAGACTGCTTGAAGACATTAGCATCATGTTTGAGAAAGAAATAAACACAAGGCTCAGCCAGGTCGACGGCGACTGGTATAGAGACCCTGAAACAGTGCAGGCTGTATCCGATATGCTTGACATGCTAAAGCGGCAAATGAAGTCATATGGGAAAGAGCGCTCTTGGTGGAGGGAGCGGTGAAAATCACAAGGCACCAACTCAGAAGAATCATTAAGGAAGAGAAGGCCCGGCTAGCCGAGGCAAACCCTGACGGAACTGTGTCCGACAACGAGGATGCAGAGATTTTTGTCTTTCTTGCCGACGTTGAGGAACGCATCGAAGAGCTCGCGCAATTCATTGTAATGGAGTCTGAGAGAATCGGTGGTCGCTTCAGAGCACCCGGGCTTAGAAAGAGAGCGTTTCAGTCGATCCTCGAAATCATTCGTGAAGACTATAGGTTTTAGAGTTTCGCGACGAAGCTCGTCAGCGTATCATGAACAATTTAGAGCACGCTTCAAACCAAAAAGGAAAGTAAAATGAGAATCACAAAGAGGCAGCTTAGAAGAATTATTAAGGAAGAGAGATCACGTCTGCTTGCGGAGACCCGCGTTCGCCGTTTTGTAAGACGAAAGCTTATGGAACAGCGCGGAACTGCGGTCATTGATGAACTTGCCGTGGACTTGCTGAGGGATCTCACCATGTATCACCAGCGAGGCGTCGACTCTCTGGCTAATGAGTACAGATCTAGAGTTGCTGCACTTGGGCTTAGCAGAGAAGATTTCGAGGAGCAACTCGGCGATGCCTTCACTGACGGTGATCCAGAGGCTGCATCTCGTTTTGAAGAGTATCGTGATGAGGAAGACGCAATGCGCGACGGAATGCCTCACAACGAAGAGATGGCTGCAGCATGGGACGACTTTGGTTTGATCCGGCGTGATTTGGCAGCAGCACTGTACCGATAGGAAGTTCTGTGCGAATTAGAATTACGAGAACTCAGCTGCGTAGAGTCATTAGGGAATCCTGCCGCAGGATGGGTTCTCGTAATTCCTCTATTCGCTTGCTAGAAGATAATCACACCTATTGGGACCGATACCACGCGAAATGGCTCGAAACCGCACAGATGAGTGAGGAAGATTTTCAAGCGCTCGCGGACGAGTACAGGGCCATGGCCGCCGCCGGTGAAAAGGCGGCGAAGGGATACAAGGAGCGCGACCCAGACAACGTCCCTCAGGGTCCATGGACCGGTAATCGCGAGTATTGGAAAAACCCTGACATGAAAGGTTACAAGTTTACAGCGCGTCATCGGAATGTCGTCCCGCCCATGAATCTTGACATTCGACCCGAATACCCTATATTGTTTGGTATGTCTCTCGAAGATGCTTACAATATCCACGCGGCCTCGCCCGCCGGGTTATATCCCTATGGTTCTGGCAAGCCGGCGGGGACGGGGTACGCGGACTACGTGGAATACTACACGCGGAAAGACGTGAAGGCTCGCATTGCTCAAGCGAAAAAAAAATTCGCAAGTACACCGAAAGCCAAGCGTGATTTTGAAGACGAGCGCTACAGATGGGCGATCTGGCAGGTCGGCGACGAAGGACCTCCAGAAGCAGTCATAGATGATCTTGCTTTGGACTTGTTGAGAAACGTTCGCAAGTACGCCAAGAGCGGCGTCGGGCGCCTGGCCGGCAGATACAGGAAAAAAATCCTTAAGCTTGGAATGAGTAAGGAAGATTTTGACACTGCGTTTGGCGATGCCATGACGGACGGTGATCCAGAAGTCTCTGACCGATTTTACAGGTACAAGGGTGATGATCTCCCGCAACTCATAAATGACTTAGTGTCAAAAATATATCGATAAGGAATTTCAATGCGAATCACAAAGCGCCAGCTTAAAAGAATCATTCTCGAAATGTACCATGATGACCAGCCGGATAGCATCTCACAGAGACTAAAACTACGAAATGATATCGGAGAGCTGTCAATGAGCTTTGTTAGAACCGGTCTTGACAGAGACGAGGTTGCAGGAATCTTGCGTGACGTTGCAGACGGAATTGAGAGATAGTAAAAAAACGTAAGCTCTCTATTTATCTTTTACACAACCACGTTATGATTGTGTGAGAGGTTTATAGTATGAGCAACCGTGGATCAAACGCCGTCTTTTCGGGTGGCATTCAACAAACAGACGTAATGAAGGATTCTTTCGGCTACGAAGTGCCGGTTGAATCTGTTCCCCTGCCATCGCTTGGAAAGGCGTATCCAGAAGGAAACCCTCTCAGCGGTCAGGAAACCGTTGAGATTCGGGCAATGACAGCAAGAGAGGAAGATATCCTAACCTCTCGTGCGCTTATTAAAAAGGGCACTGTTATCACCCATCTTATTAAGTCTTGCCTCACAAACAAGTCTATCGATGTCCGGAACATGATTTCTGGCGATCGTAACGCTTTGATGATCTCGCTGCGAATCACGGGTTACGGCCAAGAGTACGGTGTCGAGGTTGAGTGTCCGGCATGCGGAACTCGCTCAAAACAAGACTTTGATCTTGCAGCACTCGAGGTTAAGACCCTTGATATCGACCCGGTCACTCCCGGTACAAACGAATTTGAATTTGTTCTTCCGGTTACAAAGAAAAAAGTAACCTTTAAGTTTCTAACAGGGGCAGACGAAGAAGAGATTGCAGTTGTTCAAGAGCGCAAGAAGAAGAGTGGCTTTAAGTCCGATAATCTTATTACAACGCGCCTTATGTATTCCATTGTTTCAATCGACGGAATTACGGACAAATCAAAAATCAACGGCTTTATTCGAAACATGCCGGCTCGAGACTCACTCTTACTTCGCCGCTATATTGATCAGAATGAGCCAGGCATCGACATGAAGTCTTGGATGTCCTGCCAGAGTTGCTTTACTGATTCGGAGGTACGGTTGCCACTGGGCGCCACGTTTTTTTGGCCTGACGCCTAGCGACAAAGAGGTCTACCTCGAACAGATCTTTCTCTTGATGTACTACATGGGCTTCAGCTATAACGAAGGCTATGACCTTCCGATCTGGAAGCGGGTGTGGTTTATCAAGAGAATTAACGATGAGATTAAGAAGTCTAACGATGCCAACGCCCCGGCTTCTCGTGCTGCTCACGATAACACACCCGATCAAAGAGCGGTTTCAGGTAGAAGTCGTGCAAACGTTCCTGCAAAGCTCAGAAGGTTCACATAACGATGGATAAAAAACAGCGGCATGATATTGCGACCTATTTGTTAGGTGCCTCAGAGATGCCAACTGGAATCTCTGGAAACACTCAGCAGGCCGCCTTTGCAACCAAAAAGCTTAAGATGGCTCTTGACACTGGTGACATTGGTGGTATTTCTGATGCGATAAAGGTCAGGAGCACCGCCGCGGCGGCATACACGGTTCAAACTAAAAAGCCTTGGCCCTTTTGAGCACCCGCGCAAGAGAATACTTATAGCCTGAGGATTCTGACGTGGCAGACGATCTAGGAACACAACTGGGCATTCAGAACGAGATCAACAAAGTTCTCGTTGCACGCGAAGCAATAATGAAGCGTAATGCAAGCTTGCTTCAAGGACAGGCTCAGCTTGCTAAAGAACTTTGCAATGCTCTGCGCTGCGAAAATTTAGACGGCATGGATGACCGGCTAAGAGGCATCAACGATGCCATGGAAGATGCTGCAAATGCTGCTCAAAATGCCGGAAATAACTTTAATAGCACAACAGAAGAAATTGGGCAAATGGTCGATGAGCTCGATAGCGCTTCGACTTCGACCAAAGCCTTAACCGCTGCGTCTCAAGGACTTAAGGCCGTCGGCTCGGCTTTTAAGGTTGTCGGCGGATCGATTATGGGAGCCTTTAGTGCTGCATTTAACGCGGTATCTGCAGTGGCGGCCGGCATTGGAAAAGCATTTAGTGCAATCTTGGCGGCTTCAAATGAAGCTGCAGCTGCCGGAAGGGCCGTGGCGGAAGCGTTTGAGGACGTTCGTGAAACATTCGGAGACCTTTCGACAGGCGAAGGCTTAGCGGTTACCGAAGCTTTTCATCACGTCGATAAAGCGGCTAACGATTTTGGCGTAAGCCTAGGAAGCCGTTTTGGTCCTTTTGCCGAGGGTACTGTTGCAAAGCTAAAGGCTATGTCGGCGGCGATGGAGAATCTAGGATCTTTAGGTCCGCTACTTGAAAAGCAATTTACTGGAAAAGTCGTATTTGCAATGGATAGCCTTGCAAAGGGAGCAGGAATTAGCGGAGAAGCTTTCCAGTCCCTTGCAAATAGATCCCTAAACGCAGGCCAGTCCCTGGAAGGAGTTCTTGAGCAGACTTCCAAAAGCATTGCGGCTGTCGCAAGGGGAATCGGCGTTAGTACAAAAACCCTTGGCAAGAGCTTTGATGCAATCGCTAAAGATGTTTCAAACTTTGGACATCTAACCGTTCAGGAGATGACAAACCTTGCGGCCGTCATGACAAAGACCGGTATCACGATGACAACGGTTCAAGGGGTTGCTTCAAAGTTCGATCAGTTCGACAGTGCGGCAGAAAGTGTTGCAAAACTGACTCAAGCGTTTGGCTTAAACCTTAATGCGATTGATCTGCTAAACGCATCCGATGAAGAGCGACTTCAAATGCTTAAGACTTCCTTCATGCAGCAAGGAAAGTCGATCGACCAACTTAGTAGACAAGAGAGAGCTTACCTAGCATCTAGCGCCGGTATAGCAGATTCCGATCTCGAGCGTGTCTTCGGAGACCAAGCTGGCTCAATTGATGAAACTGCAACGGCGGCCGAGAGAGCACAGGAAGCTCAGATCACCATGGCAGCTTCAATGCAGGAAATGGAGAAGAGCATCAAGAAAATATTCGGCCCTCTTCTTTCTCTAACCGGCTTGTTTTCATCTTTCTTTGAAGGGTTTGACAAAGCGTTCTTATTGAGTGGAATCCTAAGTCCTCTTAGGCAAGTACTTCAGGAAATATTTGATCTAGGTTTTAAGTCCGGGACTGACTTTGCGGCGGCGATTAAAAGTATCAATGAAAATCTAGGCGGCTTGGACGGAGCTCTGGGGGGCTTAAAGAAACCGTTTGAGATACTCAGGGATTTTTTCTTTGAGATTAAAATTGCATTTCAGGAAGGGTTTGAAGAAGACATTTTTGGAAATAAAACTTTCAACCCCGGCTATCTCAAAACTGCGTTTCTCAACTTTTTCAATCGTTCTATAACAGTGATTGAATCAGTTGTAACCGAAGTTGCACCTACAATTGCAACTGCCATGGGATCCGTGTTTGGTGCTGCGATGCAGGCAGTCAAAAATAACCCTGGTGCTATTGCTTCAATTCAGACAGGGGTTAGTGAAGCGCTTACTTTTGTGTTTGATCAACTTACTAGTTTTCTTACAAGTGGCCCTGGGAAAGCACTAATGATGGCTTCGGCCGGCGCCATTGCTGTCTCTTACGGTCCGATGATAATTGCGATGTTTGCTCCTCTAATGGCGTTTGCTGGTCCTTCAATCAAAACCGGCCTTGAAGCAGTCGGATCTATATCACCGGCAACGGTCGGCAAAGCTGCCCTAGCAATTGGGGCTCTGGCACTTCTGGCGTCAGGTAGTCTGTTTCTGTTTGGTCAAGCGCTAGGATCTATGGCCGGATTAACGATGCAAAACGTAAAAGTCGGTGCAGCGGTAATGTTGTTTGCGCTTGGTAGCATTGGTGCAATTGCAGTAGCGGCCGGTATTATGGGGGCCGTATTGTCCGCACCGCCGATTGTGTTTGCCGTTGGCGTCGGAGCAGTTGCTATTGCAGCGTTTGGGGTCTTTCTAACAAAGGTTCTGGTTCCGTTAGCTGTTCAAATGGTGGATGGTTTAAAGAAAATTAAGCCTGGAGCTGCGAAAAAAGCTTCTGAAGTTGCCTCTGACCTAACGTCTGCAGCAGCATCTCTGGCTGCCCTCGGCGCCGTTCTTGCAGGGACAAGTGTGGCTGGTGCAGCATCGGGAGTTGTTTCATTCCTAACCGGCGGCAAAATAAGCCCGGAAGATGGTATGAAAAAACTGGTTAGCGTTGGAATGCTTGCTGCAAAACACATGCCTAGGCTTGACAGAGCTATATCGAAAGCCAACGTCGATGCGGATGCGATTTCAGCATTTACAAGAGACACGATCCGAACCGGTATCAATATATCGAAATTTGCCGGCGGGATCAAAGAAATGTCTGAAAGTCTAGACATTGCCAAAGAAGCACTTGGTTCTGGAAATGCAGGAGCGCTGGCTGTTGCAACCGCCCTAGTGACAGATTATAACTTGGTTGTCGACGAACTTCGAAAGCTAGGACACAACGGTGTTGATCTTGACGCTACGATTGACACGATTCAGAAAGGAATTACAACCAATAAAACGAAAATTACAATCGATAGAGATAAGATTGAGTTGAACGTTAAGCTAAATGTCAACCTTGTTGCGGACAAGCTAGCTGAAGCTCTTTCTGACCGAAGCGTTGTTAGCGACGAATTCAGACTGGTAAGATCCGGCGGCGGAGTGAATGTATAATGAAAGTTTATGACTATATGATGGAAAACAAGATGCTAAGTGGACTGATCGATGCGTGCGAATCGGATGATCAGAAAGAAGCCATTAAGGCATACGCAAAAGATGTTTGCGAAAAGTACGAACCATTCCTGAAGAGCGTTAGAGAAAACGTTAAGACAAAAGATGACAGAGACGCTCTTTTAAAAGCAATTATGAATTCAAGGAAGCGTGGAAATGCCGACTGATCCACCTGACAATTATCTAATCGATGATACGAATGGAAGCGGAGACTTTAACGAGGGCGACGATCTTAAGCCCGCGTTAAAAAGAACTCTTGGTAGCTTTATTTCTGAGCTTACAAAGACGCAACCTACCAAGAATTCGTATCAGATTGAACCTGATATTGTCGAGCCGGCATCTTTTCAAGAAGTAACAAACCGAACTCCCGGAATGGTTTCTGCAACAAGTACGCTTTCTGATTCTTTTATTAAAGAAGTTTCAGAAGATGCAAAGGCTTATTTCGAGTCTCTTAACCAGGGCGACTACGGCGGCGGAAAAAATCCTCTCATTGATATATTTGACAAAGAGCTTCGCCAGGCAAAGCACGGTGAAAAAATTGCGGCCATTACCGGGAAAGGCCGAAAAACAAAAATTGAGAAAAAAGTTTCAGAAGTTCTAAAGAATAACAGGTTTCACCCCGGCGGAAACACTCCGTATGTAAACAATAGAGGGATTTCAAAAGATCTCAGAGTTCAGAAACTTTTTGGCGAGTACATACCCGAAGGCGAAAACGGCGCTTCCGATTATAGCATCGACGACATGCAGCGAATTGCATATTCGCTTTTGCTCAAAGCATCAGGAAGATTACAGTCCGATGACAACCCAGATGAATTTGACTCCGGAAAAATTCTAACGACAACCGGCGGTGAAGGAGTTCAGGTTGCTACGGTACGTGTTGGAAATAAAAAGGTAGACACCGGCGATATGTACGCCGCAAACGCTTACCAAGGTCCAAACAACGAAAAGATCGTAAAAGAAAATGCTGCCGAGTACTTTGTCAACGACCCTGAGTTAAACGAGAAGGCAGGTCCAGGTGGATTCAGAAAGCCTGGAACATCGTTCGGTCAGACGTACAGTCACCTCGAACAATTTGCTCCGTTTGGCGCTTATTCACCATCACCTATCGCTCTACTGGTCCCTCAGTTTGTCACAATTGCTGCGTCCACTGCAGCCGTCGGAGCGCTTCTTCAGCTTCTTGTTCTAGGGTTTGATCTTGGTGCTAACGATTTAGACCCTAATTCTAATGTTTTACCTTTTGGAAAGTCAAAAGAATCCGTAAGAGACACTTCTCCCTTAGGTTTTCCTCCAAGCTTTCGAAGTATATTAGGGATTCCTTACTTAGAGCACGGTCCTTCTTTGATAGTCAATGTTGCATTAGGTCTTGGCTGGTTTCAGGCAGCTTCGTTATGGGGCGGAGCAGGATTTGTAACCTCTGTCCAAAGAACTGTTGCACGAGACGTTGTCGATTTTATGGGAACTTTTACTGATCCCAATGGGCCTTTCTCTGGTGGACCAATCTCTGACTTATTCGGGGTTGGGGTTGTCATAGACTCGCTACTTAGATCACCGTTCTATCGCTTTGTAGTCGTAATGATGATTATTGGCGACAAGATTCAAGCAAAGCGTCTCTACAAGACTGACGATATTGATCCCAAGGATCTCCCCAAGCATAGGGGAGGCGCAAACAGAAAAGTCTCTGGTGAAAAATCACTTGTATGGGCCTCGAACCAATCTAAAAGTGCTTACATCGAACCTACACTGTTGCCTAAGGATAACCAATTTAAAAAACCTACAAGTGGCAACGATCAATTTTTCCCCCTTGAAAAAGGAATCTCTAGAATCTCTGCCGACAATGTAAGGGAAATTGAAGACAACCTCGACGCCGAGTACATGCCTTTCTATTTTCAAGACCTTAGAACGAATGAAATAATTTCTTTTCATGCGTTTTTGTCTAACATATCTGATTCATATTCTCCAACCATTAATTCACAGACTGGCATTGGTAGAATTGAGCCTGTATTGATTTATGGAGGAACAAGCAGATCAATTTCGCTTGAATTTGTTGTTGCTTCACTTAATCCTGCTGACCATAATTCAATGTACACAAAAATCAATAAGCTTACGACCATGGTCTATCCTCAGTTTTCACGCGGTAAGCAGCTTTTAATTGAAGATGGCGGCAAGTTTGTGCAGCCTTTCTCACAAGTTCAGACGTCTAGTCCCTTAATTCGAGTCAGACTTGGTGACATTCTTTCTTCGAATTATACAACAGCTGCAATCCAAAGACTTTTTGGCTTACAGAAAGAAGGTACTTTTGAGTCACCAACGCCACAGCCTGAGGGACAAAGCGCCGGCGACGATAATGCCGCTGAAGTGTCTCAGAAAGAAATTGAAATAGAAGCATCACGATACGAAACACCTAAGTTTCCCGGGGATCCAAGCAGCGGACTAAAGCCAGGTGATAAGGTTGATCTAATTGGTCTTCCTAGCATCGGCGTTAAAAAACCGACAACTTTACCTACGTCACCGTTTGATTTTCAAGTTCCGGTAATTGGTGGCGCCCCGATATCTTTGACAATTAACGCCATGGTCGGGTTTCAGTATTACAGAAAAGACCCTTCAGGGTTAAGTCCGAATGCGTTAGTATTAGCCGGTGCCGGCGCTAAGCCGTCGCCAGATTCGGACATAATTTTAAGTGACCCGATATACTCCGCAACATACTCTAAAGAAACTTTTGATGAACTCAGTCGAAACGTTGATTTTCCAATAGTTCAAACTACTACGATTACGCATCGCACATTCCAGGGTTTTGGATTTTTAAATGGAAAATTTTTAACAGACGAGGCAAGAAGACAGATAGGTGGTGATGCTGCGAACCAAGCGTTTAAAGAAGATTTTTTCGCACCAGAAAAGAACGCAATTATTCGTAGCTTCGAATCTACGCGCGGAAGAGGCTTGGCGGGCATGATTACAAACCTTGACATTAAGTGGGGAGATACATGGTCGGTCGACAAAGGATCGAGGGCTCCTAAGTACTGCACAATTTCAATCGGATTCTCGCCGATACATGATATTACTCCGGGAATCGACCATAACGGAATCAATAGATCTCCAATATACGGTGTTGGATCTACGTCTAGATCAATTAGAGGTGGAGACGTTTACGACAGTGAGGACGAATCATGATTAGACGCTACACTAATGACAACAAGATTCGTACTGGCAGAATGATTGGAACTCCAAAGGCTTCAAGAATTCTTTCAAAGGCAGTTCGAAACGGAACAATTCGAGTAAACAATCGAGTGCTTAAAGAAGGCGAACGGCTAGACTCTATCGCCGGAGAACTCTACGGAGATGCAAGACTCTGGTGGATCATTGCTGCGTGTAGCGGCGTCGGATGGGCGCTACAAGCTCCGGGCGGAACAATTCTGAAAATACCGGCTTCGCTGGCGCAAGTTCGGGCATTGGTGGGTTAAAATGGCCGTTGATTCTAATGGCACAAGCCTTGCTGCGCTGCAAGAGCTGGCGGCTTACTTCGGAGGAAAAAGCGAGGTTGAAAACCAGGCATTCACCGTTTCCGAAGGAAAGATGCTTCTTGATGAAGTCAGAAGCTACTTGCACAAAGAAGTCCTTCCAAGGATTACTCGGAGTGAACTTGGCGGAGCAACAGCTCTGCAGCTTGCACAAATCATAACAACTGGCATCGATCAAGAAGATGTCAACGCCGCAAGGAAGATTATTGCAATCACGGCAGAGGCTGGTGCTGGTAAATTTGAAACGGCAGTAAAGCCTTCCGAATGTGTTTTTGGCCTCGAGTCTGGAGACAACGAAAGCGTGTCGGCAATACAGGTATTTCCGGTGGATCTCAGTTTTTCCGGAAGAAGCAGCGAGATTCTCGATGTTTTTTTCAACGGAATCCCGAACATCGAATGGTCAAGGTGCGTTCCGTTCTTCGACCTCATGATTGTGTCATCGAGATTTCCCACAGATGAAGGGGGCAAACCGAGCACCATGAGCCAGTCGTTGTTCCTGTCAAGCGGTGAGTCACTAGATCCAGACATCGGCATGAAGATTGCAAAAGCGAAGCCGGAGGGATTCAAACCACCAGGCGGTGCCGATGAGGATGAGCAGTTCACGGTTTCCGGGATGGAGCTGTTTACCTCACCACAGACGCTAGTAAACGCCGATAACGAATACTTCGAGGTTGACGAAACCGGGCAGGGAGGCACTGCGATCCTAGACCGCTTCCGGCCGTTCATGACAATCAAGTCGTTCGCCGTTAACGTTACACCGGCTTTCGGCCTTCAGGGATTCAAGAAGGCAAAGATGTCCCTCACCCTGCACGATCGATCTCGCCTAGGGCAGATCGAGCCGCTTGTCCAGCCAGACATGTACGGAAAAACAGAGCTAAGGGTTGAGTACGGTTGGTCACATCCAGCAATCAACGATCCCGGAACGAATCCTATAGGTGAGTTCCTCAACTCTCTTCGCGTAAAAGAAAAGTACGGAATCATCAATTCAAGCTTTTCGTTTACTGACGATGGCCAGGTCGACATAAACCTAGAGCTTGCGATGAGAGGTGCTTCGGACTCATTCACCACAAACGTGAATGACACGGCCACGTCCTCAAACTTGCTCGAGCAGCTGGATGGCACGGTAGAGAAACTGCAGGAAGAATTGTCAAGAATCCGAGGTGCGAACACGAAGCTCTCGGATGTTGTCGGAAAAACAATCATTCCCGCATCGTCAAGCACGAGCTCGGTTTTAAGAATCAGCGATAAGGATCGAGTCGTAATCCAGCAGTTCATAAGAAACAGATCAAATAAAGGGACCGAACTTCAGAAACTGTTGAAAGATTTGTTTGGAACGAAAGGCGACGACGGCCAGAGAGGTAAAATAGTAGATTCATCTTCCAGTACCTTTACAGAAAAAATCAGAATCTTAAGTAATGGTAATGATCCGTTTGCCTCTCGATTTCCTTCTCAAGCAATGACGACGGCAGACTATGACAATGATTTTTCCACAAGCCGCGGCGTGATGAAAGAATCGTACTGCTCGCTAGGCAAGCTGCTGATGAACTTTGTTGGTGCGCCCCTGGCAGCGACCGGTAAATTTGATGAAGTGCAGTTCATCTTTTATTCGTTTAATAGGCTGGCTGGCCACGTTAGACATCACAACATTGCTCAGTTTCCAATCAGTGTCAGCGATTTCAATACGAAGTTCAAGAAGGAGTTTCCGCTAAAGGACTGCACGATCAGGCAGTTCATCGATTTCATAAATCGTGAATTCATTCAAGACGAGTTTACAAGCAAGGTCTATCGTCTAGACAGTCTTTATCAGGCCGGAGATGACGGAAATATAGAGGTCAAGCCTGCGTACGAAGACCCGTCAGACCTTGCTGACGAAAAGACTAAATCACTAAAGCAGGCATACCCAGAAAATTCTTCGATTGAGTTTAGAAAACCCCAGCTTCAAATGGTCATGGAAGCGGTTCCTGGAATCACCATTGAAGGTGATGCGTACTCTGTGGACGAGGAAAAAACAATCCTTCGCATATTCATGTTCGACAAGTCGGCAACGACATCAGAGTCGCAGGCAATGATCTACAACTCTCTCGCCCGACAGAACTTTGGAATATCCCAAACAACCTCAACCGAGAAGAACGAACTTGATAACAGCGGGTTCGAGGAACAAGGATCGATCGCAGGTCACAACGAAAGGCTTGCCAAGATTCTTGCAAACCTTGACGCATCGGGTGCAATTGAATCACCGGTCGCGGCAGAAACATCGGAGGGAACTCAGGCTGCGACCGAAAACCTCATTAAGCCACGCGTTTCTGCAAGAGCGCTCAAGGAAGCTCTCAAGAAAACCACGCCTAGCTGCCTGATCGGCTCGACCGGAAACCCTGTCATCAACGCTCAGCTTTCTAGCATGAATGATCCAGCATTGGCATCAATTAGAATTGCAAACAACGCCTCTTCGAAGGGCTCAGCAACGGGCAACGACGACCAAGGGTTTCCAACATTCATTCAGCCAACACAACTTAACGTCACCATGTTTGGAATGCCACTAATCTCATATGGGACAGAGATGTTCTTTGATTTTGGTACAAACACAAACGTTGATAACTTCTACGTCTGTACGGGAATCGATCATAGCTTCTCGCCTGGAGAATTCAAGACGAACGCAAAGTTCACACAGGTCGACGGGTTTGAGAAGTTCCGATCGGCAATCACCCAAGTTCAGGCCATTCAGTCAACCCTGAAGGAAATCAACGAAAAAGACTAGTCTGTAAAGCCGCTGTTTTGTGGTTAAGATTTTGCATGCAGTACTTTATCAATAGTTGTGTTATTGGAACCGATGCCCACATGAATGTTCAAGATGGCTATCGATGGACATCAGAGATCCCTGACGATAAATGGGCTCTTGGAGATAGAAGACATCTCATGAACATCGAAAGCATGGCTGAGTTATTCCGAGCCGAGGTTACGACGTTTATGTCGCTTCCTCAGGCAAAGTTCTTTTCGTCACTTGGAATCAAGCCAAAAGAAATTGGATGGTCTAAAGCCATCGATCCCAAGGTCTATAGGAAGACTATGGAAGACCTTATCAGTGGTTGCTCTGGCATCTTAGAGGAACTTGAAAAATCAGGCTATGAAAATACGTACATCAATAATCAGAAGTTTCTAAGAACCCTTCAGGGCGCGCATGTAGACCAAAAAGCTGTTGAACGAGCAATGAGGACTGAGGGTGACAGCACGCAGCTAACAAACCTTCGTAGTTTTAAGTCCGATTCTGGAGTTGTGAAAAGGGTCGTATACAATGTTACCGAGAGCTCGACCGGTCGGATGAAGGTTAAGTCTGGTCCAAAGATCCTAACTCTCAAGAGGGAACATAGGAGTATTGTAAAGTCTCGCTTTACAAACGGTGAAATTATATCAATTGATTATTCAAGCCTTGAGCCTAGGATCGCTTTAGCACTTCAGGGACACAACCCAAAAGGGGATGTGTATTCATGGATTGACAAGTCGATATTTGACGGAAAATTAGGAAGGTCAACGGCAAAAATCATGACACTTTCAATCATTTATGGAATGTCTATTCATGCCGCCGGAAGAAAGTATGGAAAAGTAACACGCAATCAGCAAAAACAATTAAGAGAAATTTTTGGAATCGATAAGATCGAAAAACTAGACGCCGAGTACAATGCATATGGCCGGCCTATTTATCCTGATAGCGATCGAAAAAAGTTTAACTCATATATTCAAAGCACTGCTGTAGATGCTGCAGTGCTCGGGTTTTCTAAAATACATGATATGGGATGCACAGAAGCAATTCCCTTATTTATGATTCACGATGAACTTGTCTGTGATGTCCCGGAAGGTTACAGCAAGTTTGTCAAACACATACTTAGTAATGGGATAACTGTTGATTTGCTTGGAAAGCCTGCAAATCTCGAAGTTAAAGTGGAGACGTTCGGTGGATGCAATTAAGCTATTAGTCGAAAAAAGAACCCGAGCAGGAAATGATGTTGTTTCCTCATATCCCGGGCGACCTCGAGATGATCTAAGGCTTAAAAAGCCAAAAGAGATTTTTAGAAAACTAGGAATTTCTGGCGCATCGAAAAAAAATACTGCAACCGAGGCCGTGGGTGATTTAATCCAGACCGCAAGGAAAGAGCAAGCATTCAGAAATGCTTTTGGACCGCCAATCGGTGTTCTGGATAATAATGGAATAAAAGGCATTTTCGTACCAATCGGAAATATCGACATTAAGTCTATGACTCAGTATCTTGCCTTATTCTTAATTGCAGCATTTGATGGTGGCTTCATTAGAAATATCGACGACGTTAGAGTTCAGCACGAGACAACCGGCCGTGGGGTAATTGTGTATGCTACGAAAGGCGGAAAATCTAGGTGGAGCGGTAAAGCAGTTCCCGCTAAAACCACTGAACAAACTGATAAAAACGAATAACATTTAACCGGAGGGTTAGATGGATATCGAAAGTTTGTGGGCTCAATATAGTTCTTTTGCAAAGTCAGCGTTTAGTGACCCTAAGCCGCTAGAGTCCTTGTTCGATCAACTCGGCGAACGTATCATCATGACACCAAGTACTAGATTTGTTCATGAAACCGGGTGCGAGCCTGGTGGAATGATTTATACGTCTATGCAGGTTGCAAAGACTGCGATGAAGTTAGTCGAGGCTTATAATTTTGACATGAGTCTAAAGCGATCAATTATTAAAGTTGCACTACTTCACGACCTTGGAAAGATTGGTGATTTAGAGCACGACTGGCTTCTGCCTCAAGACAACGGCTGGTATAGAGATAAGCACGGCGCGCACTATAAGTTTAATGATGCAGATGGAGTTCAGAAGATGTCCGTCTCTCATAGGACGCTCTATCTACTTCAGCATTTTGGTGTAAAGCTCTCGAGGGATGAATGGCTGGCAATTCAACTTGCTAATGGCTTTCACTTTGAGGAGAATCGCTGGTACGTTTACAGCGAGCCTGATATTGCCACAGTTATCCAGCATGCAAAACATATCGTTTTAAAACGAGCCTAATATTTATAAAAGCGTTGGGTGGTTAAATGTCAGAGCGGCAAATTAGATCTTTTGTTCGTCGTGTTCTCGAATCATCAGTGATCGACGAGGACGACGAACAAGAAGGCGAAGAAAAAGACGAAGTCTCGGCCGGAGGAGTTGCAGGGGTTTCAACACCACTGGGAACTGGTCCTAGCTATCCAAACCGCGAGAAGTCACGCCGTGTACCTCCCTACGTTGCAGCAGGAAAGGCTTTCGGCAACGCAAAGCTAAAAAAGAAAAAGAGAAAATAATGGCAGTTTCATATAACAGGGCGCCGCTAGGTCTTACACTATCGCATGTTACACCAACCGGTGCAACGCACTCTAACGCATTTCACACTATTTCTTCGTGCTATGTAAATAATAAAAGAATCAACAACAATGTCACGGTTAAAGTAGAAATATATAATAGCCTTTCTGACTACAACGCAGGGAAGCCCCAAATTGATGATTTGAACTTTACTTTTACCTTGTTGAAGAATTTAGTCAACAAGCAGACTGTTACCAGAAGAGACGATATACTAGTGCAAGCATATAATAATCTTATGACTCTTAATGCACCTGATGGATCTGCAACCAACTATTCTGGGGTTAAAAACGATAGTACCTCCACAGAGGATAATGAAACTCGGAAAGGCAAAGACAACACAGAAGTATAGTCGCAAAATATAAAAGGATTCTAAATAATGAAGATCACTAAAAGACAGTTAAGAAAACTTGTGCTTGAAGCACAGAGTACCGAAGCAACATACGTTTCGCCCGATGTAGTTTCTAAGTACATGCGAGAGATCGAGGCTAAGCTAAACGAACTTTCTGACATGGGGATGACGAACGATCAGCTCGTTATTATTATGGAAGAAATTACTCAAGACATCAGAGATGGATTCGTAGGAGAATCAACATGAAAATCACAAAGAGACAACTTAAGAAGCTTATTAACGAAGAAAAGGCTCGTCTAACCGAAGCAGCTAGCATTACGGCAACAGACAACTTAGAGACCGCCATGGATGAGTACGTTAGTTCATATCTAAGGATTTCTAAGGGACAAGACATGAGTGGTGCGCTTGCATCCTTAAGTGAGCAAGTTGAAGGATACATCGAGTTCCAGAGCGGTCTAGACGAACCCGAGCGACCATAGATTTTCTTCCGTAACAAACAAAAACTATTTGAAAATTTACTACATTTAATATACAGTTTGGTGAGTGAAAAAACTCACTGAAACACGATAGCAAGTTACCAATTTGGAGGTTTGAATGGCTATTGACTTTGATGCGCTTCGCCGGAAGCTCGGCCAGCTTAGTGGCAATAACTCTCGTCGCAACATTATGTGGCGACCACAAGAAGGCGAAACCTCAACCGTTCGTCTCATTGCTTTTCCCGACAACGACGGACAGCCTTTTGCTGAGCGCTGGTTCTATTATGGGATTGGTGCAAACCGCGGTCTTCTAACGCCGCATCAGTTCGGTAATCCAGACCCTTTTCAGGAGCTTATCAATAAGCTTCGAGATGATGGTTCAAAGGAGTCTTACGAACTGGCAAAGAAGCTTTATCCGAAGATGCGTAGTTACGCATACGTTGTCGTCAGAGGTGAGGAAGACAAGGGTCCTCGGATCTGGTCCTTTGGCAAAACGGTCTATCAGGATCTTCTAAACATCATGCTTGATGAAGATTTTGGAGACATTACAGATCCGCTCGAAGGGTTTGACATCAAGGTCGAATGCGTTAAGCAGCCTGGCCGTAAGTGGGCTAACACCAGCGTCCGCGCTCGACCTCGATCGACACCTCTCTCCGAGGACAAGGCGCAAATCAAGCAGTGGACGGATAGTCTTCCAAGTCTAGACGACATGTTTAGTTGCAAGTCGTACGAGGAGCTTGAAAAGATTATTAACGAGTGGCTAGACGCCGGAGCACCGGACGAGGACACTGCTCGAGCGAGTCAGGCTTCAAGTGGACGTTCAAATCCATTTTCTTCAGAGCAGAAGCCAAAAAATGACTCCGTAACTTCTTCAAGTCCTAAGTACAAGGACCTCGATGATGCATTCAGTGACCTAGCTAACTTTTAGTTAAGTCATTTCTGAGTTGATCGTTGAACAGCGCCTTCGGGCGCTGTATTTTTTTATGTGAGGTTTTTATGGCAAAGAAGAAGAAGCAAGAAGAAGATTTTACGGCAGAACTAATTTCTCAACTTAACAAGGATTGTGGTTCAAAAGTTGCATATAATCTAGCATATGATGATTCACCAACCCATGTCAATCGATGGATTAGTACAGGGTCTAGGCAGCTTGATACGATTATTGCAAACAGAATAGACGGTGGATTCCCTGAAGGCAGAATTGTTGAAATTTTTGGTCCTCCCTCTATCGGTAAATCGCACATCGCAATCCAACTAGCCGTAAGTACGCAAAGGGTTGGTGGAATAGTAGTCTACATCGATACTGAAAACGCAACATCCGTTGAGAATCTATCGCTGCTAGGCGTTAATATCAAGAAGAGGTTTGTGTATGTTGACACGCATTGCACAGAGGAAGTCCTAAGCATTGCGGAAGCAACAATCATGAAGGCTCGCGCTATGCAAAAAGATGTTCCAATTACGATCATCTGGGATTCTGTTGCAGCCTCTTCGCCTAAGGCGGAACTTGTTGGAGACTACGACAAGGACAGCATCGGACTACAGGCTCGAGCAATCTCAAAAGGCATGAGAAAGATTAACGGCATCATCGCAAATCAAAAGGTTTTGTTTGTTTGCCTTAACCAGATTCGAACGAAGATTGGTGTCATGTACGGCGATCCGACTACAACACCTGGCGGTAAAGCAATTCCATTCCACTCTTCGGTTCGAATCAAGCTTGGTGCAGGTCGCCCAATTGAGAATAAGGACAAGGAAGTAATCGGCATTAATGTTTCTGCAAAGACGATCAAGAATAAGGTCGCGCCTCCTTTCAGAACAGTTAAATTTCAAATTCACTTTGGAAAGGGAATCTTTGAGCACGAAGAGTTGTTTGACGAGCTTCGTAGATTTGACCCTATTACGGTAGACGGCAAAGAAGTTAACGTGTCTGGAACCGGTGCTTGGAAACACTTTACTGTCGACGATGTTAAAACTGGCAAGTCTATTGTTAGCAAGAAGTTTTACAAAGCTGACTTTGCAGAGATCGTAAATAATGCAGAATACAAGCAATACATCGACGCGTTAATCGAAAACGCGTTTGTTAGACGGGCTGAGGTTGACGTTGATACAGAATCGTACGAAGAAGTTAGAGCAATTTCCATGGAGCTTGAAGACGATTTTGTTGCACCGGAGTAACCATGGTCCTATTAGTTGATGGGATGAATTGCTTTATTCGGCATTACATAGCGAATCCGTCGATGACAAACAATGGGGATCCTGCGGGTGGCGTCGTAGGGTTTCTTAGAATGTTAGCGAGTCTTTCGGAAAAGTTTTCACCAAGTGAAATTCACGTTGTTTGGGAAGGTGGCGGCAGTCTTCGCCGGCGGGCAATCTTTTCCGACTACAAGAAAGGTAAGAAGCCTAAGAAGATGAATCGCTACTACGGCGATGAGATTCCTGATTCACATCAAAACAAGATTGGACAAGTTGAGTTTCTCACAAAGTGTTTAAGACATCTTCCAGTTACGCAACACTACGTAAAAGACTGTGAGGCAGATGATGTAATTGGCTACCTCGGAAGGTACAAGTTTAAAAATACGGAAGTAGTAATAGTGTCTTCGGACAAAGATTTCTATCAATTGATCGATGACCGCGTTACTGTTTGGTCGCCAAATCAGAAAAAAATAATCGGTAAGGCGGACGTTCTGGAGAAAATGCATTCATTGCCATCAAATATGACAGTGGTAAGGGCTTGTGTCGGAGACTCTAGTGACAACATTGGCGGTGTCAAGAGAGTTGGTTTAAAAAGTTTGTCAAACCGAGTTGAGATTTTGCGGTCAACCGAGAATGTCAGCTTAGACGATTTATTTATAGAGTGCCAAGAACGAGCGAAGACGTCTAAACTTCAAATCTATGCGAGCATACTAGAAAGCAAAGATCTCATCAGGCGCAACTTTAAACTCATGCATCTCGACATTTCAAACTTGGCAGGCAATCAAATACAAAAAATTGAAGGAAGCTTAGAGATCTATGAGAAGTCATATAACAAGATTGCATTCTTGAGCTGTCTTAAAAAATTTGGTTTAGTAAACTATGATCCTTCGCGGTTATTCTTGTCCATGAACATTCTCAATAGGCGATAAAAATGCAAGCAGAAAAAGTAGAACTACACGGGAACAATTCATGTTTTTCACATTATGGAAAACCGTTTCAGGAAAAGATCTTCCAAGGTCTCCTTATGGATCGAGAATGGGCTTCCCAGATGTACGAGGTCATGCTCCCGGAGTTCTTTGATCTCAATTATCTGAACTACCTAACAAAACTATACTTCAAGTACTACGGCCAATACAAGGCGTTTCCTACACTTCAGCTTCTCATAACGATTATCAAGGAAGATCTGAGCGAGGGAAATGATGTGATTCTAAGAGATCAGATTGTTGAGTTTCTTCACAGGCTCAAGTCTAATCCTCATCCTGGTGATATTGGATATGTTAAGGACAAGACACTAGACTTCTGCAAGCGCCAGGCTTTTAAGGACGCTTTGCACAAGGCCGTTGAACTGATCCAGACAGATCGCTTTGATAGCGTCATTGCACTAATGAAAGATGCTGTCGCGGTGGGCATGCCTCACTCTATTGGTCATGATTTCTTTGAAGATATCGAAGCTCGATTTGTTAAGTCGCACCGTATTCCTTGTCCTACCGGCTTGCGTAAACTCGATGCTCCAGACATCTTTGACGGAGGGTTGGGTCGTGGAGAGATCGGTGTTGTAACTGCAAATACCGGTGTTGGTAAGTCTCACTACCTTGTCGCGATGGGCGCAAACGCTCTTCGTTATGGGAAGAACGTTCTCCATTACACGTTTGAGTTAACCGAGACGGCGGTCGGCCGGCGATACGATGCAAACCTAGCCGGCATTGATGTCAATGATTTACTTTCCTCAAAGAAGAAAGTTCTTGATTTTTACGAAAACGAGAAACTCGGCCGACTCATTATCAAGGAATACCCGACAGGGTCGGCTAGCGTTATTACGATTAGAAACCACGTAGAGAAGCTTTCGCTTAAGGGTTTCAAGCCTAACCTAATCGTAATTGATTATGCTGACATTATGAAGTCAACTAAGTCTTATGACTCGCTTAGGCATGAGCTTAAGCTTGTTTACGAAGAGCTTCGCAACCTTGCAATGGAGATGAACATTCCTGTCTGGACTGCAAGTCAGGCAAATAGAGATTCTGCAAATAGTGACATTGTCGGCCTTGAGAACATGTCAGAAGCTTACGGAAAAGCCATGGTTGCAGATGTTGTTGTTTCTTTGAGTAGAAAGGCAATGGAAAAATCGACCGGTCATGGTCGTCTGTATATTGCCAAAAACAGAGCTGGTCGTGATGGAATTTTATTTCCCATGAATATCAATACAGCGCAGTCTAGAATTACGTTGCTGGATGAGTCTGAGCTATCGCTCAACGAAGCTGTGAATCAAGATAGCAATGCCGAAAAGAAGCTACTACGCAAGAAGTGGCGAGAAGTGACACACAAACTTAAGAACGGAGAAGAATAATGGAAATCGCGTCAAAGATTTTGTCTGACGTAACGGTTCACATGAAGTACGCACGCTATGATTCCGAAAAGTTTCGGCGCGAAACTTTCGATGAGATCGTCAAAAGAAATGTGGCCATGCATGTAAAAAAGCACCCAGAACTAAAAGAAGAGATCGAAGAGGCCTACAAGTTTGTCTATGATCGAAAAATTCTTCCTTCTATGCGTTCTATGCAGTTTGGTGGCAAACCTATCGAGGTAGCTCCAAACAGAATCTACAATTGTGCATATATGCCAATCGATGATCCCCGTGCTTTTTCGGAAGCCATGTTCCTTCTTCTTGGCGGAACCGGGGTAGGGTACTCAGTTCAGGCTCATCATGTAGAAAATCTTCCAGAAATTAGTCTTCCAAACTTAAATCGCACTCGCCGTTTTTTAGTTGGTGATTCAATTGAAGGATGGGCGGATGCCGTAAAGGCTCTTCTGCATTCTTATTTTAAGGGCACATCAAAGTTACGCTTTGACTTCTCTGACATTCGGCCTAAGGGTGCTAGGCTTGTAACATCGGGTGGAAAAGCTCCAGGTCCACAACCACTGAAAGAGTGTTTGGTTAAGGTCGAAGGCATCTTGGCTTGCAAACAAACCGGTGATAAGCTTACGCCTATCGAGTGTCACGATATCATGTGCCACATTGCCGATGCCGTTCTTGCCGGCGGAATCCGGCGCGCCGCACTTATTTGTCTATTCTCCGCAGATGACGGAGAGATGATTTCTTGTAAGTCTGGAAACTGGTGGGAAACAAATCCGCAGCGTGGTAGAGCTAACAATTCCGTTGTTCTTCTGCGTCACCTTATTGACAAGGAGTATTTTGACGATCTCTGGGAGCGTATTCGAGCGTCAGGGGCTGGTGAGCCAGGGATCTACTTATCACACGACAAAGACTGGGGAACAAATCCTTGTTGTGAAATTGCTCTTCGTCCAAATCAGTTCTGCAATCTTACCGAGATCAATGTTTCCAACGTTGATAGCCAGGAAGAATATGAGGCTCGTGTTCGAGCAGCTACGTTTATTGGAACGCTGCAGACTTCTTATACCGACTTCCATTACCTGAGACCTGTTTGGCAACGTAATACCGAAAAGGATGCTCTCATAGGTGTTTCAATGACCGGCATTGCTTCTGGGCAAGTGCTAAACCTCGACATGAAGGCCGGCGCAAAAATTGTAAAGGAAGAGAATGCCCGCGTAGCAGCGCTTCTAGGGGTTAATCCTGCAGCTCGAACTACTTGTGTCAAGCCAGCTGGAACAACTTCTCTAACGCTAGGGACTTCTTCAGGTATTCACGCTTGGCATAACGGATATTATATTCGTCGCCTTCGCGTTGGAAAGAACGAAGCAATCTACAAATATCTGGCTCAGTTTCATCCGGAGCTTATTGAAGATGAGTTCTTTAGACCACACGACACGGCAGTTATTTCTGCCCCTCAAAAGGCTCCACCTGGCGCGATCCTTCGTTCTGAACCTGCACTCGAGCTTCTAGAAAGAGTTAAGCGAGTTAGCGTAGATTGGATTCGCAATGGCCACAGGAAAGGTCAAAATACACACAATGTTTCGGCAACTATAAACATTGAAGAAGATGAGTGGGACGACGTTCGCGAATGGATGTGGGAAAACAGAGATCACTACAATGGACTGTCTGTATTGCCAGCTTCTGATCACACCTACAAGCAAGCGCCATTTGAAGATTGTGATGTGGAAACTTACAATCGACTTATGGAAAGTATGAAAAATGTAGATCTTACCAACGTTATCGAGATGGAAGACAACACAGAGCTAACGGATCAAGCGGCTTGTGCTGGCGGTGCTTGTGAAATTATCTAACTTAGGTGATATTTATAAAGGAGAACCCGGGACTCCGCAGTATGAAAATTTTACAGAACCTTAAGCAAATACTCGTCTACTCCGACAGCGAGTTAACTGAGTTGATGTTGGTTCTAGTTCTTCTTTTCGTAGATCCTATGCGGTCCCATGTATTTTGCTGCTCACCAGCCACCTGGTCGGCAGTTGGAGTTATATCTGGGATCGTTTTATTTTTTGGACTTGTATTTTCTAAACTTAGGGTCAGACAAGTCGGCCTGCTTATTGCAGTCGCTTTTTTCATTGCAGCTAGCATGATTGAATTTAATCATGGCCACTGGAATTATTCTGATCATGGAACCTATTTAGTCCAAGCTTTAGTGGCAATGTTTTTGTGGGTTAGAGACGATAAGGAAAGACTGGTAATGTCTGCAAAGAGGAGAGCAAAAAATGGAACAGAGTGACATCATAACGCTTCTAGTAGCGGTAGTTGGCACACTCGGCGGTGCTTCTGCATGGCAATTTTATCAGAAAAAGCTTGAAATAAAAGCTGCATCTGAAGAAAAAGATAAAGCGCAGCAGCACGTATATCGCGATGACCTCAGGGAACGAGTTGCAATTCTAGAAGCTAAGCTTGACACTTCTAGAAGTGAAAGAGACGAACTTCTAGAAAAACTTAGAATCTTAGCAGAAGAAACCGCTGCGCTCCGAGTCGAAGTTCAGTTCCTTAGAGAAGAGAGAGAAAAGCTAACCGCTCTTGTCGAGAAGCTAAGTATGAAAGGTAACTCTTAAATTACTTTCCTCATATTTTTGAATCTGCAATTTTATATTTCAATTTTCTGTATAATCGGATCATTTACGATATATTGTTGAGTCGGTGAGAAACCATGGCGTTCTATAGTGGTTTCCCCTCGATAATAAATCGGATCACAGTCCATGCTATTCTTTAGAAAGCAATGCGTTGTGCATTAAATCATTGCCATGTCTGGTTTATCAGTAACTTTAAAATCGTATAATAATTCAAAAGGAGACAACATGGATAAGATTACATTAGGCGACCCGGCAATTGCAGAAATTGCACGACTGGTTCAGCTTGCAATTCTCACAGGGACGGACGTAACAGATCAACTTCGGACCCTGTCCCTTACGGTTGAAGATTCAGTTCTATACCCTCATCCTGAATTTACCGAATACATTGAATCATCGATCGAAAAGCTTCTTCAGGAAGCAGAAAACATTAAGGTCGAGGCTTGAAATACAGTGAAGGCGACCTAGTTATCTGCCGAACACCTTTTATGATGTTCTTTGATTCCGAGGATGAACAGCTACTAATGGCACCTGCACAGTTAGAGCCGGGTGATGTTGGAATGTGTATCGACTCTTCTAGGGTCGGCGAAACAGCTTTCATGTTTGGTAATGCAGTTTTGTATCACCTTGAAAATGGTTTAGATTTTAGTGTCAATAAAATCGAGGATTGCATTGAAGTCTTTTTGTAGCAAAGCTGTATAGAGAATTTTTAAAACTTTATCTAAACTAGTTGCCTGCCTTGAAAAAGGCAGGCAATTTTATTATGATTAGACCAAAGAGAGGTATTAACATGAGCAAAGTTCCATCTAGGTTTGTTGGCCTACACGCACATTCCGGCTTTTCAACTTTTGACGGTCTTGGGTATCCGCAAGAGCACATTGACTTTGTTCGTGAAAACGGCATGGATGCATGGTCGCTAACTGACCATGGTCACATGAATGGTTTCGCTCATGCATATCTGCATTCAGAGAAACTAAATTCTAAGGGTGCAAACTTCAAGTTTATTCCTGGATGTGAGATGTATGTGCATCCTGATCTTACTGCCTGGAATCTTGATTACGAAATTAAGAGAGCAGCTAAGAAAGGAGATTCACTAGCGCTAGCAAAGCTCCGTCGCATGCGAGAAGAACTGGTTACGCCACTAAAGGTCCAGACTGACGAAGACGATGAGATCGTTGATATTGCAATTGAAGAAGCCGGTCTTACTGTTGAAAATGAGGAAGAAACAAAATCTGGCAAGTTCTACGACCCTATTAAGCGCCGCCATCACCTTGTTGTATTGCCAAAGACCTCTGTAGGCCTCGAGAGACTATTTGGTCTTGTTAGTCGTGGTTACTCAGAGGGATTTTATAGGTTTCCCCGTGTGGACTACGGCATGCTAAAAGAGGCAGCGAAGGGTGACCATCTTCTTGTTAGTACAGCATGTCTAGGTGGGCCTCTAGCATATGAAGCTTTTTCACATCTTCAGAAAGTTGAGTTCGATGATTTGAACGCAAAGCTTCTAGACAATCCGGCACTTCTAAAAAAGATGATGAATTCGGTTGGCAATGGGTATGAAATGCTTGCCGATGCCGTAGGTAGTCATAACGTCATGCTAGAGATTCAGTTCAACCAACTTTCGGCTCAGCATCTTGTCAATAGGGCAATCATTGAGTTTGCTAAGCAAAACGGTCTTTCCGATCAGCTAGTTGTGACTTGTGATTCACACTACGCGCATCCAGAACACTGGAAAGAGCGTGAGCTGTACAAGAAGCTTGGATGGCTTAACTACAAGGATTTTGATCCCTCTAAACTTCCTCAGTCAAGAGAAGACTTAAAGTGTGAACTATATCCTAAGAATGCAAACCAGGTTTGGGAAACTTATCACGCAACAAAGCAAGGTTACGATTTCTACGATGATGATGTTGTTTGCGCAGCAATCGAAAGAACACATGACATCGCACACGAAGTTATTGGAGATATTCAACCTGATAAGTCAATGAAGCTTCCTTCGTACACAATCCCTGCTGGAAAGACAGCAAACGATGCTTTGCTAGAAGCTTCAAAAGATGGGTTGATAAAGAAGAATCTCCACCAAAAGCCGGAGTATGTCTCACGTCTTAAGGAAGAGCTTCAGGTTATTTTTGATAAGAAGTTCTCTGAGTACTTTCTTACAACAAAGGCAATCATCGATCTTGCCAAGACACAGATGCGAGTTGGCCCAGGCCGTGGTTCCGGAGCTGGCTCTCTGGTAAACTATGTTCTAGGAATTACGGACGTCGATCCGTTGAAGTACGGTCTTCTATTTTCTCGCTTTATGGATCCCACACGTACTGATTATCCCGATATCGACACTGACGTTGGAGACCGCGACAAGCTACTTGGTCTACTTCGAGGTGAGTTTGGTGAAGACAACATTGTACCTATCTCTAACTACAATAGGTTTCAACTGAAGTCTCTCGTCAAGGATATTTCACGCTTTTACGGAATAGAGTTTGCAAAGGTAAACCGTGCTCTTGGTCCTCTTGACAAGGACATTAAGTCTGGTCTCAAGCGTGACAAAATTCCAATTAACGGACCAATTACCCCTACCCTTGAGTGGGCGCTCGAGTATTCTGAATCTTTTCGCAAGCTAGCGTCTGAATGTCCAGAGATCATCGAGCCTATCGGGGTTTTGTTTCAACAGAACAAGTCGCTTGGCCGCCACGCTGGAGGTGTCATTGTTTCTGAGAACATCAAGGAAAGGATGCCGCTTATCCTTTCAAAGGGAGAACTCCAGACTCCGTGGGTAGAAGGCGCCTCCTATAAGCATCTTGAGCACTTTGGCTGGATTAAGTTTGACCTTCTAGGCCTAGAAACACTTCGAATGATCGATCGAGCCATTGAACTAATCTTGGTACGAAAGCATGGTATTGAAAATCCAACCTATGCAGACGTTACCGAGTGGTTTGAAAACAACATGGCAAATGAAGTGATTGACTTCGAAGACCCAGAGGTCTACCGTGTCTATGCAGAAGCTAGGTGGGCCGGCGTCTTTCAGTGCACGAACCACGGCGCGCAGCGTTTGTTTAAAAAGGCTAAGCCAAAATCAATTGAAGAAATTGCTGCGCTGACTTCTATCTACCGACCAGGTCCGCTTGCAATGAAGATTGACAAAAAGTATTTGCAGTCTAAGGCAGACCCTGATAGCGTTATTTACAAACACCCTATCCTAGAAGAGATTCTTGCACCTACGTTTGGTCATATTGTCTTTCAGGAACAGACTATGGCAATCGTTAACCGTGTTGCAGGTATTCCACTGAAGGAATGCAACTCTGTTCGGAAGATGATGAAGCCTCAGCAGTCTTCTGGTGATGCTGCAAAAAAGGCAAAGGCTCTTAAGAGCAAAATCATTGATGGCTTTGTTGGTAACGGTATGGACCAATACGATGCCGAAAATCTATACGACGACATCATGAAGTTTACCGCTTACTCGTTCAACAAGTCGCACGCTGTTTCTTACGCTATTGATTCGTTCTACTGCGCTTGGCTGATGACTTACTACGAAGAGGAGTGGCTCTGCGCTTATCTTGAGTCGATGGAAGGCAATCCTGACAAGCGCGCAAAGGCATTCAGTGAAGTTGCCGCGCTAGGCTATAAGATTGTCCCACTTGATATCAACGAAGCTCAAAAGAGCTGGACAATTCTCAGCGGAAAGAGGTTCATGCCGTCATTTATGTCTTGCAAGGGAGTTGGAGAATCTGCTATTGATGAGATCATGGAGAATCGGCCCTATCGCGACGTTAAGTCAATGTTGTGGACTGACGAAGGAAAGTGGCGACACTCCAAGTTTAACAAGAAGACCATGGAATCGCTGATTCGTATTCGTGCTTTTGAGTCTATGGGAATTGTCGGCAAGGAGTTTGAATCTTATAAACACATGCTCAATACTATGATTCCGAATTGGAACTCTCTTCGAAAGTCGCTTAAGAGAAATCGGTGGGAAGGATATGACAACTTCATGCGCGTTAGCTTAATAAACTCCGGCATGCCAGAGTTTACGAAGAATGAGATTATTGCAAACGAGAACGATCTATTCGGGTACGTGAGTCCTGATACTATTATTACCGAAGAACAGATTAGGCGGCTTCGGGATAATGATGTAAGACCAATCGGCGAATGGGACAACGAGTGGATGTACTGGTTTGTTCCTACAACCGTTCAGGAAAAGAGAACTCGCAACGGCAAGAACTATCTTCGAATGAAGGTAACATCAAATGACGGTAACAGCGAATGGATGAACTGCTGGGGCTGGGATGGAAAAACCAAGATTCACCCTTACAGTATCTGCGTTTCAATTATTAGCGAGCAAGAAGGTTGGGGCAAGTCTTGCCGTTGGTCTAAGTTCAAGATCATGTAAAAGTAAAAAGACAAACGTATAATCAGTAAAGGAAAAACATGCAAACATACAAGAATCTAAACGAAGCCTTTGTCGAATCTCTAAAGTTGTTAAACAAAGGCTCGATCGTGAATTCTAGAGGTTCAAAGCAGAAAGAGATTCTTTGGCACTCAATGATGATCGAAGATCCAACCGCTCTTTCTATCGAAGTTCCAGCTAGAAAGTTTCGCCCTTCGTATGCCGTGGCAGAATGGCTCTGGTATCTTTCTGAAGACCGCAATGTTGAGAACATTGGTAAACTAGCCAGCATTTGGCAAAGAATCGCCAATGATAAAAATGAAGTTGAATCGAATTATGGATTCTGGATTCACGGACTTGAGAATAGCAAGACAGGAAAGAACCAGTGGGACTGGGTTGTTGAAGAGCTATTGAATGATTGTGATACAAGGCGAGCCAGTGTTACTATCAATCAATCTCATCACAAAGGTCAAAATAATTCCGATTATCCATGCACGCAATACATTCACTTCTTTATTCGTGACAACAAGCTGCATCTAGGCGTTCACATGAGATCTAATGATGCAGTCTTTGGTTTCTGCAATGACGTGTTTACGTTCTGCATGTATCAGCAGTTAATGCTTAACGAGCTTAATGCAAGGGTTTCTGGAGATAAGATCGAGCTAGGGCACTATTACCATTCAGCAGGTTCGTTTCATATTTACGAATCTCACTTTGCAATGATGGACAAGATCGTTGCAAATTATGGAGCCAACCATCCTGACAGTATTCCTTACCCAGATCTTAAGAAGTACACGCTTCGTGATTCACTAACTCGCAATAAGTTGTGGCAAATGCACGTGAATCTACCATCATATAAACTTACAAAGGAAGAGATCAATACTCGGACCGAAGAAAAAATGGAGTTAATCTATGTCTAACATTTTAGAACAAGCAAATGAAATCGTCAATAATCGTTCTGAAGAAAAAGAGCGTGAGTACGGACCATTTGGTGAGGGCATGAAGCGAGCAGCAAAGATTGCCTCAGGGATGTCCGGCAAGGACATGACTAGTCATGATATGTACATTGCACTAGTTGCACTAAAGCTAAGCCGCCAGTCTTACAATTTTAAGAAAGATAACCTGCTGGATGCCGTTGCATACCTCGGCGCCTGGCAAAATCACATTGAGGGAAAGTCATGAGAATCAGCAAGGTTAGAGAAGTAAAGACTCCGACGCGTGGTACAGATAAGAGCGCAGGAATTGACTTCTACGTTCCGCGTAGTACAGAATACATAACGCTAAGTCCTGGAGAGTCCTGTCTTATCCCGAGCGGCATTAAAGCCGATGTCCCAAAGGATCATGCACTAATTGCGTTTAACAAGAGCGGGGTCGCCGTTAAGAAAGGTTTGCACGTTGGTGCATCCGTAGTTGACGAAGACTATCAGGGCGAGATACATATTAACCTGATGAACGTAAGCGACAAAGAGGTTGTAATCTCCCCTGGAGAAAAAATTATTCAGTTTCTTTTAGTACCTGTTTTTTATGACAGCATTGAAGTTGTAGAAGAAGAAAACTTATTCAAAGCCGTGACTGAGCGTGGCACCGGCGGATTTGGAAGTACAGGGGTTTCCTGATGACAGTTGCCAGACCGAGTGAAGTAGATTGCGTAATTTATCATGCTAATTGCAACGATGGGTTCGGAGCTGCTTTTTCTGCTTGGAAATTTCTTGGTAATAGGGCGGAATACCATGCGTGCAGTCACGGTGATCCGCCTCCGGACGTAAAAGGAAAGAACGTTGCAGTTCTTGACTTTTCGTTCAACAATGCAACCACAAAGAGGATGATCGAAGAAGCAGAAAGTTTCATCATCATTGATCACCACAAGTCTGCAATGGTTGAACTCCATGACGTCTCGCACGCCATGTTTGATATGAACCACAGTGGTGCAATGCTAGCTTGGAACTTTTTTCACCCTGGAAAGGAATCACCAAAGTTTATTCAGTACATTGAAGACAGGGACCTTTGGAAGTGGGAGCTTCCATACAGCAAAGAGTTCAGTGCTGCCTTTGACATGGTCCCGTGGGAGTTTGAAGAGTACGAGAAGTTTGAAGACGACAGCGTTTTTGATGATGCAGTCAAGCGCGGATCGTTTATTCTTGCATACTCTAAGACCGTTGTGAAGAAAGTTTGCGAACGAGCACAGCCTAGAAAGCTAGGTGGACATAATGTTCTGATAGTTAACTCGCCTCACTGGATGTCGGAGATTGGATCTAGGCTAGCTCCCGATTGCGACTTTGCCGTAATCTGGTACTGGGATCATTCAGATCATATGACCAAGGTTTCCCTTAGGGCATTCCATGAGACGGTCGATGTTAGTGAGATTGCCAAGAAGTTCGGAGGCGGCGGTCATAAAAAGGCTGCCGGTTTTACTCTGCCTGCTGGAAAGCACATCGAGGAGATTTTTGATGCGCCCTAGTTGGGACAAAATCTGGATGAGGTTTGCAAAGTCAGTTTCAGAAAGATCTTACGATCCTCGCTTTAAAGTTGGGTCTGTTGTAGTAACATCAGACAACACACAGGTACTTGCCATGGGCTACAATGGCAACTACGCTGGTGGTCCAAACGAAGCAGAGTCTGCAGAACCTGGTAAATCCGGTATGCTACACTCCGAAATTAATGCTCTCATTAAGCTTGATTACAACAATCCAAAAAAGAAAAAGCTGTATGTCACATTGTCGCCATGTAGAATGTGTGCTAAAGCCATCATCAATGCTGGAATCAGTGAAGTAATCTACGGCGAGCAGTATCGTGACAGTAGCGGCATCGAACTACTAGAGTCTGTTGGGATCCTAGTCAGGAGAACACATATTTAGTCTTGAGGAATAACTTATGTCCGATAAAGAGTTTTCGATAAGGCTTGCAGAAAAAGCCTACAGAATTGCATACTTCGATGCAGGGAACATTATTTCCGAAGGTAACATTTCAATTCTTACCGAGCGCGTAACAGACAAAGAGGTCGAACGACTAAAGAAGAATTTGGATGCTACAAAGAAAGCAATGGACGATCTAAGGAAAATGGTCCCTGAGCAAATGACCAACGTCACTTTGTATCTAGATAAAATTGATGCTGAGTTTGGTGACATAAACCCTGCAAAAATTAAACTAGTTGGAAACAAGAAGAGGGTTGCAAAAATTATTGGCAGTGCTGCATCTGCAATTGAAAAAATGCAAAGCATAACTCAGAGCGTTACAACTGCATTTGAGGATCTTAAGTCAGCAATTGCCGCAGATAGTTTAGCAAAGCAGTCGCTTAAAGCTAACGCCAAAGATGTAAGGCAGCTTTCCATCGAACAATTTATGGAAAAGCATGATGGACTCGGGTCTCTTGATGATGCAACATTTCGGAAGGGAATCAAGAACGCTTATAGAAAACCGCCTAAAGCAAAAGGTTTTTTTGCTAAAATCGTAAGAGCTCTAGGGTTCGAGGCACTGCCACCATCAGACGCTAAGTTTGTTGAAGACTTGATGAAAATTCCTCTAGAAAAAATTATTGCGTGGAAACCAACTCCTGCGATGGGGGGAGTTTCGACGCCTGAGGCCGATGATGCCGTTGGCGATGCAACCAATGCCGTGGTTGATGACGTCGAAGATCTTTATGGTGCCGGCGGTCGTACCGAAACGCCGGCGGAACAGCCAGTTAAACCAAGTAAATCAAATGAACCAGCTGAACCAGATGAACCAGATGAGACCGGTGAAGCGGAGGAAGCGGAGGAAGTAGAGCCGCAAGAAGAAGAGGCCGAGCTACCAAGGCTTTCAGATCTTTTATTTGAGCCTATTGATCCTGAAAACAAGGAGAAAGGCATGAGAGTAAAAGAGCCAGAGGGAGAAGCTGCAAAGGCAATAGAGATTGCCTTAAATAACATTGCAGACACAAGCCTTCGTTCAAGCTATCAGGGGCTTAAAAATAGTCCAAACACTGCAAACAGGAGAAGCTTTATGAGCAACCTCAGTAATCTAAAGGGGGCTCTTGAAAAAGTCAAGATGGAATCTAAGAAAGAAAACGGCGACCTCATTGTAGAAAGATGGAGCAAACTAGCGGGTATGGAAAATGAATAAAACAATTTTAGAATCAATGAGAAGAGTAATGCTTCGAAGGATTGTTGAAAACCTAGACGAAGCAGACGTAACCGATTCGCGCGGAAACATTGTAATCAGTAAAGATCTTAAAATTCGGCATGTTCCTTCACAGTTTGAATACACGGTTGCAGACGTCATCCACGGTCGCGATGGAATTCAGATAGTTTTAAGATCTCCAGAGTCATCTAGATTCGAACCTGGCACAGATCTCGTAATTTCTGAAGACGAGTTTGAAAAAGAATACGAGGTGAAATAATGAAGCTCAAATTTGATGATCTTGAATTAAGAGAGCTACGTAATGTAGTTAGGAAGAATACACACGTTGTAACAATGAACGAAGCATACGTGGTTCAATCCCCGAAAAACAGAATTGAGACCGAAGCACTAAGCGAGAAGTCTAAAAAGATTCTACAGAGCAAGTTAGATCTCTATGCTTCGGAATTAAATTTTGTCAGCGCCAAGCTTGACTCAACAGCCCGTGACGTTGCAATGCCCGATGCATCTGCATACAACTCCCTGAAGGCTCAGGAAGGCCGTCTGCTGCAACTTAGTTTTTTCCTAGGTTTGCACTCAACGAATATTGGAGACCCTCAGTCAAGCCTCGCCATGGACACCCTGACATACATGAGACTCGAGAGGGATTGGGGAACGTTTGATTCTTGGCAGAAAGATTTTATTGCATGCGCAATGACTGCAGGTAACTTTGCTGTAACGGCATACAGCTATGACCTTCGAAGATACATGAACCTAGTTGTTGACAGCATGCACGCTCTTCCACCAAATGTTACACCGGTTATTAGCTTGGCTGTAATGCCCGATCTATACGTTAGAGACTATCTTGATGATAGAAAATCATATGTCTTTTCAATGATTAAAGAACTCAACTGGGATAAGATCGATGCAAGGTTCAAAAGAGCAGAAAGAGCTGCCGCAGCCTATGAAGGAAGGGAACGATGAGACTAAATTTTGACAAGGCAAGACGGGCAATGCTGAACGAAGACATCTCGACCGTGGGTGCTACACCTTCCGAAGAAGTTGCAATGGATTCAATCGAGGCCGGCCGAGAGTCGCGTGAGTTTGCCGAAGCAGATATTATTCGTGAACAAGAAGAGGAAGAAGAAGAGGAGAGCGACGACGAGGACGAAGTTGAAGAAGTTTCTCCGGATGACAAAGAATCTCTAGAAAAATCTGTAGACGATGCTATCGAAGGAATCTTGGTAGACTATGAATCTAATGCAAGAAAATCGGCTGAGCTTCAAACCGAGTCAAGGTATTCTCTTAGGCGCTACCTCTTAACGGAAGCTGATGACAAACTTGATGTTGACATGTTCTCATCAGACGTCGCTAGACTAATAAAAAACTACGATACGCTTCTTGACATGGAAGCCATCATTATCAATAAGGCTATACAGTTCTTAGAAAAGAATTATGATTCAGATATAGCTGAGGAATTTGTCGAACTGCTCGATGTTCGACATGACATTTCGATCGGTGAAGATCCTGATGAGTTGGAGCAACCAATTGCCGTAGGCGCGTCAGGAGGCGGAGGAGCTGCTTGAGTCAGTTTAACGATTTTGAGACTCGCGTCTCAACTCACATTGCACTTGAAAAATGGTGTCATGGAGAGTTCAGAAAACTTCTTATTGACTACAATCTGTCAATGCAGGAAGTTTTTCGAGAGTTTGTTTCAAGAACTGTGTCAAAAGACAAGTACATCATCGATATGCTAGAAAGATTAGAATACGAGAAAAGAAACAAAATCGTTAAAAAGAGAGTTGCAAAAGCCGATGCTGAATCTATTTTCAAAGAGATTGAACAATCAACGCCTTTTGGGTGAGGTTGATGATCTAAAAAAAAGAATTGATGAGCTTGAAGAAGAAAATCAAAAGCTTGTATCTGCATTAAGGAAAACCCAAGACGTTGTAGCCGCAGTGTCAAAAGCTCAAAGCGAATTTATAGTAGAGTTCAACCGGGTGCTTTTGCCGGTTCTGGATGCAGCCAGAGAATCTCACCAGGTGTTTTTTCAAGATGAAGATTGGAACTAAACAAAAAATAGTAATCGTTTTTTCTGCTGTCCTTTTGCTTGTACTCGGAGCTTGGTTCGGATCATACGTAACTACATTCATAAAAGATCGAGAGATTGAAGAAATACTCGGAATCAATGAAACGCTGCATAAAGAAATAGCTTTAACGAAAACCAGAACAACTAGCCTTTCAAAGTCATTGAAAAACCTGACAGATGAAAACACGCAACTAGTTGACCTTGTTACCGAACTTAGGGATAGGCCGGCAAAAATTCAGTATGTTACAAGGGTAGAAACGGTAGTTGTTCCTGTAGAAACCGAAAAGGCATTTTCAGAGCCCCCTAAAGAATACTTGTTTGAGTTAAAGCCAAACCTTTCTGTTGCCAGGTTTTCCTACGACAAGGAACTCCAAGAGCCATACAGGTTTGAAACATACTCTCTAAGTTTTAGAAACAGTATTGTGGTTTCCAAAAAGAGTGCCACTGCTCTACTTCAGATTTCGTCTAGCGGCAATCCAGGTCAGTTTATCGACATTCCTATCGATGAATTGTCAGTTGATTTTGTAGAAGAGCAGAAACTCTTTGAACCCAACATTGGTGTTGGAATGACAGTTGCTGCAAGTCCCTCTCCTGATTTACTAGGCTCTGTTTTCATTTCTTTTATTCATCCCACAAAAAATATCGACGTCGCAGGCTTAAGAATTGCAGCAAACGGATCGACTGCTCATTTCTCTTTTGACGCCGTGGGATATAACATCGGTCATCACATTCCTATTTTCACCGATTTATGGGTTCATGCGGGAGTCGGGGTCGATATTTATGCACATCCACATGGTCACGTTTCGCTAGGCACGAAATTTTAGCGAAGATTATTTATCTTTAGAGGTCAAAATGTCAAAGAAAAACTTAGATCGCCTTGTTGAATCAGTGATTTTTGAAAATTACTTGAATGAAGACATGGGCAGTCGAGCTGTAGCACCGGGAACTTTACATGCAGACCCAGTGCTTGGTAGCACTGGTTATGGTAAGCTTGTTGCTAAAAAGAATCCCGACACAACAGTCGGAGAAGATTTACCATTAGCCCCGTCTTCAGTGATGAGTGCACAGTTAACGGATGAACTACCGCCTGTTGACGACCCAAATTACAAGCCAAAGACGGCATCTGATTTTGGCTTGGCAATGCACGCAATAGTAAATGATTTGCCGGAGGATCAAATGGAAAAACTTTACAGATCAATTCGAAGAGCTGCTGAAAAAATGCTTGGTAGAATTAACGAGCAGGCCGGCGACGACTATTACATGGGTCTTACCGACGAAGATTTGTTTGACGGAATTACCGACGAGGAAAAGAAAGAGCTTCAGGCACTTGCGGATAAGCTAAAAGCTGCTGGTGAAAATGTTCCGGCAAGCTGGGATACAATCTTAACTTCCGACGATCCTATTAAAAAAATCAAAGGTTCGTATGGTGACAATGCACCAGGAGAAGTCGTCGCACCGGTTGAGGTAACAAAAGACGGTATGACGCTAGAAGACCTTGCGGATGTTATGGGAATTGGTGTTTCCGGAGCAAGGCAAGCTGTAGAAAAACTAGTTCGAAGAACTGGTACACTTGAAAAAATTCTGTCACCACAAGATCTTAAGTCACTAGAAATATTTGCAACAATCCAGTTTATCAAAGGTCTTGCTCCGTTTGTAGAACCGGATGACATTGACGAGCTTAAGCTTAATCGAGACATCACTAGGGACTTAGAATCTTATCGATTTTTCTTCGTTAACTCATTTATTCTGCCTGTGTATAATAAACTCTATCGAACAGCATCAAAAGATATCGAAGCTCGTTTGATTAACAGTGGTTTTCCAAAGCGTTCTGCTTTAACAATTAAGAACATTATGTTCGGCGAATCTATGATGACACCTGAGAAGCTAAAGAAGAAAATTCAAAAGGATATTACGGCCGAAGGATTAGAAGTAGACGTTGAAACTTTGGTTGATCGTCTTAAAGGATTTTACTCTACCCTTAGAAAAATTGCCAGTCTAGACGGTGCTGACGTTACCGGAATGGCAAGAGCTCGATGGGAAAAATTTTCAGACAAGCGAAAATCTCAGGAAATTGAGAAAGCGCTAAATGCAACACAGGCGTTCCAAGATGAATTTGAAGGCAAGGATGCTTAGAGAAATTTTTGATTTGAGCGATGACCCACATGTGGAGAAAACACAGTTTGAGTTTTTACCGCCAAGGGAAAGAATCAAATCACCAGGTTCACCTATCGGTGCTTGGACTGGCATGGGCTGGGCCATGTCGATGTGCAAGACAAAGCTTAGTCGAAGATTTGCGTTTCCAAACAAGCAATCAAGAGACGTTTTTGTTCTTGATATTATGGATCTTGAACGAACAACCGGTCACAACGTTGATTACCATGTCTGTGACTATGATGTCTCGGTAGTTCTAACAACAAAAGATATTGATGAAGTCACAGACATGGACATGAAGTGCGCTAAACACCTGTCAGACTGTGAAGAAGAGATTAGGTCGTCTGCAATTTGATACTTAGGGTAGGGTGAAAGATGAAAAACTTTGAATTTGACAAATTTATGAATGACATTGAGAAGCGAGAAAAGCCAATCAGTGAAATCAAAAAGGCTCCAGAAACACCTCAGGAGTATCTTCACCGCCGCTACCGAGAAGACTACCGTCACAGGATGAAGGTAAAGGTTGACAAAAAATGAATACTAGAAAAGCAAAGCTGCTTAAGCGACTTATATCTGAGGCAACTGACGAGCGGTCTATACAAAAGAAATTTTCAAGAGATCAAAAGCCGTTTAGACTTCGGAGAAAAAAGACAACATCAGAAATGCAAGAGCATGATGATGAAAAAGAAAGCGAAGCAATTGATACGCCGTCGTACGCAAGAGTCATTGACAAGCTCAACCTCATGCGAAGTGGTAAGTCAGTGAAGGACAAAGAAGTTTCTGCTCAAGTCAAAAAGTACTTTAACTCCTTGAGTGGCCCAGAACGTACTGCATTGTTTGCTTACCTTGATGCTCTAACGGAAATTATGTCCGGTGGAGAAGACGCATCCAAGGTTGAAGACCCATCCGAAGACCCCTACTTCCTAACCATTGACCGTAAAGGCGGCGGTGCAAAGAAGCAGCAAAAAAAGCAGAAGCCTTCCGGAAAGAAAAAGTCTCCTGAAGTTGATAAAGCCAAGGGTGCGGCGATCGTCGTAGGACAGTAGAATGCAAAAGCCAGACGTAATTGAAGAACTGTTTAAGCTTAGCGACATTAAAGGTGGACTGGAAAATGCTAGAGATGTCACCAAGGTTGTTGCCGGCAGCTTTTTGCAAATGGTCAGAGAGTTAGCACTGCCATTTAGAATTGCATTTAGTCTAGGCGATGATGAAAAGCTGAAGAAAACAATTGACAATTATAAAAAAGCAACTGAAGATTACAATTCCAACACAAGGCGAGACTTGAGAGCACTGGGTGCATTCGAGGTTGATCCGGATCAATTGATTTACAATCCTATTGGTTTTTTTCTAACGCTACCAATGAACTCTTATAGGTTCATGATGGATGATCCGGGAGCAGACGATCTTCCTCCTTTTCTTGAAAAAACCCTGAGAGACATGAGTGGGGATACCAAGGAGCTAAGGAAAGGGTTATCGGCTCTAGAGAAAATATTCTTTGAATCAAAAAATTCTGTTGAAATTCTCATCTCTGAACAGAAAGTTCCTAAGGGCCTTACGGCAAAAGCAGTCGATGAGCTTCTTTCATTTTTTGGAATTGACGCTAAAAGCCAAAGAGACAAACACTTTGATACACTGATTGATATGCTAGAGCAGGGAAAAGCATCGATCGAACAAAGAACAAAGATCATCGAGATGATGAAAAAAGTTGATAATGTCGAAACGCTAAAGTCACTTGTCAAAGCACTCAACGCTTCCGGGGCCAAAGTAGATGTTGGAAAAATTGATAAGCTGATCAAAGACTTTCAGGAAAATAGCCCTGAAAGTGACGATATCAAAGATCTAATGATTAGTTTAGTTAACTCCGGAGTTGCAGAACTTAAGTCAGACATTAAAAAGTTTCTTGACAGGGCTCCCGAAGAAGAAGATCTAAAGGCATCTGAAGATAGCAGAGCAGGTCAGGCGCTAAACATTATCAATCAAATCAAAAGTTTGGAATCTCGCATTTAACCTTTTTATGTTTTTGCTTTATTATTGAGCAACACTTGAGAGGAAAAGATGAGTAGCAATTGGATTCCAGAGTTTTGTTATGAAGAAGACCAGGAAGGAATAACATCAAATATTCCGTTTGTACCGGTTCCCAAAGACGAACAGATGCCTGGTTTTATTTTTGTGTTTGAGTCAAGAGAAACTGGCGAGTTTGAACCAGGGGCTGAAGGCGAAGAGCTTCCAGTTACCGAGATGATCCTTCACCAATATGCAGATATGCAAACCCTGAAGGAGAGATTAAGTCCGATTGAATTTGACAATGTCAGATTTGCGCTAGGCCTAGAACCTCTCAGCGTTGCTGCAGCGAAGGGAAAACAAATTACTGCCAACGTTAGAGACGTCGTTTCTCCTCAGCAATAGCTGTAAACTGCACTAATGACTGATATACTCATACTGGAGGTTTGATGTATATCAGTCGAAACCAAACAGAGAACGCAGTTAAGAACATGCAGCAGTTTTATAGTTCCCTAAGGAAAGTCTACGCCGACTCTGGCATGAACGTCGAAGAAGATCTTGGGCGAAGGAATATTTTGATGTCAGGTCCTCAGGAATACTATTTTGCAGAGCAAATTAAAAGTAACTTTCCAAACGCTTACAACAATGGAAAGACAGGGGAGCCTGACATTGTGATTCCTGAGATTTCAAAGAATCTTGAATGTAAGCTTACGACCCGTCATCGATCAGGCGCATTAAGCTTTCAATCAGATTCAATGACCTTTGAAGGCAATAAGGATGGCGTAGATTTTCTATATGTTGTTGCAGACGATTACTTTGAAAAATTTGCCGTCCTTCACTTTGAGGGATTGGTAAGAGATGATTTTCATGTAGAGTCACCTGGTGCCCGTGGAAGAGTTCGCATGAAGAAGCATGTTGCAATGGATAAGTGCAATGTTCTTATGGGCAACGTAGTTGATCGCCGCAACGAATTTATTTCGCAGTACGAAGTCGAACTCAACTCTGTTTCTCAAAGTCGCGCAGAAAGAATTGCAAGCCTGAATAGCAGGTTGACTAAGGAAACTCCAGCTAAAGCAAACAAGACGGTTAAGATTATCAATCGCGAGCTAGTTAGGTTCTCAAAGAAAATGAATAGAATCAACGAAAAGATTTCGTTGTGGAAGTCAAAGAATCCTAGTTACACAGTGGTTCTTGAAAATATTGATGGAGATAACATATGTCAAAATTCAACTTACGCGGCGTGATACGCCAAGAAATAGTTCGCTCGCTTGAACAGCGTGGAGATTCTTCCGCAAGGTTTGAAATTTCTAGACTTCAGAAGTCTAAAAGTCTTTCTGATGCTTTTGGTTTTGCAGGTCCAGGTTTTCAGAGTTCGAACAACCGAGGCTCGACTTCAATCGGTGCAGGTGGAACGAAAGGTTTTGTAGGTCCAGGATTTAAAAAGTAGGAGTTACTAATGAATGTAGGCGATGTTGCATATGTTAGAGTTACCGCTAGAGGCGGCAGTGAACAGCTTATGCCAATTAAGGTTGCGGAAAAGATTGTTCGTGAAACTCTGGAAGGAAAAATTATTTCCTACGTGGTTAGATCTCCGACAGGGGAAGACTACGAGCTAGATCCAGAAAGGGAAGAGTACTTTACGGGAATTAAAGCAGCAGAAGATACGATCACTAACGAAGCAATGGTCAAGATTGATAAGATCATCTCTCAGGCAAAAAGACTTGAACAAAAGTACTTTGGTCGTGATATTATAAAGCATGAACCAATACCTGATGTGAGTGACAATGACCAAGACGATACTGCTGCTTGATGGTGCAAACTTAATGCAACGAGCTCGTTTCTCCAGTAGGAGGAACTTGGGAGATAGGGACAATGCAATTGTCTATGCATTCTTCAGGTCTCTTCGACCTCTCGTTGAGAAGTTTAGTCCATCAAAGATTGTCCTAGCTCTCGAGGGCCGTCCAGTCAAAAGACTGCAGGCTCACGAAGGCTACAAGGCAACGAGAGTTTTTGACTCTTCAGACAACTATGGTGAGCAGCGTAAGAAGATTCTAGACTTGTTGAAGAGTATGCCAATCGAGGTTGTACGACACCCTGAACGTGAAGCAGACGACGTCATTGGTCACTATGCTCTTTCAGGTGATTGGGATCGCAGAGTCGTTATTTCAAGTGACACCGACTTCCTTCAGTTGCTAAATCAAGATTCTCGTTGCGAATTGTATAATCCGATTGCAAAGAAGTTTCGAGAAACGCCATGCGATGACTATGTTAGCTGGAAAGCTCTCGTCGGAGATAAGTCAGATAACATTGAAGGCTTCAGGGGAGTAGGGAACAAGACTGCCTTGAAGCTTTTGAACTCACCCGAGAAGCTTCATCAGTTCCTCTCTGACAAAGATGGTCACGAAAAGTACGAGCTCAATCGCACCCTCATTCAGTTTGAACACCTGGACGAATCCGATGTGGAAGTTAGTCAAGGAAAAACAAACTGGGATACATTGCGCGATGCTTTTCGTGACCTAGGGTTTTGGTCGATGGTAAACAACACGGCTTGGACCAATTATACTACAACATTCAAAGGAGTTTTAAATGATTGAACAACCTCTAAACGACAGTGTCCAGCATGATCTACGTGCAAAGGGCATTCTTTCTGAAAATGAGATTGCGGTTAAAGCCGGAGACCTTCACGTTGCACAAAACGTTGTTACCGGAGATCGCCGAGTCATTACAGTTATTGAATCTGTTACAGAGACTAAGCAAGTCCTGAGGGGATAATGTCTAGACAAGACCGCGTCGTTGAGTTTGACACCTCTGCACGACGAAAAATGCTTGATGGGATTAATGTCCTTGCTGGTGCCGTAAGGGTAACCATGGGACCTCGTGGTCGCAACGTGGTAATTGAGCAGGACCACGGTCCTCCAGTTCTTACAAAGGACGGCGTGACCGTTGCTAAGGCGTTAAACCTAAGAGATCAATATCCAGATCTAGGCGTACAGCTTGTTAAGGAGGCGGCAGGTAGAACTGCTGAGGTTGCTGGAGATGGTACGACAACAGCAACCGTACTAGCTCAAGCACTTTGTAATGAAGGTATGAGGGCATTAGAAGCTGGGTATGACTATGCAGACCTTAAGAGGGGAATGATTTGGGCACATTCCTGGATTAATAACTCTCTTCAGGAAATGTCAACACCAGTAAGCAATAGCGATCAGATTTCAAATGTTGCACTTATCAGTGCAAATGGTGAAGAAGATATTTCTAAGATTATCGTTGAAGCGATTGAAGCCGTTGGTCCCGATGGCCCGGTTACTGTTGAAGAAGCAAGGGGCTTTAAGAGTTCTCTTGAAGTAATTGACGGTACAGAGATCGATCGTGGTTACCTATCTCCCTATTTTGCCGATGATCAACAGCGTATGATCTGTACACTGGAAAACCCTAGGGTCTTAATTGTAAACAAGACTATTGAAACACTGCAGGAAATTGTTCCGATTCTAGAAAAGATTCACTCTTCTTCATCCCCGCTTTTGATTGTGGCCGATGGCATTGAGGGTGAAGCACTTCAGATGCTTGTCTTGAATAGAATGAAGAACGTTCTAAAGGTTTGTGCAATTGCATCGCCAGAGTTCGGGCAAGGCAGGATCAATGCACTTGATGACCTTGCTTTCCTTTTAGGGACTCGGGTTTTTGGTGCAGCAGACATCGATGATTTAAAAGACGCGTCTATTGAGGATTTAGGAACCTGTTCCAAGGCTGTGATTCATCGCCGTAGAAGTATCTTTATTGGAACTAACGCTGATAGTGATGATACTGCTGAAAGGATTTCAGAACTAAAGTCTCAAACAGAAGACCCTAGTATTTCTGATGACCACAAGAACGTGTTGCTTCGTAGGGTAAGGCGTCTGTCTTCCGGAATCTGTGTTCTGCGTGTCGGCGGAAGCACTCAGATAGAACTTCAGGAAAGAAAGGATCGCGTCGACGACGCTCTTCATGCAACACGGGCAGCAGTTGTTTCTGGAATTCTTCCGGGTGGTGGATCAGCACTAGCAAAAGCATCCAAAGGTCTAAAGGTTCCTAAGAACAGTTCAGGTAGCTTTAGGGTTGGTGTCGAGGTTGTTTCTCGTGCATGTACAGCTCCCTTGAGGCAGATTATTGAAAACGCCGGCGGAGTTCCAGACATTGTTATTCAGAAAGTTTTGCGCTCAAGGAATGCAGAATATGGATACGATGCAAGGAACGAGCGATATTGCAATATGGTAGAGTCAGGAATCATTGACCCTACACTGGTTGCTACATCTGCTTTAGAGAATGCCGTGTCTGTTTCTGTAAACTTCCTATCCGTTGGTGCAGCAATGATTTCCGATGAAGGCGAAATCTGAGTGTAAACCCAGGGTTCCTGTGGTATAATAACAAAGTGAGCGGATAACTGTTCACTCTTTAAATTATGTGACTACATTAATAAAGTAAGTCGAGGTTGAAATTGCGTAACAAGTCTTTGCCACTCGATACATACGAGCTCGCAGTCATGGATGAAAGCGTCCTTCGAAGCATGCTCGGTAGTGTTCGCCGAGCACTTGGTCGTACAAAGGATCGTAGCATCCGCCAGGGCCTAGAGCTAAATGCCTGCTATCTCTATCGTGAGATTGAGATTCGTGAGAATCGACGAAAAGCACATCAACAATGGATTTCAAAAAGAAAGGGAGTAGCATGAGTTTAACCTCTTATTTCAGTAATGTCGGTAGTCACAAACTGCTGACGAGAGAAGAGGAAGTAGAACTAGCCAAGAGGATTAAGGCTGGCGATAAGTCGGCACGAGACCAAATGGTCTCAGCAAATCTTCGGTTGGCGGTTTCTATTGCCAAGAAGTATCAAAATCGTGGTTCTGATTTTGAAGACCTTATTCAAGAGTCGAATATCGGCTTGATGAAGGCGGTTGATCGGTTTGATCATACGCGGGGTTTTAAGTTTTCAACGTATGCCGTATGGTGGATTCGTCAAGCCGTATTGAAGCATATTGGAAACCACAAGACAGACGTGAGGATTCCTTCCCACCTTCGACTGATTGCATGGAAAGCAAACCAGTATGAGAAGGAATATGAAGAAGAGTTCGGCATTCTTCCAACGGCTGATGAACTGGCCGCTGCACTAGACGTTAGTGTAAAGCTACTTCGCCGAGTCCGCGCCATGCATCATGGCTTCGTGTCTCTTGATGCAGAGGTTGGTTCAGAGGATGGCTCTCGTAAACTTGGCGAGGTTATTCCTGATGAAAACATGATTGATCCAGCAACTGCACTTGACAGTGCAAAGATGCAGTCGATTATTCGTAACGCCATGCGTAGTCTATCCCCTAGGGAAGAGGCAGTGTTACGCATGCGTTTTGGAATCGGACCTGATGATAGTGATCGAAAATACTTGGAGGAGCAGCAAAATGGGAATGCCTAACGGAAAGAAGTTTAATCACGGATACGGTTCAAAGGCCCCCGATGGAATTGGCTATTGGGAGATTGCAGAGCGAATGACTGCATCTGGAGATAAGATGAATCATTCAACTGCCCGCAACGTTTGCCTAAGGGCTTTAGAAAAGATTGCCGTTCCTCTTTGCAATGCGTTCTCAGATGAACTCGGCAGCGACCCGCAGGTCATTGCAAAGGATCCCAGGTTTCAAGAGAGTATGATCGCCATGCTCCGTGATATTTATTGAGGAAATGTTTACTTTCCTGACAGACAGAATCGCTTCGGTCCGAGCACATACCTCACTTCTCGAGGCTTGTGACTGGGATGACGAGGTGGCTGAAAGAGTGGTGAAAGATCTAGACAGAAGTTTGGCATCATTTTCCGGTGCTTCACTTAGCGAACTGACTATCCATGTTAGAAAAGATCTTAGAGAAAAATATGATGACGAGATCGTAAAACAGGTTTTAGATCTCATGAAAGTAGAAGTTTCCATGGAAGTCAGGGAACTGCAAATTACTAGGGGTGAAGCATGAATGTAAGTTGGGATTTTTTCTCGAAGCGTAGAAGAATTGATTTGAAAGACTTTGTATCAAAGTTTTCTTCGTATAACGAGATTTGTGAATGGTGCGAAGCAAAAGGTGTTAATCCTCCTTCAGAGGCAGCGGTCAAGGTAATTCTTAATCCGCCAAAGCCTAAACCGGTTAGGAAACCTAGGGTCGCAAAGCCTAAGGCCGTGACCAAAGCTACCAATAAAAATGAAAGCAGAAATGCCCCACCAGCAAATAAAACCGTGGTAGGAAAAAAGAAGTCGGATGTATAAACCCGGGCAGCTAAAAATAGTTCCAAATGGATTTTATCTTGTAAAAGATGGGAATGCCCCTTACTATTTTAAAGTCTGTGGTGACCAGCCTGGTCTTATACTTGATCGGCTCACAGACAAAAAAGATACAAGATACATCGTTTTAGTTAACGACAAGCCTTTAATAGTAGAAAGTTTTAAACTAGCCTAGAGTGGAGAAAATAATGCGACATTTTGTAATTGAACTTGCCAACGAAATCAACCGAATTGAGAACGAAAAGACATTGCTTACAGAGCAACTCAAGGAGACTTACGCTAGCTATGAAGATAAGTTAGATACAAAGGCATTCAAGGCAGCACTGCGCATTGCAAAGATCAAGGCGAGGCACAAGGGAAGCGATGTTGAACTTGATAATATTCTTGAAGCTCTTAGCTGATATTTATGTTCGGGAGATCTGGACATGAAAGAACTTGAGATTGCAATTAGCCTCGCCCTTGCGGGGCTTCGTATTACGCCAGAACAACAGATGGCAATTTCGGAAGCTAAGTTTGTTGACCTAGTTGACCTAGGTCTTTCTCTTGATGAGATTGCAAACCTTAAAAACGCAACTACAAAAGAAATGCAAAGGTCAATTGCTCAGTTTGCATCATACGGCGATAAGAGCGAGATGCTTTCTGAAGGTCATGGAATGCACATGGACAACATGGCTGCTCGCGACTTTGATTACGGAAGCGGCGAAGCAAAAATGACAAAGCGACAGCTTTATCACATTGCAAAGAATGCAATGATGCTTCACGAATCATTGATGGATGGCGATGACCTTCCAGAGTGGTGCCAGTCAAAAATTGCCCAAGCTGAACAGGCCGTCGATGATGTTGCTGAGTATCTAGAATATAAGATGCTTAACAGTATGATGCAAGAGTCTTGAAGCGGTTCACGCTCAGCGGTCGCTGAGCTCGATGAGGACGACGATCCTCTCGGCGGTAGCGATCCTGGAGAAGGATATCAGAAAGCAACAGCCAAGAAAATGTTTCTAGATCCACAGAGTGGCGGCTACGAAGACAAAAGCAAAGAGAACGTTTTAAGATTCCTAAGAAGCCTAGGCTTGATGTCTTAGCCTTACTTCTTTTTCTTTGCTTTAGATTTCTTGACAACAGCCCATGGTTTAGAAGGAGTCGCAGAGTTAACTCTGGCATGAGCCCACTGGTGTTGCGACATTCCTTTTCTAGATCCGGAAGATGCCCAAGCAGCTAATCCCTTCTTGTACTCAGCGTAGACTGAACCAGGGGTTAGCCCTCTTTTTTCTGCTTTCTTTTTAAGAGTTGCCTTAGTCTTCTTGCTAAGCTCTTCTCGGATGATACTTCGGATTCTACGTAGGTCTTTTGATTCGTTCTTTGTATCTTTTCTTTGAACGTTTCGGAAGCTTTTCTTACTTAGCTCTTTCTTTTCCATTCTTTCTCTCCTACGATATGCTTTTTGTTTAAGCTTTTCGGCTTGCTTTGTTTTACCTTGCTTCTTAAGTTCGGCAGCTTTCTTCAAGTCAGCCTGAGATTGATCAAGTTGTTTATCTCTCTTCGAACCTTGCGGAGCACCGTACTGCTTAAGGTGAGGCCTATCGGATTCTGCAATTTCATCCTCAGGAACCATATCCATTTCATCTGGGCCTTTAGGATCGATGCCTACTAACGGACCACGTCCATCTGGCACCACAACTTTGCCTGTGACGTTTTTACCATTTTTCTTGTAAGAAACAGTGTCACCTTTTTTAACCTCGCTTAGAAGGTCATCCAGTGGCAACAGGCTACTTTCATTTTTTGCTTTTTTATCGGCTGCGTCCATCTGTCTTACCCTTGCATTTGCCCAACTACGACCAGGGTTTCCTCCCCACAGAAGCCAGGCAACATAGCCTCGATCTTCGTAGGGCTTTTTGCCTTTGTCGATTTTGGAGTTTTTTTCATGGCGATCGAAAAAAGCTTTCATTCGTCGCACAACTCGAGGAGACATGTTGCTTCTTTTTTTCAAGCTAGATGCTCTTGAAACTCCGCTGCCGATTCCTAATGACCCAGCTTGCTTCGAAGTAAGACCACCACCACCGCCTTTCTTACGATATTCAAGTCCTCGCTCCGCTGCTTTGGCCATGGCCTCAGTAGGTTTAAAATTGATATGAGAATACTTCTTTGCAGGCATTTTGTCTCCAAATATATTTAGTTGCCAAAAACAATAAAATACTCAACTAATATTACACTTTTCGGCGTACAAGTAGAAACCTCGCAATATAATCAACTAAGTTTTTTGGAGGACCTATGATCATAAGCCCTATTAATAATCATGCGAATCGCACTTACTCGCATCGAACAGGTTGGGGAAGGATGTGGGCCAACTGTCTTGATACTGAAGTCGGCTTCAATTCCGATTGGTCGAATGAGGAACGTGTCTATCTTGAACACGGCATGGAATGGAAGGTTGGAGCAAAGTCCATCAACTACTTTCTTGCATCGGAAAAGCAGCTTCAAGAACTTGCAGATGAAAACAAGCAAAGAGTTGCAGATGGAAAAGATTCGAAGCTTTCTGCTTGGGACAAGCTGGCCGCGAAGGCCCGAATGTTTGAACAGTTTGAAGGTGAGCTGTTCTCCTTAGACGTTGATTGCCCAATGTACGGAACCCTTCTTAAAACCCGGGTGAAGCCTTGGGTCCCTGATTCATTCCAGAGCTTGGACTTTGACAAAATTGATGAGGTCTGCAGTCGTGCTAAGACAATCAGGCAAGAGCATCTTGGCCGAGACTTCGTTGTATTTGGAGACTCGCACTCACTTTCTGCATGGCACCCGGAAGCTGCACTATCAAGAAACGACGGGCAAACTTTAAACGGAGCAATAAAGAAGGGGTTCGACGCCTGGCTTCAGCCGTTTCATGACGAAACACAGATTAAGAAGCTAAGGACTTACCTTGGGAACATTGATATTCGTCACCACATCTGCCGTATCTACGAACACGAAGATCAGCTTGAAGCTACTCGCAAACTTGTTTGGAGATATTTTGAAGAACTTGGTCGAGTAAAGTTGCTTTACGGAATTAAACACATCGAAGTTGTTGCAGCAATTCCTATCGAGAACATTAGTCGGAAGTTACCGAAAACTGGTTATCATAAAGGCAAGCCGTACTGGGGAACTTGGGAACAGCGAACGGCAATAGTCAAAGAGTTCAACGACTATAGTCGACTTCTTTGCGATCATCCAAGCTATAGATTTATTGAGTGGCCAAATCATTTTAAAAATGATTCAGACGAGTTAGACTTCCAGTACATGGAGCGACCTCAGTCGGTGCACATCTCGCCAGAACACTACAAGTGGGGCATCTAATGGAAGACAAGATCAGGTTGAATGAGTACTACTACGACTTTCTGGAGTACTATAAAAAGGCAAAGCATGTCCAAGGTCACTCGAACCTTGGAGGTAATCCCTATATTGGTTCTTGCGGTGACGATCTAATCGAAAACGTAACGATTTACGACACGGTTGAACGAAGGCATGCCGGATTTCAGAACATGCTGCAGGACCTTTGGTTCGGAAGCAATGCTCCAAAGTACTATAAGTGGACTGAAGAACACAAGCAGCGAAATCAATCATATGATAGGCAGCATGAACATTGGTCGGGATCCCGACAATGGCTCTGGATCTGCATGTTTCACAGAATCACGGGAAGTGGGGCATCATTTGAGGAAGACCATGGCTATCGAAACACTGTTATCCCAGAGTTGGCAAAGCTAAAGACGTGCGAAGAAATGGCTGAATGGGTGAAGCATAACGACGACATGCCAATGTTTACCTCAATCGGAAACCAGATACCAATGTTTCCGAGCAAGCACCTATGGGAATCTCTTAACAAATCTGGTTTTGAATATAAGACTCCGGGAAAGTTATGGATCAGTGAATGTATGACAGACCTTGTTGATGACACTTGGAAATTCATCTTCAAGATTCGTGATCTAGAAAATCGAAAGGCCAACATACGAGAAATTGTAGACTTCATGTGCGAGTGGAACAGGGAAAGAGGGATAAAGCGTTTCCACTTTCAGTTCACTGCAACCGCGGCTGATATTGCAGATTACTACCCAGACCTTGTAGATCCTTTGTCACACATGTATTATGGTAAGAACGCTAAGGAATCCATGGACCTGTTCGCTGAAAAGCTAGGTCGCTACAAAAAGGATCTTTACTATGACTACGTAATGGAAGCAGCTGTTAGGGATACTGGCGGTGCCCCAAGGGACCTCGAGGATGTAATGTGCGATTACATTAGGTGGGTTGAAAACTATATTCCTGATAGCAAGAAGAAAACTTACGAGCATCTTGATCGAACATCAATCTGGAATACATCAGCCATTGCTAATCACCCTAAGGGAAGGCAGCGTTGGATGATCGGAACAAACAAATGGGAGTGGTAAATGGCACACAATAAGCATGTAGTTGATGGAATCAACAAAGACCTTCAGCTTCGGACAAAAGAAGAGTGGTTAGCAATGACCGAAGGTTGGGTTGACCCTTATGGTCTGCCGATCGTTGCTCGTCATGAGGGCGTCAACGTTGTTCGCGATGACCACATGGTCGGATCAAAGTGCCGGTTTGCAGATATGTTGATGGCTTCCACAAAGGAAGATACTATAGTTTACGTCCAGCCTCGGTTCGGACTAGCGGGGCCTTCTATTGTCGAAGCCGCAAGTCGTTACAACAAGAAGGTTGTTCTGTTTATGCCTGCCTCTAAGAAGATTTCACAACATCAGGCGGTCTGTATTGAGCGAGGGGCAGAAGTTCGGTTTGTTAGAATTGCTGCAATGCCAAACCTTAACGGATATGCAAAAAAGTGGGCAGAAGAACGTGGCGCTGCATTCATTCCTCTCGGCCTCCGTCACGAATTAGTAACAGCTTGTGCGGTTCGTGTTGTTGAAAACATCCGAGAGGTTTACGGAGATCCGGGTCACGTCTGGTTTGCCATTTCAACCGGCGTGCTTGGCCGCTCACTTCAGATTGGCTGGCAAAATTCTGAGCATCATGCAATTGCAGTTTCAAGAAATTTAAAGGCTGGAGAACTAGGCGTCGCTTCTGTAGATTCTGATTCACTTGCATTTGCTCAGATGGAAAAGAAACATAACTTCCCTCCTTTTCCGACCGTTGGAAACTATGATGCAAAAGTTTGGAAGTACATTCCAAAGAATCGACCGGAAGAAAATCACTGGATGTGGAACGTTGGAAAGGAACCAAACTTAAACGATCAAACTATTTTTGACAAGGTCGACTCGTATCGTGACTGGAACGACAAGAGAGACCTGTTGTCTTAACCCTGAGTGCAGATTCGGCGGTTTGCGTGTTATAGTAAACATGATCGGAGGTAAAAACATGAGACTAGGTTACGCATGCATCAACGAAACGCTAACAAACCAAGGGATCAAGGCAAACCGCACAGCAATCAGGCGTACGTTCTTAAAGAAGGGCGTAGAGCACATGGCAAACATCGGGCTTCAAAGTTCAATAGACTTACTTAAGATCTTGCAGTGGAACGAGGAAAACAACATCAAGGTCTTTCGTATTAGCTCAAACTTGTTTCCATGGGCTAGTGAGTACGATCTCGAGACTATGCCACACATCGATGAGATTCGTAAAGCGCTAGGTGCTGTCGGCCAATATGCACGCGAGCATAATCATCGACTGTCTTTTCACCCGGGCCAGTTTAACTGCATGGCATCACCAACTGAAAAGGTCGTCCGAAACTCTATCAAGGATCTTGAGATTCATGGTAAGATCATGGACTTTATCGGCATGCCTAGGACTCGGCTAGCAAAAATCAACATCCATATCGGCGGCGCCTATGGCGATCGCGACAGTGCAATGGACCGCTTCTGCAAAAACATTCAGCTACTTAGCCCTAGTGTACTTAACCGTCTTACGGTAGAAAACGATGATAAGCCAAACTGCTATAGCACACTCATGTTATACAAGGGAGTCTTTGAGCGAACGGGTATACCAATTGTCTTTGATTCGCACCACTTTACCTTAGGTCCTCAAGACCAAGATTACGAAGAGGCAATTAAGATGGCCGCAAGCACGTGGGGAACTGTTCGCCCTGTTTGCCACCATTCAAATAGTCGCAAGAAATACGAAGATGAAAAGGCATCAGCAGTGTCTCACAGTCAGTGGTACTACGAGCCGTTTGACAACTGCGATCTCGACGTTGATGTTGTTCTTGAGTGCAAGAAGAAAGAGCTAGCACTCAAGAAATATCGTAATGATTTTGGCAATGAGATGACAGGCCTTGCATCTTGAGAGAAGTTAGCCAACGCCGCCAAAACCGTTTGAGCCAGTTAATGTCATAAACTGTTTCGGCAAAATATCGGTTAATCCTGCAAAGACTTCGAAGTCTGGGGTTCCATCACTAGAGCTTAAGAAAAGTGATTTTACCCTAACTTCTGCCGTGATGCTTTCACCTGCTTTTAGCTTAATGAAGTTTGTGTTTGCAGCCGGGTTGGCTTGTACACCGTTTTCGGTGAAGCCGACCTGCATTACTTTAGCTGCATCCTGATTTCTTACAATAATAAACTTCGTAAACCTAGGAAAGCTCACCTCTCTGGTTTCGGCTGCGGTCAGCGTGCTAGAGGTGACGAATGGTATTGCTGAAACCTGGTATTCGCCAACCGACTTGATACCAGCCTCGGGCCAATTAAGAGACATGATAACTCCTGTTTTCTAGTATATTTATGAACAAGCAAAGGTAAGTGCGTGTTTCATTATAAGTATCCCCCTATCATCAATAGAAAAACCTTGCAAGAAAGCATTAGTCTTGCTGACGAAGACTTTTTTTACAACGATGCAGTTAACATGGTCGATCAAGACGTTCTAGGATTTATTTTTGATGCTAGAAACTCTGATGCTAATCAACGAAGCATGGAGTTTGATTACTCATGGCCATACCCGGTAGATCCCGAAGTTTACGACGGTGAGTTTTCAGAAATATTCTATGTTCAAGTTACCGTTCAAAGAAACGTTCCAAACTTATCCGGACCGGTAAACATTAGCGGCGGCGCGCTACAAAGCGATATAGGCTTTAATACGATTGAGATTGATGTTGAAGTAGGGCCAGGCGTAAATCTAGAGGATCAATACAGCGACATCGAATCATCGGTAAGGGAAACATTGGCGCACGAGATGCACCATTTTACGCAAACAGAGCCAATGAAAAGAATCGGATGCCCAGAGCTTCCGGATCAGCAAGGCAATTCTCACTTTGACTACTTTACTTCTGCTTGCGAAATCCCAGCATTTAGAGTAGGCTTTCGATCAGTTTCTTCAAAGACTGGTCAACCGCTTGAATCTGTCATTGAAGATTATCTAAAGAACTTTGAGAAGATCGGATTTATCTCACAGTCGGAAAGCGAAAAAATTAAAGACACCTGGAAAGGTTTTAGGTTTGAATCATGAAGTTACTTCGCGAGTACGTAAGGCAGCTATTAACAGAGGGGGCAAAAGGTCTTGACGACCTGGTTGCTAACGATATGTACGTCGTTGTTGGCAAGGATTCGGAGGGTGATGCGTTGATATATTACTCCAACAAAGATGATCTCCGTCGCAACGTGGTTCCCAAGCATCGCGAAAAGCGCGTTTGGGGAGACATCACGATTGTGCACTCCGACCCGAAGGTCACCGGTCCCTGTAGTTCTGCAATGAGTGTTGAGTACGTCGAGGCGGCCCCCGGTTGGGGTCCGATGCTTTACGATGTTGCAATCGAAATTGCAACGCAGGAAGCCGGCGGGCTGGCGCCTGATAGGAAATCAGTCTCTAAGGAAGCTAAGCGTGTTTGGGATTACTATCTTCACATGAGAGGTGATGTGCAATCGCATCAGTTAGATTTAACTGACGAGGATATTGAAGATGCTGCAGCTTATGCGAAACCCAGCCTGCAGCTTAAGAAACTCACTCCAGATATCGATACCGATGATTGCTTGCAGACAGACAATATTCGAAACCATAAAGGCAATTGGGATAAAACACCAACGAGTAAAAGATACACGAAGCCACCGACAACATTGAAAGCCCTTAGGGACGCAGGGAGATTGATAGAATCATGAATCTACTTCGCGAGTACGTAAGGAATATCTTGTTGGAAAAGCCACAAACTTTAAATAATGTTGTTGTTATTGATCACGATAACCCACCACCAAGTGGTGATTCAACGATAGATAGCATTGTGGTCAAAATTCTTTCTGGACTCGATCCTCGAGATCTTCAGTCAAAGTATAGAAAGCTTCACGGCAAAGATAAAGGTGGCTGTGATCCATTAACTGGCTTTTGCCGCATTACCAGCGAAGTGTTTTGGGAACTAGTTAGTGAACTTGAGGGTTACAACCACAACTACAAGCCTTGTCGAATTGTTCACGATAGCGAAAAACTGCCCCCTGATCTGCGTGGCGTCCACTTTTTTATTAAAGACATCAAAACTGGTCACATCGTTGACTTAACTGCAGGTCAATTCCGCGACAGTGAAGGAAACCATGTGAGAGTCCCGTACGAAAACGGAGTATGTGATACTGAAAGCAAGCGCTCCGCTTCTCTTGGGTGGGCCAACCGTAAAAAAGGCAAGAACTGGGTAAGCAAAGCCATGCCAGGTTTTCAACTCGGTACCGGCGCTAGTGCAACAATGAGAAGGATTAAAGGTAAATGAAGTTACTTCGCGAGTACGTAAATGAGTTACTAACCGAGCAGTCCGAAAGCGTAACCTTTCGAGAGGTTGAGTCACCACTAGTTTATCGTGGAGGAGGGCCTCGCCGGAGATTTGCGCTATGCGATTCTTCAGTAACCGAACCCCCAGAACAACGTGACACTTATTTCAAAGAATTAGAAAGATGGCGAAGAAGGACTCCGACCGGCAGAAAACTAAAAGAGCCAAAACTTATAGAAGTGATACCTGGCGTAAGTGATGTCTGCATTACCGGTTTTCTTGACTTTCACCAGAGGTCAACTACGAAGGAAGGCAAGCCATACTGGTATATCGACTATATGAAAACTAGGGGCGATATGCGAGGTCAGAAAATATCTAGCAGATTGGTTGAGGAATTTTTTAAAAAATATGCTGAACCGGGATCCGTTGTTGATTTTGGCCAAATGCTGGAAGAACAAGTTGTTCACTTAAAGCAGAAGATGGAAAAAAAATACCCTAACGTCAAAGTCCTTGGCGACATAAGGACATACTAGTGAGCCTACTTCGCGAGTACGTACAGGGAGTTCTTCACGAACAGTTCAAGGTTAGAGGCTACATCAAGCCGGAGTCTTCATTTTTTCTGCTGAGCGAGTGGGAAGACTTTGTAAACCAGATGCTCGAACTTCAAGAACTCGGTATGGACACCAGGGGCGGAGAAATTATAGGCAGCGAAGTTGAGAACCTTGTATCAAAATACTTCTCATACCAGCTCGACGTTGACGTGCCTCGTTACGAATTGCTAACACGAAAGAACGTCCTGGACTTTGTCGAAGACTTTGTCAACCATAGGTTCTGGAGCTTCCAGGAAGACTACTCGAGATTCTTTCCAGACATCTACGCTCTTAGGTTTGGTTTCTTTTACAGCCGCGGAGATTTAGAACCGTTTGTTCTTCTTGATGAATCGTACACAATTCAAATGTATGATTCTCTGAACAATGTCAGAGAGCTCATGCACTATACGTCTCCTGAGGGTCTCGAGAACATAGAGCGTGCCATCGATGAAGGCAGGGAGTTTGACATCTCGACTTTCACTGTTGCGGAACGAGAATACTTCGACGAGAAATCAAACTTGGTTGTTCGGTTGCTAGGAAATGTCAGGGCCGGCTTTAGAAGTGATGTAAAATCATTGGCGGTTGATAACGGAATGCGAGCTTGCAACTTACTTAGACTTGAGTATCCCGGTAGAGACATTAACAATATTTGTTATGAACTAGATACTTGCGATGGCAACGTTCGAACGTCGCTGTGGAATGAGTACATTGCAACACCAATTCAAATCATTAGCGTGGTAGAAAGATGAAACATAAAAGACTAGAGTATCTTAAAGAAACGATTAATCGAGCGTTGTCGATTATAAATGAGCAAGTCGAAGACCTCGAGTGCCCCGTGGCCACGCAGGACGTTAAGGTAAACACTAAGAATAGAAACCTCACCAGAAAGAACCATGCCTATGGTCCGATGAACCCGCTGCAGCCAAGCAGTGGCTATTGGGAAAGCATGGCCGAAAAGTGGGAAGGAGCAACGACAAAAGAAGCAAGGGGGATGAGGTGTGGCAACTGTGTTGCCTTCGATGTTTCAAAGCGAATGCAAGAATGCATGCCGATATCTGATGAGCAAGTCGACCCCGAAGACATGTCGACAATAGACATTGTCAATGCTCAGCTTTCAAAGGAGCCTCGAGAATCTTTTCCAGATCTTCCAAAAGATGATGACTTTTTTCTTGGCTTTGGGTATTGCTGGATGCATCACTTTAAGTGTCACAGTGCGAGGTCCTGCGATACGTACGCTGCGGGTGGACCAATTGATGAAGATGAGCAGTCAGCTGATTGGCAAGAGAAGTCGGCAGGCGCTGCTGGCAAATGAGTCTAGAAAAATACATCAAACAGTACGAAGAGATGTCAGCCCAGAATCCCATGGATCCTCGGGAACGCTACTTCTACATGGGTAAATCAAACGGAGAGCACTGCTTAGTCCTTACGGACATCTCAATATTCGATGATACAATTCACATCAGTTCAATCCAAACGCGCCCAGCAGGTGAATGCGAGGGCAAGGGGTTTGCTTCTGAAGTTCTTGGGAAGCTTGTTAAGTTAGCAGATGAAAATGACGTTATCATGTCCCTCGATCCAACGCCGTTTGCTCAGGCAACGATTGACTCGGAAGGTCTCGAGCGCTGGTACGCTCGCAACGGATTTGTTGATGATCCTGAGTTCGGCGGCATGAGAAGGACTCCGCGAGTTAGTGAAGCAACCAGAAAGCCGAGGAAGAAAGGCCAGCGCCGCAAAAGTTCAAAGCATTCCGACCTCTACACTGACGAGGATCCAAAGGGAACGATCAAGGGTCTTGGATTCAAGGATGCTGCCACAGCCCGAAAGGGAGTTGCAACAGTTAACAAGGCCAATAGAACACACGCTCACAAGGTTCAGGCAACCCTCGTCATGGTGCAAAGAGGAAAGGTCGCAATTGAAAGAACGAAAGACCCTGAGAAAAAGAAGAACCTTAGGGCAGCAAACAAGATCTGGTCTGCCCATCTAGAAAAGTTGAAGAAGAAGACGAAGCAGAAGAATGAATCCGTTCGTGAATACATAAGAGTTTTACTCGAACAAGACGAAGGATCGAGAGACAGCCTTGTTGTAGTAGACGTCCAACCAGAGTACGAAAGTAACACACGGTTTAATATCGGCGACATGCTAAGAACTGCAGCAGAAGATTATTCCAGAGTGCTATTCTTATTTAACGGCGAAGACACACTCGGCATGGTATCAGAATCTGCACTGAAGAACTTCTATTTTGAAAAGCTCGACTACGATGAAGAGACATTCGACAAACTACTATCTAAGTCAACCTTTTTTGACAAAGGTTATGGATTCTTTAGAGATGTTATGGACTCAAGTGTTTGTTTTGACCGCACTTCAATTGTAAAGATCGTAAAGCACATGATTGATAACGATATTCAGGACATTCGGGATCTAGAAGAAGAAGATGTTGATGCTATCGGAGTCAGTGAACTACTGTTTGATGATCTTGAGGACTATGGTTTTTACTTGCCCGAACTAGAAGAAGTCCTGCCTCGATGGAACGGATCAGATCTTGCAGGTGGTGCCAGAAACGAGTGCATGGCCGAGGTTGAGATACTTGGTGCAGCTCAAGGTTTAAGCTTCAATCACGTAGATCGCTTCATATATGAGGGCGACAATAGATACACGGAAACCTTGACAGAGACTTTTGTGAGGACCAACTGATGAAACTAGGTGATTGCTACGAAGCTGCATTTCAATACATGCTCAGCGAAGGACCTGGTTCTGGGTTGAAGTTAATTCACGCAGAGGTCATGGGGCAGGGTCCCCTTGAGGGCGTTTCGTATGGTCATGCATTTGTTATAGACGGTGACACGGTCATTGATAAGTCGAACGGAAGAAACCTTAGAATGCCTAAGCCGGTGTATTATGCACTCGGAAGAATAGATTATCTTGACAACACCCATGAATACGGTTATAGTGAAGCAATGAGCCGTGCACTTGAATACGAGCACTACGGTCCATGGGACCTGCAGACATCCACGGGACTATGAAATGAAGAAAGACATCTTTACGAATTTACAAGCTCAAGACGTTCCTATTCCAGATAGTCTGCTAGATTCTCTCGAGGGTATGGTTACAGAGTCTAGGCTTAGACAGTACATCAAGGAGGCTATCGGTTCTCGATACGGAAGAACGAGGAAGAAGAAGCAGGTCGTGCCCGTTCCTAGACTGAAGATTATCGTAGATATTCCAGGTATTGACATTCAATCCACTCAGCATAGTCGCGAAAGACAGGACAGACATAGAACACCGGACGGTAAAGGTTACGGCATCAGTGGAAAATCGATTCTTGACGTAATCAATGCAGGACTTGGGTTTGTTATTGATGATTTTGCAAATGGAGAACTGGCAAACGGAGAAAAGTTTCTGATCGTCGGCAAGACTGGATCAGGGCCTCCGCTAAACATTGTTGCAGTTCTTAATATGAAACCAGGTGATGATGAGCTTCGTGTAGTCACCGTTATGAGAAAGAAAAATTTCGGTTCAGATCTTACAAGGTACGAGGTAACAGTATGAAAAAGTGTTGTCCTATTTCAGGCAAGAAAATCGATGTAACAACCAGAACCCCAATGGTTGAAGCCGACGGCGAGATCTACCATTTCTGTAGCAGAGGACACAGGGAAATGTTTATGTCAGATCCCGAGCACTTTCTTTCTGGGCAGCACATGCTAAAGGAAGAGTACGAGCCTTATCCAGAGTACATGGATCTTTCCGAACCCGTGATTCCAACAAAGCAGATTCATGAAAATCTAAACATTGGATCTGTAACAGTGCCAATTCAAACATTAACGCACATTGGGGCAGGTGAGCCTGTAGGCCAGGTTACCATTGAAGATACCGACCTAGGCCTCTTGTTCATGCCGCAGGTTTCTTACAAGCCGCTAGCAGGTGGACTTAGGGGCTTCCACGTTCATGAATACGGAGAACTTGGTTCTGAAATGAAAGATGGCAAGCTTGTTATTGGACTAGCCGCTGGAGGACACTACGACCCACGCGGTACAGGAACTCACCAAGGCCCTTACGGAAACGGACACCTCGGCGATCTTCCGCCACTGTACTTTGACATAGACGGCGATGCAGACATCCCTGTGCTTGCGCCACGTCTTACCCTTCAAGATGTTTACGGAAGAGCCTTGATTATCCACAGCGGCGGCGACAACTTTACCGATGATCCTCCTAACGGGGGCGGTAAAAGCAGAGTACTTGGTGCAATAATTCGTTAAGAGTATAAACTTCCTGTTTGTTAGTTACAATAACTTGAGGTGATAAATGACTCCAAGAGAAAAAGATAGAGTTTGCCACTGGTCAAATATGACACGTGTCGGAACGGTTAATAAAGTTGCTGTTACTGAAACAAACTCGTGGTTTGTTGGCGGCGTTCCTTCAACGACTTTAAAGGCAGAAGTAAAGTGGGACGATGGTAGAACACAGCTTGTCATGCTGAATGAACTAAAGATTGTTGAAAGACCTTAGAAAAAATACAAGTTTTTTATCGTTTGAAGAATATTTAAAATAGCTGGAGCAATAATGAAGATCACGAAAAGACAGCTTAGAAGAATCATCAAGGAAGAAATGCAAAGATCACGCCCTGAACAATTGATTGACAGAGCTGTAGAAATTTTTGCGTATGACCACGAGCCATCAATGTCTAGCAACGTAAGTTACCCTGAACTATCTGCTCTTGCCGATGTTGCGGGCGCTAACACGTCGAAGCGAGCCATATTCGACGTGATGCAAGACAAACTTCTTACCATGGGCATAGACTTTGATGACGACGAACTCATGAGATTTGTTGACAATCTATAGTCACGAGCAGTTATCACACTAGAAATAGGTAGGTTTATGAAAATCACGAAGAGGCAGCTTAGAAGAATTATACGTGAGGCAGTAGAAAGTTCTGATACTGATGCGCTTGCTCGAGAAATCATGGATTACTATGAAACGATCAAGGATGATGAGAGCATTTACACCGCATTTACACTAGGTGTTCATCAACTAATAGTTCGTTTTAAGGATCATACCAAGCGTGACCTTCGCGGAGCCGACACTTCGTTTGGAGGGGAACTGCACATCGCTATAGAAAAACTAAACGATGGGAAATCGTATTTTTCAAGCCCCGAGTACGAAGCGAGGCAGGCCGCTCAAAGCTCGACACCTAGGCAAGAGCCCGATGAAGATCTAGAGATTATCGTCGCTCAAGATGATCTTTACAACATGATCATGGACACTGAACAACCCAGCCAGGCATGGCAAGACGGTGTTAGAACTGTGGCAGATTTCAGAAAGTACATTCCAAGCATGATCGACGCCGCACGACGCGGCGGGGTATCAAAGAGAGAAATTAACTCGATCACCAGCAAAGCGTGGAAAACAGAGACCTCGGCGCGCAGACCTGCCAGACGACGAAGTCGCAATTATTCTTTCCTAGACTAAACAACGGTAAAACTTGAACGCTAAACCATGGTTAGTCTACCTTCTTCGCTGCTCCGATAACAGCCTTTACTGTGGCGTCACTAACGATCTAGAAAAAAGAATAACCAAACACTCGACCGGCAAAGGAGCAAAATACACACGCTCCCGGCTGCCGGTCGAGCTTGTTTGGAGTTCTTCGGACACAGGTAAAAGCACCGCGCATAAAGCGGAGTACTACATTAAGCAACAAAGCAAAAAGAGGAAAGAACTTCTAGTTGCTGGGTTTGATAATAACATCCTCAATCAAACATTGCATGATAGATTCGGAATCACCAAACGAAGGTAGGTCTCCGTAAAGTGCTACCGTTGTTAGGGTTGCAATGGCTGCACCTAGAATTGTTCCAACAATGCCACCTATGTATTGTTTTATGAACCACATTAAAAAAGCTCCTTTGTTTTATAAATAGACTGCCTGTAAACCATGCCAGGTTATTGTATGATGTTTCAGGGGATTAAAATGAATATTGGTGATTCTGTTGTAGTCATGAGCAAGGATGCCGTAAGTGGCGTTGCTCGTCCGTCTTTTGCTAAAGTTATTTCAGTCGATGATAAAAACAAAAAACTTCTTGTCGAATCGCAGTATCAAACCTACGGAACAAATGTAGTCAAGTGGGTAACAAGTTCTTCCTCTTGCCTAAAGGTAGAACAGGGATTCTTAAACTCTCTTAAAGACCGAGATACCGATTACGGCAACTTTGAGACAAGTGACCTTGTAATGTTTGTTGATAAGTCGCACCCTTCCGGTGACGAGGTTGTCGAAGGGGTCGTTGTTAATGTAACGCCAAAAACGGTAGAGATCATGGTGAACGGAACTATTAAAATCCAGAGAAAGAAGAAAAGTCTTGTAATGCACTTAGTGTAGTTTTATTTCCTTATGTGGTATAACAGTATAGACACTCGGAGGCAATATGGCTTACTCACGAATCAAGACTTGCAAGCATTGTGGTGATGAATTTAATCTAGATTCTCCAGAAAAAAGAATGGCCGAAGGCTACGCTAACGAATGCCCTGACTGCGTGTGGGACCGAGGCGGAGATTCAAGCGCTCCCAAATACCTCGCCGTTCAAGGGGGTGATGGTAAAATGTCAAACATTACAATCCTTGCGTTTGAAAACACCGAAGATAGAGACCGGTATCAACGAGCCTGGAGATCAAACACAGGGTTCCACAAGGGCAAAAGCTGCCACCTTTCCGGAAGCAACACCCACATGGGTGGACTAAAGTTTCGCAAGGTTGGTGAAAACCGCGGCAACGCAAATCACAAGGGGCGGATGTAGGAATATACTTATCTACATAGATTGAGAGGTCGACAATGGTCATCACCTTTGATTTTGACAGCACTCTCGTGTTGTACAAGCCCGACGAAGATTACGGTCTTCGATACATGGGTCCTAACATTCAAGCAATTAATGCTCTAAAAAAACACTACAGAAACGGTGACATTGTTTTCCTAGTAACGTCCAGAAAAGAAGCTCATGAGAGAAGCCTTCCTGAGCTTGACACTTACGAAAGGACAGTAACTCCAGGCGTTGAGCACTTTTTAAAGAACCATGGTTTAGACCGGTTCATTGAGCAGGTTTACTTTACAAACGGAAAACTGAAGCGCGGAGTGCTTAAGCGCCTGGAGTCTGCAGTGCATTACGACGACGACGACGAAGAGCTAGGTGCACTTCCTGACGGTACACAGGGAATGAAGGTTGAGTTTCAGACGGGCGACATCAAGCCTTGGAACGATATAGAAGTGAGGTATCCGGCGGTATGAAAGCTTACGCATGTGAGTTTGATAACAGTATCACGGTCCTCGAGATCGAGCATGATGACACGGGTGATGCCGTCGATCTTCTCGAGTCTCGAGGACACGGTTACTGCATCTGGGGGGAAGACGTTGAGACACCGATTATCGTTGTCGACGGAAGAATCCGAGAGACGCACGGTTACACAGGCGACCACATCACGGCAATCATTGCACACGAGATGGGTCACATCAAGCTCAAGACTGAGAACGAAAGCGCCGCAGATCACTGGGGTCGCGTAGCACTTCTGGAAAGAGGTAACGTTGCCGCGGCCGACTTGCTCTGTCGTTCGCATACCTGAGGCATACTTATGAGCATGCGATATTCACTTAAAAGACTACTGCTCGAGCAGACTTCGATAAACAAAGAACAACAAGAGCAAGAAATTTCTAATCTGATCACCCAGAGCGGAGGCAATGTATCCAGTACAGCTGGTGAAGACATCGTTGCAGTGTTGATGGGTGGTGAGAACCTCAACAGGACAAGAAAGCGCGACTTTCCCTTTGCTGATGTTGAAGCCGACGGAGTCTTTTACAATGTGAAAGGTACTGACAAAGCGCAGATTAACGCAGCCTACAACAACGCAGATTTAAAACCTACAAGTTGGGAAGATTTTAAGAAACAACCCGACGTTAACACGGACAAAGTTGGCCTCGTTTTGATATCAGCCATTGATGCTGGTGAAAATTATGAAGTCACAATTAAAAAATACGGCCCCTTCAAAGAAGATGCAATGGACGAGATCTTTTTCGGGATGGGCGACAAATCAAAGCGCCCCGTGCAGAGCAAATGGGGCGTCGCTGATGAAACAAAATATTCAATACCAAAGACCGATGATTCAAATCTGGTTTCCGGAATTAGAAATGCTTTAAGAAGCTTGAGATCTGGGAAAACTACAATTCCAGATTTTAAGACAAGTGTGTCAGGTTTAGTGAAACAATTTATTAGCAACTGAGTGCAGATTTTCTCTAAGCATGGTATAATCATGATGTAAGGAGAAAAGAACATGTCTAAATCACTCACTGTAAAGCTAAGCGAAACTTCCTGGGCAGTCGTGAGACCCGGCAAGTCTATCACGCTAGTGTCTATCGCAAAAGATGCTACTGCGCTCGGAACCCCTATGCTCAAGGAACAAACCTTCCAGATTGGCGAATCTGCTGAGTACGACTCATACAACCTGAGTTACTTCGGTCCGATCAAGTCGATCACGAAGAAGAACGTTATCGTTCAGCACAAGCACAGCGAAAAGACCACGCGAATGCCGTTCGCAAACTTTCACTCGCGAAACTTCGGCTTCGACGCTGCAAAAGCCGCTGCGGCAAATAGCGAAGCGATGATGTACATCTGATGCTTGTTCAACGTGCCATACTGTTCGCAACCGAAGCTCACCATGGTCAGGTCAGAAAGTACACTGGTGAGTCCTACATCGTCCATCCTCTGGAGGTTATGGAAATCGTGAAGACGGTTCCGCACACGCCAGAGATGCTCGCAGCTGCTGTGTTGCATGATGTTGTCGAAGACACCGATGCCACGCTGTCAGACATCTTGAATGAGTTCGGCTTCGATGTACATCATCTTGTTGCAGACCTCACGGACGTCAGTGTTCCGAGCGACGGCAATCGAAAGGTACGCAAGCATTTAGACTTGATTCACACGTCGAAGTCTCTTCCTCAGTCTAAGACGATCAAGCTAGCAGACTTAATCAGTAACTCAAAAAGCATTACTGAGCATGATCCCAATTTTGCCAAGGTCTACATGCGAGAAAAGGCTGCACTACTCAAGGTGCTAACCGAAGGTGACCCTACGCTTTACGTTCGAGCTAAGAAAATAGTTGACGATTACTACGCAAACTAAGTGCAGATTTCATCCACACGTGGTATTATAAGAATGTAAGGAGGTTGCATCATGAAAGTTGGTGATATCGTAACAAACACTCTGGATGTTCGAGCAAACCCGGTCGTTAACGAGTCGAGAGGTTGGAAGCCCATCCCCCGAGGTTGCACCGGCATCGTTCTCGACGTTAGGGAGACCACGTGGAATAGCCAATGGCGCGCCAGCGGCAAGGGAGATGTTTACGTCGACGTTCTAATGACCACCCCTGAAGGTGACACACACCGGTGTGGTAACTACCACTCGGGAAGCTTCGAAGTCATTCACTCCATGGAGGCATAGTGAAACGCAAAAAGACCAAGCCGCTTCCCGGTGCCAACATCATGACAGAAAAACACCCGGATTCCCCGTATAAAAAGAATGATTTGTTGTGGTTCCAAGACTACAGTGGACAGTGGCGGTGGGGAAGCCTTGCGTACTTCAGTAAAGCACCCGCCGGAAAAGAATGGGTTACCCTGTGTGACTTCAGCGAAGGAGGCGCCTTCTACAGTACCGACATTGACGGTCTTCAAGAACAGGCTCCTGATGCAAAGATTGAGAGAAAAGTAAAAAATCAAGTTAAGAGAAACAAGTCTGGAGGAAAGCAATGAAAAGCGAACCCTACTCAAAGTCAGAGCAAATCAAGGACGCGGTGTTTGTAGTCGCAATGATACCTCTGGCATACGCATTCGTTGTTCTCACTTTCTTACTGTAAACCGATACTGTTAATGTTAGAATAAAACATGGAGGGTTCATGAAGAACTTTAAGACTGAGCAAACTATGGAAGAGTCAATCTTCCTCAACCAAGAGTTTCCTAAGCTTGTTGCCAAGATTACAAGCGAGATGACAACTCGCGAACATAAGAAGAACCGATGGCGTCATCTTAAGAAGCAGTGGAATAATGAGCTCAATCAACTCCTTGGAATCAATCCTAACTGGGGAGTGAAGGCAGGCAATCTGTTCAGCTTTGATCTCGATGCACGTCGAAAGCTTGTCTTGTTCAACTATACGCCCCAAGCCCACAACGTGCTTCACGATGTCGCAGGCGGCGATGGGTGGACTACTTCACTTCGGCTAATGAGAGGCCTAGTCTATTCTTATGAAACGCCAGGTGAGGTTTCTGGCGTGAAGCTTGCCTCGCGAAGCTTCCGGAAGTTCTTTAATAGAGATGAAGTCCCTAGTTCTACAGTTGACAACATCAAGGATATTGCGGGATCTGAGCCTGTCATGATGCAGCGTAAGGAAGACGGTGCAATGCTTCAGTACTTTGTTCACGGTGATCAGCTGTGTGCAACTACTCGAGGAAGGCTAGAGACTCCGTACGTTGACGCAGCACTCGGCCTTCTAGACCGAAAGTCATTCGATGCGGCAGCTCACGCATGCAGCCTGTTTGGCTATTCTCTGATGACTGTCGTTGTGGAGCTTGTTCACCCTATCAGCCGCGTGCATGTTGATTACGGTAATGAGGAGTCAGTTTATCTTCTTGCAGCATACGACACTGGAGGTAATGAGATTCCTTCGGCTGTACTTGAAAGAATCGTTATGAAGATTCATGAAAAGAAAAACACTAACATCATCCTACCAGAACGCAAGATGATGACGGTCACAGAGGTTATTGATGAAATCAACCGTCGCGACGTTCACAATAACGAAGGTTGGGTAGCCTGTATCGGATCGGGGACTAATGCTAGGCGAATCAAGTTTAAGTACGTAAACTACATTGGTGTGATGGTTAAATCTAAGCTTAGCTACAAGTATCTCATGAACTGCATGATTAACGAACGTCTTGATAAGATGCTCATTACGCTGCCTGAAGAGATTCGAGATGTTGCTTATCGGATGGTTGACAAGATTAAACGCCTATCAGGTTCTAGCAGCTACAAGGCTTTATACATTCTCCACGGGGATCAAGAAGGTGGAGTTGATTACTTCCGAACAGTTTGCCGAAAGTACTATCGGTGGAATAAAGAGAAGGTCATACCGCAAACTTCATCAAATGATTACCTTCCTATCTATGCATCTTAAACAATCGAGCTTCTGAGGAGATACTTAAAAATGGCAACAAGGGAAATGATGAACGATGACCTCCCAGAGGAAACGGTAGAAACCATTTTAAGTCGCCTTACTCCACTCGAGAGAGCAACTTATGATGCTACGATGTCGGCAATCATGCTTTCAACCTATGCCAACCTTCAGGAAGTTGTTGAACAGATTGATGAGGTAGAGATTCTGCGTAACGATAGTGATCTCGAAGAACGTGCTTTGCTGCCACTTGCTGAGGCAGGACTGATTGAACTAATTAGTTCTCTGCCAATTGCGGGCGAAGCTTAAACATTAACCATCCGTTTGTTATAAAACAACACAAGAGGTGAAACGATGATTGCATTAGTAATCGTGGCGCCGCTAGCTATTCTAGCGGCATCTGAAATCCTGGGAAATTAACCCGGGTGTCCGACGCGGAACAGGGCCTTATATAGTTCCGCCCTCAGACTGAGAGAGGTATTTAGAGGGAAGTGTTTAATGCATTTCCTTAGGTGAAAGGGAACTCAGTCACCTTAGTAACCACTTGGGAGATTAGCTCAGTTGGATAGAGCAACGGCCTTCTAAGCCGTAGGTCACTGGTTCGAGCCCAGTATCTCTCGTTTGCTTTGGGGCCTTCGACCGCCGGGTCGGAGGAGTCGACGACGGAAGCAGAAGATCAAAACAAAAAACTAAGACTGTAGATTAGTTGCCCTACGGTCGGTTATGAGAGATGGCGAAAGCAACTTACTTGCCATCTCGTCCGAACCTTCTGCTTCCTCGTCTCCCCTTTTGCCGCCTTAGCTCAGTTGGTCAGAGCAGCTGATTTGTAATCAGCAGGTCGTCGGTTCGAATCCGACAGGCGGCTTTTCGGGATATAGCGCAGTCTGGTAGCGCATCTGCTTTGGGAGCAGAGGGTCGTTGGTTCGAATCCAGCTATCCCGATATCTTGCCCGTTTA
>MDTC01039588.1_pt1 | contig 71226 bp, 63 predicted proteins | sample 811181 | NCBI WGS metagenome assembly MDTC01 (sample SAMN05326644, study PRJNA326480) | marine metagenome | isolation source: seawater | place: Pacific Ocean: North | collected 2011
CTCCTTGCTACTTACCACAAAGACACTAACACCATTCAATATATCTAACAAACACACACACACACACACACACACACTCTTCTTTATTTATGTAATTAATGTACATTTTTTAATGATTTTTAATTTTACATATAAAAAATTGATAAAATTTATTAGAATTATAATATAGAAAAAAGACAATAAATTATGGTTAAGAATACAAGCGGTGGAGGAAAAACAAAAGGCTTAGCACGTAAACATTTAAATGCAGGTGGAGGAAGTGGAGGACACACTCGCGTCCCTGAAATTGACGGTGAAGAAATTGGAATAGTTAATAAAATGTATGGAAATGGTATGTGTGAAGTGTTTAATAATGATAATGTAAAATTGGTCGGTCATATTCGTAATAAGTTCCGAGGTAGACAAAGAAGACACAACAAGATTGAACCTGGACAAATTGTATTAATTGGATTAAGAGAATGGGAAAGCACCAAGAAAAATTGTGACATTCTTACAGTTTATGATGAAAGTGATGTCAGCCAACTAAAAACAAAACCAAGTATAAAAATGGATAATGTGTTAAGAATACAACAAGAAAATACATTAATGACTTCCGAACCCATTGATACATTCGACTTTGTAGAAGAGGACGAATCACATTTAGATGAAGATAAAGGAGAAAGCAAAGTAAAAAAAATATCAGCTGAGAAATCAGAATTTGATGTTCATACTGGCGAAGAAATAGACTTAGAAGATATATAAAAACATAAAATTGAATATAATATTTTTTTATGCGTCACAGTAAAGTATTCCAAATAAACTAATTAAAATATGAATATCAGACAATTTGAATTAACAGTAAAAAAGCTTGAAAAAAAAAGCTATGAGGTTTATTATGATTTCCAGAAGGAATCGGACAATCATAATAATAATAGAAAAGATTTTTACCCACTAAGAATGGATAAATGGTATCAGACTGAAAAAGACATTTATAGAAAATATTATGAAAATATAAAAAAAGTAAAAAAAGAAATAATTTATTTCAAAAAAGAATTAGAAGAGAAAAAAAAAATGTTAGATGCGGCAGAAGCATTAGTAAAACTGAGTCAAACAACTAAAAAAAGAAAATTAAAAATTGTAGAACAACAACCTACCAGGAAATCAAAAAGATTGGCTGAAAAAAAACTTAATGAAGTTCATTAATATTGACAACTTCATCCATATATGGTAATATAGTGTTATCGTGCGTAATTACAAGTAAAGTCTTACCTTTAGTTTCATGCATTATCATATTAATTACATTAGAAATTGTATTTTTATCAAGCCCAGCAAGTGGTTCATCCAAAATAATTATCTTTCCAGGCTTAAAAAGTCCACGCATTAAAATTGTAACTTTTTGCATGCCACCTGATAAATTACCGCCGTTCAATCCAGCATTGGCATGTATATCACCAGGCAAATCAGAGAATACTTGTAACAAATTGTATTTTTTTAATTTTTCTACTACTTCTTTTTCGCTAATGTCATTTCCATATTGCATGTTGTATATTATTGTGTCTTCAAACAATTTTGTATTTTGATTAATATAATTAACTTCAGTTCTTAAATAATCAACATCCATTTTATTAATATTTACTCCATCTATTATTATTTGTCCCTCCTCAGGTTTGTATAAACCAATTAACATTTTCATTAAAGTAGTTTTTCCTGATCCAGAACGACCCATTATCCCACACTTTGTCCCACCTTTAATATTTAAATTCAATCCGTCAAATAATACTTCATCTGAATCTTTTTTGTATCTAAAAACAATATCTTTAAAATTTATTTCCCCATTCTTAATTGATTTCTTTTTCTTTTTATCTTTATTATCAATAATTAATTCTTTAATATATGGTGCAGCTGCATCAATAATACCAAGTTTATATATCATAGTGTGAATATAACCGCTAGTCAAATCCATTCCATAACTAACATATTCACCCAATAATAATATAATTACAATTGCCATTGCAGACTTAATTTTTTTATTTATTAAAAGTTCATAGACAAAATACAAAGAAATTACATATGCAAGAGCAATTATTAAGTGACTGGTTGTAATAGTAACATTTTCCCAAAACATAATGTTTTCCATCATATTAGTAGCTTTTTTCTCTTTTTCATTATTTTTATTTACTTCTTCATTAGTTTCATTATTAATGTAAATATTCATCAAATTATCTACTGTGTTTTGAATATTTTGGTTTACATCACTATTCATATAATTTTCTCTTTCTGCAACAATATCAATAAGATAATTTCCCATAAAATAATTTAATATCAAAATCAAGACAAAAGAAAATAAAAGAGTGTAGCCTATTTTAGAGTTTTGAGTAAACATATACAAAACTACAACGAATGTTGCAATCATGTATGGAAAAAACATATTTATTATATAATGGAAAAGGTCCTTTGCACTTCTCATCAATTCCAACATTCTTGATAAATATTCTCCAGTTTTTACATCACTATAATTTTCTTTAAATGCATTCATAGTCATTTCATATAATTGTTTTCTTATATGACTCATAAATTCTGGAACTAAAATAGATTCTAAATGATGTTTTACACCAAAAGACAAAGTTATAATAGTCCACGCAATCATTACACTTACTAAAGCACCCTGGAAATTTTGAATTTTTATATTTTCATACCAATTAAAAATAGATACATTAGGAATATTACCCTTTATAGTATCAAATATATTTCCATAAATTTGTGGTAAAACTACTGCCTCAAATGGAAAGAATATAACAATTAATAATATATAAAACAAAAGGGTATATTTAAATTCTTCTAAAAATCCTTTTACAAAAATATCAAAAAACATTTACTTAATATGTATTGATATTAAATAAATTCAAAAAAATATATCAATCTGTTTTTTCCTTTTTCATTTTAGAAATTGCAATTTTCAAATGTTCAGTATAATGATTATCAATATCACTAATTTTAAAATTCCCATATATTTTTTCATAATACATATCATAATTTTCTAATACTTCTTTTACTTTTTCTTCTATATCTTCATATTTTACAAATATAATATAATCCTTTAAAAATAAATTGTCATCGTTACGTCCTGTTTCTGAAATGACTATCACTTTGTTAAATATACAACGATTAATTCTCATTTGTTCATTTATGATAAAATCTTTATCATGATGTATATTTACGAGTATCTTATGTTTAAAAGCAATTTCATCACGTTCCTTGCCCCATTTATTACCCCAATGTTTCAATAATTTTGGGTCTGTTTGTTCTCCAATAACATTTATACCAATACTTCTTTTTAATTCTTGTATTTTATTAATACGATAATTTCCCCACGGATGTCCAATATAACAAACATCAAAATCTTTTTTGTAATCAAATATCTCATCTGGATTTACTTGATATGGTAAATACAAACTTTCATTACAAAGTTCTATATTTTCGCTTGAATAATCAATTGTTTTATAGCCATTTTGAATATAATGTTCTATTTTTTTTATTTCTGATTTCCTTGTTAGTTGCTCTGTATTTAAAATAAATATACGATTTTTATTAAACCATTCCATTTTATATATATTCATATTCCTTACTGTCAAAAGAACAAAAATATAATCAGAGTCTTTTTCTATTATTTCTTTCATTCTCTGACTCATAGAAAACTCGGTTTCTAATACTATTTCTACATTAGTTTTTGTTTTGATACTATTTACATAATCCTCAAAAAAATGATATAATCGCTTTAAACATAGAAAATACAACATATATATAATATCATGCAATAGTTTTTAGACCTTTTCTATTTTAGATACAAATTAAATAAGTTTAACATAAAATTATATTGTATATATCTATTTTAATGTATAAAATTTATAAATATCATGAAACAAAAAATAAATCATCTTATTACACCAATCATTTAAATATACTTAGACTGGATAAAACTGAAAATGAATTATTTGAACGCAGATTTATAGATACGGATTATGATATTGAAAGTAAAAGACCTTATAATTCTCCATTAAAAAAAATTGGATTTATTTCAGATGATTTTAGAGAATCACGACCCAGTGGACAACTTAGTATAGCTTTTTTTGAAAAACTACAAAATTACCGACCTCATTTTGAAATATATTTTTACACAAGAGAAAGACTTTCAAAAAGATTTCAAGAATTTGCTGTTATACGTCAATATAATAATAGAATGAGAATAAGACCAAACGAAATAAATAAAAAATTAAAAAAAATGATACTAGAAGACGATATTGATATTTTATTTGACATGCAAGGACATATGCACAATAATTACAATAATATATTGAATGAAAAATTAGCTCCTATTATGTGTCATTGGCTAGGATATCCAGGAACAATGGGAATACCTACATTTGATTATATATTTGCTGATCCAACTATTATACCGGAAGAATCACAAATATTTTATAGAGAAAAGATTGCTTATTTTCCTATTTGTTATCAGCCAAATAATCCAGAATTTTTAGTAAACGAAACATACACCAGAAAAGAATTTGATATTCCAGAAGACAAATTTGTATTTTGCCATTTTAATTCTGACTACAAAATGGATCGAAAAATGTGGTTAGTTATGTTGGATATATTGAAAAGAACCCCAAATGCTATATTAATGTTTAAAACATCCCGACAAGACTTTGAATGGAGGCTCTTTGACGATGCCGAAAAATATGGAGTAAATAAAAATCAACTATTACATGTAAAAAGATTATTTATAACTGAACATATAAAAAGATTATCTGTTAGTGGTCTTGGTTTAGATAATTTTAGATTAAATGGACATACAACTAGTTCTGATTGCATAGCAGGTGGTATCCCATTTATAACATACACTGGAAATACATATCATAATCGTGTAGCAAAAAGTATTTTACATTCATTATCTTTAGATGAATTATGCACAAATTCTTATGATGAATATATAGATTTGGCAGTAAAGCTTGCTACAAATAAAGAATATTACAATTCCGTTGTAAAAAAACTAAAAGAAAACAGAGAAAAAGTATTGTTTAACAATGAAGAATATGTCAATCATTTTGTATCGTTAATGCATAATATTTGGAAACGAAATTATAATGAAAATATTGAATACATATGGGTATTTTATACTAACTACGATTCACCAGGTAATGATATTGTGACTACAGATAAAAGAGATAATAATTTATTAGAAATGGTAAAAGATACTCCTGATTGTATTGCATATACAACAAATGGACACTTAAAAAATAAAATAACAGATAAAAAAGACTGGGTGAAATTAGAAAATGTAGAAGAGAAAAATGTAAAAGATGGTTTGTGGGTAAAAGAAAAATTAAAAGAATATGAAATTACAAAATTTGGAAATAATCATAAAGAAAACAGATACAAATGGACATTTTTTAAAGATGTTGATAGCAAAGATTTTGATATTAAACAAGTAGATGAAAAGAACCAATTATTAAGAGATATTGCGGAACAAGATGAAAGCTGTGTTGCATTTAATTTAAAAGGTTACTTAAAAAGTAGTTTAAAACCAAAAGAAGAATGGGTAGAAGACATAGGAAACGGATTATGGATTAGAGAAAAAGTAGAATTTGAAGATATTAAATTAGATAACAAGGATTACAACTTACCCTTTATTGTTTTATATTACAATGTTTCCACTTTTGTTGAATATGAAGATGTAAAAAAAATATTTGATAAAGATTTATATTTAAATAAGCAATTAATTTTATTATTTGTAGGAGAAGAAGATTTCCAACATTTAAGAATATCACAAAGAGTAAATGAATTATATGATATGCACCTCGTAAGACCTGAAAATAAAAAAATAGAAGAAATTATAAAGGAAACTACACCTGATTGTGATTGTTATATGGAATATAAAAAAAATGAAAACATACAATATATTTATGATAACAATAAAACACAATTCTTTAAAAATAATTTAACTGGAAACAATTAACTGGAGTTTTATTTTCTTTTTTAAACTTTCTTCATCTTGAAACATATATAGTTTAAATTTATTTTTTGTATGCTCTTCAATGTCATGATGCATAGTTATACGAGAAATAAGCCTTAGTTTTTCCAAATAGACCATGTAATTAAACGCGCCGTTATTTCGTTTTACTTTATCAAATACTACACCGTCATGTTCTTTTTCTAGATAAACTGGATTATTCACACAATTATGTAATAAATTACAATCTGTTTGAACTTTTCGTATAGACCTCATGGCTGTATTTACATAATCTAATTTGGATGTCCACTCACTTAAAAACTCTTTTGCATTTTCACTTACAGATTTTACAATATATGACTCTTCGTTATACAATATAATTTGATTTAATAAATCAACTAATCTCCTGATTGGACTTGTAATATGAATATAGGGCTTCATATTACGTTTTTTCATACTTTTTTTAATTGCCAATAATGAATCCATATTAATCAAATCGTGATTTATACTAGCATTTTCATGAAAATTAATATAATGACCTGATACATTATTCCATTGTTTTATAACTCTTTTAGTTTCTTCTGCTAGTTCTGCTGTTTGTAATTTATCTTCATCTTTTTCAATGTTTTGAATAATCACTGAACGAAAGATTCCTTTTTTTTTATTCAACATAAACATTCCTGTATACGCATTCATTAATATCATCCAATGTGATACAATATCATGACTGGTTTTTACATTTCTATCCATACGACATGTTAAATCATACAACTTTGTATAAACAACTTCCTTAAATAATAAATTATGTTCTTCATATGAATAATTCTTTTGAACCTTTATTAATACATTTCTATATTTTACTGCTTCTACATCTTTTAAAAAGTTACCTTCTATATCAAAGTAGATATCCATTGCTAACGCAAATCTATTTTGATTTTCCTGCAAACTACACAATGTATCTGATAGGATGGTTGGAAGCATTGGTCTTTTTCTATCTGGTAAATATATTGTAGCTACTCGGTGACTAAATGTTTTCCATAAATCTAAGGTTTCTAACCAAAGGAATACATTAGCTATATATATTGAAACTCTCCAACCAATATGTTCATTGTCTTTTAAATAAGGTTCTATTCCAAATCCATCATCAAAATCTACACTTTTTTCTGGATCAATCGTAATTACTCTTTCACTCCGCCTATCCTCAATATTATAATTAGGATTTGTAAAAATTTGATCAATGAATTCTTCATGTGGTATTTTATTTAATATTGTTTTTGTTTTAGCAGAGAACTCAGTGAAAGAAACGTATAAACTCTTGCAATACAATTGATATTCATAAAATACTTCTAAGTTATCAACATCACCAAGTGTATTTATTAATACACCATTTGGGTGTTTATCATTCCAATCTTGAAATTTAAAAATCACGTATTTGTTTTTAATATTTTTAGAAAACCCAATTTTAATTTCATACGGAACTAAAAATGCTGGTAAATACCTATCATCTGGAATACATTTATAAAGTAACTTTTTCTTGTTACTTGTTCTTCCATATGTTCTATTTCCCTCCAAAATTAATACACCTGCAATTGTCTGAGAACATCTTACAATTGATTTCCGTGTAAATAAATTATTACTAGAATCAAATGTGATTATATCTCTGCTAAAAAGCTTTTCATTTAAAGGATTTAACGTTTTCAAAAGTTCAATAGAATCAGTATCTACCAAGTTTTCATTATTTACATCCTTAAAATCCCAATCGGTATAGTTCCGATTTTTTATAAATATTTGATATGTCATTATATAATTCTAATTTTAATTATATAACAAAGATTCACTTTAATTCAATTTTTAATAAGGCATTCTATAAATATCGTAATCTTTAAAACAACACCTTTTTACGTAGGACCATCTGGACATTTTATTTTTCCTTTTTTTTCCACCACCAAGATCGCCTATTGTCAAATTATTATTATATATATACCTTAATTTGTCCATATCACCCCTTTGGTTCACCATGATTCTACTTATAAACAAGACATCTTGAGTCGATATTTCATCTAATAACGACCCACCTTGATATATTAGTTGATCCAGTTCCATTTGCATAATTAATACTATATTATCATACTCACGCTTATCTAAATTAGCAGCTTTAATTCTTGCATCCGTTACTGAAAAATCAAGATTTATTGCTAATAAGTATGATATAACAAGATTCTCAGATATTTCTCTTTTCATATTTTCTTCTTTTTCAATCTCTTCTATTAAAGGACTACCTGCCTTTTTCTTTGATTTTCTAGTTTTTTTCGTCTTATTTTTTTTTTTATTTTTTTTATTATCCTTAAATATACTATTATTTTTTTTCATAATACACTATACATTTAAACTATATATAAAATTAAAAACTACATAATGTTATTGTTACTAGTAAATAAATAGTATGCCACCAAAATATTATAAAAAATATAAAAAGAATGACTTTGAGTTTAAAAATTCAAATGGTTCCATTTTTTTAGTAATTGTAGAATCGCCATCAAAATGTAGTAAAATAGAACATTACTTAGGATCTAACTATAAATGTATTGCTTCTATGGGTCATTTGAGACAAATAAAAGGTTTAAAATCTATAAACACAAAAGATACATTTTCACCAACATTTGATATTATAGAAGATAAACAACAACACATAAAAAAAATGGATAAAATAATATCAGAATTCACTATTGAAAATATTTTTTTAGCCACAGACGATGATAGAGAAGGAGAAGGTATTGCCTGGCATATTTGTGACCTTTTTAAATTACCATTAACAACAAAAAGAATCATTTTTCATGAAATTACCAAAACTGCGATTCAAGATGCAATTAAAAATCCCACAGTGATAAATATGTCATTAGTTATGGCACAACAAACACGACAAATACTTGATGTAATTGTAGGATACAAAATTTCACCTTTTTTATGGAAATATCTATACAATAATAAAAACAACTCTTTATCTGCAGGAAGATGTCAGACACCAGCTCTTAGATTAATTTATGATAATGAAAAAAACAACAACAAAGAATTAATAAAAAGCTATAAAATAAATGGCATTTTTACTCAAAAAAAAATAAAATTTGAACTAGAAAAACAACTTGAAAATGAAGAGTTATTATTAGAATTCTTAGAAAATTCGAAAACACACATATACAACCTACAAGTAGAACCACAAAAATTATCTACATCCAATCCTCCTCGACCATTTTGCACATCAAAATTACTACAAACTGCAAATAATGTCATTCAAATGTCTCCAAAAGAAACAATGGGTCATTGTCAACAGCTATATCAAAACGGGTTTATTACTTACATGAGAACTGAAAATACACAATATTCAAAAGATTTTGTTAACAAAGCAAAAGATTACATCAAAAAAAGTTTAAGCGAACCTTTTATTGGTGAAACTGAAAAAATTACTAACACAAAAAGTGATAATCCCCACGAAGCTATTAGAGTTACGCAAATTGACGTAAGGACTATTGCAAACTGTAAAAGTAGTCGTATGAACACCTTATATAAACTTATTTGGAAAAATACAATCCAAAGTTGTATGTCGAACTCAGTTTACTATCAGAACAAACTTATTATTGATGCACCCTCAAAAAATAAATATTTAGGTATAGTTGAATATCCAAAATTTTTAGGCTGGAAAGCAATTGATAATAAAATAGATATAACTGAAGAACAAAATAAAGCCACCTTTTTGATTAATTATTTACAAGATTTAATTTCTAATAAAAAAGACATTATTTGTCACAAAATAAGTTGTGAAATTAACTGTAAAAAAAATCATACTTATTATAATGAAGCAAGTTTGATACATAAACTTGAAACATTGGAAATTGGCAGACCATCCACTTATTCAACTATAGTAGAAACTATCAAGGACAGAGGATATGTGAAAAAAACAGATGTTCCAGGAGAAAAACTACTATGCAATAATTATGAAATGATCAATAATATTATTACAAAGAAACAAGAAGAAAAAATTTTTGGTAACGAAAAAAACAAATTAGTTATTGAACCAATAGGAGTTCTTGCATTAGAATTTTTAACTAATTATTTTGATACTATTTTTTCATATGAATACACAAAAGATATGGAAAAACAATTAGATTTAATTTCTAACAATGAAATCGAAGATTGGTCAATTATTTGTAAAAACTGTTATAATGAATTAAAAGAATCATCAAAATTAATGAAAAATATAAAAAAACATTCCTATCAGATTGAAGATGGATACGAGTTTATATTTGAGAAATATGGTCCATCTATAAAACATACTTTAGATGATGGAACTATTAGTTACTTACCAACTAATCCTGATATATCCATTGATCTACATAAATTGGAAAACAAGGAGTATAAATTAGCGGATTTAATGAGTAACATGAGTGATTCCTTAGGAAAATATGAAGATGAAGACGTATTTGTTAAAAATGGAAAATATGGATATTATGTGGAATGGGGAGATAAACGAGAAAGTATAAAAAATATAAAGACACCAATTAGTGAATTAAATATACAAATCATCACTGATTTTTTACAAGATAAAAAAACAAATAATACTGATAACAGTATATTACGAGAGATTAATGAAGACATATCTATTAGAAAAGGAAAATATGGACCATATGCATTTTATAAAACAAAGGAGATGTCCAAACCAAAATTCCTGAATATTAAAAAATGTCCACATGGATTTATTGATTGTGATAAAAACGATCTAATTGATTGGTTAAAAGAACAATACAATTTATAAATGAATGCGTATAAAAACTATAGTTATCATCTAAGTAAAAGATAATAACTATGAAATTCTACGAAACTACATTTGAGGAATATTTACATGCAAATAAAGAATTAAATATTCATCCTGAACTTAACAGAATTATAAAGATTTTACCAGAAGACATTTACAAATTTGAAAATACAATCATATACGGACCACCAGGAATCGGCAAATACACACAAATATTATCAATACTAAAAAAATACAGTCCAAGTGAACTTAAATACGAAAAAAAAATTACAGCGAATACTGATAAACAAGAATATAAATACAAAATTAGTGACATACACTATGAAGTTGATATGTCCTTACTGGGTTGTAATTCAAAAATTATTTGGCATGAGATATTTAATCAAATTGTAGATATAATTTCTGTAAAAAGCGAAAAGATTGGTTTTATTTTGTGCAAAAACTTTCATTTAATTCATTCCGAACTTTTAGATATTTTTTATAGTTATATACAACATTTTAATCATTCCCAGACCAATGTTTTCATTAAATTTATTATTATCACTGAACACATTAGTTTTATCCCCAATAAAATTCAAAATATTTGTCAATTATTAAAAATTGGTTCACCTAGTAAAGAAAAATACAATTATATAGCTAATAATAAAACTAATAATTGTGAATTACCATTAGACAATAGTGAAATTCTATCAAGGTTAATTTCAAACCAAGATAAAAAAAATAATAACTCATCAAGTAAAAATAGAAATATTATATCATTAATAAGCAAAATAGATACTAATGGAATCATCAATTTAAAGGAGTTAAAGTCATTTAATTTACTATTTTCTAAAAACAGTCAAGTTCAGGAATTACCTAACGACAATTTTAATATTATATGTAATAAAATCATTGAATACATAATTATTGAAAAAGATATAAAATATATTAACGTTAGAGACAGTTTATATGATATTCTTACTTATAATTTAGATGTAGTTGAATGTATATGGTATATTCTAACTTTTTTAATTAAAAATGAATATTTAATTGAGGAAGATATTTTTGACGTGGTTACCAATGTTTATAAATGTTTAAAATATTATAATAACAATTATAGACCAATATATCACTTAGAGAGTATTTTTTATTACATATCAATCAAAGTAAAAAAAATAAATGAATTATAACAAAGCTTGCGAATATCTAGAATTTAAAAAAAATGATGAAATCAATGAAACCACTATTAAAAAACAATATAGAATGTTAGCTCTTACCTATCATCCAGACAAAAATAAATCTACAGATGCAAAAAAAAAATTCCAACTTATCAACGAAGCATATCAGTATTTGATTTCATACGAAGGATTTAATAATAATAGTGATATAAATGAGAATGACTATTCTAATATTTTATTTTATTTTTTAAATTCTATTATTAGCGAGGAAAATAATTTTATGCATGTAATTATTAATAAAGTAAATAATCTTTGTGAAGATAAAGCTATTGAATATATAAAAACACTTGATATTACTTTATTATTTAAAATATACGATATATTATTTAAATATAAAAATGCTTTTCACATGAAAAGTAATTTTATTGAGGAAGTAAAAGAAATCATAAAAGAAAAAACAAAAGACGATGAAAAAATTATATTGAATCCAAAACTTGAAGATTTATTTGAAGAAAAAGTATATAAATTAAAAGTAAAAGAACATTTATTTTTTATACCTTTATGGCACGATGAATTAGTATATGATTTATCTGGCACCAATTTATATGTTAACTGCGAACCTATATTACCAAAAAATATACAAATTGATAATCACAACAACATTTACATTACAAAAAATTACACAATGAACGATATTTGGGAAAATGATAAATTAAGTATTGAATTTAATGATATTGTTGTAAACACAAGGAATTTATTAATGAGATGTAATCAAACTATAAAATATAAAAATTACGGAATCCCAAAAATAAATACAAAAGATCCTTTTGACACGTCTAAAAAAGGAGATGTATTTGTTATTATTAATATTGAATGCGTTGATTAAAATAAAAACAAATATATAGTAAAAACTATATATGTGTGGAATAATTGGTTACTTAGGTCATGATGATTGTAAAAAATATATTTTTGATGGGTTAAAAATATTACAAAATAGAGGTTATGATTCTGCTGGGATTTCTATGTTAAAAGAAAATACTATTTCAACTAAAAAATTTGCATCAAACAATACAAACGACGCTATTAATATTTTAGAAAAAGAATTATCTAATGAAAGTTCTTTATTTTGTAATGGAATTGGACATACTAGATGGGCTACACATGGAAGTAAAAGTGATTGTAACGCACACCCTCATCATGATAATTTAAATAGAATTTCAATAGTCCATAATGGCATAATCGAGAACTTTAATTATTTAAAAGATACATTAATAAAAAAAGGCTATATCTTTTATTCTCAAACAGACACTGAAGTTATATCAGTTTTAATTGGGAGTTTTTTAGACAAGGGGGAGAACATTAAATCATCTATTCAAAAAACTGTTCAATTATTGAAGGGAACATGGGCACTTTGTATAATTCACATTGATTTTCCCGATAAAATCTGGGTTTGTCGTAATGGTTCTCCTCTGTTACTTGGAATTGAAGAAAATTATGCTATTATAGCAAGTGAATCTTCTGGGTTTGGTAATTATATAAAAAAATACATTGTTTTGGAGAATAATGATCTACTTGAAATTAATTTACATAACAATAAAATCACATATACAGAGAACATACATCAATATGAAATGAAAAACAATGAATTTAATGATTTTGAATCATTACCAGAGGGATGTTCTCATTGGATGAAAAAAGAAATCTTTGAGCAAGTAGAAAGTATCAATCGTTCTATCAACTATGGAGGAAGATTAATAAACAAAACTTGTGTTAAGCTAGGTGGATTAGATGACAATAAAGATAATTTACTAGATATTAGACATTTAATTGTTTTAGGTTGTGGAACTTCTTATCATGCTGGATTATGGAGTATGTCTGAATTTAAAAACTACGAAATTTTTGATACTGTTTCTTGCATTGATGGAGCAGAATTTGATGTTTTAGACATTCCTAAGAGAAATAAGACTGCTTTAATTCTATGTTCTCAATCTGGTGAAACCAAAGATTTACACAGATGTCTTGATATAGCGAGAACTTATGATCTAGTTACTATCGGGGTAGTAAATACTACGGATTCTATGATAGCTAGAGAAACTGATTGTGGAGTATATTTGAATGCTGGGAGAGAAGTTGCTGTTGCTTCAACTAAATCTTTTACAAATCAGTGTATTATACTTAGTTTAATTGCCATATGGTTTGCTCAAAATAAAGGTATTCATATTAAGAAAAGACAAAGAGCTATACATGACCTTCATAATTTTTCTTTTCAATTGAATTCTTATATTCAACCCTTGGAGAACCTGGCTATAAACATATCAAAAATACTTCAAATTGATGAATCTTTATTCATTTTGGGTAAGGGAAACAACGAGGCTATAGCGAAAGAGGGGTCTTTAAAGATAAAAGAAGTTGCTTACGTTCATTCAGAAGGTTATTCTTCTTCTGCTTTAAAACATGGACCATTTGCATTAATAAAAGAGAACCTACCTATCATTATTGTCGATACTATCAAGAAATTCCATGAAAAATCAATAAATGCTTTAAATGAAATTTTATCAAGAAAGGCAAATGTGTTTGTCATAACAGATAATATTGTATCATATCAAAATAGTGAAATGAAAAAAGAAAATATAATTGAAATACCTAAAAATGAAACCTATGGAAGTTTAATTGCTAATATATTTCTTCAATTATTAAGTTATCATTTATCAATCAACTTTGGATATAATCCCGATTTTCCTAGAAATCTGGCAAAAGTTGTAACTGTAGAATAAGTTTAAGTTATTGGTATTATTTTATTTATATGATAATGTTTTAAAACAAGTTTATTGTCTTCTTTTAAGTCAATAACTGCAGCGACCTCACTATTTCCATAAACTTCTTGATAAAGTTTTATATTTTCTTTATTTGGATACTCATTGACAAAACGAAACATATTTCTGCATATATCATGGAAATTCTCTGGTTTTGAAATTAAATATGCATTATCAATTTCATATATATCTTTTAAACCTTTATAAATAATAGGATGTTGAGGTATCGCTCCAATAAACCCTTGAAAAATACTATTTGGAAAATAAGAAGAATTTACTGAAAAATATTCATAATCTTTGACTATTTCATCAATATTACATTCTATCATCGCATCTGTATCAAAATATACACCACCTTTTACATATAAATAATAATATCTAAATAAATCTGCACGATGTTCTCCATAACTAAATGAAAAAAATTTCTGTATCACATCGGGTAACTCTTCTAATGGGTTTTGTTTGAAAAATTCTATTACTTCTTTATCGCTGAAATGTTTATATTCCCAACCTTCACTTCGACCTTTTATCATATCAACAATATATGTTTTTTGATTATTACTTCTTGATGTTTGTATAATAACTTTTGGAATTTTCATAAAATTATTATACTTTATTTTTTATTATTTTTACGAGGGAATAACGAATCTAGTATTTTTTTATTTTTTTTAGCATCTTCGTAACCGTGTATATACATTATTTTTAAATCATGATCTTTTTTTGTAAATAATGTTGTGTAATCTCTTATATTTAAATTTGCTGGTTGACTTAATTTATTTTTTTTTCTATCTTCCCAATAACTTGGTGTAATATGCACGTCTGCATATTTACCATCAATATATGGATATTTACTAAAACCACCGTCAAAAGTTAATAAATTTCTATATTTATAAAATAAATTTCCAGTTATAAATGGAATATGAGAGCTTCCTATACAACAATTTATAGCATCTTCTAGATCATAAAAATCATTGTATATAACTGTGCGAAATTTAAATTTTTTCCAAACTGTGGTTCCTACGTAGACCTTATCCAATTTGAAGTCATCTGTTTTATAATTATTTAATACTGCTTTTTTTACGTTTTCTTCAATTAATTCTAAATTTTTTACGTTTTTATAATCTATGTCAAATATGTAATTAATAAAGCTTTCGTCGTCTTCTTTCAAACTTAAAAACAATGAGTTCCATGCACCTGCAGATGCGCCAGAAAAAACATAATCTTCTAATTCATAATTTTCTTTCAAATATTTACATAAACCAAGCATATAAAATCCTCTAAATCCTCCCGGAGAAATCGTTATCACCTTTTTCTCATCAATAGTTGAATTTATATTAAAAATAATATTTTTGCGGTTTTTTATAAATGGTTGATTTAATAACTTACCTAATAATCCAAATGCATAAACATTTGTAATAAAAATTAGATAATAAAATAATTGATATTGAAATACAATCATATAGATTACAGTATACTCCCATAAAAAAAGACGACTAAACTTTATTTAATTAATTTACATAAACAAACTACTATATTTTTTTTTATTATGCTGCGGCAACTGCCTTCTTTCTAACCACCTTTTTCTTTGGTGCAGGGGCTTCTACCTCTTCATCTTCAATGGACTCCTCTACCGGAGCTGCCTTCTTAACAACCTTCTTCTTTGGAGCTGGAACTGGCTTCTCTTCCTCTACTGGCTCATCTTCATCTGCGTCATCATCACTATCCTCAACCTTTGTATCAACTACAGGGTCCGCTAACGGTTGTTCCTCGTTACTTCCCTTATCTAGGGTTGCCAAGTCGTCTTCAGCAAGTGTAACATAGCACTTATCATATACACTAGTTACTTGACTAGGCTTAACAACGATTTGATTGACTCTCCATGTCAATCCCCAACCCTTTCCTCCAAACCAAAGACCACCACACTGCAATACAGTCGCAACCTTTGCCATCTTTGGCACGAAATCCATAGGAGTTAGATTCTCATTCTCACTCGGAAAAAGTAGAACTTGCTTTGGATCATAAATTTGAGTGCTCCACTTATTGTTATAATTAGGAACCCTAGCCTTAACCTGAGGAGGCTTAGACATATCTAACTTCTTTGTCAACTTATCCTTCTGATACTTAAGAAAGGGGAAGAAGCTATGCTTTACAACACTTCTGTCTAGTTGCTCACCAAACCAAGCATCACTATGCTTTACTGCATCATCAATAATTTGATTCTCGAAATCCTTGAACTTTTGCAAAAACTCATCAGTTCTTTCATTCGCATAATCCTTATTAGGAAAAACGAGAGTCAAATTATACTTTCCATCAGGTTCACCTTGGTCATTTACAAAATCTGCAATTCCCCATGTCATCATAAGAGGAGTAGAAAGATGCAAAGAACGACCCGTCTGAGTGCTAATTACATTAATTGACTTTCCACCACTAGAATTCGCCTTAGGCTGCATATATCTAACCGCACTGGGTTCCCAATCACTCGTCTCCAAAACCATTTGAACTGCTTGCTTTGACATTATAATTTCTTATTATATACTATCTTACGTAGGTATTCTTTAAATCAATTTTTTTATATTTCAAGCATATCATCGGTTATATTTTTTCAAATATAGTAATTTTTCTCCGTTCTCCATACAATAGATAAACTTAACAAAATAAAAATATAAAAAATATGCATATAATATAATATAATATATGATAAACGATAAACAAGTATCTGAAAAAGAAAATAATTTATATATTAAATATTCTGACTATAAAAACGAAAAAAATTTGAATTTAAAAAAATTTAAACAAGCGGTTCTAAAAGAAACATGCAAACAATATGGTTTAAAAGTATCAGGAAATAAAACAATCTTAACAGATAGAATTGAAGATTTATTTAAAAAAATTAAAAATGCTATTATAATTCAATCTATGGTAAAGCGTTATCAGTGGAAAATTTTTTATAATTTTAGAGGACCCGCTTTACATAATAGAAACATTTGTTCTAATACGACTGATTTTGTTACACTTGAACCATTAGATGAAATACCTTTTATAAAGTTTTTTAGTTTTAAAGATAAACAAAGTTTTGTTTATGGATTCAATATATGTTCTTTAATTAATTTAATTAGGAGCGGACAAACATTTGAAAACCCATATAATAGAGATTCTTTTTCAAACACAGTAAAAAGAAACATTATTAGAGTTTACAATAATAATTTTTTTACAGATACTACATTTAAAACAGAAAATAAAATTTTTCGTAGGAGAAATACAACAAATATTCAAAGAAGAAGACATATACAAAATTATAGAATAAGATCTCAAAGTGACGTAAATAACTATAATCCAATGATTAATTTTCAAAGATATAATACTCCAAATAATATCCAAAGATTACATTTATTTACTGAACGTTTACAAATTATAGAAACTGTTAGAAACGAAGCAAATGTTAATTTAAGAATTGAACGTTTATTTATGGAAATAGATAGACTAGGTAATTATTCAAGCAGTTCTTGGTTTCAAAATTTATCACATATGCAATATATCAGATTATATAGATGTATTTATGATATATGGACATTTAGAGGTCAAATAACTAATGAAATGAAAAGACAAATATGTCCGTTTTATGAACCATTTGATGGTATATTTCCGCCAGGAAGTAGTCATTCAATTAGTTTTAGTGATATCAAAAAAGCATGTTTATTAGTATTTGAAAATATAATATATTCAAGTCCTGATATTGAAATACGAAAAATAGGAGCATTACATTGTTTATCGTCTCTAACTGTTGTTAGTATTAGTGCAAGAATTAGTATGCCGTATTTATATGAAGCATTTAATTAAAAATTCGTTTATTTTTGATTTTCGCTTCATTTAAGGTTCATATATTTATTATAACATTAATAAATATATATTAAACTTATAAACAACTTAAAAAAGTAACCTATTATATAGTATATCAGCTAGAATGGTAAGAACTGTTAAGTCTGTTGAGAAGAGCGCTACTAAGACCACTAAGTCCAAGAAGACCCCTGAGCCTGTTGTTGAGCAAAAGGCTGCCCCCGTTGTGAACGAGATGGTTTCCACTGAGGCTCCTAAGGAGCCAGTTGACACCATTGCCACTAAGATGACTGAGTTTAGTGCTAAAATTCAGCAACTAAGTGGTATTTTCTCTACTCTTAAGAATGATTTTAAGACCCTTGAGAAGGCTGTTTCCCGTGAGATGAAGGCTGCCCAAAAGGCTTCTGCTAAGAAGCGTCAAAGCAGTGGCAACCGCAAGCCCTCTGGTTTTGTGAAGCCTGCCCGCATCAGTGATGAGCTTGCTGTGTTCCTTGGAAAGGATGTTGGAACTGAGATGTCCAGAACCGATGTTAGTAAGGAGATTAATGCCTATATTGTTGCTCATAACTTGAAGGACAAGAGTAATGGTAGAATTATCCACCCTGATGCTAAGTTGACCAAGTTGCTCAAGGTTCAAAAGGACGATGAACTTACCTTCTTTAACCTCCAACGTTACATGAAGCCTCACTTCGCTAAGGCTGGAGATGCAGTTGCTACTGTTTCTGCCTAATTATAAATATATAACAAAAATTATAAAAATATGAAATAATAATATAGAGATTTATTATTTCATATACTAAATGAATAGTAACAAAGAGACATATAAACTAGACATTGATAGTGAAATCGCAGAATATGTAAAAAATAACAATCCAAACATTTGTATTCTTACTCCATGTTATGGTGGAATGTGTTATGTAAGTTACATGTGTTGTTTAATGAACACAAAAGAAATATTACAAAAATATAATATTGGAGTTAAATTTGAATTTTGCAAAGGTGATAGTCTAGTTTCAAGAGCACGTAATAACCTTATTGCAAAAGCTATGAGTGATCCTTCAATTACACATATATTTTTCATTGATAGTGATATTAGTTGGGATCCTGTAAACGTATTAAAACTATTATTAGCAGATAAACCTATTATAGGAGGCATTTATCCTTTAAAAAACTATAACTGGGACAAATTGGTTAACAATAAAAATCACGTAAATGAAATTATTGAGAAAAAAAATAAATCACTACTTAAAGATGTTGTTGATGACGATTTACTTATTCAACATAGTATGCTTACATATAATCTAAATTATAAATCAAAAAATATAAGTATTAAAAAAAATTTAATTGAAGTAAAGCATATTGCTACTGGATTTATGATGATAAAAAGGGAACTAATAGAATCAATGTTTAAAGAATATCCTGATACAAAGTACACAGACGATGTACATTTCTTAAATGAACAAGAAAACCAATTTGCATACGCTCTTTTCGATTGTGGAGTAGAAGACGACCATTATCTCTCCGAAGATTGGATGTTTTGTAATAGATGGAGTAAAATTGGTGGTGAATTATTTGTAGACATTTCTATTAATTTAACTCATACTGGTATTGAAAATTTCAACGGTAGTTTTATTACATCTCTTTTATAATTAAATAAACCAACCAATTTAATAAAATTATTTTAATTTTATTAAAATATGACTATATTGTAAAATGCAAAATGATATTGTTAAACTTAAAACAAAACAATCAGATTTCTTAAAAAATATTTTTGATAAATTTGACAGTTTTGACAATACATTTAATAAAATAAAGTTTAATTTAAAAACCTCAACTTTTAGCAATCATAAATTAAATCAAATTCCAAGTTTTGATAACTACACGGACGATATTAAAGAAATTATTAAAAATATGGAAAAAGATATATTTAATTGCACATTTTCCGTGCACGAACGTTCAGTTGACTTATGTATTATTCTAGACAAACATGAAAAAGATAAAAAAAAATTCATTCAAAATATTCTAAGAAAAACATTTATCTGGTTACATACTGCACACACTTACTCAGATAAAACTTGTTCAAAAAAACTTTATATTTATATGTTTATGACACCTGCCTTAAAACTTTTACCAATGGATCATTCCGTTCTTTCACAAGATGAGATTAATACTGCTTTTACTTATACATGTAAACATGATAATGAAATACACATTTTCAGAAAAGAAGAATGGTTTAAAGTGCTTATTCATGAAACTTTCCATAATTACAATCTTGATTTTTCCAAATTTGATAACGGTTATAGCGACCAATTTGCCAAAAAAATATTCAATTTATCTGTTGACTTTAGAATGTATGAAAGTTATTGTGAATTTTGGGCTACTATTTTTAATTGCACATATTTTCTTTATTTTGAAAATAAAATTCATACCAAAAATTTCAATAAACAAATAAATGAGTGTATAAATAAAGAACTTCAACATTCATTTTTTCAATGTGTAAAAATACTTGAACACTTTGGTATGTCCTACACAGATCTTTATTCTGAATCAGAAAAAGCACGCTTTGCAAGACTTCATAAATATAAAGAAAATACACCTATCATTTCTTACTATTTCTTTAAAACTATTTTATTATTTAATTGCAATAAATTTATTGAATGGTGTTTAAAAGAAAACGATAACTCAATATCATTTTCAAATAATACAAAAGATATTTATAAAAAAATAGAAATGTTTGCTGATTTTATAAAAAAATATTCAAAAAATGAAAACTTTGTAAATCAAATTAAAAAAGTTCAAAAGGAATTTCAAGATGATAAAAAAAAAATTAGTTCTAATGATATAATCACTTATGTTAATCTAAAAATGACCTATCATAATACTGAATAAAAAAATACAAATATACAGATTTTTATTTTTTATTTAAATTAATTTAAATTTACAAATATCCTTAACAGGATACCGACCCAACACTTCCAATAGTGTTTACACAATCTGTTAACTTATCCATCTGAGACATCAAAGTATCAACTTGAGAAGTGGTATTGGACATTTGTTCCTTCAACCTTCTAATTTCCTCTTCCTTCTCTTGCAGTTGCTCAAGAAGACGCATATTCTCTGCAACAACCTGCTCAATATTTCGGTCATATTCATCAGGAATACGAATGGGCTTGTGGTTAATCTTGAAAAGCAAATGAGGACGTGGACGATTTACGGAATCATACTTAAACGTTAAATTACAATGCTCTTTACCGTTGTCGAAACCAAAACTTTGATACTTACCTGTTTCCTTAAGCTTTTCTCTCATGTTTCTCGTATTTTCGTTATCATATAGACATTCAAAATGCACAAAAGCACACTTCTGAGGTATTGAATAATTAGGAACCTCACGAGTCGAAAAATCAATTCTACGAATCTTACCAATTCTCAAACAATTTTCAATGTAGTGTTTAGCATGCTTAGGCAAAAACGGCACAACATTGTTATCGGGAAGAGAGGATGAAGTAAAGTGCATATCTGGAGGAAATACTGGAATATACAAACTTGTATTTTCATTACTTTCCAAAGACAACACGTTACACTCCTTAGAAGTGTCAACAGGAAATAGAGAACTTGAATCGAATGCAGCCATTATAATATATATAAAACTTAGTGCCATATTAGAATTACTTTAAAGATAATCAATTTTATGCAAAATGAATCAAATATTTAAAATACAAAGCGTTCTCCTAGTATAAATAATTATAATTAAAGAATATGAAAATATCTTTACTTACTTTTGTATGTGTGGTATAACTGCTATATTTTATACTAATAAACAAAATGGATTAGAAATATACGAATCACTATTATCAATACAACATAGAGGACAAGATGGAGCTGGTATATATGCAATTGCTAATAATACTATTAATGGGATTAAAAATAAGGGACTAATAAGTAATCTATGTTCTTATGAAGATTTAACATGTATGGAATCAAAAATATATTTAGCTCATACTAGATATAAAACAAATGATGTTGTGAATTGTTTTCAACCATTCCACATGCAAAATGAGCTTTTTAATATTATATTTTGCCATAATGGTAACATTATTAATACATTTCAAATATCAAACTTATTGCAATCCAAATTTAATATTGAACCAATTGAAAATCAATCAGATAGCCTTTTATTATTTCAACTCATTTTTTGTTTCTTAAATTCTTATGTAGATAAAGAGATAAACCCAACACTTATTGTTAATTTATCTAATTTTCTACAAAGCACACTTAGTGGTAGTTTTAGTATTATACTAGGTATTGAAAATTATGGTGTGGTTATTTTAAAAGACAAATTTGGTATCCGTCCTTTAATATATGGTAAAAATAATAATAACGACATATTAGTATCTAGTGAATCCTGTTCTTTTAATAATTTATCAGATTATAAGATTGCACGTGATGTTAACCCTGGTGAAACAATAGTTTTCCTAGACAACAACGAAACTTACAGTTTTCAATATACAGAGACTAATTTATCGCCTTGTTTGTTTGAATATATTTATTTCTCAAGGCTTGATTCTATATTAAATAACATTTCTGTTTATCGTTGTAGAAATTTATTAGGTGAATTACTAGGAGAACAAATATTAAAAGATAATTTAAAAGTTGATTTTATTATTCCAACTCCAGAAACAAGTAGAGTTTATGCCTATGGATTAAGTAAATATACAGGTATACCCATACAAGAATGTATTATTAAAAATAGATATATTAATAGAACCTTTATTATTGAAAACAAAAACAAAATAGAACAAGATATTAGAAGAAAATTTGCCGTTATTAGTGAAATTGTAAAAGATAAAACAGCTATTCTTGTAGATGACTCTATTGTAAGAGGCAATACATCTAAAAACATCATAAAATTATTGAGAGATTCTGGAATTAAAAAATTATATTTTTGCTCTGCTTCACCTAAAATATATAACAAGAATCAATACGGCATATATATTGAAGATAAAGAAGAATTAATAACATTTAAAAATAAAACTAATGAAGAAATTGCAAATGCTATTGGCGCAGATAAAATATACTATAATAACTTGAAAGATGTTGTATCTGTTGTAAATCATTTAAATCCAAAAATTAAAGATATGGAATTATCTATGTTTTATGATAATTAATTTATTAGTTATATTATTATATAAATTATAAAGTTATAATTTTATATAATGGAGAAATTACTTATTCTATATGTTTTTCATGTTTATAATAACAGAGTTAAACATTTTATTGAAAACTGCATTTTTAAAGACGAAAATATTGATTTTATTCTAATATCAAATAATTGTCAAGAAAAAATTTATTATCCTGAATATGTTAAATTTTTCCTAAGAGAAAATATTGGGTATGACTTTGGAGGATGGAGTGAAGCTCTACTAACAAATAATTTATATAAAAACTATGATAATTTTATATTTGTAAATTCGTCTGTGACAGGACCATTTCTTCATTCCATTTATAAAGGAAAATGGACTGATATATATGTAAATGGATTGCAAAATAATATTAAATTATTTGGTAGCACTATAAACACTATTGAAAATCCATTACATAAATCACATGTTCAATCTTATATATTTTCTATGAATATAACTACATTAAAATTCTTAATAGAATGTGAAATATTCAGTGTTACTAATTATGCAAAAACATTTATTAGTACTGTTTGGGATAAAGAAGTTCTTATGTCAAGAAAAATAATTGAAAATAACTGGAATATTGGTTCATTATTTAATCATTATAAAGATGTTGATTTTACATTTACTAATAAAAAACCTGAAGATTATAACATTCAATTTTTAGGTGATGTCATGTTAAATAGACACAAAAACAAATTATGGAATGTTTATGATCTTGTTTTCGTTAAGGGAAATAGAATACAATTGGAATAGGTAAAAAAAATTTACAACCTTTACAATAACATACTATATATTATTTTTACGGATAGCAAACGCTATTTAACCAAGTTTCTACAGGATAATACTTACTAATTTTCATATGAAATGGTATTAACATAAAATCTTTTCTTGTAGTTACAAACTTTTTCTCAAACTTTTCCACAACTTTTTTAAATGTTTCTGCCTTTTTCTTTTTTGAAAGCATCTCTTCTTTTAATTTCCATCTTTTTAATATTATATTGCGGTAATATATTGTCGATTGAATAAATTTATATAAAATACTTTCTAATATATAATTTACATCAACAATATCACATTTTAGATTTGATAATTGCTTCACTGTATTTTTAAACATACTTACTTTCGCAAAGCTGTTTATTGCTGGAGTCTTTTTATAAATCATTAACTTTTCCAAAAATGGATGCATTATTTGAATTACTTGTTCATCTCCATTTTGATCCACATAACAATATGAAGGTGTATCAGGAAACTTATTTGTAATAATATCTTTTAAGACCCGTCTGAAAGAATAATCATTTTTCACACTAAACTTTTCGGTTACAGACTTAAAATACAATTTATTCAATTGTAATAATGTAAAGTTATTTGATAGTTCTTGATTAGAAAACAAATTTTCATTTTTATTCAATAAACACTTTGTTTTTGATTCATAATCAACATAATTATATACATATTTATTCAATTCAACAGGTAACAATTCGATTTGTTTTAAGATATTCATTATAATTTTGATATTAACTATTTAATTCAATATCAAAAAATATTCATCAATTTTATACATTTTGTGGTCCTCTATTGTCTTCAACGGATATATTTTTTCTCAATTTCATTAGTTCAATATCATCTCGTGAACTTTGCCTTCGATTAAAAATGGTTAGCTTTGCTTTTTTGGTTTCCATTAATACTTTCTTCAAATCTTTATTTTGATTAAACTTTGCATATAAAGCTACATATCTTTCCGTTTCATATCTTGGTTCTACTCCTTGTTCATAAAAATCACTATCTATTTTATCTTTATTTTCATCTGAAAACACTATTGCTGATTTTATTTTTTTGGAGATATCACTTTCATTCTTTAAAGAAAACTGCTCGTAAATATCTGGATAACCCTTTTTAAATTGAGCTCCTAAATAGTAATGTTTTACTGAATTCCAACGTAAACCATCAGGTGTTGTAAATGGAGCTAAATATGAATCATCTAACATTCTTCGCCAACCGTTTATACTATTTAACTCCGCATATTTCATTATATTTTTATCATCTAATTTTTCATTAGAACCCTTCCCTGCTTTTGCATTTTTTGAATTTGCATAATACATAAATACATCATTATCCTCATATAAACCATGGGTTGTTTCTATATCTTCGATAATTTCACCCATATCTGGGTCAAGTCCCATCTCTCTTTTTAAATTTCTAAAATCAGGTATCAAATAATACGGTCCTGAATTTTTTTCCAAGCATTTATTCACTATCAATGATTTAACATCATAAGGAATTTCAATGAATTTTAACAAACCCTTGTTTTTATATTGTATTAATTTGTAATGATTTCCAGTGTAAGCTAAAATTACATAATAATCTGGTTTAAATATTTTTGATTCTTCTATTTGACTATCATTTAAATGCCCACAATTCATAACAGAATCTACATCTTCTGAATCCCAAGATTCTTCAGACAATAATACAATCTTTATATTTAACTTTCTTTCCAACGTTGAAACAACCACTGTATCCCCCCAAAAAGCACTTGTCTGCATAAAATTTTTATAATCTTCAAAAGTATTAATATCTTTCATATAATTAAATTCGTTCATTAAAAGCCTACTATTATTTCTTTCCCTTTTTAACATTTCATATTGGGTTTTAAATTCTTTCATTTGGATCAATATTGCGGTAGATATTTCTTTATCATTACTTCTTTCCTGGTCTTGCTTTAATTTTCGTAATTGAGATTCTATTTCTTTCATTTGTTTTTGATTTTGGTTTAATTCAGCAGCTATAGTTAAATACATATTCCTATATTCTTCAAATTGGGTTTCGTCTGCATCTTCTGATACCAATTTTCGTAATTTATCTACTGTCGTTTCTTTCCCGATTCCCCTATAAGCATCTCGTATTGTTGCGAATAAACAATCTCCACCCCCTTCATTATCTACTATAGAATAATTATTATTTTGAAAAAAATTTTCAACCCATTCATTCTTATCACTACTTTTAAATTTTGTTTTCTCATCATCTGAACTCTTTTCATTTTCTTTTTGTAAAAGAGGTGGTAAATCTATTTTTTTATCTATAAATAAATTTCCCTCTATTGATTCTTCTTTTTCTAATTCATTCCCGTCTTCTCCTTTTACTTTTAAAACATCATCATCAATATCTTTATCTTTTGGTAATATTTCAATGTCATCTTCAGATATTTTATAATCTTCATTATTATTCGTTTCCTCTTCTTTTTCATCCTCTTTTTCATGTTTTAATTCAGAAAAATACAAAAGCTTTCCATCACTTAAAGAAAATTCCAGTTCATTTGTTAAACTTGATTCTACTTTATCGGATTTATTACTTTCTATTTCAAACACGCCTATTTTTTCTTTTGGTTCATCATTTACCACCAAATATACATAATGATAACTCAGGTCTACTTCACTGTGAATGTTTCCTAATATAATCTCTTTATCATTAATTACATACACATTTGCTGAATCATTTAAATCATCATAATCTACATCTTTATTCATCTCGTATTCTTTATCTGGCTTTATTATTGAAAATACCATAATATTTACTATATAATTAGAATAAATATTATGTTTGTAGATTATTTATCATCTAATTCATTTTTTAAAAAATTCTACTAAATCCATAAATTTAAATTTCATTCTTGTTGAAAACCCTGTATTTTTTTTATATTTTAGTTCTGAATAATATTTTAAGTTTTCTTCAATAGAAAATTTACTAACATCTTTTAATATTTTTTGTTTTCCTTCTTTTACAAAAACACTTATATTTTCAACAATTTCCTCGTTTATATGCAAATGTTCTTGACTTTCAATATTATCTTCTAAATAGGAAAATAGTGTATTATTAATATCTAATATATCAGAAAATGAACATATTTCATTTCCAGAAATACATATTAAAAATCCATACAAAGATTTACGTTCTTCATTTATTTTATTTATAGCACAGTATTTGTCATAATCTTCGTCTGAATCAACATATTCAAATTCTTGAATAGACTTTTTATATTTTTCAATTAATACTTCCATGTAATCTTCGAACTGATAATATTCTTCGCATAAAAAATTAAAAAGTTGCACATACAAATTTATATATACCTTATTGTTTATCAAAACACGATAAAATACTTCAAATATTTTATTAAATTTTTCATCAATTGTTTCTTTTTCATCATCTTTAAATTCAATTATATTATTAATAATTTCCTGCACCTTTTCTTCTTGTTCTAAATAATTTTTATTTGAAATTTTATTTAATACGCCTCTTAATTTATTCAATAAACATTCTGTTCCCTCTTTTTTTTCAAAAACTGTTGTTTTAAAAGGTTCATTTTTTTTCCACATATTTTGTTCATTCATAGACAATCTTTCTTTTCTAATTGGTTTTGACTTTATATTTTGATTATTTAATCCAAGAAGCTTACATAAATTTTGTAAAGTTAAATTTACTTCTTCATCTAAACAAAAATCTTCTATATTTTCTTTTATATCTTGAATTTGATTCAATGAATAAACTGTCATGACTAATATAAATAGCCATATTATTTTAAATATTTTTATTAAATAAATATATAAATCAATATATATAAAAGCTATTAGTATATTATTATAACCAATGCAAGATAATAGTATCAAAAAATGGGATGATTTAAATTTAAAAGATAATCTTTTAAGAGGTATATATTCATATGGTTTTGAAAATCCAAGTGAAATTCAAAAAAAAGCTATTTTACCAATAATTCAAAATAATGACTTGATTGCTCAAGCACAATCGGGCACTGGAAAAACCGGCACATTCTCAATTGCATCACTTCAAACTGTCATTGAAGATGAAAATGCTTCACAAGTTTTGATTTTATCTACAACTAGAGAATTAGCCATTCAAACACACAAAGTTATTGAAAATATTTCTGTATTTTTAGAAAATATTAAAATTAAACTTTTAACCGGAGGAACTAGCGTTAACAGTGATATTAGTTATTTAAATAATAATAAACCACATATTATCGTTGGAACCCCCGGAAGAGTATTCGACATGGTTAAAAGAAGAAAACTAGATTTATTTACAATAAAGTTATTTATACTTGATGAAGCAGATGAAATGTTATCGTCTGGATTTAAAGACCAAATAAAAACTATATTTGGATATTTTAATGAAAACATACAAACTGCGATCTTTAGTGCTACTATGCCTAGAGAGGTTGTTGAAATAACTGAAAAATTTATGAAAACTCCTATTAAAATTATGGTTAATTCCTCTGAATTATCTTTAGATGGAATAAAACAATATTACATTGCTGCAAAAGATGACAAAGATAAATATGAATTACTCAAAAGTTTATATGATAACTTAAACAAATCTACATCTATTATTTTTGTAAATGGAATTTCCCGTGTAGAGTCACTTTATGATGCTATGATAAATGATGATTTCCAAGTTTGTAAAATACACGGTTCTTTAAATAAAGATGAACGTATGGAAATTTTAAATGATTTTAAAAATGGTGGTAAAAATGTTCTTATTTCTTCTGATTTAACTGCAAGAGGAATCGATATTCAACAAATTAGTTTAGTCATTAATTTTGACGTGCCAAGAGATATTCATACATATTTGCATAGAATTGGTAGAAGTGGAAGATGGGGTAGAAAAGGGACTGCCATAAATTTTATTTGTGAAAGAGACGTTAATAACATGAGAAGGATTGAAAGCTACTATAAAATCTCAATAGAGGAATACAAAACATAAAAAATACGTTTAAATAAAAATCTAAAATTATAATGATTGTATAAAATGATTATAATTGAAAATTGTAAAAAGCAAATTGCTGAGTTTTTTAACATGAACACAAAAACTGAAGATGGTATTAGTGAAGAAGAAGAACTTGAAATAACGATTAACTCTAATTTTCAATTACCCATTGAATATTTAGAAAAAAATAAACTACATTCCATTCCCAATGAAGTGTCTACTGATCTAGAACTTGCCGTTCCAATTGAAGAAGGTAGTAAAACTATGTATGATATATTATTAGACCCAGATGATTCCTTTTCTAAGCAAATGATTCCTAACTGGAATAAACAATTTACAAGCGATATTGATTTTTTACAAGATACTCAAGAAATCATCAAAAGGATACCTGAATATCAATTCAATACTCAACCAATTTACAAGCAAACAGACAGAGCCAGTATACTTAAAATTTGGAAAAATACGAAAGAAAATAAACATTTTTTAGAGAAATACAACTACATGGAATGGGATATGTTAAAATTCTTAAATCAGGACTCTTTTTTTTTACAAATGCTTTTTTTCATACACATGTCTTCCCCATTGATACAGTTTCTCATTCCGATTATGTTATTAATATTTCCAATAATTATATTAAAAGTTTCTGGTGTTCCCTTTTCTACAAGTCAATATCTAGTCGCTCTTAAAGCACTTGCCAGTCAACATACTCTTGGAAAATTATTTTTGAGCGGAGGACATGCAGGATGGAGTGCAATTGCTTATGTATTATTCACATTGGGTATGTATCTTTTTCAAATATACCAAAATATAAATATATGTAGAAAATTCTACAATAACATTATTGAACTGAATGATGATTTAATGAACTTAAAATATTATGTCAAATATTCTATCAAAAGTATGCAAGAATTTTTAAATATTTGTAATAGTGAAAAATACGCAGAATTCAATGAAAAAACGACTTCTCATTGCAAGGTTCTCCAAGAGTTAGAAACAGAACTATCTTCAATTAATAAATTTACATTCTCTCTACCAAAATTAACAAGTGTTGGATACCTTTTAAAGATGTATTATACTGTTCATTCCAATAAAAAATATGAAGAATCTATTATTTATGCAATGGGTTTTGATGGATATATTCACAACATGTGTAAAATAACCTCATTTTTAGAAAATAAAACCATTTCTCTTGCAAAGTTCTCCAAAAATGAAAAAACTTTCTTTGAAGGAATTTATTATCCTGCAATTGACAACACAGAAGCTATAGTAAATAATATTGATATGAATAAAAATAAAATTATATCTGCTCCTAACAAAGCTGGTAAAACAACCTTAATAAAAACTATATTAATGAATATATTGTTTACACAACAATTTGGATGTGGTTTTTATAAATCAGCAACTTTATGTCCATACAGTCATATTCACTCATATTTAAATATTCCTGATACATCAGGAAGAGATAGTTTATTCCAGGCTGAATCTAGAAGATGTAAAGAAATTATCAATAAAATTACAAATAATCCAGATGAAAACCACTTTTGTATATTTGATGAATTATATTCTGGAACAAACCCGGAAGAAGCTGTACAAGCTGCGAATGCATTTATTAAATATCTTGAAAAATTTAATTCCGTTGATTTTATATTAACAACTCACTATTTAAAAATTTGCAAACGTTTTGATAAGTCTAAAAAAATAGAAAACTGTAAGATGCACGTTGATGTAGACAATAACGGTGAATTCAATTACACTTATAAATTACAAAAAGGTATATCAAACTTAAAAGGAGGTATTAAAGTTCTCCAAGACATGAAATATCCTGAAGAGATTTTAAATAATTTAAAAGAAAAATCACCTTAAATAATATTTGTTGGTATTATAATGTATATAATACAAACTTGGAAAACAAATCAAGTTCCAGAAATTTATTATAAATTTATTGAATCAGTTAAAAAACATGGAAAACATTTTATATTTTTATTTTTTAATGATCAAGATATTGTAAATTTTATAAAAAATGAATTTCCAGAATATTTGAATACATTTAATAATTTTGATTATAAAATACAACAAATTGATTTTTTTAGATACTTAGCAGTTTACCATTTTGGTGGTATATATTTAGATTTAGATGTAAAAATCACTCATTCTTTGAAAGAATTAATAAATGAACCACATATATGTAAATTTCCTATTGAACAAGAGAACATTAAAGATAAATTCATCTGTGAACAAGGTTTTACTAGTTTAATTGGACAATACGCATTTTATTCTCCAGCAAAACATCCATTTTTAAAGAAAATAATTGATAATATAGTAAAACCTAGAATTCCATTTTCATATATTAAAGAAGCATCTGAAGGACATTCTGATAAACCATCTGATATATTTATCTACTATACTACAGGACCTATACTAGTTACCCAATCATTTTTAGATATGGATTACAAAATAAATATTGAGCTCTTGAGAACCCAACCATTTACTGATAATAAATTCGGCAAATATGGTGTTCATAATTGTCATGGCACTTGGAGATAGAGCTATTTTACATAAATCATTATTTTTTCACCTGTAAAACGATGCTTTGTTGAATGAACATTCTTATTGTCCATTTTTAAGACCTCTTTTTTTTGAAAATACATTTCAGTAATTACATTCATATCACTAACTAAGTCCAAAAAGGTATTATTTTCATGAGATCCATAACCAGATAGTATATAACACAATTTTCCATTGTTTTGGAGAACCTTATGACATAATTTAATAGTATTCTCCCAATATCCAGTTAACCAAGCTTGATAATCTGAATATCGGTTAGTGCTTTGTTTATCTCCATCATATAATTCTAATTTATAATATGGGGGACTAAAAAATACAACATCAAAGTAATTTTTATATTTACTTAAAAATTTATCGTCTTGTAATAAATCTTCCGATGGTTTACAATAAATAGTGCTCTTTTTTGAATATTGTTCTCCGAGAACCTTGGTTTTATCGCATACATTTTTTATGACATCTGTGCCTACGTATTCTTCTGTGAAATTAGATTCAAAAAATCCAAATAAATACGAAGACCAACCTAAAGTGGGAGTAAAAATCTTTGTTCCTTTTAATACTTTTTCATTCAATGAGTATATTAAATATGGATTTAAAATTGAAGCTCTAAAATAAAATGAAGAGAACACGCTACCTAATCTGCCATTTTTTATATAAAATAAAGCGCTTGGCGTCAACAATTTATAATCAATCCTATTTTTTTTATATAAATCATTAATTATTTGTAAATATGAAGGTGTGTTCTCAAATCCAGATTTTGTTTTTTGCAATATATCTAAATAATGTAAATTGCGAATCAGATTTTTATACTGAACTTCAACATTATTATTTAAATCCGCTTTATTCATAGGTGGTTTTTCATAAAAATGCAAATTATTTTCATTTACTAATAATGAAGTATTATAAAATCTTGTTAAATACTCGTTGCGATTTTTTATTTCTTCAAATAATATTTTTAGACTATCTGTATCAATATTATCTTTTTTATAATTCTTTAACAATTTTTCGTTTTTCTTTTGATCAACAATAATGGCTGAATTTAAAAACTCATCAAAATCCTGCGAATCCGCCGGAGAATCTTTGTATTTATATAAAAAATTACTCTTTGATAATAATTTCATAAACGATTTTTGGTTTTATAATATATATTTATAAAATAATATGCAGTAAAAATACAAATTAAAAAAAAATAAAAAAACTTTAAAAAGAAATGGATCAAGTTCAAAAAAAAGGACAAAAATAAATGTCCATTTTTCAAAAAATTTTTTGAGAATTTTGAAAAAGGGTGTAAAAAAGTGGTTCAGACTGAAATGCAGCAAATACGAAAAAAATGATTATTGAAGTGACTGCATGAAATTTTTTATCTTTTTTTGAAAACGATTTAGGAACTTTTTTCATTAGGAACTATATACTAATAATCCTAATGAAAAAAGTTCCAAAAAGTTCCGGAATTTTTTTTTGTGAAAGTTGTAACTATACTACGAGCAGAAAAAGTCAATATAATCGCCATTTAATGACTGCAAAACATCAAATCCTAATAAATCCTAATGAAAAAAGTTCCGCAGCAACTACCGAGTATGTTTGTGACTGTGGAAGAATATATAGGCATTTGTCAAGTTTATGTGCTCATAAGAAATTATGCACATTCGCTATGAATGAATATGAAATTATAAATAAAGAAACGAATATGCAGGTAAATACAGAAAAATCGGATTCAATTATGGAATTAATTAAACAAAATCAAGATTTTAAATCCTTACTGATAGAACAGCAAAGGGAAAACCAATCGTTACAAAAACAATTGATAGAAGCAGTCAAAGATGGAAGTAAAACGATTAATAACACAACAAATAACAATCAAAAATTCAATTTAAATTTCTTTTTAAATACAACCTGCAAAGATGCAATGAATATGTCAGAATTTATAGAAAATATTAATATTGAGTTTCAAGATATAGAAAATATAGGAAAAAACGGCTATGTAGCAGGGATGACAGATATGATCATATCTCGAATAAAAGATTTGGACGTAACTAAGAGACCATTACATTGCACGGACTTAAAAAGAGAAACAATGTATATAAAAGATAATGATGAGTGGAGTAAAGATACGCCTGATAATTCTAAATTACGCAATATGATTACCATTGTAGGTAAACAAAATTATGGAACGGTGCCATTATGGAGAGAAAAACACCCTGAATGTCAAGATTGGAACAATCCAAAATATGATTTTTGTATAGATATGATGCGTAATATATTAGGTGATATGGGAGATGACCAAATAAGAATGGATAATAAAATAATAAAAAATTTGTCAAGACAAATATTAGTTGATAAGGAATTAAAATAACAAATATAAAGTTAAATTTTTTCATTTAATAATGGAATTAAATGAAAATGCACAAGTTGCAATAGTAATATTGATTATTTCTTGGTATATTGGAGCATGTTTTTTATTAATATATTATAATAATTATATCAAAGAACTGGAAAATAGATGTATAGCTTTTTTTAGTTTTAGTCCAAATGAAGAATTAATTGAAGAGACAAGTGAAATATAATATTATTTTTTGTTTTTGAATTGATATAAAATGATTATATTATATCAACTTTTTATTTTTTTTCCTTAAGCAGAATCTTGCTGGGTTTCAGTGGATGGAAGGTCACTTCGCTTTGACTTAGCACCCTTAGGACGAGATGCAGATTGTTGAGAGTAACGAACCTCGCACATCAACTGTCCGCCCTTAATACCGCTTACATTAACCGCTTGAAACTCGTGATTGCCAGATTCTGGCTTCACCAATCCAAGCTCAACATATTCTCCTTGAACAAGATACTTGTATTGAGAGTTATTCACACTAATGGCAGAGTAGTGGGTAAAAATATCCTTGCCCGTGTGCTCACCGTCATTGACAGTAATAAATCCATATCCAGTCTTGTTGTTAAACCATTTAACCTGTCCGGTAGTCTTATCAGAAGTGGAACTCATTGTATTTCACTTATACTGTAGTTAGTATTTTGTATTTATATTGTTTATAAATTAATAATAAAAGATTGCAGAATAATCAACGTAATTAGGTGTATCATAATAGTCTAGTTTGTAAACTTTTGAAAGATATGTTATAATTGTGTTATCCATTTTAGAACAATACTCGTTTAAATATGTTAACTCTTTTTTTTTTGTTATTTCAATATTAAAAGGATGATAAATAGAGGTATAATTATTATCATTTTTTTCATCAATAGCATATTCATATGATTTTTCCCATGGTAATGTTTCATTTATAATAAAAATATATAAGTATCCAATTGAAATTAAATCATCCCTTCTTGAGTAAGTGTTTCCTTTATGTATAAAATAGCTTGTATAGTTTGGACTTCCAATAATATCAGTTTTTTTAGTATTTTCTATAATTGTGTTTTTTTCGTTTACATAAAATGTGGATATACCAAAATCAATTAAATATAAATCGCCGTTACGAATCATGAAATGATGGGGTTTTATGTCTCTATGTAAGACAAATAAATCATGAATATCTTGAAATAGACATATAATTTTGAACATGATCTTATTAGCAGTTTCTAAAGATATATTATTATTTTTTATAAATTCAAACAATGAACAATCATATTTATTAATTATTAAGGTAAAATTATCATTAATTTTTCCAAACCAAAATATAGATGGAATATCTCTACATTGATGGTCATATAAATACCTTAATATAGTAGCTTCATTTTTCAGTGTAATTAAACTGGAATTTCCATTTTCAAATTTTAAAACAACTTCACGTTTAGTCTTTTTATGTATTCCACCATAAACAGTACCAAACTTACCATTTCCTATTTTATTTTTTATTATGTATTTGTCTAAAATTGAATTTGAATTAGAAGCATTATTCATTGTTAACTTAATCAAAGAAAATTTTTATATATATATTTCTAAAATTACTTTATAAAAAGTATTTTTAAAATGAAACAAGATGAAGAAATCAAAGAAATCTTTGAACAAGCGTTAAAGGACCCATCGTTATTGTCTGAAATAAATATAGAAAAATTATTAGAATCAATAAATGATGATAAAAATAACTATTTGGAAGACAAAACAATGAATATTATAAATAATGAAATATATGAAAGTATAAATGATTTGGAAATAAATGTAAAAGAAAAAAAAACGTTTTGTGATAAATTAATAGGTTATCGTTTAGTTGAAAATTTAAATGAATTGCATAAAGGAAAACATGTTAGGTGGATAAGAAAATCAACAAATAAACTTACAAATGGTGGTATAATTGTAGACATAAAGTTTTTAAATAATGGTATACAAATATTATGTAAAAATTCCATGAGTCGTTTTATTCAGTATAAATACGACGAGTGTATCACATATCAAAAAATGAACGAAGCTGAACAATTAGTAATTATGGCATATGAATATGCATCTAATGCAAATTAATATATTTTATAAGTTTGGCTATAATTTTTAGTAGAATAACTTTTAATATTTTCATTTAATAGATATTGTTTTACTGGGTCGTTTTCAAACCAATATTTTTTTGGAATATTTGATAATCTATACAAAATATGCAAAGAAACCAATTTACAATTTTTTCTTACATGTCCAGCACGATGACAATATTGACAACGTGACAATCTAAATTTATTATCATTAATCATAATTATTATATATTATTAATATTTTTTTCTAGTGAAATTACGTAAATTTTTCTTGTTTTTTCTTGTTTTCAATTTTTTTTTTAATAAGAAAAAGAATTCTTTAATATGATACATGATTTTTTTTGATATTTTTTCTTCATTAAGGATAAATTCTTTTGTTCTGTGATTTGTCTTATTTAGACATTTAGAATGCATACATTTTATAATAAATTGGTCGTAAATGTTTTTTTTATTATTTTTGATTAAATCTTGGTATTTATCACATTTTAAGAATCTATTAATAATATCATAGCTTGATAGATTATGTTTATATGGAGTAGGTTGTATGTAATAGATTTTATCTTTTTTCATTTCATTGAATTCATTATCATCAATAAAACAAATACTGGTTCCAGTTGATAATAATGTGCAATTAATAAAATCTTTGTGACTTTTTTGATGACTAGTTCTACCAATCTGAATTATTTGTTCATTTATTTTGAAAGCATATATGATTTGGTCAAACAGTTTATCTTTTCCATTAGTAATTATTTTTGTAAAATAATCAACAATATAATTCACAATATCATTTTTACTTTGGTTATTTGTATATAAGTAAAGTTTAAAACATTCTTTTGTTTTTTTTTTTATTATAAACATATTTAAGAATTTTAGTTATTTGATTTCTTAAGAATTCTGGGTATAAATCAATCAATGAATCAAAATTGATTTGTTCAGAAGAGTTCACATTTTTTTTAATTGTAATCCATAATATTTCTAAATCTAAAAATTTTCCTAAGGTTTCATCTAAATCAAACACAATTGCCTTTGAACAAGTATTCGTATTTTTTATTTTGTTACCTTTATAAATTTCTATGCAATCTTCTTGAAAATATTTATATTCGCTCATATATATTTCGTATATTTTATCAATTAAAATGTTTTTTACTAAGCATGTTAATATAATTATCATTATTTGGAAAAATATTTAAATGAGGTTTATGTAAACCAACAGGATCATCATAATATATTGTTTCAATAGAGAATGATTTTGCAATTTCAATGGATGGTATATTAAAAAATTCTTCATTGTTTGAAATATGATAAGCAAAATATATATCTTCATTAGCAATACCAGTAACTTTTTCTGTATCTTTATCTTCATAGCTAACTGGTAGACAATTACTAACAATACGAATCATAGTTTCTACATTTCTTAATGAAAATCCCCCATTAAACCCATATTTTAGATTATGCATGGGTTCTCCCCAAGGCGCACCTATAAAATCATATTTTATGTATTCATTAAGATTGTCTTTTAACAGTAAGCAATCAGTTTGAAAAAGTAAAGCATGTCTTCCTCCTACCTGATAAATAGTATTCCATAATTCGGGCGTTGTAAATAAATGATTATATTGGTGTCTATTAAGGTCATCAATCTTAAGATTAATGTAATATACATTTTTCCACTCATTTAAATGTTCAATGATCATAGATTGATTTTTATTACCATGAAAAATCATTAGCCCCCATCCTTTGTTTTTTAGTAAAACCATAAAATTTTTTATTACTGGTATTAATAGTGAATGAACTCTTGGTTCAACAATGACACAGAATTTATTTGTATTTTTGGGTATATCTTGAAAATAGGAAGGTGGAAAGTCAAATTGTTTCAAATAATTAGACCAATATGGTTCATATAATTTATTCATTTAAATAATTAAAGATTAAAATTTTAATATATTTAAAAGAAACTATACTTTATAAAGTAATGGACGTTGATTTATTTGATTTAAAACGTGATAACAATAAAAATGAATGTAAAAAAACATTTAATAATTTAATAGAGTGTTTTGCAAATATCGATAAGAGTTCAGTGGAACATACATGTTTAAAAGAGATTAGTTTGTATGTAAATTGTAATAAGGAAAAAGAAAAAAAAATTTAAATATATTTATTATATATATGTCTGACCAAAAAAAGATAGATAATTTGATAGCAAATGCAAGATACGGGAAATTAGATAAGGTTAAAGAGTTAATAGAAGAAGGAGTAAGTATAGATGGTAAAGAATCGAGGGGGTATGATAGAACAGCTTTACATGTCGCTACACTATCGGGAAAAATAGATATAATGGAATATCTTATTGACAAAGGTTCTGATTTATTGGTTACTGATGCAGGAACTTATAATACGCTTACGTCTGTTATTGAAAGAATAGATATAGATAATTATGAATTATATCGTTTATCTAAACGTCAACAACGTTTTAGAAATCAAGACGAAAATGGAAAATATGTACCGGGTGAATGGGTTGATGAAGATAGACCAGAGAAATTACAAGAAAACGAAAATAGAATAATTGAAATTAATGAAGTTCAGAAAAAACGTATTGACGCCATTAAATTACTTCTTAAAAAAGCAGAGGAAAAGAATGTTTTGAATGATATACTCACACAAAAAGATTATGTGGGTTTAAACGCCATCCAACTATCATATAAAGGACCATATGAAATTATACAACTCCTTCTAAAATATGGAGCAGACCCTAAAGATATTCTACATCATAGGTATTTTGCAGAGAGAGTTGATGAGAATGTGCTTAAATTATTAATGGAAAATGCTATAAAAGACCCAAATTATGAACCACGTGAGAATGCACACCAACGTGTTAAGGATATGTTTGATTATTATAAAGAACTAAAAGAAGAGAAGGATAAAATTATTGATGATGTTGCTGAGAAGAATAAAGTCCCCAAAGACGTTGCCAAGCAAATGAAAACATTTATCGATGGAAGTGGAAAACGTAAATCAAGAAAATCGAAATCAAAGAAGTCTGTGAAAAAACGATTGACAAAAAGAAACAAGAAATCTAAGAAGTAAACAAAAAATATAAATATATAAAAAATTTATATATTTATTTACTAATCACCAGTTGAACCGAAGCCACCATCACCTCTTTCTGTAGTAGTAAGTTCACTTTCGTCAACAATTTGAACATAAATAGGTCTAAGATTAGGATCACAAATCTGAAATAGTCTTGTGCCAGATTTAATAGAATAACAATTATCATTATCAAAATATAGTGCTCTTAAAGCTACCATAAGATTCCCTCTGTAACCTGCATCTATAATTCCAGTATGATTAGCTAACATAAGAGGTGTTTTAGAAATACTGGACCTTGGATACAAGTAAAAAGGTATAGTTCTAGGCTTATTATTTGTAGAAAAAGCTTTACATTCAATTAATTCTGCTCTAACACCTAAATCAACCATATTAGTTTTAAATAATCTATCAATTACAACGTCTTCGCTAATAAACAAATCAAAACCAGAATCCATAAATTTATTATTTTTAAAATTTTCATTGTGTTTCGTAACTTTTTCTTCATATAGAGAAGTGAGGCTTTTATCAATAATAGCTAATTTTAAAATTGCAAAATCATCAGCAGTGCTATCGTATCTAAGTTTTAAAGAAGTATAGAGATTAAAAATATTACGTGTAAAATCAGTCATTGTATAAACTTATAACTAGTATATCTTTATCTTGGTTTAAATATGTATATATGATTAAGCATTAAGATGAACATTTTTAAATTCTTTCCATGAAATATTTTTTCCATCACTTACAACAGGTTTATCTTCTTCGCTTTCTTTATTAATATTTTCACCTCTTTTCAAAGCACTATCAACGTAAAGTTCTTTTAATACTTTACCAACCATGACAGATCCTTCGTGTTGATTTATTTTTCCATTCTCTATCATTTTTAAAACAATTAAAAGTTTAGTCATAATTTCCAAATCTAATTCGTCTTTAAGCACACGATTAAAAATATCAGTATAACTGTTGTATAAAAATGGACATTGTATTTTTGCTTGCTCTACAAATTCAATAGTATTAGAATCTTTTAGAGCAAGGTTTGCTTTTTTAAAAGTATCTAATTTTCTTAGATCATCTCTTATAAGTACACTGTGTTTTAATTTTCTAATTTGTTCTGTGTTATCATCACATTCAGATTCATTAATCATTTTTTGTAAGTTTAGTCTTTCATGATCAGAAAGAGAAGAATCCATAAATATTATAAATAATAATGATAACATTTATTTATGTTAGTTTTGAATGAAACACATTTAGTAATTTATCAATAATAAAAAAGTTATTATCTACATAATATGTATAAAAAATGACACTTTTGAACATTTTAGTAATCATTCTTTTTGTCTTATTAATAGTAACAGTAACAACTGCTTCTTGTGCTAACTTCAAACCCCATAGTGCTGATACTGTATTTGAAAAGCACTCAAAATTTGAAGGTTTTGCTAACAATGGTCAATTGTTAGACTATTCAAACAAAGATACTAATAAAATGGTAGATACAAATAAACAATTTTTGATTAAGCCTGAAGCTGAGTGCAAAAAGATTTTTGGTTTTGATGGATTATATTGCTCACCAAAAGTTGATTCAGAGAAAATAGATACTATTGGAGCTAGTGAAGGAAACGCAAAATGCGTAGGTAAAAGTTCTGGATTATCAAATTCAATGGGTGGACTTTGTTTAAGTGATAACCAGAAGAAATTGTTGGCAACTCGTGGAGGAAATATGACTTCAATTTCTGATGATATTGGTAAGTAAATTTGAAAATAATAAAAAAATTTTATTATTTTATAAAATTATAAATAATTAAATATACATTGCTAAGAAACTTTGGTTGGATTCATCATTATTTTTAATAAGAATATCAACATGTTCTTTATTAACAGTAAATGGAAATGTAACTTCCAATTTCATGTCATTTTTAAACATATTGGAATCATCTTTAACTAGTCTAAACAGGTTAAGTTTTGTATGGATAATTTCCAAACATCTTTTCAAATTTCTGACACCCTGTTCATCATCTGTCATCTTTTTGTTAGAAACAATGTAACTAATGGTTTCATCAGGAATAATTACATCCTTTTCTGTAAAATTAACCTGTTCACGTATCTTAGGTAAGAGATGATTTCTAGCAATAATAATCTTTTCTTTGCACTCATAACCCTTAGTTTGAATACGATACATTCTATCTCTTAAAATAGGATTCACTTTACTTTCATCATTATAACTGAAAATGAATAGACACTTACTGAGATCAAAGCTAACCTCTGAGAAATATTTGTCATGAAATTCACTATTTTGGGAAGTATCCGTAAGATGGGTTAGAATACCAATAATTTCTTCTCCCTTTGGAGTATCGCTAACTTTATCAAGCTCGTCAAAATAAATGATTGGGTTCATACACTTTGAATCAATAAGAATTTGAACAATTTTTCCCCAAGTGCTTCCTTCATATGTATAAGAATGTCCTTCAAGGAAGCTACTATCTCCATTACCACCTAATGCAATAAACGAGAATTCACGTCCAAGAATTTTACTAATACCCTCTTTTACGAGGGTGGTTTTACCAGTGCCCATAGGTCCCTTGATAGCAATAGCGGTTCCCATAGCAGATGGATTACTAATCCATTGTCCCATCATTTGCATAATTTGCAACTTAGCATCTTCTAGACCATATGTGCATATATCAAGAGTGTTTTTGGCATTTTCCATAAAATTGTTACAAACTTCCACTCCATCGTTCATATTAATGGATAAAGTTCTGTAAACTCCAAATGGAATTCTCATAAAAGTATCAACCCAATTTCTAATCTTATAATATTCTGGGTCTCCTGGTTCCATTGTTCGCAAAACATTTAATCTTTGCATAGCAACTGCTTTAAACTTAGCTGGAATAATGGTATCTAACAAAGCAAGTCGATAAGGTTTATCAATATTAATATGTTTGTTAATTTCCTTTAATTCTTTCATAACTCTAAGTTGTTCTTTATTGGAGAGTTTCTTTTTAAAATAATCAACTTCATTTGCTTTCTTTTTATCTTTATGAATAAGCTTATGGTAAATTTTTGCGTTCTTATTTCTTGCTTTTCTAACCAATCTTTTAATAGATTTATTGCAATCTTTAACAGCTTTTTTGAGAACCTTGCTGTTAGGTCTTTTAATTAGTTGTAGAGACAAGGTTTTCTTAGTTTCAACTAAATCAAGATATTCTTGTTCAACATCGGTAATCTCAATATCAGCTTCCTCATCTTCTTCAGGTTTCTTTTTCTTCTTCTTCATCTTTTTTTCTTCATCGCTAGATTCTTTACTATCTTTGTTATTTTCTTCATATTTTTCTTTCATAAACATTTTTTCGTCGTCACTATCACATTCTGCGTTATCTTCAATATATTCATCTTCTTCTACTTCACCACCATCAAGAAGAAGAATATTTACAAATTCTTCCTCTTCCTCGTCTTCATCTTCCTCGTCTTCATCTTCCTCGTCTTCGTCTTCATCGCTAATTTCATCTTCTTCTTCACTATCTTCATCTTCTTCCTCTTCCTCTTCTTCCTCATCCTCTTCTTCATCTTCATAATATTCCTCTTCATCTTCGTCTTCGTCAGAAGATATTTCTTGTTTTCTCTTTTTTCCTTTATGACGAGTATTATATTTTGAAACAGAATTCTTTTTCTTTGAATTATTTGAGTTTTTATTTTTCATCTTTTTGTCCATATATTTGGTGGGAAACATTTTATGTATAACATCTCTAATTTTTTTAAAATCTTTTTCTTGCATTTCATCATCAATAACATCTTTCTTTTTTTTGGAAATTTTATTTTTTTTTGATTTAGGTGGAATATAATTAGAATCAGAATCAGAATCAGAATCAGATTCAAATTCACTGTATGTTTCATATTCTGAATCAGATTCCGAATCAGACTGAATTGCTGACTTTTTCTTATTCATGGTTTTCTTAGCACTGTCTTTAACCTTTATATTTTTTGTCATGATTTTACTGTAATGATAATTATAGTAATTAATAATCAATATATTAAGTCAATTTTATATAAAAAATATAATTGAAATAATTTAAAAAAATTGATAATGAAGAGAAATATATTTAAATACTATATTATAGTATATTATAGTGATGTCACAACCTATAAGTTCAAATAATAAGATGACCCCATCAAGAATTATAGGTGTTCAATTTAGTATGTTATCGCCTGAGGAAATCCGCAAAAATTCCGTTGTTGAAATTTCCTCTCGTGACACATATATAAATAATAAACCAGTTCTTGGGGGTCTATTTGATCCAAGAATGGGAGTTTTAGAACCAGGTATAATTTGTCCCACTGATGGTTATACTTATATTGATACTCCTGGATATTTTGGACATATAGAATTAGCAAGACCTGTATTTTATGTTCAACACATCAAGGAGATTATAAAATTTACCAAATTAACATGTTTTAAATGTAGTAAATTGTTAGTAAATAAAAATCAACATAAACATATTTTAGATTTTAGCCCAGATAAAAGATGGCATTATTTGAATAATTTGCGAGGGAACATTACGAGATGTGGCGAACATACAGATGATGGATGTGGTTGTTTACAACCTTCTAAAATTAAACTAGAAGGATTTGCAACAATTAAAGCAACGTTGGAGTATCAATCAGATGAAACGAATGAAAAGTCAACTCAAGAAATTGAACTCACACCTGAGTTTTTATTGAGACAGTTTAAGCGTATATCTGATGAAGATGTGTCATTTATGGGTTTCAGTCCAACATTTTCTAGACCTGAGTGGATGATATGTCAAGTGCTACCAGTAGCACCTCCTGCGGTAAGACCATCTGTAAAACACGATGCACAACAAAGAAGTGAGGATGATTTAACACATATTTACAGTAGTATAATAAAAAATAATACTGATTTAGCAGAAAAAATAGAAAATAATGCCTCTCCAACAGTTATAAAACAGTTGGTAGAGACTCTACAATATTTGATTGCAATGATTGTAAATAATAAGATTAAGGGCGCTGAACCAATGGCACAAAGATCAGGAAGGACTATGAATTGTATTATGAGTAGATTAAACAGTAAGAATGGTAGAATTAGAGGTAATCTTATGGGAAAAAGAGTGGATTATAGTGCTAGATCTGTTATTACCGGTGACCCAAATTTATCTATTCGTGAGTTAGGAGTCCCAATGAAGATTGCAATGAATATCACTAAACCAATTAAGGTAAATAAACGTAATCGTGACTTTTTGACAAAATTAATTCAAAATGGTCCAGATGTTTACCCTGGTGCAAAGATATTAGAAAAGGCAAATGGCGAAAATATTACGTTGAGATATGTAGATAGAAATTCTGTAAGATTGATGGATGGCGATACTGTGCACAGACACATGATGAATGGCGACGCAGTATTGTTTAATAGACAACCTAGTCTTCATAGAATGTCCATGATGTGTCATATTGTAAAAATAATGAAGAAAGGAGATACATTCAGAATGAATGTTGGAGATACAAAACCATATAATGCAGACTTTGATGGTGATGAGATGAATATGCATATGCCTCAAAATATTTTAGCAGAAACAGAATTAAAACATTTGGCTGCAATTCCATATCAAATGGTGAGTCCTGCAAATAATGCACCTATTATTGGTATTTTTCAAGATTCAATGTTGGGTTCTTACCGATTTACTAGACCTAATTTGAAATTTTCTAAGAGGGATGCAATGAACTTGTTAATGATGTATAAAAATGTAAATCCGGAAAATATAATAAATAAAAAGGAAGTATCAAGCTTTGATATCTTAACACAAATTATGCCTTCAGTAACACTAAAATACAAGACAAAATTATTTGAAGATAATGAGGAATATAGTATTTCAAATAATGTATTGGAAATAATTAATGGTGAGTTTCGTAGAGGACAACTAGAAAAGAGTGCAGTAGGTTCTACTACAAAGGGCATAATACACAGAATTTGTAATGATTTTGGAAACATGCAAGCAACTCAATTTATTGATGATTTACAGAATGTTGTAACAGAATATATGAAAACCAGTTCATTTAGTGTAGGTATTAGTGATTTGATTGCTAACAAGAATACACAAGATAGTATTGTTCATGCAATTACAACTCAAAAACAAGAAGTTCAATCTATTATTGAAAAGGTGCATTTGGGAACATTTGAAAATAATACTTCAGCTTCAAATAATATGCATTTTGAATCTAATATAAATAAAACCTTGAATAAGGCAACAGAACAAGCAGGTAAAATTGGTAGAACATCTTTGAATAAGAACAATCGCTTCTTAATGATTGTGAATTCTGGTTCAAAAGGTAATTTAATTAATATTTCTCAGATGATTTCTTGTTTGGGACAAACAAACGTAGATGGAAAAAGAATCCCATATGGCTTTGAAAATAGAACTCTACCACATTTCTGTAAATTTGATGATTCCCCAGGAGCAAGAGGGTTTATTGAAAATTCTTATATATCTGGATTAACTGCTCCAGAGTTGTTTTTCCATGCAATGGGTGGTCGTATTGGTCTTATTGATACTGCAGTAAAAACTTCTCAAACAGGTTATATTCAAAGAAGATTGATTAAGGGTTTAGAAGATATTAAGGTTGAATATGATATGACAGTGAGAAACAACAAAGGAAAAATTATTCAATTCAATTATGGAGATGATAATTTTGATTCAACTAAGACAGAAAATCAATCAATTTCATTGGTAAGTATGAGTATTGAAGATATTTATTTACATTATGATATAATGGGTTCTGTAGAAATTGTAAATCTATTTACAAAAGGAACTGCAACAAGATACAGAAAACAAAAGAAAGACTTGGAAAAGAAAACAAAAGAATATATTGATAAAATGATACAAGCAAGAAATGATATGATTGCAAATGTGTTTAATAATACAGATGAAAACAATGTGAAAACTCCTATATCGTTTCAAAATACTATTACAAATATTCAAGGGCAGTTAAATTTAAATGAAAATTCTTTGGTGGATATAACACCTCTTGAAACTTTTGAATTGGTTGAGAGTTACTTAAATAACTTTTCCAAGTTAACCTACAGTAAACCAACATTGTTATTTGAGATATTATATACATTTTATCTAACTCCAAAAGAACTTATTACAAAAAAGAGATTCCATAGAAAAGGAATAGTTATGTTGTTAGAATCAATATTATTAAAATATAAACAAGCAATAGTTCATCCAGGAGAGATGGTTGGTGTTATTGCGGGACAATCTATTGGTGAACCAACCACACAATTGACTTTGAATACATTTCATCTTTCTGGTGTAGCATCAAAATCAAATGTTACTCGTGGTGTTCCTAGAATTGAAGAAATATTAAGACTTACGAAGAATCCCAAGAATCCTTCTTTAACAGTTCATATGCGTGATTTTGAGGAAACGAACGAAGAAAAGGCTAGTCAATATGCAAATATGCTGGAACATACCAAATTGGTAAATGTAATTAAAAATATTCAAATATGTTTTGATCCAAACGATGATAGTAGTGTCATTGACGATGATAACGCAATATTAGAACAATATTATGAATTTGAAAAAATGATTGATGAAAGCATGGAAGAAGATATTACAGACAACATAACATCAAAATCAAAATGGATAATTAGGATGGAATTTGACCCTGAAACATTATTAGAGAAAAACATAACTATGGATGATATTAATTTTGCAATTAACAGTAGTTATGGAAATGAAGTGTCATCTGTATATAGTGATTATAATTCAGATAATCTAATATTTAGAATTCGTATAAATAATTCAGTATTAACTAAAAACAAAAAACAAAAGGGCACTTTGGAAACTCTTGACCAATCAGATGAAATATACATGTTGAAGAACTTTCAAGATATGTTGTTAAATAGTATTGTTTTGCGTGGTGTTTCTGGAATTACAAATGTATTACCAAGGAAGGTATCTAATTCAGTAAGAAAAAACGATAGTAGATATACTCAAGATGACATATGGGTGTTAGATACAACAGGAACAAACTTGTTAGAAGTATTATCTTCAGACTTTATAGATGTAAAACGAACATTTAGTAATGATATTAAAGAGACATTCAATATTCTTGGCATAGAGGCAGCAAGACAAGTATTGTATAATGAATTGATGGAAGTGATGGAGTTTAGCGGTGTATATATTAATTATCATCATGTTAGTGTATTGTGTGATAGGATGACATCTAACCATAATATGGTGGCTATATTCCGTTCGGGTATATTGAATGACGATATTGGACCAATCTCCAAATCCACTTTTGAAGTTCACACAGAAGTATTGTTGGATGCATCAAGACATGCAGATTTTGACCATATGCGTGGAGTGTCAGCAAACGTTATGATGGGTCAAATGGGAACTTATGGCACAGGGTCATTTAATTTGGTTTTAGACATTGATGCATATAAAAACATGGAAAGTGTAGATGTAAATAGGATAGACAATGAGGAAGAAATAGATGAAATGTTTGGAGATTTGGAAGATAAAACAGATTCATGTGCAAAACAAAATATTGTAATTAATAATAATATTGAATCAATAAAACAGAACGATAAGGGTGATTGTGATGATGATTATGATATAGGATTTTAATAACACAATAAAACAATATAAAAGAAATAACATTATTAATAATGTGTGAAAACACATAATCCGAACTTAGCTCAGTTGGTAGAGCGCTCGACTGTAGTGGTTAAAACAAATATCGAGTTGTCACTGGTTCGATTCCAGTAGTTCGGATAAAATTATAATAAAAATATACTTATTATAATTTTTTATTTTTTAACATTTAATTGAAATTGAAAGTTACTCAAGTATTCTTCAAGTGTAGTTATATTCATCACAACATTATTCATTTCAGATAATTTAGTTTGAGGTTCTATAATAGAAAAGTTATTTGGCACAGTATCTTTAGGTTTATTTGGATTAGTTTTTACAAACATATAACTATCATTTTCTGGATCACCACCTAGAATAATAAAATTACTTTCAATTTGTATACTTTTATATGAATCCGGGGTAAAAACTACCACTGGTAACTTTTTATCATTGCAAAAAATCCACAAGTCTAATAATGTAATAACATATTTGTCACTCATTATCATAGATTCAAAAGATAACTGTTTCTTTTTAATTTTATTTATATATTCTTTTTTTGTTTGCTTAGATAATATTATCTCTATGACACTTGCGTAAGCATTATTCATGAGTAATTTATTATAGGCATTTACTAATGTATTTTTAATAGAAACTAAATCTTCTGTAGAATTATTAAATATTTTTAAAGCATACATTAAGACAAAATAACTACACAGAGGAGAATTATACAAAATCAACTCTTTAGATTCCTCATTAAATATTTTTTGAATATTTGTTTTTTTAGATACAGGTTTAATGTCTTCAACACATTCAGTTTGTAAAGACTCATAGCTAAAATATTTATCACGGAAAGTTTGATTTTCAACAGATACAAAGCCGTTATCTTTATTGTTAATTGATACGGCATTATCATAAGGAATATTTGTAACATATTTGTTATTAATTTTACTATCTTTAAGATTAAAAAATTCATCAGTAAGGTTACTATTTAAAATTAACATTTCATCGTTGAATATAGAATAATCAATATTGATAATTTTCATGTAAAAAGGATTAAACATGTAGCTTTGAATACGTTTGTTTCTAATAACTTCATCAGATAGTCTAACAAAATATGTTTCTTCATTTTCTTCGTTCGTAATTAAGTTGTTTATAGGTATACAAAGCATATTATTGGAATGAAGACAAATACCATGTTCGTTGTTGGGATCCATTGTATTTTTTTTATATAAAATATCTAAAACATCATCATTAAAATCTACAAATCGAACAATATAAGATAATAACTCTTGAATAATTTTCTTTACTTTTATAAGTTTAATTTGATAGGTATAATCATTTGATTTGCATATAATTTCAAGTTTATCAATAATATCTTTATTCATAGGATTCATAATTTCATCTTTTAATTTATGTCTTAATTGCAAGTAAAACTTGGTTTCTAGTTTAATATTTCTTGTAATTTGGTATCTATCTTTGTCTATTTCATCACTGATATTTAATTGTTTATCTATTAAATAATAATCTTGATAGCTATAAGATTGAATAGTTTTTAATTCATCACTTTCAAGATTTTGTTGAGGCTCTGAAATAGAGAGAAATTGGTTTGTTTCTGTAATTACACCGACTATTAAACCATCTTCTTCTAGTTTTGCAACAGGGAGAGATAAGATTTGTTTATCAGATTTTGAGCTTATTGATTTTAACATGTCTACTGTTGAGGAATAATCTAACCATTCTACATTATCTATGTAATCAATTTCAATTTCGTCTAATTTTCCAGATGGTTTACAAGGTAAGAATAATTGTTTGGATTCATTTGTTTGAGAAACTATTAAACCTATAACTTGATTTCTATAATTTAAAATTTGTTTATTTATAATTAAATGTATAGATTTTAATATTTCTTGTATTTTACTTGCAGAATTGTTGTCAACATATTTAATTTTATTTTTATAGTTTGGTTTACAGTAATTATTTATAGATTCCTTTATATTTTTGAAAACAAAATTCATATTTGCAGGTATATTTTCTCTGTAAAATATTTTTATAGCATTGCTTTTACTCGAAGTTTTTTCGTTTTTGGTATTTCCATAAATATATAAGGGTTCATAAAAATCATTTTGTTTTAAAATAAGCACACTTCCTTTATTATAATCAAACATATAATCAGAATAGGTATTTGTTGGACATAAAAGAGTTACGTTATCACGCCTATCATTATTTTCAACTTCCATAATAATTAAATTAATTCCGTTTTTAAATAAATCTATTTTTGGAGAAGAAACAATATCCCATAAAAATGTATGATCAATAATAGAGTCTTCATCTTTTAAATATTGTTTAAAGCTTTCATAAGAAGAAATTGTGAATTTTAAAAGAGTATATTGGCTTTTATCACTTAAATCAATTGAATTATAAAAATCGGTATTGCTATAATTTTCAACTTGAATGTCAGAAACATTTATTTTTTTAGGTTGAAATAAAGATACTAAATTTCCATTTTGTAAATTCATAAATTTGTCCAAACTAATTTTTTCAATTATAATGTCAATCATACCATTTATAGTAGGAACATTTACGTTATTATGAAAAGTATATAAATCAGCAATACATGCAATAAAAGATTTATTCGAAGACTTTTCAACACCATATCTAAGTAATGGAGATGCATTTTTTTTAATATATGCGGCGTTTGTTGTATCCAAAAATTTAGAATTGTCAATTTGTAAAAATAATTCAATAGAAATAGGAATAAATCCCCATCTATGCTGTGGAACAGGTATTCTTTCAACACTTAATATATTGGAATAATTTCTTACAATTACGCTTTTTTCAGCTTTTTCTCCATAAATTAAATCTTTATTTCCATATGAAATTGCATCATCACTTAAATTTAATTCTTCTCTTCTTTGATTTTGCTTAGCACCAAATGGATTTTTAAAACAACATGGGATACCAACATTACTTTTTGATTTGCTCTTATCAAGGAAACCAGGATTATATTGTATATAATTACCGTCTCCGTCTAAATGTTGTCTATCATCAGTAAATTCATAAATATAATATCCGTCTGGAATTTTTGTTTTTTTATTAGTAGGAATTATTTTTCCACCGCATTCTCCATTGTTTACTTGTTCTTCTGTTAATGGTTTATTTGTTTTTAAGCACCAATATCTTGGACAAATATAATAATATGGTTTATCTGGATTAGAACCATATTTCAAAGCAACTCCGTAAGCATTTTTGGCATTTTCGTCATTATCAATTTCTGCCTTTTCTTCGGGAGTTAAAATAACAGGTTGTCGGTTAGATTGAGAAGGACAAATCTTGGCGTATGCATTATCAGTTTCATTTACAAAAATAGTAGGTTCTAATTTTTTAAGTTTATTAAAAAAGATTGTCCCAGTTCCTTTATCAGTTTTAAGACCACCAGTTAATAATCCACCTTCGTCGTCATCATCATCATCATCATCGTCATCATTTAACATAATTTTTTCCTCTATTTTTTCATTATCACTTTCAAAATCTTCATCTTCTACTTCTTCATCATCTTCATCTAAAAATAATATGCCTTCTTCATCATCATCTTCTATATCATCAATATCTTCAGGATCGATGTATTCAGTAATTTTTTCATTATTAATTACAATTGGTTTTGATAATATGTTATTTTCTTGCGTAACAACAAGATTATTTGTTTCTTCGTCTTTTTTACTTTTATTGACTTCTTTTTTTAATTTGTCAATATCAGATTGTTCAATTGATAAATCCTTTTTAAATAGAGCTAACTTTATAAAAGATTCAATATATGTTTCTATAACTTCTATGTATTGAAAAGAATTAATATCATTAATTTCAAATTTTAAAATATTTTCAACATCATTATAGTTTAATAATGTGGTAAATCCTGGATTATCAGCAATATCCATTTTTTTATTCATGAAATTACCATTAATTTTTGTGCATTCATCCAAATATTTTTGAACATTTTTAAATGCTTCATCCTCTGTCAAATCAAAATTAATAGTAATAAGATTTACAATAGATTGAATACTATTATTTTGTTTATACATTTTATTAATTTGTGAGTTTAATTCATTCATCTCTTTATAATTATCAACTCTTTTATAGCGTAAACTGGTAATATTTTTACCAATTTCAATAATATTAAATATAGGTGTTAAGATTTTATAATCTGTGGTTTTTAAAGGTTGATTTGTTGAAATTAAATTAACATAATTAATTTTATTAACTTCAAGTAAACTAGAATCAAGGCTTTTTAATAATGAGATTTTATTATTATTTTGTAGAAAAGAGTTAATTTCAATAATAATTGGATTAATAGTATCAATAATTAAAGATTCAATAAGGGTTTGAGAAACAGGATTGGAAAAATGAATAGAGACCTGTATGTTTCCATTATGTAAAAAAGAATAAAAAATATTTACATTTTCCAATTCCATTTTTTTTTGAACAACCAAACAAATATAATTGGAAGAAGATACAGAATGTTTTGAAAAATTAACAATTTGTGACTTAGATAAATAAGGTATTTTGCTTCCATTTACAGAAAACCCACTACTATAAAGTCGATACAATTCTTCTTTTTTAAAACCTGGTTTATACTTGATGAATGGTATTTCATCTGTGCAATGCAATTGTTTAAATATATTTTCTAATGGCATTTGAACCTTAACGTCGGGATATAATGTCAATAATACATCATAAATACCTTTTTTAATATAAGGAACTTTTATCTCATTGGTAGAAACTTTATAAAATGTATCTATTTGCTCATCAGAAACAAGCTCTAATTTTTTTTTAGATTCATCAATTAATGTTATCTGTTGATTTTTAAGTTGAGATAAAGAAAAAATATTTTTTTGAAAAAGAAAGGGATAATAATATTGAATTATTTTTTTCTCGTTCAAACTATTATTAACAGCGTATTCTAAAACATCGTCAGCAAGGCAAATAAAAAAACAACGATTTTTGATGTTTTTATAGTTTAAAATTAACGAGTTCTCGAAAGTCAAAAATAAATTTTCATCGTCATTTAAAAAAACACTATCACTGTTTGGTAAATAATCAAAAGGATTACTTGGAAATAAAAGATTGTCATGTGTATCAAATTTATGTCCAATAGGAATAGAAATCTCAAAAGTGTTTTGATCAAGTTTTAATTCGTTTTCAATGTCAGAATATGAAAATATTTTTTTAGATGAATCATTTTGAAGATTTTTTATTTGTTCCTCTTTTTCAAGTAGATGTAAATTCATAATTAATTGACCAAGTTGATGTTTATTTAATCCAGAATTTTCTTTTTTTAAGTAATGGAATTGTTTTGGAAAATTAACTTTATAATCAATTTTGGAGAACATATATACTTCTTCGTATGAATTACTACTAAAATTGAATTCTTTTAGTAGTTTTCGCTTTAAAGTTCTCACAGAATCGTCATAATGAATGAGCTGTTCGGATGTGATTATATCAACATTAAACTTTTCTAAATAGTTCTTTTCAGTTTCAGAAAAGAAATCTGATATAGAGTCTGGAGAACCTGGAGGTGAAGAATGAAAAATAACAACGTTTTTGGGTTCTCCTAGACTATTTAATATAATAACTTTGAAGGGTTCTATAAAAGTGTCAATATTTTGACTCATAATGTATAAATATATCTTATACAATATGTAAGTATTTTGTGTGACAAATTAATTATATTCTTTCTTAACAGAATTTTTAAGTAGAGAATCATTTTCTTTTGGTTTGTTTTGGAATACAATTTTTCCACCATTAACATCATATCCGAGGAAAACTTTTTGTTCAAGTTCCAAAACTCTAGTCTCGAGTGATTCTATTTTTCTTTGATATTCTCTAATTTCAGGTGAACTGTAAATATTTCCCATTATAAGTAAATAATAGATTAAATATCATAATAAGGATTATCATGTATTTTCATACCACAATATTCTCTTGGTTCATTTTTGTAATCAACCGGTTGATGAATGCCGGCTTCTTTTGCGTTTTCTAAAAGAAATTTAAAATTTTCCCAAAATTCACTTTTATGTCCAATAGACTTAGTCATAACATGTGATAATTCGTGTATAGCAACAAATGTAAGTGTGCTTTCATCAATTAGATTTTCATTTTCGCCTTTCTTTTTATTTAAACAAAAGGCTATTTTTTCACCTTTGTTTTCACTATATGCTGTAAATTTACTGGTAGGTAAAGTTTCCATAATTTTTTTAGGATTAAATCCGTTTACCAATCTTTTTACATTATCTTTTTCTGGATATTTTTTACCCATATAATTAACTAAATCTTGTAATTTATTTGTAATTTTTGATAGCAGATTTGCTGCTTCTTGTATTTTACTTCTTTCTCTGACGCAATATTTATTACCATCTTGTTCAGCAACAATACAAGTTAATTGAAATTCTCCATAATTTTCATAAAATATGTATCCACATAAGATGAGAATAGCAATAATCACAATGTATCCTAAAATATCAATATTATTCATTTATATTATATAAGCAGTTTTTATAAAAATAAAAAAAATTCTTTGTAATAATACTATGATTATTATAAAGTAAATTACTTGCTGGCAGCGCCTAATTCAAGAGGTGTGCGTCCGATATCGGGTTCAATGGTGCTTTGGTGGAAAGGTCCAACGTCTTTCTTAGAGATGACAGGATCAGAACGAAGTTGTAAATTAGCATTACGCATGGATTGTCCAACAGTATCTAAACCAATGTGATGACCAGCCTTGAGTAAATCGGGCATAAGAACATCTCCCTTGTTAGCTGTGCTGGGGTTTAAAGCAGCCCATTGGCTATTTTCGTCGTTGGGTAATAAATCCTTGGGATTAGCTACTTCCTTTACGCTGTATCCAGAACCGTGTGATTGTTCACTAGGGACAGGTTCAGCGTCCTTTTCTTCTTTCTTTTCTTCTTCGTGTGTTCCGTCATCCATATTGTCACTGACGGTTAGCTTACCATTGGAGTACATAACCAATGCATACATTAAGATGATGAATACAATTAAAACAAAAACACGTTCCATTGTAAAAAACTTTTTAGCACCTGCAAGAATACCACTAAATAATTTAGAAAACATCCTGTTTATATACTAACGGTTGATATAATTTATTTGCATTAAATTATAAAAATTATAAGATTGGAAATATGTTCTAAATATTTATTTATTCATCTAAAATTTCAGTATCACTATTATCTTCATCGCTACTTGTGACATCTTCAAGCATATAAGTATTTTTTATTCTTTTTGCTTCTAAAATAGAAGAAAGTGCTAAATCACGTGCGATTTTTGCTTTTTTCTTTGCTTCTTTATACATTTCATAATAAACATTATTCTTATCTCTAATTTTAAATGTATCATCTTCATTGATTTTATCTAAAGTAAAGTTTATTTCTTCTAATTCGTCTGTTGTTTTTTTCTCTAAACTTTCTTCGTTCGTTTCAATTAGATTACTTGAATTTTCTTGGTCGTTTTTTTCTAAATTATTTTCTATCAGTTTCACATCATTATTATTTTCTGTGGTTTCATCAATCTCTTTATCGGTATTGTTTTGTAGTGAATCATCTGTATTTTCATCTTCACTTACATCTTCCACTATGACTTCAGTGTCTTCTAGTTCGTCTAATTTATTTTCTGGTTCATCTTCGGGTTTAACTTCTTCAGATGATGTTTCATTTACAGCTTCAGTTATACTTTCTGTTTTTGATAATATAGGTGTAATTATTGCAGGTTGTCTGTTAAATAAGCATTTTTCAAAAAGATTACTAATTTGAACAGTCATGATTTGTTTAACATCAAATTCTAATTGAAAACTGGTAGCTGAACATTTAATGCCCTTAACTTCTAAAATAGATAATATGTTTGTATTTTCTTTTAAATCTTGAAAATCAATTTGATCTTCATTTTCGTTGTAAATTTTAATTAATGGTTTTCCTAAATTTAAAGCAATGTTCACTCTTAAATTATAAAATTTTCCAGATTTATAAATTTTTAATGGACTTGTAAAATAGTTTTCAATGTCACCTATATCCATTTTATCTTCAAACCATTCGGAGCTGTGATTATAAATTGTATTTTGACAGAATGTTTCTACTTTTTCCATCCATTCAATAAATTCAGTGTTTTCATTTGAAAACATAAAATCAGAGTAAAACTTTTTACCAGATTTTGCGAATCCTTGTTTCATAATACATTTGGGTGGTTGTATATATAATGGTTTTCCTGAAACCGTAAGTCTCATAAAATAATTTCCTCCTGGAAATGGTTGTGGTTTAGCTAAATGTAGAGAATTAAAATCAAAAGAAGTATCTGTATTATAAATGTTTTCTTCCATTAAAAAATAATCCTAAAAGAATAAATTTAATATAACGCATACTTATTAATCGTTTGATAATTAAATTTAAAATACAATTTATTTTTAACTAATGAAAAATATAAAACAGTCATGCATTGAATTTTTTAGTGATTCTGAAACAAAAAAAGAATTATTTGAATTATTCAAGCCAGTTACTGATTCTTTATACAATGAATTATACATATATTTATGGATAATTTGTTTTTATAGCGTTGTCTTGTTTTTACTTGTTTTAGCAAACTTATTTTTGCTTTTAAAATTACTTAATAAAAGAGAATTGTTTTTACTTTAATTTTTTTTATATTAATTAATATTTGATTAGTATATAAATGGAAGGATATTGTGTAAAGTGTAAAAAGAAGCAAGAAATGAAAAATGCAAAGTGTATTACCATAAAAAAAAATGGTCGTTCAGCAATGAAAGGTGTATGTCCTAAGTGTGGTTCTAACATGATGAGATTTATATCTTCAAAAGATTGTAAAAAATAAATCTAAAGAAAAACACCCAAAAAGAAATAAATTTATTTATTATTATAGTAATGAATAAATCAATAACAAACAAAAGTGATTTAATAGAAAATATTAAAAATTGGGTTACTTATGATAGTCAATTAAAATTAATTAATGATAAAACCAAAATATTGCGTGAGAATAAAAATGAATTAACAAAAAGCATTTGTAATTATGCAACATTGAATAATATTAAATCTAAAATAGAAATTAGTGATGGAACTCTGACATTTTGTGAAAAAAAAGATTATTCTCCTTTAACTTACTCTTATGTTGAAAGATGTTTAGGCGAATTGATTAATGATAAGGAAAAAGTAGACTATATAATTGAATACATGAAATCTAACAGAGAGGTAACAAAATCATATGATATCAGACGCAATTATAATAAAAATTTGACTATAAAGAATTAGAAACGAATTTGTATATTTCTATTATATATATGATAATTGAAAAGGGAGATATTAGTAATTATGTATTTAATGATGAAAATAATGAACCAAAATATGCATTTTTAGTAAATGATTTGATCAATAAACAAATAAAACAAAAAAATAAACATAGTTTAAACTATGAACTTGAAAGGCAATACGAAAATTTATCTGATTTGGGTATTCCAGGAGGTTTGGTTTTGGATAATTATGATACATTAGATATGATTAAAAAAGGAGGATGTAATAATATTAAAACACTAGATTCAGATGTTATAAATACTCAATTATTTGATAAATTATTTGAAAAAGTTGCAAAAATAAAAAGTAAGTTTTCAAATAACAAAACTCTCAAAAAACCAAGAAAGTAATGTCTATATGTTATATTTATTTGTAAATACAACATAAAAACTAGTTGTCGTTCTATATATATAAACACAACTTGAGTATAAAATATATAATGTTTTTCTTTATAACATTATTGCTTTTTCCGTTTGTTTTTTCATTATCTGCTGTAAATGAGTTGAAAGAAGATTATTATTTGGGACATTGGTATCAAGTATATGGAGCTCCTTTAGATTATATTATACAAGGAAATGGAAAATGTATAACTGCAGATTATTCTGCATTACCAGATAATAAAATAAGTGTTTTGAATAAAGAGATTACACAAAAAGGAGAACCTCAGTCTATTGAAGGATATGCTTATTTGAAAAATGTAAGTGAACCTGGAGAATTCACTGTTCATTTTGATACAGGGTCTGGTGATGCACCTTATTGGGTAATTATGTTAGGTCCTGAAATTGATAATCAATATGCTTATTCAATAGTTAGTGAACCAAATGCTTTTTTTATGTGGGTTTTAGTTCGTGATGTTGAAGATTTTTACAATACTTACGATGAAGAAGTGAAAGAGTTTTTAAAAGAAAATAATTTTAAATATAATGAAGTCAGCCAACAGGATTGTCCTACAAATTATCTATATAAATGAATATTAATTAAATAAAAAAACAAGAAAGTAATGTCTATATGTTATATTTATTTGTAAATACAACATAAAAATTAGTTGTTATTCATATTATTATAATGAATCGCACTGATCAAATGAAAATTGTTCAAAATGAAGGTTTGGAATTGTTTAAAAAGAAAAATAAAGATTATGGTGATGCATTTGCAAAGTATGGAGTAATCGGTGTGTTAATGAGAATTGAAGATAAGATACAAAGGTCAATGTCTATCACGAAGAATGGTGTTAATTTAATTAAGGATGAAAATATACGTGATACATTAATTGATTTACATAATTATGCTGCAATGGGTATTATGTTACTAGATGAAGATTCCAACGCATAATTCACCGTGTTTTGTTTTTTTTAGCTCTTTTTTTCTTTTTTGTTTTTTTATTTGATTTCTTTTTCTTTTTACCTCCTCCCTCTCCTTTAAAAATTCCTAATCCAGGTAGACTATAGGCATTATTGCTATCATTAACCTCGGATAATTCACTAATATCAGCACCTAACATTTTTTGAAACTCTTTGTCCGTTCCTTTGAAGTTGTCTTTATTTTTTTTAATGATTTCTTCTATTTGTTTCCTTTTTATATCATCTTTGGGACTAGTAAATATTATATATTCTGTTTTAACAAATTTTGGGTCAAGAGGGTATAATTCACCAAGAATTTTAATATATTTCAAAACAACGTAGTCATGCTCCTTGTTATCTACTTTTTCAAGCACTTCTTTTAAAATAGAAAGTGTATCTTTTCTTGGAGATACCCTTTCATTATAAAGTTTTTCTCTTCCCAACTCTGCGATTGGTGTAAGAACAACTGTTTTAAAATCTTCAATATCTTCATCAAATCCTTTTCTTGCTAAATTTAAAACTGTCTGTTCAATATCTTCAATTTGTGTATGTGAATCTGCGTGACAGTTGACTTGTTCAACTACTTTCTGTGTCCAATAATTTAATATGGTTATTGCACTCATATTATTTAGTGCATTATCGCTCTCAACAAACGATGCCATTGGATGCACTGGTGCAGCTTCTTCCGGCTCAGGTTCAGTTTCAGGTTTAGATTTTTGCTTTTCTGCTTCCATTATTTGCCAACCTTTTGCATCCTCAGCTGTTTTTACATCTTGAGGATATAATTCTTTTAACTCGGTTTCAAGAGCTTTTGCACGTTCTAATAAATCTTCTGCCTCTTTAATTTGTTCTTCTTCTGCATCCTCAGGTTTTACATTCAATTGGTTTTTAACAGCTTCTGCACGTTCTAATAATTTTGCCTTTTCATCTGGTTCTCCTGGTGCTGCTGCTTTTGCTTCTTCAACATTATTTGCCTTTTCAACTTTTTTTACTTCTTCAACTAATTTGTTTGTAAGTGCTTGTTCACCATCTTTTTTGACTGACTCTACCTTTTCCATGAAATTTTTATTAAGTCTCTCTTTTAAGGAATCACCACCAGTTTGTTCTTCCTCTTCCTCTTCTTCGTCGTCTTCGTCGTCTTCTTGTTTTTCTGTGATAAAATCAATAAATTCATCTTTTCGTTGTTCGAATAGAGTTTTTAAGACATCATTTTTAGCATATTCTGGTATTCTTTTACTAGGAAGAGTAGGTCTTTGTTCGCCAGAGTAACCAGTATCTATACATGTAGCATCTGGTCCATTATTAATATAATAACAAACTGTTTTAAGAACTTCAAGTCCTTTATCTCTCCATTTAACATTTGTAACTCCTGATAATTGTTCTCTCATATCAATCACCTGTAAAGGTTTATCGCTTGTTAAGCCTGTAGTAGAAGCAGCGCCGCCACCGCCGCCTCCGCCTCCGCCACCACCATCATCTCCTCCTTCTTCTGCTGCTTCTTCTTCATCTCCATCTCCTTCTTCATCATCTCCTTCTTCTTCTGGTTCTTCTGCTGCTTCTTCTGCTGCTTCTTCTTCACCTTCACCACCAATAATTCTTTTAGGAAATGCACTATTACCGGCATTAAATTCTTTCATTGAGTTTAAATAATTTTGGTTATGAAACATTATATGTTATTCGTTTGATATATAGACATAAAAAAATTGATAAGAATATACAAAAATAAAGAATAAAAAAATGATTCTATTAATAGGCGATGTATTTAAAATAAAACCTGTATATAACAATAAAGCTTCGATAAAAAATGTGGAAAATATAAATATTAAGGAAAATGAAAAAATAAACCACGAACCAATAGAGATAGAAATAGAAGAAGAGGTAATAATAGAGAAACCAATTCAAATAACAAAAAAATTTCAATCACCATTGAATGAAAATAATAAGAAAACTCAAAAAGTAAAATCAGAAAAGAAAATAAACAAAAAGAAGTTATGGAATATTTTTGAAGAAGACAAAAATAGTTTAGAAGAAGAGAAGAAGATAGAATGCGTATATTCTACTCCTAAAGAAGATAATTTATGTTATGCGTGTAACTCATATTTAATAATAATGGATGATGGTTTCCCGACTTGCACGAATTCACAGTGTGGAATTATATATAAAGACATTTTAGACTATTCACCAGAATGGAGATATTATGGCGCAGAAGATAGAAATGCAAGCGACCCATCAAGATGTGGTAATCCAATCAATCCATTATTGGTGCAATCATCATTTGGTTGCAAGGTATTGTGTAGTAATAAAAGTTCATATGAGATGAAAAAAATTAGGAAATGGTTAGAATGGCAATCAATGCCGCATAAAGAGAAATCTTTATATGATGAATTCCAATTTATAACAACGATGGCGCAAAATTCTGGAATACCTAAAATATTTATAGATGATGCAATGGCAATTCATAAAGAAATATCAGAACAAAAAATGTTAAGGGGATTAAATAGAGATGGAATAAAAGCAGCATCAATATATATATCTTGCCGTTCAAATGGTTGTCCAAGAACAGCACATGAAATAGCGGATATATTTAATTTGGATAAAGCGAGTGCAACAAATGGTTGCACAATGGCAGTAAATATCTTACATAATATTGAAAGAAATATGGATCCTTCAAAACAAGCAAAATTATGCATAACTCTACCAAGTTCATTCATAGAAAGATATTGTAGTAAGTTGGGAATAGCAAAGGATTTAACAATGCTTTGTAAATTCATAGCAAATAAAGTGGAAACAAAAAGTTTAATAACAGACAATATACCACATGCGATAGCAGCAGGAATTATTTGTTTTGTATCTCTCAATTGTGGATTAGAAATAAGTAAACAAGAAATAAAGGTAATTTCTAATGTAAGTGAGGTAACAATAAATAAGTGTTTTAAAAAATTGGAAACAATTAAACAGCAATTGTTGCCAAGCGCAATTGTAAGTAAATATAACATTGTATAAATTTTTAATAATTATCATTAGTTTTAGAACTCCTAATAGATTTATAACTGGAACTTTTTGTAAATGTTAGGTTTGAATCACTTTTACAATTATTTAATTCTTTAGAACTAAATGATAGAGTGTTATTATTTGTATAAACGAAAGAGTTTTTATCTTTAATGGTTACTAATTTTTTTCTACATTTAACGCAAGATTCGACTGCATTGTTTGCATGTAGCAAACAGACAAAATGATAATCAATTCGACATTTTTTACAATGTAAATATTTAGGTTGTTTTATAATGTCATTGCAAATAAAACAATTTTTATCTAATGGTTCCAAACAGTTTCCCATCGGTAAAATTCAAATATATAATTATATTTATAAAATATACTTATATATTTTTATGGAATTCTCAGTGCCAAGACTTGTTTTTATTGTTCCATATAGAGATAGAGAAGAACAATATAAAAAATTTGATGAAAAAATGAAAAAAGTAATGGCAAATTATAATGAGAATGAGTATAAAATTCTATATTTACATCAATGTGATGATAGGTCATTTAATAGAGGGGCAATAAAAAACATAGGTTTTTTATTTGTGAAACAAATGTATCCAGAAGTTTATAAAAATATAACTTTAATTTTTAATGATTTAGATACAACACCATCATTAAAAAATAAATTTGAATTAAAATATGAAACAACTGAAAAAATAGTAAAACACTTTTTTGGATTTAATTATACTCTTGGTGGTATATTTTCTATTAAAGCAAAAGATTTTGAAAAAATTAATGGATTTCCTAATTTTTGGACATGGGGTTATGAAGATAATAGTATTTATGAAAGAGCTATAAAAAATAGTTTAACCATAAATAGAGACCAGTTTTTTGATACAAAAGTAGATAATATTGATCATGATTTGGATAATGGTATAAAAACAATAAACAGACATGAATTTGATAAATATGTAAATAATATCAATGATGGAATAAATACAATAAGAGATTTAGAAATGAATTATGATGAAGAAACAGGATTTGTGAATGTAACTAACTTTCAATTACCTCATTCTCATAAAAAAGAAAAAGACATGAAATATGATTTAAGGAACGGAAAATCTCCGTTTGTAAAAATAAGAAGTAAAGGAACAATGAAAATGGTTGGATTTTAGAAAACAGTATTTGCTTTATAAAGCTTATAAGTAATTCCAATTTCTTTTGAATTTTGCCAAATTCCTGATATTTTAATAATAAAATCAGTTTCATCAGTTTGAAGTAAGTTTATGTCCTCGTAATTTATTTTAAGAGTTCCATTAAATAATTGTTTAGAAAGTAATAATTGTTTCATAAAAGATAATTGTTTGTTTGAATTATAAAAGTCTAATAAATTGTTTTCAATTATTGCAAACTTTTGTATAAATTCATGATTGTCAGGTAGGTATGGATCAAATTTAATACAAGATTTTTCCCTTATGATTGATTTAATTTTAATTGGTAAATAGAAAAATAATCCGCTCATAGTAAACCATTTACTTAAATAATTAATCTTTGTAAAAAATCCATCCATAAGTATATTTTTTTTAGGTTCAAGAAAAGAAACATTGTTTATTTGAAAATCAAGAGAATTAATAGACAAGTTCATGATAATATTTAAGATAATATATATTTATTAGGGTTTTAATAAATATAATTCCTATATATATAATATATTTAAATAATGGCGGCAATAGTTCAAATGAATAAAATACCATTAGTTCAATGGAAAGGGCAAACATTTGATCAAATTCATTCTTCAATTAAAAAGAATGAATATTCAACAACTAGTAATTATCATAAATTTAACGCAAATCCATTAAAAATATACAGAAGAGAAGTAGCTAGTAAAAGTATTCCAAATTGTAATTTTCGTACTTCAGCTAGTGTTGATATATTTAATCAACCAAACGGGATAATTAACAATAGTAGTGCTAATACTAAAAATGGTATTGCAATAACTACTGAAAACAATATTCCCAAAAACAGTTGTGAAACATTTGAAAACTGTAGCGTAATTTTATCTCCAGAGCAAAAGGCAAAAAACAGAGTAAGAAGCAGTGGTATGATAAGAAAAACAAATACAATTGGGGCACCTCTACAAAATTATTATACAAACACAAAACAATATTTAGAGAGTCGTAGTATTAGTTATAATAAAAATCAATATAATTATTTACAATCAGGCGATTCAACTGCAACTCCTGGTTCAAGTTTAGCATTTAGTAATACATATCAAACAAATGGAATTAATACATGTAAAAAGGATGTATATTATAAACCAAGTAATCATCAATTTGCAAAACAAGGTGCAGTATCATCAAGTGATTTAATATTAAGAAAGAAGTTCAATTCAGTAACAAATTCTGCAGTTTTATATAAAAATGCTCTTGGATTATCAGTTGCAAATGCATTAGCATATGGTGTTCCATTGGGAGGTTATACGCAAAAAGATAAACTTGGATATCCCTTGAAACAAACACCTACGTTTAGTAAATATAATGACGAAATGAAAAAATGCACGGTAACAACAATTAAAAATCAAATTTAAATGCAAAGATTGTATTTGTTCATAATTAATGTATTTTTTATAATAATTATGAAAATAATGAAAAATTAAGTAATTGTATTTTGTGGTATGAAGACATTTTCAATTAGATGTAAATTTGAGTTATGTAAAACATTATGCCGTGAACACCATTGAACGCATTTTTGTGTATTTATTTTAACCATTTGTTCTAACTTTTCGTTGCTGATTTTGGAATCAATTAATGAAAGAGTATAGTAAATATTTTCAATTTGTTGTTGACCGAAAATAGCATTATATTCTTCAATCTTTGTTAAATAATAATTTGATATGGGAATATTTAAAAATCTTTGTATATTTTCAGATTCAATAGTAATCATTTTTGTAAATACATTTAATAAGTAAGGAAAAAATGATTCACATGATTCAAACATAAATCCTTTACAAATAATATATTTTTCTGAATTAGCAAAACGACTACTATTTGGCTTCATGATATATACTTTACTATAAAACGAGGATAGTAGATACAAAATATCAATAGTATGTTGCATAAAACAATCAAAAATCTTTAATACAAAAGAACCGTTTTTTTTTTTGTAAAATAATAGCATAAACGACTTGAGCAAATAATAATTTACTAATACTAATTTCTTGTTTATTAAAATCAACTGAAAAATCAAATCCTCCATCGCCAGTTATAAAATCCATAGAAGAACCATATTTTTCTTTGCAATATAAAAAATTATTTAATGATAAAATATCACCAGTTTTATCTCTTCCTTTTTCAATAAAAACATTTGGATTACTCTTTAAGAAAGATTCACTTTTTTTCCATGATGGAATGGTTGGGTCTTCTTGATCATCTAATAAAGTTATTCCAATATAGTTATCTTTTAGGCATTTTCTATAAGTCACCATGGCTTCAATAAATCCACCGGGTCCTTCGGCTAAGTGAAACGTGTTTATGTTTTTTTCAAAATTGAATTCAAAAGTTTTAAGTATTTCTAACATTTTAAAATAAGACCTTGATAGTGGTTTATATTTGGACACGCTTTTTTTCTTTCCTGGAATAATAGAATGAATATATTCATAAGGATTTGTATATTTCTTAATCATATCCCATTCAATTCCTTTTTCTGATATTTTCCTTTTAATTTCATATAAATAACTAGCAAGCGAAAATGAAATAACCGGTTCAATTGTTTTGTCTTCAACACATTCTAGTGATTTATATATTAAATTGTGATTCTTTGGTAAAAGATAATAACTCATATAATACGATATATTAACTATTGTATTATATTTATATTGTTTATTTCATAGATATGGGTTTCTTAATTTGAATTGTTTTATTAGATTTTATAAAAATAGGACCTGTTTGTGTTTCATTTTCAATTTGTTCAGATAAATCAGAGACACTTTCTATTTGAAGGTCTTTTTGAATAATTTTTTCCATTTTTTTAGCGTCTACATTTCTCATTTTTTTAAATACAAAATATCTGTTCATAAATGATATTTGTTTTTCTTCAGGACTCATATAAATGGCTTCTTTATAGTCTGCTTTTTTAGAAGAGTTTATTTTAATTTCATTTTCCATAGAATAATATAATTCAGAAAATAGACCAGATGGATTAGGTAAATTCATTTGTTTGGCTTCTTCGTCGTTTAATAGAACAAATCCATAATCTTCCATTATTTGCGTTAAATAGTCAAAATTTACTAAGTATTCTCTAAAAACTTTGTTAATAGACTCTTGATATACATCAATAGAGTAACCAAGACTTAGTTCATCATCAGGAAATCCTGTTTGTTCATATCTTTTAGTCAATTCATACATTTTATAATCATCTTTAAATATTGTTATGGATTCTCCCATATGCTTATCTTTCAATTTATTAAACACACTTCTACCATCATAGCATGTTCCTATAAAATACCCATGAACTTTGGTGCATTCAGATATATTTCTAATGAATGAATGCATAGTTTCAACATTTTCAAAGAAATAATGAAGAGCAAATTGACAAGAACTAATTTGTAATCCACCTTCACCAATTCCATAATTTTTATAAACACCTTGTCCTAAAATTGCAGGGTCTTTTGTTCCTAAACCGAATATTGCTTTTGAAATTTGTTTATCTTTTTCTGTATAATAAGCACTACCATCTCGTATATTTTTTCCACTGTTTCCATGTAAAAACATAGCTTTTGGTAATTTTTCGTATTGTTTGCATGCATTTAAATAACGAGAACAAGCACCGTTTAGCTGATTAAATATATTATCTTTTGAAATATCTATTCCGAATACAAATTTTAATTTGGAACGAATCCATTTTGGCAAATCTCCACCTTTTCCTACAGCGTAATCAATCAAAGTATCACCACGATTTGATACACCAGAAATTAATTTCGATTTTACATATAAATTATGAAAATCTCTCAAACCTTGAGTTGAAGTTTGCATTTTAGAACGATTATAATAAACATCTTCATCTCCTAGATAATCAGGAATATCCAAGCCAGTAGTAATCATAGATTCTGTAATAGGATTATGTATAGAATGCCAATTACTATTTGCAACATGATAAGCATTTCCATAATTTTTCATTCCACTTCGTAAATCAGCAGTTTTGTCAAAACGAACTCGCAAAGGAACCCAACGCCAACCAATTTCATTTGTTGGTTCATATTTGAATTCAACAATCATATCCTCTTCAAAATATTCACCTTCTTCAGTTATTAATAACTGTTTTGAACCTTCTTCTTTTAAGTAAATGTTACAATATTTGGCATTTTCATCATAAGGATTTGTGGGTTGAAATGGAACTGGCTGATAGGTGTTTGTATCATCCATATTTTTATTGTGTGAAATATTGTCATTTATCAAATCATTAAATGGATTGAGATAACCATGTTTTTTCTCATCAAATCCACAGCGTAATATTAATGTTTTATATTGTAATATATTTTGATTTCCACTCGCATTTTTACCTTCTTGAAATATGTTATGTATTTCATCTTTGCCAGTATTATCTTTTTTTACTGAAACTAAAAAGTCAATAGTATTAAATTCAGGTGGCTTCCATTTAAATGAATGTATCCATGTATTTTTGTATAATGGACCAGGTGCTCCTCCTGCAGTTTCACTTCCTACTGCCATATTTGCTGGTGTAAATATTAAACCATCGGTATTATACTTGAATATGTCATCTTTTACTTTTGATAAAATAGTAGAACAACCGTCAAATATAGAAATATTTTTACTTTGCACAATAAACTCTTTACATGTTATTAGAATAGGTAATGGTTTATTATTAATACTTGTTTTCACTTCATTGCCACTATTTTTTTTATCAAGAATAGAATAAATTTTCAAATCTTCTATAAACTCTTTGAGTAAAGATAATCTATATTTACTTTTATCGACAGGTTCTGGGTTCTCAATTGTCTCATCAACGATATTAATAAATTCTAATTCTCTTACACTTTTTTCATCTTTATAATAAATATCAAAAGCTGCATACATATTTAAAAATTTACCATTCTTGTCATAAATTATATGTTCTCCATCAAGTAAACTATTAAATAATTTCTTTTCACTAGTTTTAGCCCCAGTAAAATTTACATTCATATTTGTATCAATTAAATAGATTTTTCCTTTTTCAGAAACATAAAGTAATTTCCTATCACCATCTGCTTTATCTGTTACTGTATAATTATTACGTATGTTTGGAATGTTATTTTCATTAGTAAGAACTATATTTTCCATTCCTAATGTGTAAGAACTTGGACCAATGAAATCTTTTGAAAGGATTTTACGCTTTACAGTAGGTTCATGATATAAATGGAAATAATTATTTAAAATTTCATTTTTTTCTTTATAAGAAATAGGATAATTGGTATTTTGAATACCACACATAATAATTCTTATTGATTTTCTCAATATATCAGCTAATTGTTTTGGATCTTCATATTTTGTATTCACTCCTACTTTTGTATTGTCTACTTCAATTTCTATTTCATATTTTTCTATATTTTCAAAAACGCCTGCTTCTTGTATTGTGTATTTTGGTATAGGAATATGTTTTTTTTGCCTAGAAGTTCTTACAATACTTAAATCAACAAATACCGGTAAATCATCATGATAAAAACGAACTCTGTTCAATGCACGAAATGTTTTTAGTGAATCATCCCATTTTGATAATATTTCTCTTGCCAAGTTAGTATGTGTATGATAATCCTCTTCTGTTTGAAAAGAAACACGAAAATTAAAATCATCCATATCCACCTTTTTTATAACCTCGCCATTATTTGAAAATGCAGGTTTTTTTAGAGTAAATTTTATCATATTAAATTGTGTAGATGGCATATCAATGAGTTTTTGTAAATTATTGGTTTTACAATATTCTTGTATCATGTTAGCACCAACTATTTCTGCTCTTACATTTGAAATCATTTTTTGACCATTAAGTTTGTTAATACGTTCATTTTGAATTCGTAACATTTGATTACCACTCGTATTACTAGTCTTAAACCCTTGATGATAGAGTTGCTGAACGACATTATCGTATTCTATTTTTGAAATAGGTTGTCCAATTTTATAATTTGTTCCAAAACGAATTTCCAATTCATTGGTTAAATTTCTTTTTTTCAAAACGGGATTACTTTCTAAATACATTTTTACAATATTATCAAAATCTTTTTTTTTCTCTGATAAAGATTTTTCATTAATATCTTGAGACTTTGTTTCTCCCTTTTCCATAATATATTATATAGTTAGTTAATATATTATTGTATCTAATTTTTATATCAATTTTTAATCCCATGTTAATTCTTTTGTCAAATTATCATATAATTGAACTTTTGACAATTTTATTTCTGTAAATTCTAACTGTATTTTAAAAGCCAAATCATATAATTCTTGCACTTTGTAATTTGATATTGGTTTTAAAGGACGATTTATGTTATAAATACAATGTTTCTTTTCTGTTAATTTTGTATAAGACTCTTTATCCAACGAATTTTCGTTTACTGAAAAAGTTCCATTTTGTCTTTTAAAAACATATAAAGGTATATCATCGTTAATATCTTCTTGACACAATATTTTTAAATACGATTTCTCATTATCATGAAGTAGAATAAGATTTATTTGATAATAAATTACATAAGCATATAACACAGAATATTCAGTATTTTTTGTGTTGGTTAACAATTCTGATAATATTTCTTGTATCATTACTTTGGTAATTCTCATATTTACATTTTTTAATAAAAAACTATTTTCTTTTATATATTTTGAAATCTTTTCTTGTATTTCCATCTGTTTTGTTCCATAATTATTTCTTATTTGTTTGTATTCATCATAACCATGTTTAGCTATATAACAACACCAAAAAAGTGTATCTTTTTGGCACGGTAAACTATATTCATCCTTTTTTTCTATTTCTACTTCTGTTTCTATTTTTTTTATTTCATTGATTGAATGTGTTTCCAATATAACATTTATTAGTTTCCTTCTTTTTTTCTTATAACTCAATGTAAACATTAAATCATAAATATCATCTAGCGGATTTTCTTTATTAATATTATTTGGTTGAAATAAGATATCTTGAATGTAACTTATCATGCTTAAATTATACTATATGTTATTGTAGAAATGTCTTTATTTTCTTTTTCTTCAAAATATGATTTCTTAAATTCTTCTTTTTGATATTCAGTTGTAATTAAATTTTCCTCTTGGGTTTTCACATAACTAATATAATCTTCCATTTCCTTCACTATATTATCCTCTAAATATGTCATGTTTATAAAAACGCCACTTTTATTTTCATTAATTTTACAAAGATTCTTTGACAAAATCTTTAGTATTTCAATTTGATGGTGTTTTTCCATACTCTCTATCTTTGTTTTTAATTTGTTCAGGTTTTCTACTTTTTCCATTTTGTTATTATTTGTAGTTTTTTTTATATGGTTTTAGTATATTAATATGACTACTTATTATTCAAATAATAATCTTTTTTCCTATACAGTTACAAATAATTCATCTACATATAATTTGGATAGTGATGATTATACAATTATTGCAGCTGCATTTAACAAATGGGATGAACTTTTGGATAAAGACCCTAGATTTACTACATATACTATAACTGTTTCTGTTTCTGTTTCTACTCTTGATGAAGGCGTCTTAGGCGGAGCTTCATTAAATACCGTTTATTATTTTGGAACTATGAATTTTGGAAATACATTTCCTGCAGACGGAAACATAACATTGAGTGATTCTTATTTACCTAATTTAAAAACTGCTATACATGACGATGGTAATAGTTCTTATTATCATGTATTTTTACATGAATTAGGACATATTTTAGGTATTGGTTCTCTTTGGGATCTCGCTGATTTTCCAAAAATAGCATATGTAGAAGATTCACAACTAAAATATTATTATACTGGTGCAAAAGCTCTGCAAGAATATAAAAATTATTTTCCTGATTTTGATAATAATAACTTTGTAGGAATTCCTTTTGAAGATGATGGTTCAAGTGGAACTATGAATGTTCATCCAGAAGAGGGTTCAGAAGGTGCTATATCAAGTGATGACCGATATATTAATGGTGTTTTTCATCCAGGATTAGATACAGAATTAATGTCTGGTTGGTTGGATTCTTACCC
>MDTC01234035.1_pt1 | contig 71065 bp, 61 predicted proteins | sample 811181 | NCBI WGS metagenome assembly MDTC01 (sample SAMN05326644, study PRJNA326480) | marine metagenome | isolation source: seawater | place: Pacific Ocean: North | collected 2011
AGACAAGCAGACAAGCAGACAAGCAGACAAGCAGACAAGCAGACAAGCAGACAAGCAGACAAGCAGACAAGCAGACAAGCAAGGAAGCAGACAGGATACAGGATAGGAAGTTGAACTAGATAAAAATTTAAGACTTTTTTGCGACATCGTGGTAAGTTGACGAAGATTTTAAGATGTTGCACTCAAATTCAGGAATGAATCTATTGTTACAAGCATGTAAAGTTGTTGACAAAGAAGAAGAACAACGAGGTAACAAACAAAAGTACCAACAAGGTCAGATTATTGACCTAAACCTAAACCAAAAAAAATTGAAGAAAAGCATTGCAAACTTTGTTACTCCTGTACAGGATCCTCCTTGTGGCTCCGTAGAAGTATCAAATATGGATATATTAGCAAGTTATGAACCAATCAATCAAGCATCACCAAACAATTTTACTCACTTCCAATTCCTAAAGATGTTTCATAAACTTAAAGCGTACTTACTCGAAGATGGTACAACAATTCATGATTGTAAAGTAAAAATGGACAGTGTAATTCAAACAAAGACATTTCGTACCCATGTTGGAAATTCAACAAAGACTTATAAGGGTCTGTATGATTGGATTGGACGCTGTAAGACCAAACAAAAACGACAAATTCAGCGACAATTCAACCCCAATTTGAAGCGAATTGCCAGATTAAGTTATGATCAATGTTTGATGCTTATAAGTGTTGGTGTATCATTTAAAGCATTAACCCCCCATGAGATCAAATCTTTGACAGAGACCTATCAAAGAAGCCAACTACAACACTCACAACACTCACAATTCCAGTTGCGACGACGACCACAACCACAACCACAACCACAACCACAACCACAACTCCAGTTGCAACCACAACCACAACAACTACAACAAGCAAAACAACTTCAGCTACAACAACTACAACAAGCAAAACAACTTCAGCTACAAAAACTTCAGCTGCAGCGACAAGAAAACCAAATACAAAGTCTTGAACGGTTTATTGGATCTATGAGCATCAAGTTTAGAAAATTATGTAATCACCATTCCAAACTTGTTTTCTCTTTCAACGATTTGATGAATGATGTTAAAAAAAAGAAGCATACAGGCATAAAACGCAAGAATAACGAGACAAGGATGTCTTCATCTGTCGAAAATCCAGAAAAAAAAACATGTCAAAATATTAAATATCTATAACATAACATATAACATAAATATCTATAACCTAAAATATCTATAACCTAATTCGTTTTCTCGAAGCTCTTGAACTACATGACATCACGAGCTTTCATAACATTTTGGATTTGATCTGTATCTCAATTTGTTCGAAGAAACAAGTTTAACGTATTCGTTAATGATATGTTGCATGTCACAAATTGTTAATGTGTCTAATTTGATTCGTGTAAAAATAAATTCAGCAATTAACTGAGCAAAGGTTATAGCTGATGCAGCTTCATTTTTGAAAATTTCTCTGCTACGAATAGCTGGATAACGTTTGTTGGATGGCTTTGGAATGTCTTTTTCTATTAAACTTACAATGGCTAATGATGCTTCGTTATCAATTGTTTTGGCATTATAAGAATCCTCTTTACTTGGCTTCTTCAATTCCATAAATATATTTTGTTTTTTGAGTGTTAGCTGTATAATTTCAAATAAAGCGTCATTAGGCAGAGGCTGCAACATGAGTTGAATTGGGAATCGACGAGGAAGGCCTTCATTTGCTTTAAGGATAGTATCATTGACTTGCGCATGATAACCAGCTAATATAACAATGATGCATCCCTTATTTTGACTTAAAAACGCCACCAATTGTGTTACTGCTTCGAGAGAGTATGAATCAAATTGTTTACATACACCACTATTTTGAGGTGCGTCAGATTTGCATGAGACCAAATCATATGCCTCATCAATAAAAAGTACACTTTCACGAGCATTTTCGAGAGTGCTCGCAGTTAAAGGTGCAGAGGACCCGACATACTGACCTATAAAGTCAACTCGAGAAGCGGTCTTCATAGTGTTTCGAAAGACAAGGCCACTGTAATTAAATATTGCACTGATTTTTTCTGCTAGTGTTGTCTTCCCACTTCCAGCAGGTCCTGTTAGGACAAGATTGATGTAAGCATCTTGGGCAAATATATGAGACTGAGCAAAGGCCGCAATAATCCGAGCTATTTTATTTAGAGCCCGAGCTCTTCCTTGTAGCTGCAACGCGTTATCAATTGCATCTTGTAAGTGTTTGATATTAGATAAAAAGTGTTTAAGTATTATTTGGTATTTTTCTGTATTAAAAATTCTTCTATTGGTTGCGGATTTGGTTTTGGTTTTGGTTTTGGATTTGGTTTTGGTTTTGGATTTGGTTTTGGTTTTGGTTTTGTTCGCAAATATAGAAATTATGTGCTCTTGTGTATCAGGAGGCAGTTCAAAAAATGATGTTCCTGAACGGAGATTTAATTTGATATCGTTCCCTTCAATTTTATACTTCATATCATAAATATCCTTGAACAATTCATTACAAAACATTAACACTTGTTTTGGTTTGCATTGTTTACTATTTTCAGAACCAAAACAAACATCACACATATCTTGAAACAATAAGGTTAAATCTTGTTGAGCTTTTACAGTTGAGAAGAAATCAGGGTATCGTTGGTTGAGGATTTCATACACCTTATCGCTCCCAAAATTATACGTTCCATCCTTTGCTAGTCCACCCACTTCATGAAGTGTTTTTGCCCATTGTTCTTTTATTTTCTTGTATTTTGAAAGGTTAACATTTTTCATTTTGTTGATCACCATTTTAATTTTAAATTCAAAGTGCTTTAGCATACTATACAGTAACTTCATTCTGAATTTTTTGTTTACTAATAATGTTTTTAAAACTGGCATTGTTACTTCATTTTGTGTCGTGTAAGAAATTTGTTTTTCATGTTTTTTTGGTTTGTATAATTGATTATTTTTTTGATATGAATTACCAATTAAATATGATGTTATATTTTGTAATCTTTTTTTATTATTATTATTTTGGGTATTAATTAAGCTGTGCATATTAAAAGAAATTGAAAAGAAATTGCTCGGTATTATGATATTAACACCGTTGTCGTGTTTTTTTTTAATAAATGATAAAATTTTAAGATAGAAAATTTATATATAGATGTAGTTATAAATATATAGATGTAGTTATAAATATCCTGAAATATATAAATCTATTAAAACTAATCATCGAGATTATTCTCGATCATTGAGGCCAAGCAAGTGTTGCGGGAATTGAGTATGTGAGTATGTGAGTATGTGAGTATGTGAGTGTGTGAGTATGTGAGTATGTGAGTATGTGAGTATGTGAGTATGTGTGTGTGGTTGTGACTGTAGGAGTGTGTGTGTGTGGTTGTGACTGTAGGAGTGTGTGTGTGTGGTTGTGACTGTGAGTGTGTGTGTGTGTGTGTGAGTATGTGAGTGTGTGTGTGTGGTTGTGACTGTAGGAGTGTGTGTGAGTGTTTGGGTGTGTGCTTGGTGCATGTGTGTTTTATGAGGTTGATTTTTTTTTTCTATACTTTTAGTTATTAAAGCTTCTTTGCTCGTTATTAAAATGAAAGACAACACCACCCAGCAGCGACACAATGATTGTAAAGTCAAGAAGACCGGCGAATATTCTTCTTCTGCTCCTACATATGTTGTACAATGTCCAGGAGAGGACTGTCATCAAATACTCACCTGTTCCGATATCAATGAACCCATACAGTGCGCTTGTGATATGTTTTTTGTACCGTCACGTACGCAAGCCCTTTCAAAACAGATGAACAGCACCAAAATACAAAAACCTTCCCTAATAACACCATCTGCTCCTTCCATGGATAAACCTAACACCAACAACATCAGCAACATCAGCAACATCAGCAACATCAGCAACATCAACAACATCAACAACATCAGCAAAAACACCAACACGAAAAGCGGTCAACAAAACAGAAGTATCATACAAACACTCATACAAGAACTTCAAGCGTTTGAAGATATGAAAGCAAAAGTTAACGAACAAACAGACCTGAAAAAGGAGCATGCTCGTCTACAAAAATTGCTTACCACAAAGGACAACGCACTACATCAGTTGTCATCTGATAATGCAACTCTCAGTAAAGAGAATGCGTGTCTGTCCAAAAAACTGCTCACGCTCTATAATGCCCGTGAAAGTTTACAGAAAAAATTAAACCTCCTTGAAGAAAATATTGAAACCCAAAAGACTCAGAGCAAGGAATCGTTGTCTGATATTAAGCAACAACTAGCTCAAGTACATCATGAATTAAATGAAGCAAAAATCAACGCTAAGCAATCGAGTGACAGGCTTACCAAAATAACACATGAATTAAGCGACACTCAAAACAAATTGAGTGAAAATGAACATAATGCAACAAAAACTGAAGATCAATTAAAGATTGTAGAACAAGAAAATAAAGAACTTCGTGAGCAACTTGCATATTATGAATACGCGGCTGAAAATAGGTTAAAATCTTTGAAGGATAAGCATACAAGGGAGCTTAGTGATTTGATTACAAAGCATCAGCATAATCTGAAACAAAAGCAAATAGCATTTGATCAGGAACTTTTGAAAGCAACAACGTCCGCTAACCAAACAGCAACGAACCAATTTGAACGTACCATCCATAAATTGGAAGGCGACAATCAGCGCTTGACTATAGAACGAGGTGTATTGACTCAGCGCTTTAAAGAAATAATAAAAGCAATTGATGACGTACGAAATTTGCTTCCAGAAGCTTCGTCCCGCAGTAATAACTCATCAGAAATGCAGCAGATGCTCAACGTAAGCAGCGATGTAGAACAGCTTGCCCTAGCAGTCAAATCTCTTAATCATTTGTTTCCTCATGATTTCAGTGCGGCGACTTCTCTTAACAACACAACCACGGCGGTGGGTTCTTCAGCACAAAAAAAAAGCAAAATGACTCAGCTTGGAGTAGTTGGTCGCGCAAAAAAACTTGTGCAGACACTGGTGGAGTATATTGGTCGGTATAACATGGAATTGAAACATATTGCAATAACGAGAGCAAATGGGTATGTCATTGATTCGACATACATCGACAAGATTTTACCTTCTAACGTGAACATTTCTGAGTTACCCAAATTTTGTGAAGAAGGGTATCAATGTTTACAGAAAGTGAAAAAAGACATGGCAAAAATGATGACGGCAATCAAAAACTCTACAGTATCATTCAATCAAGCGTTCTCTGAATGTACACTTATTGTGTTTCGAAAATCGTTGTCTATATTTTTGAAAAAAATGGATGGTGAGGGTGAGGATGGTGAGGATGGTGAAGAAAAGGACGACAACGACAACAACAACAGTGATCATGATGATGGTTATTGTACAGCGGATACGGAGACAGAGACTGCTACAACAGCGACAGAGACTGCGACTGCGACTGCTGCAACAGAGACAGAGACTGCGACTGCGACAGAGACTCCAATCAAGGACGACTTTGATCCATCTATACTTGAAACAGTTCAATTTGACAACGAAGATGATGCAGATAAAGATGATCTGAAATCAGACTTTTTAAAAAAAATTCAAATCATGTTTAATCAAAACCAACAAAATAATGGGGAACCTCTCATCAATGATCCTGCTATCATTCAGAATCAAATTTTTAAAATGGAAAACCAGATTTCCCAAAATAATGCTAAAGACAGTAACATCAAAAAAGATGGGCAACCAGTTAATGAAATTAAAAAAATGTTGCACCAGCAATCAGATTTAGAAAACGTCCCAGATACAATCAAGATACAAATGAAAAAGGATATTATCTACTTTCTGTCATTAGGCAATGAACAGCAATATAAAATGTTTTTACTCATGGGTGCACAACTTCGTCGATTAATGGAATTTGTTTTCGCATCAGTTCCAAAGCGATGTGCTGGTGATGTACAGCAATTCCTCAATACCTGTCAAATTTGTGCTTCCATGGAGTTGCTCCAAGACCCAGATAATATAATGCTACGACAGATGTTTTTAAAATTGAATTCAAATCCAGATAACCAGAATTTAGTGAACTTGTATTTCTTTGAACGAAATGAAAACACCTCGTGGATCTTTGAGGGATCCAAAAACAATGATCTACCAATGTTGTATCTTCAAGACTCGTCTATCAATTTAAGCAATGAATTGAATGGATGTAATGATGTATGGAGTCAGGCATGTGAGATTGCATGCATGTTAGATAAAACGGGTGATATTAATATTCGAATAGAATAAAAGTTAAACACATAAATAATTATTTACTTTATAAATAATTTTATAATTATTACCTATATAATTATTACCTTTATAATTATTTAAAGTCACGATTCAGGTATGTTATGGTTGTACCATGTGTCGTTGATGCTGATTTAATGCCATTGAGCCTGTCTCGATCACAGAAAACAAGCATAGCCCCAAACGGAATTTTTGAGTTGTAGTTTTGGAAGGTGACACTCTTGGGGACAATTATGCGGCTTGCTATCCCAGGTGCTTCAGCAGAATTGAGTAGCATTGATATCCATGGGGATGAGAATCTTGCTGGTAGTAAGAGGCATGCATGATGCAGCGATCCTTTTTTGAACTCTTGTATTAGTTTCTGACACCATGACAACGTATCTTTGAACGGAGGATTTATAAAAACAGTTTCATTTTTTTGTGCCATCCATGATGTAGATGGTGCCAATCCGTCAACAGTAGGGGCTACTGGACAAGGGTCATAGCTTGACAGTTTAAGATTTAGGTCGTTTTTGAGAAAATTTAAAATTGAAACCGGAGTTTCCGCGTATTGATTTGTATGATACAATTTTCCGCAGATAGTTTTACGATTCTTGTCTATATATTGACCAATATCAAAAGCGTTTTTTATGTGAAACTTTTGCCGAAGAGCCTTCATAAAATGCTGATGACTGTCAAATCGTATTATTTCATTGTGAATAATACCTTCCATACAAATGTACGAACGTTTGTGGCGCTTTTGTGTCTGCCCTTTCGGTATCCAGACACGCACAACAACATCGAGTCCAAATGATAATAAATTAAAGGTAGAATCAACAACAGCATGTTTGGCCTTTTTCTTTGTAATATTTTCGTAGACTTTACCTGTTTTTAGAGAGATATTTGTAGAGAGACTGGATGACGATAATTCAGTACACAGCTTCCTTTTGACTGGAGCTGTTTGATCTGGATGGTGAACTGGTTGTTGGACCGACATTTGTGCTGTCATATGTTTTTTTTTTGTTTTTTTTTGTAAGCTTTTTAATGCAAATATAATTAGATGTGAATGCAAATTTAAAAAAAACAATATACAGTGAACTTTGAACTTATTTATATGATGTTTAATGTGTATAAATGAATAAAGATATAAATGTATAAATGTATAAATGTATAAATGTATAAAGATATAGATATATAGATATATAGATGAGTCATATGACATTTCCTAATAATAACCCAACAGAAATGATGCTTATAAAAAGGACAAGGCTTATATGATTTGGCTCTAAATAAATTTCATTTATTTTTTGCAACAAGATGTTTTTGTGTTTCACTGTTGGTGAGAAAAGATAAGTCATTATGAAAAGTAGGCCACAAACAAACGAACTACTGATTGTAATAGAAGCACTAACGCTTTCGTATTTTCGCAGAAAATGTAATACAAAAACGACCACAATGGCAATAAGAACCGGTACTACATGCGAATGGAAGTTAGAAGCTTGTATTTTGTCTACCGTTGATAGTGGGATGTACTGAACAGAGTTTTCAGGGCAGTCACTTACAAATCTCTTATCATACGACATATCAAGGTGATTGGATGTACATAAAACAGCTATAGTGTTTACAACGACAAATATAAAAATACCTTTCAAAACTGAAAATAATACTGTGTATATACGTTTTTTTATTTTCAATTTATGCAATATATAAACTCCTACAATATACACTATCAACATTGGCAGCGATGTAGTCAAAAGAAAATCGCTCCAAGTTGTGTAATAATCGATATAATGAGGCGACATCTCGACAGGTTTCATAACACATACTTGATTCATGTGCTTGAACTAATCCACACAAACACACAATCTTTTTAAAATATCAGCAAAAATCATTACACCTTACCCATGCAATTTTGCTACAATATGATTCTACAATTTTAGTTTGCTTGGGTCGATTGGGTATATTGAGATAAGTGTGATGATTGCGTTTCATTTTGTGTTGCTTGTTCTTGTGTTGGTAAAGTCAAGGTTTCATCATCTGTAGACTCATCATCATGACCATCAACCATGTTATCATTGACAATGAAGTTTTGCAACGAATTTTCACCAGATTCTTCCTCTTCTGAAGATGATGTGTCTTCTAAATTGATAGACTTTGAGTCTTTGGTTTGAGATAAGAGTATTTGATGTTTGGAGCGTTTTTTTGCAGGTTTTTTGTCACGATTGTAGGTACCACGGTTATAGGTACTTGGGTCATGATCAAACGTATCAAAATTAATTGACTCGTCATCACTGGAACTTGAAAGTTGATGTTTCGATCGCTGTTTCGATCGAAGTTTTAATGACTGTTTTGATCGCTGTTTTAATCGCTGTTTTGCCTGCCCGTTATCTTCTTGCGGCGGAGCGTTAATTGGAATCGAATCAACACCATGTTGATTATTGGCTTTGTGCTTCGATTTGTCGCCATTGTTGTCGCCATTGTTGTCAACACTATTGTTGGCACCTTTACCATGGCTGCCAGCATAGTTCTGACGACTCGTCTTAAGTAGTAATTGTAATGCTTTATAGTTCGCTGTAGTGAGAGTGCACGTTTTCGACAGTTTATTTACTGAATCAATAATTGTTGTCCAAGCCAATGCAGACTGCCCGTGTTGTTGAAATTTTTGAATTGTCTTAATAATTGATAGACGATCTTGATCAAAGGACATCAATGCTTGCTCATCGTCCTCGTCATCGTCCTCGTCCTTGTCATCGTCGCTGTCATCGCCTTCATCGTCACTGTTGTCAGAGATTTCGCCTTGAGTACCGTTAATGTTGCTGTTGTTGTTAACGTTTTTCTTCTTTTTCTTTTGTTGACGTTTTTGAGTCAGCACAGCTTTATGGTCGTCGTAATTATCGTCATTCATTCGTCCTATTCCAAATACCCATAACTTTTTCACTTCTTCTGAATCAACAAACTTATAACAATGTTTTCGATGTAGGTTGAATCGTCGTAAAGTTGGGCATACAATTGCATCCGTTAAAGCCAAATCTTTCTGATCAATAACCGCTTCTCGACAAAACGACCTAAACTTTGTTTGCAGGTCATCAAATCCAATGAATGCTCGCTCAACCCAATTACCATTACCATCTGCACACAGTTGTTTATTTTTAGGATGAGGTTTTCTGCAATCACGATACAACCGAATTTTGCCATAGGCAGATTCCAAATGTTTGTCAATCAAATCATAGAACGGATCAAGTTCGTTCTTGAGCTTCTTACTTGACATGCGAAGAGAAGGTGGTAATGTATATTGACCATTCAGCGTGTAAGCTGTGACATCTGTAATTTTTGAAGGATTCTGTGGATCAAAAAATTTTTTAAGCTCCTCTGGTTTTATATGCTTCGGAAGTTCAGGATATTTTTTGAAAAGCTCACTCTTCAAATGCAGTTGATGGGAGAAAAATTTCCTTTTTGCATCCATGTAGGCATAAGCTATTTTGAAGACTAATGCACCAAATTTTCGTTCAAGAATCCGGTCTTTCAATAAACCATCCATATGTTTGATTGGATTTTCAAACAGGAATAAGACAACTCTCCTGATAAGGGCATCCCCTTTATCTACCCACGGGGGGAAGGAATTGCCTGCGAACCACATAGACTCATCCCATTGTAATTCAATTGCTTCCGCTTGGTGTTTTACAGGTAAACTAACCTTATCACCTGCAGACATGGACTTGAAATTGTCTTCGCGAATTTGGAGGTCATTGGATACTTCATAACACAACAGTTTTTGTTGAATCTGACCTTTCACGAGAGAACTCAAACCAAATGTCTGTTGACTGTCCGAACCAATAATACCTTGTTTAATTTTGGGTATTAAACTCTCAAGAATTTCTAAAAAGAGACTCTTTCCGGTGCCCGCAAATCCTATTTGTTTCAAACATATAGATGTAGCAAAGACAAAATTTAGATAACATTCAGATTTGTATAAAATCATGCATTCACGCATTTACGCATTCACTCATTCACGCAAAATCTCATTCACGCATTCACGTATTTACTCATTTACTCATTCATTTTGTAACTTACCAATAATAAAGGGCATGACGTGCCAGCCTTGTTTCGGTTGATTGGGGTTACGTCCCTCAATAAAGAATCCCATCAGTGCAAGAAACCAATACGCGATGCCATGAATAGTAAGATAATCTCGTTTGAAATTGTGCTCAGTATCATTGAATTGTGAGTCTAGAATGCTGCTAAAGAAAGGTGTCTGTATGGAGTGTATCGCCTTTGCAATGTCAATGACATAAAGTTCAGGCGCGCGTTTCATATCACCGTCACCGTCACCGACACAACCACTGGCGCAACCACTGCAGTCGTTGTCACAATCGTTGTCACTGTTGCAGTCGTCATCACAATTACAATCACATTTTAATTGGCTTAAATCGTGGATATTTGCCTTGACTTCGTCCAGACTAAACGTTGCATCACATCTGTTGCATTTAACTTGGTTAAAAAATGCCTGTTTGGTCTTTCCATAGACTGCACATGTCTTCTTATGGTAGTGCTCTTGCTGGCCACAATGACAACAACATTTATTGAGAATAAAGTTTTGGTATCGATATTCTTCAGGACGATCTATCATAGACGGATCATAATCGCCTCGAAATTGATCGTTGTACCTTTTTTCAAAAAACCATACGTCCGTGTATATACTAACAAGATCATTGTATTGTCCTTGTTCACGAGCTTGATGAAACTCCCTATAACCAATAAAAGTGCACGTTTTCATGAAGAATATTCCGTTCTTGAAGGAATAGGTGGGACCATATTTTTTGCGGGACTGTTTTCTGTCCAGCATTGGTAAAGAGGCCAAGCAGTGGTTATTCTCGATCCTTTCTGATATCGTGTTAAGCGATTTGAGTAAATCATTGAAGTAATCAGGATGCTTTTCCAGTTGTACACATTCATTGATCCATTCCTTTACAGTCCCTACAACTTCCCAAGCAGCAGTGTCAAATGAATTTATGCCTCCAATCGAAAGGGGTGAATATGCAATTTTGTAAACATGGTTCTGGCGTGAATGAATGTCCGTGGCATGTTCTGATTCCATGAGGTTACAGCACTCACCGTGCTCGTGAACATGTGAACATCTGTATCCATTGCCGTCATTGAGATTGAATAATTTCAAAGGTTCAATATACTTTCGTTGCACGATTAAATTACCATCTCTTCGTACACCCATGCGAAGCGCACATCGCATCAGGAAATTGACAGTCCTCAGTATTTTGTCATTATTTTGTTTACACAACCGTTCGCTAACTGTTAAAGATAAACCGTTGTAGAGATCTATGTTTTCAACATCGTTTTCTTCGTCGTCAGACGTGTCAGAAGTGTCTGATGCTTCTTCAGCCTCTTCAGTGTCCTCATCCTGACTGTCCTGACTGATTTGAAAAATGTTTCCAAATGGTTGCTTTGAAGTGCTTTTAAATGGGCTGTTGCTTTTTGACGAAGCCATTAATTTATCAAGCGGTTTGAGATCGATGCTGTTTTGGATACTTTGTGCTTTCACGAGGTGGCAAAGGCTATTGTGTTGATGTTGAATACTCAAAAGGATTGAATGCACCACTTTATTGAGATATTTGTTATACATGTTATTGCTCCTTAGGGTCAACCAATTTTCAGGACCAAGCATCGCAATCAATTTATTGCACACTTTCTCATCAAGTATACTTGTACCCACATTTAAAGCCTCTGTTCTGTAGTATTTATCTTTTTCTTGCGGGCGTTGAATGTGTTGCCCATTGAAGAGCGTGCGTCCATTTTTTTCAGTGTGTTTTTTTGGTCGACCCGTTGATTTATGTCTGTGTTGGCGTGATGACTTAGCAAGTGGATCAACTGATATGTTATTTTGATGCACCTTATTGATTAAAATCTTCTTAACGTCAGGTTCAGCGCCAAATCGTGTAATCATGTCCATTATGTTCACCTGGTGATCTTTGTTTTGAGGCAAGCATGGTTGTCCCAACCACTTATAGCTCAATGTATGTATCAACTTCAAAAATTTACCTGCAGCAGTTGCAAAGGCGTATTTTGAGAGTGTTTCCTGGTTCATGAGCTCGTTCATTTGTGAAGAGCATTCTGCCATTTTTCGTTTCTTACTTTGTTTTTGCAGAGCAAAATAATGGACAGTAAAAAAGGAGTTTGACTCTCACCGTTCACTTTTTTGAGACACTGAAAGTCCTTTTAACGTCAAGACCAAACTGGACCTAACACAATTCTTCACGTTGTGTTTTGTAATCTCACGGTTTCTCTCAGTTCTTTGTTCTATTTGACTTTATACTCACAAAGATGAACAACCACCCTAACCACAACCCCAACCAAAACCTTCTTCACAAACAGTTCATTGACGCAGTCGCACCAAAATTATTTAAGAGTGAATGCAAGTTGTTGATAAACAAGATGTGTTGTATCTCACTAACCCTCCCTGTCAATTTTAATGAAGCACATCACTTCGCAAATATTTTAGACGCTCATCTAGATGCTGATAAAAGTTCCCGCCAAGCTTTAAACCAACCAAACAGTCATGATTTAAAAACATCAGTTCAAATGTCATATGAAAAATGTTATAAGTATACTTTAAACAAAGCAAGTCATTTTCAAAACAACAATACTACAGGTGAAAATAATAAGGATTATTATTATATTAATAAGTGCACTAATATTATTAACAACTACAATAATATAAACAATAATAATACTAATAATACTAATAATACTAATAATACTAATAATACTAATAATGCTAATAATACTAATATTATTAATAAAGTATATTATGGTAAGATACACTATCAATTAACAAAATCATTTTTTTTAAAAACGGATATTGGTATTTTAAAATATGGTAATTTAAAATGCGAGCTTCTCACTCCTTTACAAGTCGTTAATAATGAAAATCTTGGAAATAAAAAAAATATATTTTTTACTAAGCAATATGATGCATACACAGGCTTTTCTTTAAAACCTATATCAGACACCACTAGCACCACTAATGCCGATCGGCGATCATTGAAGATCAAATTGCTACAAGGCCTTGATAACAAATACAGGATACAAATTTGGGTGTGTGGGTATTTTTATGATGTGAAGGTGCCAATCACCCTTGCTGTTATGCTTTTAAATGATTTGATTAATGAACAGTTTACTGTGCACTTGTCTTAATTTTAGATGAAATATATTAATATATTCAAAAAACATAACCCTTTTGAAAATCACGAACGTTGAGAACAAAAAACATGGCACAAACAGCAATGATGAATTGTTTAAAAATTATTCAACTAAAGGACAACATCAGCGTGGCAGTTCAAAAACAAGTTTCTTTTAAGTCGATGCAAGAAAAATTTACAGTCCTTCATACATATACTAGTACTGTGCAAAACTTTAAAAAAAAATGTTTTCTTTGTTTTAAAAATAACGTGCAGGCAAACACTTCCAATTTCGGATTGAAATTTTACAACATAGCTCTTCCTTGTTCAAATTTAACAACCTGTGGCATTCAATCAATAATGGCTCCACAATTATTTCTTTTTATAGAACATGAGAAAAGAAAGGGTGACAACTCTGTACCAATGAATGAACAAGACATACCATTGCAATTATTAGAAAAACAAGCGTTGGCGTTTGTAAATACACAAAATCAACAAACCGACATTTCTTTCGACAGTATAATACAAACTGCGTTTCAAGTATCTGATTCTAATTAAAATAATAAAAAGCAAATTTAAATTAAAATTAAAAATAAAAAAAAATAAAAAATTTAAATTATAATTAAAAACATAGCAAAAGATACAAGTTATAGTTTGTAGTTTATAATTTATAGTTCATATTTTTTAGTTTTTAGTTTATAAGTTATAAGTTATAGCATTTAAATATTTAACAACAATTAATATGAATTCAGACCAATTTCAATTTGAAAACGTACAAGAAAATGCTGATCCCTTTCGTCCTTCAGAAAATTTTAAAAGAAAATGGATAACTGAAGAGGGTAATAATACAATTTCTCTTTCAAATTTTCTGAAAAAAATTATGAATGGGTCATCAACAGTATCGAGTGTATTTTTTAGTCTTATAACCTTTGTTTGTTCATTTATTTTATTAATTTTAATTCAGCCTCCATATATTGTTGATGATCATACTCATAGTATTTTACTTTCTCGTGTTGCCTTTCTGAGTTTGTTATGCGGTTTATTTGTTGGTGGTATATCGATATATTTAAATAAATATTATAAAACTTGAAAATAATAAAATTATAAATTATTATTATAATTTATATAATTTAAAATTTTAAAAGTTATTATTTGATATTACAATGACTCAGCTTCTTTTTTTATGATTTTCTGTTTTTTTTTGTTTTTTTTAATTCATGAGATGTATCATCACTTGAAGAAGAGCTGTTGTTGGAGTCTTCCTCTTTGTCTTCATATGTGCTATCACTGTTCTGTGAAAAAACATTTTGATTCTCGATGCTGTCGTCATCGTCTTCTTCTATTTGTAAAACATCACCATTATCAGGATCTTCATCTTCACAATATAATTTAACAATTTCTGTATGAATGTTTTGATAATAATTCGAAGGTTTTCTTCGTTTTCGTTTTGGGCGTTGATTTGTATGTAACGATTTTTGATAAATTAGCAATGTTTCTGCATCCATGTCTTTGAGCAAAGCTGCGGGGGTATCGTCATTTTTATGCTCTTGATTGAAATGCAAATTGACTGATGCATGTTCCTCTTCATCTGAATCCGCAATGAACTCTCTATCACTCGTGTGTGGAGTGGAGTCCATAGATCTCGGTGACATCAATTCGTTCATTTAGGCACAGTAATTTTATAATGTTTTTTTTAAATATAATTATAATACTTTTTAGTACTAAGTACAGGTATCTAAATTATTTTCGACTTCTCGTTGTTTCAAATTGTAAAGTAAGGCCTCTAGAATAATATCGCGTGTATAATATAGTAAAAATACAACAAGTATAAGACTTCAAATATATTATTATTATCAAAACATTTATTTCTTCTTTTTTTTATTTATAGCTGATCAAATGCGAGTCAATATAAAGTAAATTTTCGTAATTCTTTTAACGCATATCTTCCTTATTTATTATCTATAAGAAAGTAGGAGTGGTTGATTATAATGTTTCTTTTTAAATATCCTATTGTCGCTATAACAGCCACAAAACACTTCATAATTGACAGAAACAAAACAGAGCAGTGCTTGAGAGTGACAGGTCCTGAAGAATATTGGTCCCTCGAAGCCTTGCTTAAAATTCAAGACTTACGAATTCAACTTTGTCCAACTCATTATAACAAGTTCCATATCCCAGCATGGGGTATTGTAACTTTACAAAAGCTAAGACAATATAATGTGTCTTTTTGTACGAACGGGGATGGCGTGTTGTTGTTTCCACATGGATCGCTGCTCATCTTTGCAGATATATTAAAGAATCGTCAAAGAATAAAAACGTTTACACATATTTTGCCTTTAAATTATCAACATCCAAATAACAATACGATGATTTCAACAGCGCCTTCAAATCAACCTCTTGCAATAGCAGTTGCTTCCGCGACTGCAATGGAACCACCCCCCAAAAAACGAGGACGCCCAATCAAGTACGAGTGCTGTATTTGTGGCAAAACATCAAGAGATTTTTGTATCATTGAACACTCTGATGAAGTGATTGATTCAACAGATATGATTGTTTTATGTGGTGAAAGCCAGCTTGAAAAAGTTTGTGACAATGAGGAACATCATTTTGTTTGTGGCGAGTGTGTTATTGACAACTTTAAACACAACAATTGCTTACCTTCTTGTCCTGTCTGTATGAAAAGCAACCCGGTTGAGGAGCCGTTGATATTTTACGATGCTTTAAAGATTATGAGCATGCATGACCCTATGTTTCAAGAAAGCTGTCTTAAAGAGATCGATTTTACTGAGGTCCCTGATATAATAACTATGGAATGGATAGATGAGCATATCCAAGAAGATACTCTATTATACAAGTTGTGTGAACGTTACTGGATCTACCAACAAAACACCAAAATCACGTGCGCATGCCATTGCAACTGTGACCAAAATAATAACACTAATAACACTAATAACATTGGTGTCGTAGATTTTGAGACTGACACTGTCGATTTCTCTCAAAATAACAAAGAATTTGCCGTTGAAGTATTCAATCCTCAGACACAGACAATTGAAATAGTGTGGCGGTCCCATCCAAGGCTTTGTTTGGACTGCCTAATGTATCCTCATAGCGGTAAATGTATGGTGACACAACATTCAATCAATCCTTATTATAGAGCACCTACAAAAGCACAGTCTATTGGTAAACTATTTCGCAATCGACGTATTAGTGAAGCGATGATCAAACAATTCATTTTAAACATCTGGGAAAGGAAAACATTCTTCATTACATGTCCCGGTTGTCATCGAGATGTTTGTCGCGCAGATAAATGTAATGAACTTGCCTGTTCGTGTGGGTTTAAACTTTGCTCAAGCTGCGGGTACGCTAAATACAGCCCTTTACCGCTGATGGGGCATTACACAAGTAATATTAAAGCGCATCCAAAATCATGTCCAAGGTACGAAAAGCAAAATGGAGTAATCAATGGATTGTCTTATCCTTGTAGTGCGTACTGCCAATCCGCTGCTCACGACTGCAATGTGGCATCACATCAACCTTATAAAAAGGCACTAACAAAAAAACAGAAGCTACAATGCATAGCTCGATTTATACAAGCACTTGACATTCAAAAGAGACTGTTTGCATTAGCTTATTGCTCACATAACAAGATAAATTTTGATGACAACACATTTTTTCATTTTGGACATAGCCCTTCGAATGACTCTTCAAATGGTTCTTCAAATGGCCCTCTACCATCAGCCACTATATAATTGACCAGCCGTTGCCCACATAACCCACATTAATCACATAACCCATATATAGTGGTAGTACAATAGCAGTTGTAAAATTGTAAAATAAAATAATATGAAATGAAAATAAATAAGATGATTAGGTATTAATCGTTTTTTAGAAAAGGCTGGGGATTAACACAAGAGAAAAGACTCGAATGGTCGAGCTTCTGATTGCATGTTATTTGAGGTACCTGTTTGAACGAACGTGCTTTAAGGAAACGCCGAATGTGTTTTAGTAATTGATAACAGGTAATACAGTACTTAAACTTTTTTAATACAAATAACAGTGCTGTTGTCATGGCTCCGCTTGACTTTTTAAATAAATAGGCATCCATGCTTACTTGATTGTCGCGGCAACCCGATAATGCTATTATGTTTGCATTATACTTAACACGGCATGCAGGATTTTCGATACACGATTTAGAACCACTTATATATCTGTATCTTAGATCTGAAACCGTTCCGCTATGACAACAGTCTGTGACAAGTACAACGCGGACATCTTTTTGAATCGTTGCTAATACTTTATTGATAAAATTATCAGAAATTGTACCTGCTTGATTGTAATCTAACGGCACTAAACATTCGTTGCGTTTGTCACGCTCATTTGATTGTAAAGATGTATCGTACTCGTATGATCCATGACCCGAGAAATGGATCCAAATTTCTTTGACCGATTTCTCATGAGATTGTTTCGCTAGTGTCAACAGGGCATTGCAAATATTTTGTTTGTTTGGTTTTGTGGTGGTATCATCCGTGAGCATCTGGATATCTTCATCTTGATAATTATACACTTGTTTTAATACGTCTTTTACATTTGCGACGTCATTGATGCACCCAGCAAGTTCACCATCAGACCCTTTGTAGTTTATTCCGATTAATAAAGCCAGTTTTTTTGACGAGGTCGGCGCTGTGGATGTCACTAGGGTCGGCACTGTGGTCGTCGCTGTGGATTCTTGAGTTGTTATCATGTTGTGGTTGTGTTTAGAGTAAGTTGTTTGTCTTTGATTGCTTTAGCGTATGACAATAAAACTTTTTTTTAATGGTCACAAAACAATCAGATTATATGCTTGAAAGTACTAAGGCAAATAAGCAATTGTGAGTGCTAATATATATGGCCAAACTTGAGATGTGTGGTTGTGAATTTCGAGCATTAATTTTGTCACATCCTTGTCCTGTAAATGGTTGTTTATCGCGATGATCGACCCAGGATGTTCAAATTTCCACTTAGAAACATCGAGTATTCTTTTATTAAATATAAGCGTATCAATTAACATGCTTTGTGTTTTAAAATTATAATTCGATATCATTTTTTTCTTTATTTGACCCACCACAAAGTTTGATGTTTCAATCGCCCCTTCCGACCACCCTTGTTCCGACGAACAGCTCTCGCCACACACATATACATTTCTCAGATCACGCTCATGTATTTCGCATGCATTATGCATGGCTTGATGTATACCATTATATAAAGCTTCAGGTTGCCACATATGGCAGGCTGATTCCCAATGGCATAAGCAGATGGGTTCACGGAAGTCGACAAACTCAGATACAGGTAGGTCTGGATGCTTCAGACAGTTTTGATCATATAAGTCCTTGATTTTCTTCATGTATGCACTTTTGTTTTGGTAATACAATTTTTGATGCCATCCGCACAACCACCCTCCGCAATACACAACCATAAATCTGTCCTGACTAACACTTATTAAATGACCAAGTTGGTCTTTTGTTACAATATGAAATGGTTTGTTGATGTTTTGTCCAGGCTTCATTTTAACATAAACACGTAGTAGAGGAAAATGAGTAATGCTTTCAAGAACGGGTTTGATTTGAATAGTAAAATTCACTTTAATTTTTGACAACGATGAAGGGGGCACAGCAAAGATCACATGACTTGCAACGAGTTGTACCTCTTCAAATTTATTAGAATTCATTATGTCCCGTTTCACAACAGATACCTTGAGAGTATAATTTTTATGCTGTTGATACGGCGTTTGTTGTACTTTAGAGACCCGGCAGTTACATTCAATAATCACACCGCAGCCAAGGCATTTCTGTTTTAACTTATTAATGTATTCTGACATACCATGCTGTGGTCGGTAGTACGTGTGGGATGTGTGGGTGTTTGTATGTACTTTATATGAACGCCGGCCTCCGTTTAATGAGCCGACATACCCTGTTGAGAGTTCGAAGTTGTTAACCTCTTGAGGAGTCTGTGAGTTGAGCAGGGACTGTTTGATAGACAAATTGTGTTGAGGTATAAATTGTTTGTCATAATTTTTTGAAAGTTGTTTTGGTTGACTATGTGTTGGCACGAGGTGAATATTTAAAGTTTTAGCAAGGTCAATCATCAAATTATGATTGGAACTGACTCTCCATGCGCCCGCGTCGTGGGTGAATGTGTGATTCTTGTTATATATAGAACGAATACGACCACCGAGCCTTGCACTATTTTCAAACACAATCACCTGCGCTGACTTATATGACATCTTGAGCTTGCATGCCGTATATAAACCTGATATACCACCACCAACCACGACAAACTGATGCGTTGAATTCATTAAGACTGATGCGTTGTATATTTTAAATTAAAAAATATTTGATTATTATTTAATAGCTGGTATTTATTATTTAAAAGCTGGTATTTATTATTTAAGCTAATATTTAGTATTGAGTCTTCAAATATACAAATATACTTAATATTGTTTTTAATCATAAAAAAAAATCATAAAATAAGGTGATTCATTTAAAAAAAAAATGTCGTTACAACAGTCACTGAAAGCACTCAAAATTGCTGTTATATGTGGCTTGGGTGGGCTGTCATATAAGCTTGTTCAACAATTAAAACAACAACATCAAACCAACATCAAACTATGTCAGGAATATGAGAATGAAGCAGATATGTTTATGAAGTACCATCAAAAATGGCAAACTAACAACCATCCTAAACGTAAAGTTTTCAACGAAGCATCTTCAGTTAAGTACTATTGTCAAAAGCAAAACACTTATTATTGCCAGAACCACTACTCTGCGTGGAAACGATTAATCAATGAGAACAACCTTAATTATCATAACCAACAGGATGCATGATTAGTTACATTAGTGTATTAGTTACATTATTCACATTACACAAGCGATATAGCAAGATATCGTTACTTTGTGGATGATTGGTTGTTATTTTTTTTTCTTGATTTTGGCGTGATTTTTGTCTTTTTGGATTTGACAATATAATACACACCATTGTATCGCAACTCTAACAAAGTGCGTCGATCTACCTGTCGCTTTTGATATTTGACACAGTGTTTATCACCAGTTTTAACCGGTTCTGATATGATTTGTTCCATCACATCGGTTCTCCCAAATCTATTTCCCATAGATGGCAGAATCTTACAATACATTTCTCTCTCACTGCCATTGAGCTTAAGAAATTTGACGTACACTAAATGAGATCCAACAAGATTCATGACATCGACAATAGTACTTCGTGAACAATATACTGTTTGAGTTGATTCGCTTGCGAACTTAAAGGTGTCCATAACAATTGCTCCACCGCTTAACATTAGAGCTCCTGATTCCGTCTGCACATGGAACCACTTTTTACCGTTTTTATGTGATATGTTAGTGACGACGCCTGACTCAACATTACTGAATCGTGTCCCCACTTTAATGCTTGATTCGTTTGTGTCTTGATTTTGTTGTGCTGCAAGTTCTAAATTTGTTGGTGTTGAAGAAGACTGAGTGGTCATGGCGGACATGGCGGATACAGAACGTTTGCTTGGCATTTTTTGGATATATACAGTATATGACACTATAATTCAAGATAATATGACTTTTATGTTCTTTTTGTATTTTGAAAAAGCAACAAAATAGGTAAAAACACGTATAGATGGTACCTTTACGCACATACACACATACACACATACACACATACACACATACACACATACACACATACGCCCACATGCACATAATTAATTGTAATGGTTGTTGAAAATAATATCGACAATACTAATGGTAGAAAATAATATCGACGATAGGGGTGCCAGACACCACAGACACCAGAGAGAGACACCAGAGAGAGACACCAGAGAGAGACACCAGAGATCATCAAGTATATCATTCAGTATGTCATTCAGTATAACATCAAGTATATCATTCAGCATTGTAGGTGGGGTATGAGCAAGAAAGACAGCATTGTGATTTAAGATCAACTTTGCAACTACGTGTCTCACGTGTCGTTGTTTAAATATTTTTTTTTGTCAATACTTTACTTGCTCACAAACGCTCAAAAACAAAAATATGGCAAAACAAAAAACAACAAAAACTACTGATCGACCAAGTAACCGTCGATCCAAATGGACACATGGGGTTGGTTTTGAGCGAATGAGAAATGCAATATATTTATACCGCGCCAAAGGCCTTCAACTGCAATCAATATTCAAAAAATATCAAATTCCACCTCGAACGTTAAGAAGGTACCTCCATGATTCGAAACACAACAAAGACTCAATATTTTACTTAGCAGCCACAAAATTTGAAAAGGAGCAACAAAAACTGACAGATTCAATGGTCAACGAAATTGACACAAGTACCATTAGTACTAATCATTTGCAGCAGCATTTGTTGAAAAAATTGTGGCTTGACGTGGTGAACGTACAACCTCATGATGTGTTTAATACGACATATTACTGTGATGAGGATACAATTCACGACCATTCGACTTTAGCATACTCGTGGAAGGATGCAATGATTTCACCCGAAATTAATAATAGCGATATCATAGAAGAGATGGAAAAATGTATTTTGATGTGTTAATGTATTCTGATGTGTTAATGCGACAATGACTGACAATCAAATGAATGAATTATATTTGTTTCAAATGGTCTAAAATAAAATTTATGTCGCAACGTTTCGCATTGTCACATTCGAGACATGCTTGTATCATTTGAATAAATGTTTTATGAATATAAGGAGATAATACATCATACCATAAAGCTTTGCTTGCCATTTCAATATCCATATTGTATTTGATACAACCTGACCTATGGAAGTATCGTGATGCAACAACTTCTTTCATATGATCACTAATGCTATAATGACGTTGTAAAGCTAGAATAGTATAGGTATTATCGTCATCAAAAAGGTCAACGCTTGTGCAAAGCATGAACAGCAGACAACCGAGACTAAACACATCACTTTTAGCATTAACTAGGTGCCCAATGTAACATAAAACCTCAGGGGAACTAAACTGATTGGTACGCCCATGATCTTCAATGCGCTCATTCATATGATGAACTGACCCAAGATCACAGATGCACACACTAATATTTTTGATGTCGTGACATGATGCGTCCAATTGTTGAGAGTGAATAGATTTTACCAATACATTTTCGAGCTTTATATCAGTATGAATGAAACCCTTATCGTGCATTGCCTTGAGTCCATTACAAATTTGTGTTACAATTGTGGCAACCATTTTATCATCAAAACCTTGATGCTCGGACATCCACAAAGCATGATAATTGAACAGGTCCGTTTGGTATAAAGGTGACACTGTGTAGGTCCAAGTAGTTCGAAACTGATTGAGTAGTTTCGGTTCTACGGTAAACTGACTGAGTGATAAAATCTTTATTACGTTATTGGATTGTATAGATTTAGCAATGTTATATTCTCTTTGAGCTTCTTTGAACACCTCGTTCTGTGCTGCTTCATTTTCTTGACTTTCACGTATAGAAAACACTTTGATACAATATGTATCAAGTTTCTCAACATTAGTGTTCTTTGTGCAAGTTTTTTCGTTTTGTTGTTGATTCTTTCGTTTTCTACTTTGCTTTTGATTTTGCTTTAAACGTTTTTTATGATTAGTATTGGTAGTATTAATATTATTATTATTACTCCACTGTCTCTTGGTTGCTTTGAACGTCACACCAAAACCACCAGCACATAACTTTTCTATCAATTCAAAGTGGCCAATATATGGTGAATATTCCATTTTGTACTCTTGGTAGGATTCACATGCTTCGTTGTATGCAGAATCATATGAATATCTAGATCTTGTGGAAATTGTGGATCTTGTGGATCTTGACATCGGTGATGAGCTTCTTATCTTTACGAATGATTGATTTTTTAATGACATAATACTAATTCAATATCAAGTTATTGTTATTTTTTTTTATATTACCTAACAATATAAATATACTTGCATAAATATAGACAAAAAAAAATGTGTAACTCGTTTTTTACAATACTATAATTGCTGTAATCGCTGCAGTTGACACATTTTTATCCTCACATAACCTTCCTATATTCTACTGAAAACCCGTCAAAAGTGGGTCTCCTTATTTCTAAGATTGTACCAACAGGATATCCATAAAATTGCACAATTGGGTCTGTTATTTGAAGTCGTGCGAACTTTAAGTTGCTGTGTTGAGTATTTCCAAACAAAATATCACATTCATTTCTGGTCACAATGCGAAACGTTGGTTGGCCTTTGTGTAGCTCAGCTCTGATAAGACAGTGCAACGGTGAAAATAGCTTTATGGTTGTGAGTTTGGTTTTTAGTACGTGCATGCTTGCAGCCGTTACTGTATTTGATACAATGAAAAGAACATCAATCTTTTCTTTTGTTTTTTTTTCAATGTCATTCAAGTGATCAATGACTATTGTGAGGTTGTCTTTTTTAATATATTGTGTCACAATCAAAACTCCATTTAATTGTTTAGTGCTGGGATTAGTCAAACTCGATGGTGGTACCTTGAATGGTATACTGATTTCTTGTTTTTTTTCATCTGTTTTTGTGCTTCCTTTTGAAAACATGTTAATGAATGGAAATAGTTTACAGAATATGTTATAATGCCTCATGTATAGACGGCAAATAAACTCATACTCTCGTGTCACAAACAACCCATTATCTGCACAAAAGTACTGCAACATTCGAAAAACCTGCATGGATGTGAAACTAATCATATTTTGCAATATTTTTAGCACGAAAATTGAAACGTATTTTTTGAAAAGAGAATGACACGTTCACTTAACGCATAGCAACCGAGTATTATTGTATTTTCATGATAATCCTGCGGTAGAGCTGTTGTGTCATCATCAAGCATCAATTCATATGTATGTTTCCAGAAGAGGTTATTGCGAGAGAGAGTTAGCGATTCCTTGTTGAAGAAGTGTATATTAACAGAAGGGTTCAGACTTTGATTTATAGCTTTCTGAACGTCCTCATATAACAATGGTGGTAAAGAAGTATAGTTACTCCCCGTATCCACAATAATATAGTCGATGGTATCAGTTGAAAATGAGCCACTGTCAACTGTATCCACTTCTAGGACATAGTAAGGAAGTTGTATTGTTTTAAAAAGAGGTACTTGTGCAAACCGTTTTCCACACGCATCCTTCACTTTCCTCACTTTTTGTTCACTGTACCCAGCTATATACATTTCACGATCTGTTCTAAGATCACAAACGATAGAGAATGAAGCTGGTAAAATATAACTATTCAAGCTTCCATATTCTTGTCCGCCACCAAACACGTTGTTGTTAGAATTTCCGGTAGTACCTTGTTTTCTATCGATTGTTACATTAAATGGTACATCAAGGCTCCTCTGTTCTTCTTCGTTGGAACTAAGAGGTAACTGCAAAACATCTGTCATCGAAATTACGTTGTCTATTTGTGATCCATACTCTATTGTTGTGGTGTGTCGAAATTTTTCTTTTTTAATGTCTGCTGGTATTTCATATGCACCCTGACTTAAATCACAAGAAGTGCAGTCTGTGGAACTTATGTTTAGAAATGAGGAACCCGTGTCATAAATAGCTAACAGTTTGTTTGAATTCTGATTGCCTAGAGCTATTTTAATAATTGGTACACCATCATTAAAGCTCTTTATTTTAAAATAAAAGGCTGTTTGTCCATTCACAATTGGACTTGTCAAGTGACTGACAAGTTGACTGAATTTTGACTGCTTGTTGTTGTTAGACTGAAAAGCATAAATAATACTTAATATAATCAATAATAAAATAAAAAATATTAATATCGGTTGCTGTTTCATGAATCAATTAAATAGATTGCTTAAGGACTAAGTAAATAAAATTATAAATTATAAATTATAAATTATTTATTTTTTATTGTAAATTGTAGTGAGTAAAATTATCTACAATACAATAATTCTTTTTTTTAATAAAGATTGAATTAAGTTAAAAAAGATTATTTATTATTTATTAAAAGTAGTGTAATGAACTACACTGTAGTATTATAAAGCGTTTATTTCTTGTTTGTGTTTTATTTCTTGGTTGGGTTAAGGTTCGTGTTTGTGTTCAAGTTTGTGTTTGTGGTTTTGGTTGTGTATTTGTAATTGTAATTTAAAATTTCTTTTATTGTGCTATTTATCTTATTGCTATCTGTTTGAAATATATCTTTGACTATTAAAAAAAATTGTAACCATGGATTAATTAAAGTTTGATTAGATTTCCATAGGTTTGTTTGGTAAGAATTTTTTTTAAAATGTGATTTACAACTTTTAGGTATGTTATTGAGACTTCCTTCCGATGCAATTAATGGTAAGACATGAAGAAAAGTTTTATTTGAATTCTTTGGTGGTTGTTTTTTATTTTGGGTGAAAGCAATATCAAGATTAGTTCTAATTCCATTGATCGGATGTACAAATTGAGTAATAAGCTTTTGAAGTGGTGGTGCTGGTGGTGGTGCTGATGATGATAATGATGGGGGAGTATTAAACTGAAGAACGGGAAAGAGACTGCTAAAATGGTCTGTTGTTTCTAGCAATTCACAGGTAATGTTTCTGGATTGCAACCATAAATACAAAAATGGAACGACGTACCAATCTGAGTCAACATATTTACATAAGCGATAGAACCATGTCTTTTCTTTGGTGGTAAATGCGGTTTTTGCCGTGTTTTGATAAAAATATTCCATCGGTATGTACATCGGTGATGCTGCAACACTCCACAACTTGATATGAGCATGAGAATCCATGTTTGATGCTACATTTTGTTTTGATCGATTCGTCACAATAAATTGTGGTTGTTGAAAGGTATCGATGTCGTTGCCTTGAAATAGGTCCCTTAATTTGCTGTGAATAAATGTATAGAGATTGTTTATCATCTGTGGCGTGACATCTATTGCTGACGCTGCAAATCTACCTTTATAAGTTTCGACCAGTTCTTTAAGTGGCTGTATTTTTGCAAGAAATAAAGAATATTGTTGCTTCAAGCATGGTGGCACAAAAGAAGATGTTGTTTCCATATCAATGGGTCTGCCAATGTTTGTTGACACTTCAAATTTTTGAAAATTTTTGATAATAAATAAAAAACTTAGAGGTCTAAAATTATACCTTTTTTAAACGTCTCCCAAGATTTATCAATGGATCGTGTTCCATCTATTATGCGCACTGGCTTTGCAACGCAATATATAGAAGAATCACCACGACTTGCTAGCAGTACGCTAAACTATATTATGAAAGAAGTGATAAGACTTGCAAACAAACAATGTAAAGCATCAAATCGGTCATACATTCAACCCCAAGACTTACTTGCAGCGTTCCAAATGTGTGCTTGTTCAAATGCGTTTCTGAAAAGCATTCCAATGCCAAATGTTAATGATTTTAAATCAAGTGATTTTAATTCAAATTCAAATGAAGAGGAGGAAGAGGAGGAAGAGGAGGAAGAGGAGGAAGAGGAGGAAGAGGATATGATGGTGACTGAAGTAGAAGAAGAAGAAGAGGCCTTCTGTTTTCCGAGCGATGATTGCCAAGCTGACGACGAAGAGTTATATCAGCTATGGTTCTCACAGTACGATTTTGAAAATATAGCTGGGTATCAAGAAGAATGTCCTATAGCAATACGAGAAGTCTTTGTGAATATTGTAAGCAGAATCCAATCCATGTTAAGGTTAGGGTGATGACACTGGACAGAAAGCTACACATCTTCACTAAAGATTAGTATCGATACAAGATCACCGTTATGTAAATTTCTTGATTTTAGTGATTTTTGTTTAGGTTGCTTTTGATCAAGAAACATAATAATCGTGTCATAAGGTACGTTAATATTCAACAAAATATCATGGCCATTAAGAAATGATACCTTCACATTTTTTTGCAGTTTAGGTGCGATGTACTGGTCCCACAAAATGTTTAATAGTTTTTTTGATTCTGCTGTGGTATAGAATATACCAACATGTTGTTGTTGTTGTTGTTGTGATGAATTTAAAAATGAACATACAACGCTACATTTATTTGTATTAAGTTCAGGTTTACCTATACAGCTGTTGTGTGTCAACTTTGTTACTTGACTAGGAAAAGAAGATCTGAATCTACATAAGGGGCACTTCACAAACGATTTATTTGCTTTTATCTTCATGGTACATATTTTACAAATTTTATGAGTGCACTGCAGTTCAACAAACTCATAATCATCCTCATTTGACGAGGTGTAACATACACAACACTCCAGGTCCACTACAATTGACGTCATAGATTTTGTTTTCATTAAACAGACACCATGCATTTCGGAGTGCACCATTCTTTTCTTATGTTGTAATGAATTATAGGTCGATGGTTCATTCATGCATGTTTTGAGTTGTTTTTTTCCATGTGGAGTCAAGCAATAGGTTTTGTTTATGATTACATTAGATGTTTGTTTTGTGCATGAATAGGATTCAAACTTCTTATGTTTGATCAAGTATTTAAAAAACGATTCTGTGACAAATAGTTGAGGACAAAAAAGCTTTATATCATCTATACAAGGCTTAGAATTGCGTGTGAGAATCCATTTTATATTTGCAATAAACAATTGGAAGGTTTGCCGTTGAAGCTTGTTTGGAGCATCGCCTATAATTAGTCTATGACATCTTAAGTATAATAGAGACAACGCTTCATCATGTTGATTGTTATTATGTTGATTGTTATTATGTTGATTGTTACACGTCAATTGCACTTTGAACGACAAAGCATGTGGTTGTATATATTGAAAAGGCGATTCGTTTGAGAGTTGTTGCAGACTAACAAATAAAACGCTGTTCTTTTCATTTGGGAGTACCGTAAGTTGATGAGGAGTGTGTACACTACATCGACGATACCGTGTGAACGTTAAATTTTGAGATAAACATGCTTTTTTATACGCCTCTCTCATTTTTGAGTGCGCAAATATAATTGTGCCTTTGAATGCATGTTGCTGTGGTAATTTATACCGTGATTGTAGAGTATCAATCGTTATACCTTTATTTATGACTGTCGCCATTGTCAAAGCTTCATTGTGTAACGATATTATACCACCACCGAAAATTCTTGTATCAAGACGATCAAACAAAACTACTTCTTTGAACAAAGTACTATACGTAATGAACTCTGTTTCATCATCATTACGTGGCAAGGTTTTCAATAAAGAAGAACCAACTTCTTGGTCGACAAGTTGAACTGCAACAAAAGAATCTTCGGTTTTATCTTCGGTTTTATCTTCGGTTTTATCTGTAAGTATATGTTTATTGAAAGTGTCAAGTATTTGTGTCATATCAAAAATTCTTGTATAATAAATATTATTAAATTTGATTATATCTTGATGTAAAAGATGATGTGGGTCAATCACTGCTGAAAATTTAATATTACAAAACATACGCTGATCTTGATTATTATTCAAATTTGAACAAAAACCAATTTCAAATGTTTCGAAATTTATTTTTAATTCATTAACCTTGTGATTTAAATTATCTTCTGTAAAATCGTATACTATTTGTTTCAAATTTGGTAAATATGAATCAAGAAAATTGAGTGAATAATATAAATTGAGTCCATTAGTAAAAAAATAGTACAAAAGCTGTATCAATGCTTTCATTATGTCACATGATTTTAAAAATAATCGTTTGTTGTTGAGAACAAATAAATAAATAATTTTTATTCTCTCATATTTTGTGGTATTTAAAATTTCTTTTTGTATTATTTTACAGTCAGATATTGGTACTTCAAATTTTGTGTGAATATTTCTACCTACACATATCATATTAATATTTTTTTATATTTTTATATTTGTATATATTTTGTATTTGAAATTGATGTTTGTTTTCTTTTTTTGAGTTAGTATTGTTGTTTTTATTTATTTAAGCATACACACTATATGTAAATGTAAATGTATTTATTTTATTTAAAAAAAGGAGGCATTTAACGCTGCAAGACTCAAAAACACTTTGTTTTTAATTAGGTTAAATTTTTTTATTTAAATTTTTTAATAATTCAATATTTAATTTTTTTCAAGTATGACATCTCCATCACCGACAAAACCGTACACGTTGTACGTTAGCAAAGACATACAAACGCAAGGGTGTAAAACCATATATGACATCTATCAAAATAATTTAAAATTGTTTCGAAATATGATGAATATCAACCAAATATTCAAAAATCATTCTCCTGCATATATAACAGGAGTACCATGTATAGCAGACAATCAACAAAAAAAATTATACTATGGTACAGATGCTATACGTTTTCTAAATAAATTTTTAAATCGAAAAAATCAAAAACATCAACCACCGTTAGATTCAAATAAATTTAGCGCCAAACCAAAATTTCACAAAAAGACCTCCATGGCCATGAGCAAAGTGCCAAATATGACGTCATCAGTTGAAAATTTCAACGGACCCATAACAGAGAACCTCATTCAAAAAGTAATGCAAGAACGAATGTCTGTGTTGAGCAAATAATTTAATTTACACTAATATTTTTGAGATATAAAGGTGAGTCATAATTATTTAGTTTTTAAACATTTAGTGTATTTTTTTTTTCTTTCTTATAAAAAAAAACATCCATACTTTTCATACCAATAACATACCTTACTATATCTTACTAACTTATCTTAAAAAATGTCAGCATCTGTTACCCAACTTATTGCAACAACCGCAGTAGATACTTTCTTGACCTCTGGTTCTACCGCTAGTTTTTGGCTGAACACTCCTGCAACTTATGCCGTCTTTGCGATCGATCATCGTGAGGTCCAAACTGAAGCGTATTCTACTTGCTTATCAGGCAAGACCTTCACAATCGACCGTGTTGGTGACTATATTAAGAGCTGCATTCTCAAAATCGTTGGCCCCGGTCTGAAGAATATGGCTGACACCAGCAACGCTGTTGTCTTACCAGGTCAAGCACCAGGACGCAGTGTGACCGCTGGTCATTATGAAGCATCCGGCGGTGCAGGTGCAGCAGATACTGCTTTGGGACATGTTGTAAAGACCGTTTCACCAAACGTTAATGCCATCAACAATGAAGCTGATATCTCTGCTCGTTATGCAAACTTCTTTCCATGTTGCTGCGTATCCAGTGCTAAGTGGAACGTCGGCTCAAATACCGTAGACGAGTTGCAGAGTGAGGATGTACAATTGTTCTATGAATGCTTTGCTTCGTTGGTCCCCAAGCGTTCTTTGAACTGCGGGTCTAAAGCAGAACGTACTCGTATGGCTATGCACGATGAATGTGTTTGGTTTGTTGATTTACCCTTCTTCTTTAGCGTGAATCCAGGTGCTTGCTTCTCGCTGATCGGTGCCACCTTCAGTAACTTGCAGCTAAAATTGACGTTAGTGGATCCAACTACCTTGATTGAGAACTACAGTAAAAACTCTAAAATAACTGCTTTGACGCTTGGTGACGGTTCCGCTCAACGAGCAGTCAATACCATGAAATATACTGCCACTGCTTCTTCTTCAAGTGCCAATCAACCAGCTGTTGCTGATTATTCAGTCACTCTCATTCTTGGATACGTGTTCGTCGGCACGGACGAGCGGAATGCTAGACTCAATGCTTCTGAGGACGTGCTTATTATCCAGCATCAGCAAATGACACCATCTACCACATCCGCTATTGCACCAGCCACTGCAAATACTGCCGGTCCAGTCTCTTTCAACATGTCTTTTGAGCATAATTTCCCTGTGGCTTGCCAGATGCTCCTACCTGCGTGGTCGGCCCGTAAGGATTATGGTGAAGGAAACTGCTACTATGGTGACGTGGATGCAAATCATCGTTCTGCAGCTTGCCCTGAAGGTTTGCCTCACCATTTGCTTGACAATATTGACCTTAGTTTCAACAACAACTCTCGTCAAGAAGCAATGCCATCATTATTCTACACTGAGTTACAGCACATGATGCATAGTGCAAAAGTGCCAGATATGAATCACGTATACATGTACAGTTATGGTCTCCAGCACCCTTACACTGGTGCAGCTTCTGGATCTGCAAACTACTCTCGTATTGACAGCATTAAGGCAACTGGCACCTTGAATCATCCTGGATATGGCACCGTTCAGATCAAGTCTTCCGTTATTTCATACAATCTCATCTCGTTTTCGGGAGGTACATTGATCATCCGATTTGCATCTTAAGCAATTACACAACTTAATGAAACACTATATATAAAAAAAAAATGCACCACAAATGTGCAAATAAGACAAATTAACAGACAAATCAACAGACCAATTTTTATTTTAAGGCTTCATTTTTTTTTTTACAATTTACACTTCAAACAAACATCATATTTTTTCTAATTTCTGTTTCACACACTTTTGTTTCATGATTTGATTCTTTTGCCGTGATTTTGCCTTCTCATTTGCTTTGATATTTTTCTTTTTAATTGCATTTTTAATGAAATGTTTGTAAGATTTATTGTCCATAACGTTAAATCTAAAGTTGCTTTTACCAGTGTTTTTAACGTTGCTTTTTTTGTAATGAATAAATATATATCGATTTACTTCAAATACTCAAGCTATGCAAAGTCACTGTGTCGTAGCACTATGTATTTTCTAGACAAAGGTGTCATGCAGTCACTGCATTCGTAAAGAATATTCAAATACCTATCTTGATACACATTTCGTATGATCACCTTTTTATTATTTTTTGTCAATTTGATCGTGTTAACGTTGAATAATTTGATATATTGATACGATGACTGTTCTGTTTCTGAATGATTTATTGCAGGATTCATTGATTCAATGCTTGCTTGAACCAAATCACATAGTACTTCGGTGCAAATTTTATCAATCATTTCATCTTTGACATTCTCTTTCTTATTTTTTGTGCTATTGTCTTCTGTTTTATCTTCTGCATTATGTTTTTTATTATTACGGTTGTTATTTTGGTCATCGTTCATATTATCTTGATGAGCTGTTTGAGATTCTAGTTCTGGTTGAGATACTGGTTGAGATTGTGGTTCTGACTGTAGGTGAGCATCTTGGTGGTGTGGTTGAGATACTGGTTGTGGGTCTGGTTGATCTGACTGTAGGTGAGCATCTTGGTGGTGTGGTTGAGATACTGGTTGAGATTCTGGTTGATCTAACTCCGCCTTTTGATCGTCTGTTTTATCGTCCTGATCATCAATCCCATTTTCGAGTGCATCATGATGCGTATCTACGTCTAATACATGAATTTCATTTGATTCTGTAGAAGAGTGATTTATTGCTATTTGAATACGCTTGATAATATCTTTCTTCTTCCGAGATAATCCATGCAGCAGTCCCATGTCGCTTGCTTTTTTTTTCAAATCAACATAACTCATGGTACTTAAATCTTGAGTGGATGCCATGGATGTCATGGGTGTGATGGATGCCATGGGTGTCAATTTACCAAAAATGTGTCTTTTTGTTTGATGAAAATAATATAAGCATCTACAAGAATCATAAACTCTAACTCACTAAAAAAAATCAGTAAAAAAAAATGATAATTACATTACTGAGCTACACAGTTTCGGGTTTTGTCTATGTTTATCTGCCATTTACATTCGCAAAATTATTGTACAACACGTCCTGCACTTTATACAACAACACCAAGTATATGTACAATACTTCAAAAAGCATGTACCATAAAACGATACAAATTTGTCAACTCAATGCATCTCAAGTTCAAAATGATGAACGCACAAAAAAATCTAATGAAGAACAAAATTAGAATATAAAAAAAAAGTTTGTTTTGGATTTTGTTTTGGATTTGGTTTTGGATTTGTCTATGAATCTGCCTATAAATGTATCAGAATGTCATCGGTTTTGTTTTAGCGGAGGGGGTATGAATGGCATTCAGTTCATTGGGAGTCTTGTTTTTTTGCAGGATATCATTGATTTTAGGTCATATACGCGTCAAGTGACTGACTTCTTTGGGACTTCTGTTGGTAGCTTGTGTGCTTTATTATGTTATTTACGTGCTGATTTTCAATCAGTCAAAACATTACAACTGGTTAATTCATTTGTAGACGTGGTGGGCAATTTTGATCAGGTTCCACTCTTGAATGGTAGATTATATTTTCATGGAGGCATTCATAGCGGAAAACACGTTATTACGTTTCTTATAACGACAATTCATGATCTCTGTGGATTGTATAATCCTCGCTTTTGTGACCTTAATAGATTATTCCCACTCGATAAACTTTTAGTAGTTGCAACAGATGTGGATGGATGTTGTGAGAAAATATTCAGCACAGACCAAACGCCTAATATTTTTGTTGCTGATGCTATATTTGCGTCAATGTGTTTGCCATTCTATTTTCGAGAATTTAAAATTGAAAACCAAACCTACATCGATGGTGGATTAATGAATAATATACCATTTTGCGTGGATCTTGTTGAACTCTTTCATTCTAATCTAAACACAAAACAATGTTTGATTTTCAAAATAGAATCCCACCCACCTAGCACAAAAGGTCCTCTTCCAGAGCACCATCAGCAACTAACATCTTTATCATCATTTTTATGGGCAATCATCTCTGGTTCAACACAGTTATTTATTTTTCAAAAATCAATGTGCAAGGTTATTAATGAAGTGAGACCGACTTTATTTTTCTACACAATAACGTTTCCGTCACTCGAGCACGCATTTGCGTTTAACAAGCAAGCTGTGTGTAGATTGTTAAATAGTGGTGAAAACATTATAAAAAACAGTGTAAAAGAAATAAATTAAAAGAAATAAATATTGTAAAAGAAATAAATACTAATTCAAAATGATACAAGTGATGCGCAGCGTGGTTAACATGATGAAAAATGAACAAAATTATTTTGTAGAAGAAGAAATTCAAGCTGCTATAGATTGTGAAGAGGCTATAGTAATGTCTTATAATGAAGCAGACGTTTTACAAGAACAAATTAAAACGTTACATAAGCAGCTAGAAAAGCTAAAGGAAATATGCAAAACCCGAACAGACGCAATATCGACAATAACAAACAAATTATCTTATTATTACGAAGAAGGTAAAACTCCACAACCAATCAAGGCTTTTTATAAAACTATATTACAAAACCATCGAGGTGTAATAAACACGAGAGATAATCTACAGAGGCAAATCAAGCACCTGAAAAGTAAACACGATTGTATTAAGCCTTACTACGACCAAACAGATAGTAAACCACAACCACAACCACAACCACACCCACAACCACAAGCGCAACCGCAACCACAACCACAACCACAACCACAACCACACCCACACCCACAACCACAACCACAAGCGCAACCACAACCACACCCACAAACTATAGTAATACAAAAGCAACCCAGTACTTATGAACCAAGTATTTATGAATCAACAAATGAAACGTTAAATATCACCAAAGATAAAGAATTAGACAGAAATTTTGATACACTTGATACATCTCTTGACACAGATGACGCATTTAACCTTGACACACTTGATATTGATACCAATAACCTCCACGAACAATTCTTAAGGCACCAAAACGGATTGGATACTATCCTTGAAGAAAATATAGACAATGATATCCCAACCTTGTCAAAAATACCTTTTTTGGATACAAACATCGCGGAACTTGAATCGATATCTATTACGTAGTTCTTACTAACTTAACTAACTTAACTAACTAAATCCATTACCAACCCCTTTGTGTGTGTGTGTGTGTGTATGCGAGTGTGTATGCGAGTGTGTATGCGAGTGTGTATGTGTGTGTTGTTTTTGCTGATTTTTTTAAAATTATTCATGCGCCATATTATTGTTCAAAAAAAATAAACTTTAAAAAAGCATTTATATATCATTAATATATCATTAATATATCATTAGATTTTACAAATATAGAGATGGAAAAGACCGTACAAATTAAACATATTTTTAATAATACAGATATAACAAAGCTCTACCAAGTGGTTTCTGAAATTGCTATTTTAGCTGATGATGCTCAAGTAGAAAAACAAACAAAAACAGAATTAATTTTAAAAAGAATATGGAACCTTCCCAAAGCTGTTTCTAAATTATTGAATATAAACAATAAAATTCCATACCATCAAATCGTAGACATCGATTTACCTAACGACAGATTTTTGTGTCAAACCACTGTCAAAATAAAACAGTATACTCTTAAAGTTGCAATTTTATATAAAAGTTCTGCTGAAGATGTTATATGTAAAGGCAAAATAATCATTAATGGAGTAAAGAACATTTCTTTGCGCCAACTAGCAGTAAATATGACAAAAAACGAATTCAAAGCGTGTAGAAAACATGAGGAAAAAATCATGAAACAAAAAAATAAAACTCTTTTAAGCTAAAAGATAGGTGATTATTAAAGTATACTATAATATATAATATAGAATATGATAATATTATAACATTATATTTTTATATTTTTATATTTTTATATTTTTATATTTTTATATTTTGATTTTACTATTTTACTATTTTACTATTGTATTATTTTACTATTGATTATTTTATTAAAGGTTTGATAGGTAGCGCATAAATAATATTTAGTAAGGTAGTGCTAAATTAGGAGGAGGTGAGAAGTTCTTTTACCACACTTTGCTGCGCTATGGTGTTAGGTGCACTGGACGTGAGACTGTTGACATCCCCATGCAACCATGGATACTGCCACTGATACTTTGTCACGGGTGCTAGTTCAACTTGGGGTGCTGCATTTGCGAGTGCCGCCTGCATAAGACCGGCTTGTATTTGAGTTGTTGACATAGTCTGTTGAGGAGCAGCGGACAACAAGGAGGAAGAAGAAGAAGAAGAAGAGGATGATGTGCTCATATTGGGCACTTGGTTTAAATTGCTCTGAGTACTCTGATTACTCTGTGTTTGAAGAGGGGTAAAGGTTTGTGAACTAGCACCAAGCTGTAATGCTGCAGTTGGTGCAGATGACGTTGTTGAGCTATTTATACTCATATTCGGTACAGTTGCTGTGGTCAACGTGGAATTGTTGGAGTTTGCTGTGTATGAAGCTATATTAGATGAGCTTGCAGCTGTAAATTGTTTTCTTCGTGGTCGTTGAGACCTCTTAATGAGCCCCTTTCTTTGACGAGTATGTGTGTTAGACTTTAATGGCTTTGAACCTTTGCTTCGTTTCAATAATTTCTTATTACGCTTTGAACTATTTTTAAACACTTGTCTTCCCTTATTCAATAATTCAATTCCAGCCTGTGATTGGGTGAGGAAAACCATCATCACAATGACAATCAAGGCTATAACAATAACTGTAATACAAAAGCTTGCCTGAGGTCCCATACCGCTTGGTTGCTCTCGTATCAATCGACGCACGCTATCGATATCAATTTGATTAGCTGACATTTCAAAATTTTATTATTTAATTTATTGTTATGACTTACAATATGAGAGTCGTGAAGAGGTTTTTTTTATATTGTGTTGAAAATAAATAAAGAACTACTCAAAAGGTAGTGTGTTATCCTTTTTTTTTAAATAAAAACAAAAAAATGATAAAAGAGTATATATAATTATAGAAGTATTCATATTGAAAATAAATTAGAATTATACAGAATTATATATATATATATATGTCAATCAAATCAAATCAGATATCAGGTGAAGCATCATCTCAAGCAAACCCTCAAGTAATGACTCATGATGTTATGGAAGGAATCAAAGCATTTTGTGCTGTCCGCCTCAATCATAGAGAAGAAATAACGACCCTCTCAAAAAAGATATCAAACCTAGATAATCAAAGAAAAATGTATCGTACTGAACTCATGACCACGATGAAAAAAAATAAGTGGAACAAAATTCAAATCAAGTCCTCTCAATCTACTTTGCCTCCAATACAGGTTCAAATCAAAAAAATTCATTCATATGACGTACCATCGTATAACATGATAAGCAATACGCCGTGTGAATGGGACCAAATAATAAAATATCTTCAGAACCCACACAAGCATGATGATACAGTATCATATTTATATAAAAATATTCAAGAAGCTCGGCGAACAAGCAAAGAATATTTAACCATAAAAAAATGTGGCAAACGATCAGAGAAGAAGCTTCTACATATAAATCATTCTACTCAGTTTGCAAATGGCTCAAATAGTTCATTTAATGAGTTTGAAAATCAAATCGTAGAATGCTTTAAACTTAATAACGATAGCATCAAGCTAAGGGGTCAAAAAAGAAAATTTATTTCATCTTCAGACGAGAATTATAGACTCACACTCCAGTACCTTAAAAACAAAGGTGTGCGCGCGCAAACCTTTAATTTAAAACCTTCAAAGGCCGGTGAACCAACCAAAAAACTTCTTTTACGAAGAGTTAGAGTGGGACACAACAAAATGCTGTCGGCTAAGGTTTTAAAATCCCTTATTGAAAAGAGTCTTGTTGACCTTAGAAGTCAATCAAATTCAAGTAATTTTGAAACAAAAAAAGTGAAGCACTTGTTTATTGAAATTTTTATGAACAAATTATATGACTATCAACAACAAAAGTCAAATATGAGAGAGCGTCTTGTATATGAATTACAATAAAAAATAATTAAAAAAAAGTGTAAAAGGTGTTACTTAAATAAAAAAAAATCATTATTTCATTTTATAACTTTTCTTTTGTTTTCTTTTGTTATTTTTTTTAATTTGGTAAAAATAATGTTATTTAAAACAACAGTTATTTGAGTATATTGTAATATTGTATTATTGGATATTCTATATTAGTGTTTCTGTGTAATTTGGTACATGTCTGTGTATGTGCTCCATGTGCTCTTGTTAAGTGTGGAGGGGGCGGGGGATAATATAATGCCCCGCTCGGAAGAGGAGGAGAAGTAAAAGGTGTTGATGAAATATGAACTGCAAATGGTATTTGCCTCTCATTTTCCAATAATTGAGTGTCAAAAAGACGAGTTGAGCTTGTAGCTCCCATCTTGTTTTTATGGCTGTCTTTTTTGGTGGTCAAAGAATCTTTTTTTTTAATAGTTTTATTTAGATGAAGCCTGTAACCGATCGATATCGACGTTCAATACCTTACTTATATTTGTAAGACGCTTTGCAAATATCAAACGCGCTTCATTGACATCTAATCCCGTTTTTTGTAGTAAGAGCTGTGGGTTAGGTAACAACTTCTCGATGGCATTTAGGTATGCCAAAGATGCAACGCATTTTGATAGATCGAGTATTGGATTTGATTGCTTGTCATGAAGGAAAGCATTTATCGCAGTCACTGATGATGAAATCATGTTATTTGTTTTATATACAGAGTTTGATTTATGCTTCGTAATGTATGACATGAAAATAACAACGACAACAACAAAGATGCTTATTGTGAGCGGGTGCTTGAAATAGATCAACATAATAGAGGTGCTCTGCAAAATTATGTTCAAATACAAGAGGTGGTGAAGTAATATAAACTACTCCTGTCGCGTTTTCTTTTTATTGTATCAAAGATAAAAAGGAAAGATTTAGGGATTGAGTTGTCGTTGTTCTTGTTCGTTGTCGTTGTTGTTGCGGTCAAAACAGGGTTGCATAAAAGCATAATTAGCATCATTATGTGTGGCATAGTCGCGAAGTTTTTTAACTCACCTGTTGTCAGTAAATCAGAGATTGACAAAACAAGAAGTGCCTTGCACACCTTAGAACATAGAGGACCAGACTCTCAGAATCTTATACAGTTCTCGCAACAAAAATCAACTTACTCGTATTCTGCAGTGTTAGGTCACGCCCGGCTTACGATTCAAGGAAATGAAGATTTCCCTCAACCGTTTACTGATAAAGAGAGCTTTCTTTTATGCAATGGAGAAATCTATAATGCTGATCAATTAATTGGTGCGAAGAAAGTTCAATGGACAAGCGATTGCTTCTCGATTATGCAACTTCTTGAAAGTCATTCAAAACTAACAACCTTGCAAATTGTCGAACGGTTATCAAAACTGGATGGTATTTTTGCATTTGTGTATTGCAATACCAAAACAAATCAACTTATTGCAGCACGATCGTTATGTGGAGTGATGCCTCTTTATTTTGGTTGCAGCACTCAAAACCAAAAAGTCGACGTATCAAACCCAAACCCTGGCAAACCGACTACTCAAAGAAGTAGTAGCAGTAGCAGCAGTAGCAGCAGTAGCAGCAGTAGCAGCAGTAGCAGCAGTAAAAGCAGTAGCAGCAGTAGCAGCAGTATTGTTTTTTGTTCAGAGAGGAAAGCGTTCCCACATACGTCTTTGCAAATGTTTCCACCATCGTTTGTGTTGAACGTTGATTTAAGTAAATTTCCGAGCACCGTGAACGAGCTGAAGCAGAAGCTATATAGATTTGATTGGACGTTGACACCACACATTCAAAGAAAAAACGATATATCGGTACGACACATGAAATTCTTATTAAAATCTGCCATCAAAAAACGATTAGACAGTATCCATCATGGAGAAGTGGCTTTTTTATTAAGCGGTGGCCTTGACAGTTCCATTGTAGTTGCATTGACTCGAGAAATTTATGGACCTGATTATCCTATCCATACATATAGCATTGGCTTAGATCCTGTATGGGGAAATTCTTCCGACACGGCCTTCGCGGAGGAGGTTGCAAAATACTGTAACACCATTCATACTAGCTTTTCATATACACTACAAGAAGGGAAACAAGCGTACGACACCGTTGTAACAGCCTTTGAATCACTGTGCACAACGAGTATTCGAGCAGGCATACCGAATTATTTGTTGATAAAAAAAATCAAAGAAAAAAACAAAAATGTGAAAATTGTCATGTCCGGTGAAGGGTCGGATGAATTGATGCTTGGGTATTTAAGTTGTCATGAATTCCAGTCAATACAAGAATCAATGGAATGGAGTACTAAGCTAATGAAGGAGATACATTTTTATGATGTAAAAAGGTGTCATCAGAGTGGTATGGCGCATTCATGTGAAGTTCGTGTTCCATTTCTTGACAAACAGTTTGTGTCATATATCAGAAGTGTCAAATCAATTTACTTGCTCCCTGTGTTAGGCGTTGAAAAGTATTTCTTGAGACAGGTTGGTGAAGGAATACTTCCACAGAGTGTCTTGAGACGGACGAAAACTCAATTTTCAGATGGGGTTGGTTCACTATGGATTGAAACTCTGCGCGATAGAGCATACTGGCGCCAAAGAAGTATCAAGGAATCAATCTTGACTCAATATGCTCAACCAATACATGCGGAAGAGCAGCTTAATATATGGGACAGTGTGTACAATAATTTAGGTCCACAAATTTTCAAAGATTTAAGTCTGGAACACCGGACATGGGTCCCTGGCGTCAAATCAAAAAACCAAGATCCTTCAGGCGCTGTGCGGGATGCAATGTTATATACCAAATAATACCAACTAAATTAAAAAAAAAGTCACTTTTATGCTCTTCCATTAATCTTACAATACTCTTATATTACTCTTATATTACTCTTACATTAGTCTTATATTACTCTTACATAATATTTTCTAGCTTCGTTTGATCAAGTCAATCGTGCATAATTACATACGTTTTTAATTTTGAATTGTTCAAAATACTACTTCGTCGAGAAAGAAGTTTCTTTCGTTTTGATTTCTGAGCTGGAAACAGTCTTTTTGTTTTTTTTCTTTGCAGTTTTAGCGACGTTGACATGTGGCTTTGAATATTGGTCAAATATTTGTGGACAAAAATAAAAATCTCCATCTCGATATACCACTTAAAAAAATTTAGTTGAGCTACATTGGTTATAATATACGCATTATTCTCTTGATATGAAAGCCTTAACAAAATGGCTTTGTTTCTTCTGAACATGTCAAACAATTTCTTGCTATATTTAGCCAACATCTTTGTATACATATCACAAACATTCACGTTGTTAATCAATATGAGATGATCCTTACTATAGTTGGTGAAAAGCCAATCTAGACTTCGCAAAGATGGCTTTGATTGCGTTGTGTTTTTTTTCTTACTTCGACGTCCAGATACTTTTTTTCCCCGTAATTCGATCATCAATTTCAGGTTTCGATATCCATCTTTTAAAAAGAAGGGTAGTATTGTTTTCAGAAGCTGCAGTTCGTATGTGTTAACAAACAGGTTGAGGCCTTTAAACGCTTTGCAACTCGTTGTTTTTGCACACACGACATTTTCAAACAGTAAAATATCGTTGTTGTTTGATGCGATAAAGTTTTCTAGAGAAGACTGAATAGCTTCGTTCATTTTTGATCAATAGAGAGGAAACAGAAAATTATTATTAACAAAAATAAAACGTCTCTCCGCTAACACACTCTCACACACTCACACACTCACACACTCTCCGCTAACACACTCACACACTCACACACTCTCCGCTCACACACTCACACACACACACACACTCTCTCACACACACTCTCTCACACTCTTACCTACTCACTCACTCACTCACTCACTCACTCATTCACAATAAATTAATTATTACCTGATTTTAACTTATTTTCTATAATTAGATAATTCAATAATACATGAAATATTTAATATCACAAAATGAATTTGATTTTCAACTCAATTCTATTAAGCAATTATATAATGAGTTTTCTAGCCTCACGCAAACGCAATCAATGCATTTTATTTTAAATAAAAATGATGTATTTTTTAATTTACCTTATAGTATTAAACATGTCTTGACAAAAAAAATAAATAGAAAATTAAGCGTGGTTAAACGATATGAAGAATTAAAGAAGATGAACCGAGTACGACAGGTGATTCACGCAAGACATAAACTATATTTGAAAAGCCTAAGTCTAAAAGGTGTCGAAAATAATCGAGACGGTCACGCAAAACATGATGACATATCAAATTCAATGGAAAAGAGTATTAACAGAAGTTATGAGAATTTGAAACAAGTATTTACAGCAGAATACAAAAACATCATCAACATGAAAAAATAAAAAAAAAAAATCTTGATATACTAGTATTGAAAAGTATTTCTTGTTAAGTTATACTTTATCAATCATGTTTTTATTAATTTATACTTTAAATATAATTTTTATTAATTTAGATTTCAGGAATTAAAAACTTTATTAATTAAGACTTTATTATTTTATAATCAGTACTAAATATTTTTTATACTAAATATTTTTTTCAAAATGTTGTATGAATAACAACGACGATAAATCAATTCTTCTGATCCAGATATTTCCCGTAGTCGATTGGGCACGGTAATTTCCTGTTCAAATTGCTGGTTGTTTCTTGTGTTAAATTGTGGCAAGTGTTGAGAATAAAAGGGTTGCTGCATTGGTTGGTGAGTTGGTTGGTCAATTGATTGATAGCCGTGACCGTAGTAGGAGACAGATGTTGTCGGCTGTTGTTGATCAAAGATTTCCAATCCATAGCTTTTTTTTGACGAAATTTGTTTTTTTTGTACTTCTTTTTTCTCTTGGTAAGACTGTTTTGTTTCTTTAAAAACAAGTGTTTTCGTTTCTTTAACAACGCCTTCCATACTGAAAGCTTTGGAGACGTGTGTTGCTCCTCCACATGGTTCTCTGTATGTTTTTGGTTTGCCTGGTTTGCCTGTTGCTTCAGTTGTTGCTCCGCATGAAATCGTTTCAGCATTTTTGGTTAATACCAAAACTGTATTTATCAGAGCTTGTAGGGAACAACAATCACTGCGCTTTACCTGAACTTTATCTCTGTAAGCCTGATAACTTGCAATATATTTCTTCTGTTTTGAGAATCTTTGTTTTGTAATCGCTCCATTGCAAGTAAAGTACCCAAGCACTTCGTTACATCTTAAATTGTTAGCCTTGCACCATGGAGTGTGATACATATGCTCTCGCAGAAAGACATAAATATCACATTGTTGCTTTGAATTATAGGCATAGACGCTATTCACATGAAGGCTTTGATGTTTAGACGATTTAATTTCTAGTCTTATTGTTTTTAACGTTTTTTTATTTTTAATTTCGATGTCAAAATCATATGTGTCACTATGAGATATGTCTATATTTTTGTCATTTTTAAATATTTTTTTTAAAAATTTCATCATCATTAATTCACCCAACATGCCTCTGACTACGCTTTGAAAACCATTCTTGTTATTTTTTAATAACCCCATTGATTTTGCTCTATAAATAGCCTTCCGCTTATCACGCTGTGTATATACAAATTTGTGCATTTTAAAGTTGGGTATTTCTTCTATTTATCATTTACAAAAAAAAATTAAAAAAAAAAGCGAGCCTATAAATACATAACAAACCAAACACATATACATATATTAGATTTTATTACATGCTACTATTACATACTGCATACTATTTTTTTTTTTAATGTTTTTAGTTTTCAGTTTTCAGTTTTTAGTTTTTAGTTTTGAGTTGCAAATGATAAAAGATATAACTACAAGAGTGTATATTTTTTAATATAATGTACGTATTTATTTATTGACTCTGTTTCATAATAATTGACAAAGAGAGATGAGACAGACAGACACAGACAGATACAAATATGAGACGAGATAGACAAAATAGATGAGCGGATGTGAGACAAGACAGACAGATGTGAAAAACGAGACAGACAAAAAGGTTTACATACCTTTTGGTTATTAGCTTATTAGGGGAGTTTTTTTTGGGTTTATTATAAGTTTTGATATAGCTTAGAGCCTAAAAGCAATTTATTGTAGAATGATTATTAGTTGTATTGCAATATTATGAGTTTAGGAGTATTTATTTCATTTATGAGTTTTTTTTTTGAGGAGAGCAATTTTGAAGCATCTCCTCATAATAGGAAAAGAAAAAAATAAAAATTATTTAAGAGAATTAAAAATTATTTACTTTTAAAAAGCTATTTTGATTTTCGAACGCAAAAAAAAAATATTTCAAACAATTTATGAGATTATTAAAAAATAAAACCAAGTTAATAACAAGTTAAGAGTATCAAAACCTTTTTAAATAAATTATGAAAGCTAAACACAAATTCATAATATCAAGTGTTGTGCTTCTAATTGTCATAATTATAGGTGTTATCATTGCATTAGTGACAACAACCGAGCCACCTAATCTTGCGCTTGAGAACTCCTTTTCATCTTTCACTTTACAACTTCCTTTGACATTAAACATTAAAAGTGTTGAATTAAGTGACAAAGAGTTTGGAGATGATATGTATGGGACTTATATATATTGTACTCTGTTACCAGAAATTGATAACGTGATTTATGCGTGGAAGAAACAATATTTGTCTAATTCAGATCGGTACAAGTTCATAGTCATATTAAAAACCGACGATACATTTAAAGTTGCTGTGAAGGTACTATATACCAATAAAACATTAGTTACTGTATTTTCTTCTGTGACCAATTTTGATTCTATCACAGACCCATCTACCATCACGGAATATAACTCCTTGATTGAAGACTATAGCAATCAAACAGCTTTAATAAGCATTGAGGGTTCTGACTATGCTGATATAGACTCTTATACTATTAACAATGATATATATGCTGTCGGTCAATCTTCCACGACAACAATCATAGATGACGTAATATTCAATGATACATCGTGCCAAGCATTTGGTGAGTTGAAATCAGATAACCAATTTTTTGTTTACAAGCAGGATGATGAAGATAGCGATGATGATGTTAGATATGACACATTGTTTCAAATACATGGGTGTATGACTCAATGGTGTGACGCTGCATCATGGTGCACGGGCTTCAATATGACAACCGACTACGAATATACAGGAGGAAGCGAAACCAAAGCTATTCAAGGATCCTTCACGGATAGCAATACGCCAGATTCAATCGTTAGTACAAACAATAATTATTATAAAAAACCATAAGGTACATAACTATATATATATATATTTTTTGTTCATTAAAAAAGTAGACAGAGAGATTACAATTACAATTACACACAGTGACAAACAAAAAAAATACACGTATACACGTATACACTTATACACTTATACACTTATACACGTATACACTTATACACTTCTTCCTCATTACTTCTAATAAAACATGATTGCTTCATTGTTCGCGTTTCCACTAGCTGCTGGAGCAATAGGACTTTCGATTTTAGCTGATTCAACAAGAGATGACCAACAGTTTGAAGAGTCTGATGACAGTAGTGAAGAAAGTTGTTCCACTAACGAAAATATGAGAGACATGGAAGAACATGATTTCAATCAACCCTGGTCGGATACTGAAAGTGATAGTGAAAGTGAAGAATTCGAATCTCAGGACGGTGAACACTATAATCTATCAAAATTTCGTCTATTAAACAGTGCCACTGATGACAGTTCACCAAAGGAGAGTGGTGAACAATTGTCATCATCGACATCATTGACATCAACATCATCGCCTGAAAACGGTGATACAGTCAGTAATACAGTCAGTAATACAGTCAGTAATACAGTCAGTAATACACCTGTAATCAATCAATTTGTACCATATCAAGCATCGAATACAACAAAACCTGCTGTCTCATGGTTAACAACATCAACATCATCATCATCATCATCATCTACGGATGAGAGTGCATCAAATGTGCCGCTTTTAAGTTTTCCTATCAAAGAAGGATCAAATGAACTTGAAACCTTTACGATCACACAAGACACGCCAGCGGCTTATAGAACAACAGATTATGGTCCTCTGACATATGATATGCAACGCATCAATCAAGAAGATTCTTCATCCCGAATGACAATGAGTAATGATGACATTCACATCATCAATTCCAATACGTCAGCTTTTCAAACCCTTCCAAACCATTTTGACATACAACAGCAACTGTCAGATCGCGCATACACACAGCAAATCAATAATAAGAATGGGTCATCCCAAGCAATGCAATCCACAAGCATTCAACGTGATCCGTCTACAACGAACTACCATAATTTTTCCTACACTTTTCCTGATTATTTGAAATATACCAATAGAACAGATTACAACACACAGTTACAAGTACCAAAGTTTTCAAATTTGCCTGTTTATAATCGAAGTGAAGAAACGTTATACACCATTGCACCCATTGAACTCACGCCGAACCGAACCTCAACCCTCTCAACAAATCAAACTGTAAATCAATCAGAAATAGTTACTCGTCCACAAGGCATCCAAATGACAGGTGTTGAAAACTTTGATGGAATCCAATCATCCAATCTTAATTATACTTATGCAGATAACAGTGAATGGTCAGTTGTATCGACTCAAAACAACGACATGCCAGTACTGTTTGACGCACCACTTGAATTTCAAGCGGATTCAACTTGGACCATTGCCAATGATGTAACTGATAATACCAATGCTCTGAAACAAGATATATCATATGATAATCCAAGAGATTATATTATACAAAGCAGTTTGTCTACATTTGACAACGCCAATCGATCTGAACAAGAACGACCTAATTTGATAAACCCTACCGTTGCTTTATTTTCAACTATAGATAGTAATAACTCAAATGCATCTTCACTGCAGCCTACTCAAGCTGGTGGTATTAGTACCAATAATAAAACACAGATGCAGGTTAATTATCAACTTGGTACAAATACCTCTGTAAATGTTGAACAGCAACAAGCACTATCAAGTGATTATAATAATGAAATAGTTTATGGAAGAGGCTATCCAACCAAAAACGGAGGGTGGGAAACTGTTTCGGGTCATGATGTGAACAACATTTTTGTAAGCAGTGTGGATGGTGATGCAGTCATTCATCAACCACCACCAACACAAGGCAATGAATTTACGAATTTGAATAACACGACGTCATCAATGATTATGCAAACGGATTATTCACAACAGAAATCATAAAAAAAAAAATAATTTTAAATGTATACATCCTTTTGTACAGACTTTTGATTTCACAGATACTTTAAGTTAACTAGCATCGTTGCTGCACGCTTTATTTGAAGATGTTCCACATAAGTTTCGTAACACATACAATCTTTGGCAACTCTTTGAACATGCTTTGTGATTGTGTTTTTTTTTACAAATGACAGCTTTATACCCTTTTTGGGTTTGGGCTTTGTGTATTTCAAATATTTCTGCTGCTTCTGTTGCTTCTGTTGCTTCTGCTGCTTCTGCTGCTTGTGTTGCTTCTGTTGCTTCTGTTGCTTCTGCTGCTTCTGCTGTTTGTGCTGCTTGTGCTGATCTTTCAAAATATCAATAATTTTTTTGCAAATCTTTTGAAAGTGGGACCTACACTGAACTTCAGTTCTGCTTTTTAAAATATATGATGCCCTTGCGAAGTCTTTGTACCTCATGATTCGATGCAATATCATTAATAGTGTTTTGTGATGTCGATGTTGTTGATGGAATTTTGAAGGCTCTTTTAAGAATTCACGAAATAAGTTGTATTTTAATTTCAATTCACCTGAACTCTTGCATTTCAATGCCGCACAAAATATAGAAATTTTTTCATATTCACTCCAACGCCCAATGTTAAAAGGCTTTGATACTAATCCGTTAGAATTGCGCTTTGCTGTTTTGCTGACTGCGCTTTTAATTGTGCTTGCTTTAGTTAGATGAGCTCTTCTGGTTTTTTTGGCGAATACCATTCTTGAATGAAGTATAGTATATAAGTATAGTGCAAAAAAAAACTCAAGACAGATCAAGACAGATCAAGACAGATCAAGACAAATCAAGACAGATCGAGACAGATAAAAACAGATAAAAATATATGCAACTACAAAAATTTATGTATGTGTAAGTTACTACAAACGTCTACACGTCTACACGTCTACACAACACTTATATTCTAATAAAAGGAAAATACTGAGACTCTCTGTGACTCTAGGAACATATGACTTCTTTTATCGGTATACAATGGCCCTCCAAGACACTTTATCACACATCAATTCGCAAGGGACGCCTTCGTTATTTCTTATACCAGTCACATTCAGAGCACATACTTTCGAAGGATGGCTTGGGTTTTGTCCTACCTGAAAGCTGACAGTCTCCCCCGTGTAAAGACATGCTTTCCAGCCAGCAAACAACGGTGGCTTGGTGGTGACTAACGCTGTGTAATGCACAAAATACTTTGTTCTTGAATTGATGTCCTGCAGGATACCAAAGCCTTTACGAGCATGATACGATACCACAATACCTACTCTATAAGGGCTTTTATGCGACTCCTCCTGTTTTTTTGGACTCGATATTATTTCAGACTCCAAACACATTTTACTTGTATCTGTTGGTGTATTTGACTCTTCTTGTGATTTTTCATCACTATCATGCGAAAAAATTTTGTCTAGATTATTTCCGACACTATTGTCCGCTGAAGTAAAATAACAGTCTGGGTTGATCATGATGATAGAACTAAATAAAAATAAAATTTAAATATATATAGTTAAAATTAAAAATTCAATAAAAAAGTAATAAAAAGTAATAAAAAAGTATCTCTTTTTTTAAGTAATGGAAATTTGATTACAAAACATTACCAAAACAAATAAATATTATTTTTTTTTATTAACTCAATTTTGTCTTGATTATGACATGATTTTTAATACATAAGCAAATTTGTTCATTATTAATGATAGCAACACTTTTTGATTTTTAGTTGTTAGTATCACCTTTTTTAATTTGAGTTCTAAATTAAGGTAATCACTTTTAAGATTGGTTGCAAACTGATCAATTCGAATGTTATTTATGCTGTTTGGTATTGATAACCACAGTTTGATGAGCAGTTCTGGTAACGAATTTATTAAAATTGATATTATTTTCAAATCTGAATTATCAAATGAGATTTGAGAATTATTGTTTTTGATATCTTTTAAAATATTTGCTACCAAATGCTCTTTCTTGATCGGGTAGTCATTTATTTTGGAGTTCATAAGCTGTTTATAACCATTTGATTGTTTGTTTAGAACTCTTACTTTGCCTAATACGTCATTTATTGAGCCTAAAAATGCACAAGTATAGTCGTAAAATTTGTATTCAATATATATTGGTATTTTCTTCTGCGGTTGATTTAACATAATATTTTTTAATTTATTTAGCGTATGCTTTGATAATGGTATCATATTTAATAAATTATTTTGTTTCATAAATGCGTGTTCACGATATCTATATGACGTCATCAAACGCCAAACGAACTGGCGCTGCGTGATATCAAAATCACTTCGAATGTACTCTCTATTACGATAAAGCGTTCTAAATTGAAATACTTCAGCATCAAGATTATTTGCTTCGTCGTTAAAATACGGCCGTGGAAACTCTTGTAGGATATCAAAGAATGAAGCGTCAGTCATAGCTTTAGGTTTTACATACAAGCCCATAGCTGCAAGTGCGATAAGTACATTTACTTGAGGTACTCTCTCTAAGTGAAGATGAGCGAACACTGTTTGCTTGTCAAGGGGGTTAGAAGTCTTATTAATAAGTTTTTGTATTATGTCCATTTCGTATAAAGCTGTACCAATAACTCGATAGCAAGCTTTTCGTTTTATAATACATTGTAACGGATAATTGATTGTTATGATTGGAGTTTTACATTTTTCAACAACAATGGTGAGCGATGGTAGCGATGGTTTGGATTGAGTTTGTAATAATTTGGGATCAAGTATTCTATGATCAAACAAAAATCTAATGACTTGAATATGTGTGGTCAATGAATGGTGATGCTGTTGCTTGGTATGACGATTACCAATATTATGGGACTTGACAAGATTTTCACAAAAATTATTTACTTGAGGTAAAGAGAAAAAAGCATCAGATTCATTTAAAATGCTGATTGCTAAATTTGCTAAATTTGATAAATTTGTAAGGGAATTTATTTTTTTTTGTTGTGACATATTTATATATTTATAGTATTATAGTATTATATATTTATAGTAATATATAAGTATGTAAGTATGTAAGTATGTATAGCACTTCTTCTTTTTAATAGAAGCTCTTTAAAAAAAAACATTATCAAAGTTATCAAAATATATCAAGGTATATCAAGGTATATCAAAATATAGCAAAATATATCAAGAAGTATGTCATTACACACTCAAGAAATCCAAGAAAACCAAGAAAAGCAGGAAAACATGTTGCGTCCTGAAGGATCAGATGTTGTCTCAGCTTCAAAAACATGGCAGCAGAATCCATTTGGTGTCAGTGTGTCGACGTGTGGATGTTGTTCATCCTATGTATGGTGGCAAAGCCATTGTAGATTTTGTGGTTTAATTTGCTGCACTGTTTGTATATCAATACTCACAGATAAACTCAAACCATATTCAACCGTTTTGTGTCAAGGTATTCCAGAAAATAAACGTGAGACACTTAAAGTGTGCCAAACATGCACAGTCAAATTCAGATTTCGTAGATTCGTATGTCTATGGGCAAAGCTGTTATTACGATGGTACAAAAAGTATGGTGTAGGAAGTAGCATATGGTTAACGCTTGCTCAAAAGTCTCCATCAACGTCCCTACAATCTGCTGCAATTCACATGCTTCGTGCGTATTATAATGTTCGATCCTCTTCACAGTTTCAGTTTGCTTCGATTGATTTCATGGTTCACGATGTCGAACAGCAGCTTGCAATTACAGAAAACAAATTATTATTTTATGATATCGTCCACCGCACTAACAAATACAAATCAATTTCATTAAGAAAAAAACGAATAGACATGTTTGCACCCTTACCATTATTAATATCTGCTACGCATACAAATTTTGATTTAAGTATTGCCAAAGCCTTTGTGAAACACTACAAACCTTTACTTCCTATTTTAACAACAGTCATTTCTAATGAATATTTTATTAAGTCTTTAAATAGATACATACCTCTTATTCAAAGACTAATGCAAAATGATAAAATAAGTGCGCCCACCAACGGATCACAGATGCTTGGTTTGGCACATGTTGTCTCTCAAGAGCTAAACAAACAAATCGATGAATGGAAAAAAACGCTTTATCACATTCAAACACTCATCAATAATTATGCAGATACTAAAAGTTTAGACGAAATGTCGTGTTTACATGTAGCTCACGCTTTTGTACTTTATAATTATAAAAAAAGAAATGTTAGTGGTATCAAAAATATTAAAACCATAACAAAGACACCAGCGCTGCAAATCCTTACCACCAACGATGAAGAAGCACAAACAACTGATACTGATGCAACACAAGTAGAAACAAGGCTAGTTGTATGTGCTTGTAACAGCACTTACCTCAAGGCTGCTTGTTTTCTCGATCCTGATATTGTTTATCATTATAAAAACCTAACAAATTACAACACGAAGAATGAAAAAACATGCTATTTTGTATACAAAAAGCAGGATGATGAAACCAAAACAAATGGTGTCCAAAACACAACATTTCGATCTCAAGTCATACTTTACTGTCTTTTGCTTATCAAAGGATATTTAATTGGCAAAGATCTGACACTTCATAATACAAAGTGTTGTGTGGATGCAAACAACAACTTGATTCTTCTAGATGTCATAGAGCAAGCTACGTCGACCACACAGCCGGACACATCGGCCACTCAACCAGACACTCACACCACCACGTCTCAACCAGACACCCACACCACTACGACCACGTCTCAAATAGACACAAACACAGACACAGTCTCCACAGACACAGACTCAAACACAGTCTCAGATATAGAGAATCATAAATTAAAAATTAAAAATAAAATTTTGAAAATTTTAAAATTTAAAGAAAATACCTATTGGCTCATTAAAATCATGCATGGGTCCCATGAAGAGGCAGTCACTTTTGGCAAAATGAACGATAATGAAGTATCAAAGCATTTCAGTCAGGATTTATTATAATTTTATTTGTTTTTATAGTACGAAGTATATTTTATTTTTTTAAAAAAAAAGAATACAAACATAAACGGATAAACGGATAAACGAATAAACGAATAAGCGAATAAGCGAATAAGCAAATAAATCGATATTATATGTTTTATGGAAAGTTTCGATTTTAAATTATTGAACACAGTATTAATTAATTTTTCACTTCCACGGTATATTATTGATAGATGGTTTTATGAAAGATCGTCTCCACGAGTCGCACTTCTATCATGTATAAAACAAAATAGTTTAGATCACCCTCGCATGCTGATTATTGACAAAAGAAACAATTTAAATAAATTACTCGATAATCATATAAGAATCACAAGTAAATTGTATCCAAATCAAATAATTTATAGTTATATCTATAAGCATATTTTACATAAAATAGCAAAATTTAAAAAATTAAATAATATTAAAAATGATATTATACCAATACAAACCAATATCCCTCTAACGTGTATTTTCAAAAACGATGGTGTATTATATTTAAAAAAAGAATTTCAAATTTGCTACATCACCAAAAATAAAGAAAATAAAATTAATTGTAATAACAATAACAGAAACAGCGGAATTAAAAAATCAAAGTATTTTATAGTATCAATATTGAAAGTAAGTGATAATATGTGTCATTTTTCATTTTATACTTCGAAACAACGCTAAAAATAAAAAAAAATTATTATTTTAGATTTAGTTTAGTATTGTTTGAACGGTTATTTTTTTTTTTAATTAAAAAACATTCAACATTCATTCTATTAAAACTTTTAAAAAATACGTGGATATAATACGTGAATATATTACGTGAATACAAGACTTTTAATAATGGATGATTTGTCAAGCTTATCAAGCCTATCTTCCCTCGAATCGATAGGCAACGATTATATTGCTGCTCATGAAGCAAACAGCATCCGCGGAGGAAAAAATTACACCTGCTCGCTTGAGGAGTTTGATCCAAAGCGCGCCCAACAACTGAGTAGTGAAATTCAGCAATTTCAAAATCGAATGCAAGCTGGATCAAACAAAACAAATATTTCGGGACAGAATATAGAGGCAGTTGACGGTCGTCAAAATTTGATCACATCCATGGCATTATCTGGCGGTGGTCAACAACAGACAATGAAAGGCGGAACTAACCCCCAGTCCTTTGAACCCGCATCCTTCTTTCAAGTCGGAACTAAACGTCTTACAAACAGTGGCATATTTCAAGTAGGTTGGTCATGGGATCGGCCGAATGATCCCAAATGTATACCTGTGAAAAAATGGTTTCCTGTAACGTATTCCTTTCGACCTCTTCTTTCTCAATTTAGTTACCTCAACGGATACAGATTTGGTATTCCGAGTTCATGTCCAATGCGATTAAGATATCAGTATATCTGCCCCTTTGGACCGAGCAATACTGCAAACACATCAAACACAAACACGACAACAAAACAATCTGCAGCAAACCAACCTGCAGCAAAAACAGCACAGACAGCCAAGTCTTCTAATGAACCTCCGGCTGAATTAGGTGGAGGATTGAGTGGTGGTGTCTATAAAGGAGGACCTCTGGATTATAATTATCACTTTTTACAAGGTGGTTCCGAGGATGAACTTATTTTTAAATTTAAAAAAGATCTCAAACAAGCCGAACTTCAGCGAGACGCATATAAAAGTAAAGTTGAAGTCCACGATGAGTGTTGTGAAAAAGTGTTAGTTATGCTTTCAAAAGAATGTCTTGAGCGTATTAAATTAGGAGTTACCATTTTTACAAACAAACAAAAGATGTGCAATTACATTTTGAAAGCGATTGAACAACTAGGACAATGCAAACCTTCCTTTCATAAAGTATTTGTGAAATGTAATATAAATGTTATTTTATGCAAATTATATAACGAAAATCTTTGCACAACAGGCGAGTTACAGCAAAAATTGATTGCTCTGCTGGAAGGAAAATAAAAAAAAATAGAATTATATTCTCTAGGTATTAGTTACTGACACACACTTTTTCTTACAATGATGTGTAAAATATTTGCTGACATACATATGACACATTGGGCAATATAAAGTTGATTTTAATAATTTTTTTGGTGGCTCCGGTTCACTTGCATTACGTCGTTGATTTTTTTTGTTTCTTCTAGTTCTTACTGTTCTTACTGTTTGTGCTGTTCTTACTGTTTGTGCTGTTCTTGCTGTTCTTGCTGTTCTTACTGATTTTTTTTGCCTTTGCTGATGATATTTGAATATTTCGTTGTATGACTTTTCGCAATGACAAGTTCCGCATAACGGTTGAAGATTTGATAGTTCGTTCGTTCCTCCTTGATGTAATGGAAGTATATGATCGATATGAAACGACGCTGGCAGCAGACAATGACATATCATACATTGCCAATTGTGTGCGGCACCCACTATTCGCTTGGTGCTAGCAGAAAAACGCTTTCGTTTGTACCGTTCCATGACTTACAATGAGTTTTACTCCTCCTTTTTCTTGTCATCTAAAGACATACTACTAGGTTCTACAACAGCGTCGATCAGTTTGGCAGTATACTTATTTTGAACGCATGGAGCTACCAAAGCGTTTTTGTGATTTTCATCATTCTCGCAGGTGATGTCCTCTTCGCTTTCATGCATTCCATTCAAACTGGGTTCATTTTGAAGGTCATCTTGCAGTTCATCCTGCATACGAATAAAGTATACAACTCCATATATAAATAAGCACGATGCAAATACACCCAACAAAAGCATCCTGAGGTATTTAGCTGTTTTTATGTCTCTCTTTTGTTTGTTGTATAAAAAAGAGTGGTGAAGGTATTAGCAAGAACTCAAAAAGATATCAAGTTTAACTCAAATACCGAAAAGAAAATGTCTACATCGTCAACGACATCATCAACGACATTATCAACGACATTATCAACGACATCATCAACGACATCATCTCTACCTACAGCTTTTGAATGGAGAGGTCTGCCTGTCAATCAGCCAACGTTAACACAGCAATTGTTTTACCCATTAGAGTATCCTCAAATTGATGGCCCTCTCGATGTTCCTCCTCAGAAACATAAGAAACAAGTAAATTGTGTAAAGATTAGTTCGTTCTTTGAAACTATTGATGCTTGTCAAATTGATAATTCGTTTAACGTTCCCAAAGATTCCCAAAAAACAATGAGTGAAGCCATGCTACAGCTACAACAAGCATGTGTCAACGGAATATATAAAGGAGAAATTACCTTGTTCAAGAATACCATACGTGTCTCGAAACAGTTTTCTAATGTCGCAAGTCTTAAAACAAGATTGACCGTGCATGCATTTGAAAAACACAGCAGAAAAAAAACAAAGTCAAAGCTTAAAAAGCCAAAAATATTTCGATTTTATAACGATACCAAGGAATACATATATTTTCCTAAAACTATGTTTCTCCATGACCCATCACTTTTCAAAGCATTCATTAATACACAACAATTGGTGTCAAGTAGTAGTTTTCAACATATCGAACCCACTCAACACCCCCACCACACCCACCACACCCACCACACCACAGAAGTAGATCCCTGGAAATTCAATGCGACACTAAGACCGTATCAAATAAAAATCGTAAACACTGTACTGCATCAATTAAAACATCTTCCCTGCCATGGTGCATTAATTCATGCATCGCCTGGTGCAGGCAAAACAGTGATGGCCATTGCAATTGCGGCTGCGTTGCGTCTTCGAACACTCTTTATTGCCCCTAACACTGAGTTATTCAATCAAATACTTGATGAAGTGAAAACCTTTTTACCAAATATGAGTCTTTGTAACTTGATTGGTCAATACAAGCAAAAAAAGAGACCACAGCCGAATTGTGTTGTCTGCATTGGTAGTCTGCAGACGATTATGCGTCGTCCAGTAGGCGACTTATCATTAGAACCATATAAGTTTGTAATTATTGATGAGACGCATCATATAACAGGCAACGCCTTTTGTCAAAGTGTATTTGCATGCAGTCCTCTTATGATGCTTGGTATGACAGCCACGCTACATAGAAATGATAGATTAGGTTCTTACATTGAGGCCCTGGTTGGTCCACTCGTATATCAGCTGAAGTCTCGAATTCAAGCCGAGGTGCTACCTGTGAAATACGTTCACACAAGATGGATAACCCCAACCCGAAAATGGAACAACGACGTTGATTATGTTGCTAGTATTTCAAAATTATGTAACCACACGCACAGAACTCGCACTATAGCTAAAATTATTAGAAAAATACTCACTGAAGATGACAACAGATGGATAATTTGTATTGGGTCTAGACAACAGATATGTATCGACTTGTATCATCTCCTTATTACTAATGGAATTGATGCGAGCATTATTACAACACGCATGAAGACACCCCATCCCAAAGCAGCCAAAGTGTTGATAGGTACATCCTCAAAAATTGGTGAAGGTTTCAGTGATAAAAAACGCAACACACTAATACTTACATGCCCATACAGAGGTCCGGATCGTGTAACAGCAACACAATCTCTCACACAAAAACATGGCGGCGCCCAACTGATACAAATCATAGGTCGCTGCACCAGAGGCATGACGTCATGCAAACCACTTATTGTAGATATACAGGACCAAAATATTAACATTTTACTAAACCACAATAGACTTCGTAACAACCATTACAAAAGTATGAGATATACAATCAAATCGCCTTTAATCATCACTGAACCAAAATAAATAATAAAAATAATTAAAAAATAAAATATTATAAAAAAAAATAAAATTTTTAAATTTTTACATTATTACATTATTCAAAATTAGTGTAACTATCTGTTGTTGCGTTATTGTGTGTCTTCTTTTTTTTGTAGTTTTTCATGCTCAGTTATGACTGTTTCATCTGTTTTATCTGTTTTGTCTGTTTTATCTTTTATTATTTTTCCATTCTTATCAACTGGTATCGCCTTTAGTTTTTCAATAATTGACTTATTTTTTAATTCCGCTTGATATTTTTCTGTTTGGACGGCATACTTGAAAGTCGATCGTGTGTCTGCTAAGGTTCCTCTGATGTGGTCAAGGATCAACAATCGATGCATAGGAACGACAAAGTGTCGATATTTGGGTCGTTCGTGCTGTAGCGTGTCAGACTGATATGCATCTGCGTCGCTACTTTTATTAAATGCGCCCCACACGATTACAACATATTCTCTTTCAATATCATTTGCGTCTACTTCTTTGAACGGATCGTTTAGCACCGAAATACAGGCATAGTTCTGTCCTGGTATCCGACAGTCTTCTTTGAACAAATTCACACACTTAGATTTATTTTCTAGATTAAGCGTTGCTTCGGTTTGTTCTTTAAAAATTTGATGACGCTTTTCAATTGCTTTATCAACCTCTTCTTTTATTTCATAATTAAAATATGTATTTATCACGGTATTTATTTGCTTCGTCGTTTCATCAACCTTGTCAACCTCGTTATCCACGTTAGCTTGATCAGCTTGGTCAGCTTGGTCGACTTCTCTTGCTTTTCCTGCGTTCTTTGCGTTATCAAGCTTTGATAATTGTTGTTGTCTGTACTCTCTTTCATGCTGTTGGACCATATCATAAAATCGTTCAGTTTGACTTATAATATATTTTACTTTTTCCAGTTGAAGCTCTGCCGATACTTGCTTATCACCAATAAAAAAGGGTCTATACATTTGTGTAGTCATATGCGCCATTTGAAATGTCGATGACTCAACAAATGAACTTACATCTTTGTCAAGTAGGCATGCGGTAATTTTAATAACACAGCTACAGCTTTTTGTTGGTTGCTCTGGCCCCGCAACTCCAATAACGGCCGTATTAAACAATGGATTTTCTAAAGGTATTAATGAATTGGAGAGACGGGCTGTCTTTTCAAAATCACCGTCAAGAGTACTTTGAGCTTCTTGATAATGTGATGATGATGTATCATTCAAAGAGGTTGATGTTGTTACAAGGTCAGTCATTGTATTAATTCTGTTTTGTCTTCAAATTTTAAAGTGATATGTATGTATGTATGTATGTATGTATGTATGTATGTATGTATGTATATAAATATGGAATATGGATATAAATGTGTTTTTCCCTTTTTTTATGATGATAAAGAACATAGGTGTGTTATCACATGATGATGTATTAAATTATGTTCAATATAACTCAGTTTAAGTATATTTTGTTGTGCAAGTAAGTAAAACTCTTTTCAACCTTAAAAAAAAAACATAGTAGTATACACATTTTGCATACACATACCTAATTTATAATGAATTTTCTTAATGGAGTTTTCTTTCTGTTTCTTTTTGAGGCATTTCAACAACCTTCATCAACCCTCGCCATCAAACCAAATGACTTAGACTTAGATCAATATAAACCAATTCAATATCTTCGACAAGCTAAACAACTAGACCAATATAAAGACCTAAATGTTGTACGAGAAGTACGAGAAGTACGAGAAGAACAGCCAATTGCCAAGAATGTGAGCCTTTCCATGCGTTCTCATTAAATCATTGATTACTTAAGGTTTGATTACACAAGATTTGAAAATTCAAAAGCATAGTCGTATAAATCACTTGATGAAGCGGTGGAAGTGGCATTCCAATAAGAATCTGAAGCACTTAGATCCATCGTGTCACTAGACGTGTATGTAACAATATTATTACTGTCATTAACAGTTACAAACAGATAACTACCAATTTCATCATAATAAGGGTTCTCTTTATCATTTCTTATGATAGCAATACGTGTTGTATCTTGTGTACTTGTAAATGTATATAGTATATCATTATCTTCTATATCAGAAATGACAGTATTATCGCTGATAAAAAATTTCAAATTATCTTTTATAATATAGTCATTATATGATTCAGTGAAATCAAAGGAAGTGTATGGAGGATCATTGTTATTTTTGAAAATAAGTAATAATACAACAAGAATAATTAATAAAATAATTACAGCAGTACTAATTAATGAAACTTTTAATTTTAAATCCATTGGTATATTATTATATAGTTTTATAGTTATTGCGTTTTTTTTTTTTTAAAAAGAGAAAAAAAAAACAAAAAAAATAATTGTAAATTAGAGTGTATATAAAAAAGGACGTTGTTATTTTTGTTATTTTGTATTAATTTTGATGAGCAGTACACCCAGGACTTCTGTTGTACGAGCCTATGACTGTGTGGTGAAAAATGACGTCAATTTTTTGCCTAATACGGTGAATAATTATGTCGGTGCCATTCAAACAGATACTCTAACTACTGACTCTTTTTCAAATCTTACTGTCACCAGCGGTTATTGGAGTGGACAATCATCATGGCCGATAAGGGTTTTATCAACATCGGGCTCAGGAAGTGGTTTCAGAGGCACTGCATCCGTTGATTCGTTGGGAAATATTTCAATAGACGTGATAGATTCTGGCACGGGTTATAACGTCAACGACACCGTCGTGTTTTATAATAGTACTGTCGATGACTTCACTGGTATTGTTTCTGTTGATAACGATGTTATTCAACGATATAACCAGGACTCTGCATACAATCAAGCCTGGCCTAAAGATGGGTCTGACCATCGCGCAATTTTCTATATTCCATCCGATCTCCTTAGTGGTGCTGCGCTCACAAACGACCAATCAACCCTGTTTGAAGGCACAATAACACGGACAGGGCGATCTGATTTTGAAATGACAATTACGAAACCGGGGTTCGGGTTTACCAGCAGCGATGGTTTATATCATTTTGGTGTTGTCGGTAAAAGTCATCTCGAGTATAGGTTTACTATATCAAGAATTAGATCATCGACACCGTCGACAGCGGTAATAATTGGTTCTGTTGGAGATACATTCAGTAGCATGCAAATAACAGCTACTATTTCCAGCATTCGAAGAATTTGGCCTCGGACTGGAGATGCAACGACTGACACAAGTCAATTTCATCTACCAGTAAATTTAAGAAACGTTTTCAATTTTGAAATTGTTTCTGTCAGTATACTGCACAATAACACAGTAAATAATGTAACACCAGAATTCTTAGTTCTTGAAAATGGTAGATCCAGTCATATTGCAATAAATTCAAAATCTCATAGCCTTGATAACGTAATACAATTGTTTAATTCCACGTCAAGTAATCTTTATGAAAAACAATATGGTGCTCTACAATACACCATTTTAACAGAACCATCTAACTTTATTTCTAATCTCCATGTAAGATTTTATAATGCTGACCTTCAACCATTTGATCTGAGCTCGGAATTAACTCATGATGGTGTACAAAGAGCCTTTCGTGTTGTTTTAAGTATACGATATTTTATAGCGTAAACAAAGCTAATATAATAATTCAAGTTTATAGAAAAAAAAAAGAAAAACACAACACTCACACGCGAACAATGACTCAACAATATCTGAAGCAACAAAACGTGACATTCGAAATAATGATCAAGAATGATGCAGCTTATTTACCTAACTCTGTGAATAATTATGTCGGAGCAACCCAAGAAGGGACCATTTGGCCAGCCACAGGAGATAGTACCGACGACACGTCACGCTTTCAGTTACCTTTTCGTATTGAAAATATGGTTAAATTCCAAGTTGTTGCTGTCAATATAATAAATAACAATACCGTCAATAGTGTACGGCCGGAATATATAGAAGTTGAAAACTTCAACTCAGCTCACAGTATAGTATCATCAAAAGGCAGTACAATTGATAATATTATCGCAATATTAAACACGACTACAGATTTTGAAAAGACGTATGGCAGTTTACAACTGACTTGTAATTTTGACCAAAGCGTTAAAAAAAATTCCTTGAATATTCGACTCTTAGATGCGAATCATCAACCTTTCAGTCTTGCATCAGAGCTCACCCATGATGGAACGCAAAGGGCCTTCCAAATGTTGCTCACGGTAGCTTTTTATTCTGTAGAATAAGGGTAGAATAAGGGGTTATTTTAAAATAAACAGTGTTATCTCATCTAGTATCATTTCATTACTAATAAGGTGGTACTATTTCATTCTAGTACTTTATTACAATCAACATAGCAATAACGCTAGGATTTTAAATAAGTATTTCATTACTAATTAAGTTAGTTACTATTTCATTACCAGTATGGTGTTATTTCATTATGATATCATTTCATCTAGTATCATTTCATTATGATATTATTTCATTATAGTATTATTTCATTACCAAGGTGGTACTATTTCATTCTGGTGCTTTAATACAAGTGATATAGCATCGACACTAGATATTTTAAATACGTACATATGAGGTATATATATATGTAATGTCATTTCATTACAAGTGTTATTTCATTACCAGTATGGTATCATTTCATCACAAGTACTATTTCATTACTACAGTAGCATGATGTTATTGCTAGGCCAAAAAAAACAGAGGCGTGGCTAACAAAAATCAAGAACCTGAACATCACAGCTTCTACGCGGCTATTTACGTTTACTTTGACCAATCTTAAACATTCTTTGGTTGTGCTTGAAAAATCCTTACCTAACTATACAAATAGTTGTCAGTTTTTTTTTTATTTTTCTATTTTCATCAATTCATTAATGAATTATCCAAAGCATTTGAATACAAGCGATAACCATACGTTGGTGAGACGATGTATTGAGGAATGGCATCTAAGAATTAGCACTGACAATCAATACTTTCAATCAAAATATGCGACTTTGAAACTTCTTTCAGAATTTCTATACGATGGTTCCTGCAACATGCATAATACTTTATTGAAAGGAAGCATCGTAACAAGGCCACAATATATGGGAACTGCGGCGACTGAGACTGTAGGGACTTTTTCCTTTGTCGAAGAGACCTTAACCAAAAACAAACGAAGTAGACACACACACAACATTCACAACCGAACACAACATTTACAACCGAAGACTAAACATAAACACAACCACAGGTTTTATCGATAGTTTGAACTTATTTTGAAAGTTATTTTAAAGTTATTTTAAAGTTATTTTGAAAGTTATTTTGAAAGTTATTTTAAAGTTATGTTTCATTTTTGTTTCATTTTTGTTGAGAGTCATTGGTTGATGAGGTATAGCTTCGCGAGATGGTATCAGACATTGACATGTTGAATTTTTCGTTTTTTCGTTTTTTTGTTGTTGTTTTTGTTGTTGTTTTTGTTGTTGTTTTTGTTGTTGTTTTTGTTGTTTTTGTTGTTTTCAAATACAGATTCCAACAGTTTTACAACTGATGCTTGTTCAAACATTCTTGCTACCGCAATACAATCCAGTCCTGAGGCGGGATGGGTGGATGGTTTGGGTTTTAAAAACACGTCCGCATTTAGATTTAATAATGTAAAGACAGATTCTATATTCCCAAGTGCACATGCGATCCACAGCGGTGACGCACCATCGAATTTCGTCATATCGATGTCGGCACCGGATTGACTCAGAACTTTTATCACATCTGATTGATTGTATTCAGCTGCAAAAAAAAGTGCCGTAGCACCATTCTTTTTTTGAGTATTGACATCAGCCTTTGCCAAAATAAGTTGATGAACAACAGATTTCAAACCATGCTTAGACGCCATCATACAAAAACTCATTGTTTCATTGTCCTGGGCACTGACATCAGCTTTGGCTTCGATCAAAATTTTCACAATGTTGTGACGACGCATATCAAATTCAAACGATTCCAATCCTTTTTTTGTTTTACAAACCAACGCCAATCCTTTATTCAACGCCTTTGTCAACACCATTTTTGATGAAAACACCTTCAACATAGTCAGGACTGATCGAGAATGTGTTACAGAAAGACTTCTACAAGCAAAATAGAACTCTTTTGATAAATTGTCTAAAAACTCAATAAACCCACACGCTGTCATAACATCTTTCGCGATGTTAAAGGACGCTGATCCAGACGCCTCTTTGATTCGTTTCATACTGTTAAAGCTTGTTTGGGTCGTTTTTTTAAACGAAAAATCTTCATCACTAATAGTATTGTATTTCTGATACTCGTGAAAAATGGCCATACATGTTGTGCAGCGAAGTAGCTTATAGGATTCATGCATTCTGTTTCGTATTTGTAGTTGACTGTTCATCAGCATCTGACATTCACAGATCATTTTTATGCTTGTGTTTGGAGGAAGTCTATTCAACCATAGTAACGCTTTCTGAATTCTCTCATACTCTAGGCCACGTCCTTTGTTGGCGTTGTAATTCATTAAATACGCATGCCATTTCTTTTGAATTTGAGCGTCGTTGCGAAGACTTCCGATTGTTTTATGTTTTGGATGTGAAAACCATCCACACCCCAAAACAAGTCTCAAGTTCCAACTATCGTTTCGAACGAATTCATCAGTATGCGAGAATCCGTTCTTGAATTTTTCAAAACAACTGCTTTTGAAAATGCTACGTATTACATCGAAAGCCTTCGTCATGTCTTTTGATGATTTGAAAACACATAAACATCTGACTATATCAATATTATGACTTGCGCGAGGAAAAGGTAAATCTGCATGATCGCTAACCATCTTTATCCTCATCCTTTCATAACTCTTGATACCTGCAGAAAAAATTGGTTGGCTTAATACAATTCCCGAGTTGGCTAAAGCAGATCCAATACTCAATTGGAATTCCTCGTCAAGAGCTACACCAATCAAACGAAGGTAATGGATGTATATTAGCTCCATTTCTTGCGTTTGAACGACGCTATTGTCATTATATTGAGCACAACTTTCAGGAATTATTTGCTGTGGAGAAAATGTTTTCAAATAGTAGCCAGAATTTTCACGTTTCAGGTGAGGTTTGCCAAGCATTCCATTATAAACTCCAATTGATTTTTTCAAATTTTGGGTTTGATATATGTGGTCCAATTTGTTTGCTAAGTAGTTCATATTACTCTGTATTGCTATTTTAAGCATAGCATAGCTCCCACTCCACTCAATGTTGGCTGAGAAATTAAGCACCGACAATATCTTCCTGATGTTGTTTTTCATGGTTAAGTTCAGATGTACCAACGGAAGCATGTTAATTATATGCTGAGTCAATTCAATGTTGAACACTTTTGCTGCATCGGTGTGCTTCATCTCAAAGCTCGTCAATTGTGCAAAGGCATGTTGAAAATTTGCATTAACCAATAATTGTGTCATCCACAAGTTCAAGTGTGTTTCAAAAGTATTCGACATAATTATATAATGCTTCCGTAGTTGCGCTTGACGGTTCTGCATTTGTGTCCGAGTCATATGGTGCAAACCAGCTCCTTGGTGTAATGTAGCTCCGAGATTGTTGTAGTTTAAAATAACTGTGAGATCCTTATGCCAATGATCTTTGTTTTCTTTATACATCCATGATACAACAGAACTTGAAACAGAACTTGAAACATCTTCATTATTTATCTCTTGTTTTGGGGACAAGCATAATTTTTTACATGCTGACATGATATGATGAGCCTCCACAATACTATTTGTGTTTGATGCGGTAAACCATTCTTGATTAAATTTTATTTTAACAACTTCATCAAACCAAACTTCCATTGTTGGCGACTGATTATTAAACGTTAAAACAATAGTTATCAAAATGAAAAATGATATATATATTCATACATATACATATATATACATATATATACATATATATACATACATATATATATATTAATAATATTTTGTCTTGACATTGTTGGCTTTGGTGTTCTTGGTCGTTGTGGTGTTGGTGGTGTTGGTGGTGTTGGTGGTGGTGTTCTTGGTCGTTGTGGTGTTGGTTAGATATTTTGGATGGCCTTGTTTTTACGTTACATGATTACATCATTTTTTACTAATCGTTCATTATGAAGTTTTGACAATACTACAATTACGTAGTAGATAGAATAACAATTGAAATTTAACAGAAATTTAAAAAGAAATGACTATAATCAAAATATGACATTAAAAATGAATTAAAAATATATTTTTTATTCACCAAAATCCAAAATAATGTTATATACTTTGACTGTATTTACTTTATATATATATTTAATACTGAACCACAAACAACAATATGCAAAAGTTTTATATAAACCGCGGAACACTTTTATAGATCGCGGGTAGTTCACTATTACCATATACTGAACATGTATGGCCTCAAAGCAATTTATTATTTTTATTTGATATCCTTATATAATGTAGATATACACATATAATGTACGTATCATTTTCTTAATATGTCTTAATATGATATACTAATTCGAGCAAAATTGATATCTATATTCATTCTGAGACCGACCCGTACGAACACTTTTAGGTTTTGAAGAGAAGTGCCAGCTGGTACAATCAGACGGCGAGTATTGTCTGTTGTGTTGCCAGTACTTGGATTTTGTAACACAGCAAGCGGTTCAAATGATTGGGTACTGTAATTTGCTGCAGACCGTTCGACAGCAGCTGATAGAATGGTTGTTCCATCCAACCATACACTGGTATGATTGGTTGATAGAGGAGAGTAATTATTATTGTCAATCAATTTCATTAACAGTTGTACATCTGAACTTAACGTAAGATTGTGATCGTGAAAGGTTATATCAAAATGGCTAATTGTTGTGTTTGAACTGTACGAGAATAGAAAATCTGCATACTTATATCCTGTACTTGAGACACTAGAATAGTCTGGAAGCGCTCCTAATGAAGGGTGGTCTTTGTAAGTTGACGAATAGTTCAGATAAGCGTTTGACGCTGCAGCGGTTCTAAAACAACCACCTACAAATTGGAGCTGAGAATTATATGGTTGAGAAGTGTTGCCAACAACAAGTTCGGTATGATCGTATGTACTAAAATCTGAAGCGCTTGTAAGCGATGGTATTTCAGTTGTTGAAGAATATATAATTTGATCTGGAAAAGACGACAAATCGAGGTAACGTTTTGAGACAGTATCAATGTATAATTTTACTCCAGTTGTGCCCCACACACTTGAGCCTGATATATTTGCATAACTTACTTGAGATCCTGTTGCCAGAATTGAAAATGGAGTTGCCCGAAGAATCAAGTCATTTGATAAAGAAAACAACCCGCTAGATGGATCGCTGTACGTTATTGTGGTTTGAAATCGGACACTTTTTGTTGAATCTACAGGCGCTGTTACAGACAAGTTATCTGAATACACAAAACTCGTACCACTTGCAGCAATAGATGTACTACTATTGTGAATTGAAAGGTCAAACACTTTGTCTTGACGCAAGAAAAACCTTGCTATATGTTGAATATCGATACTCAAATTGAGCTGAAAATTATTCAATAATGTTGGAACACCACTAATTTTTTGTCCTGTATCAGTCACAGTATTAAGAAGTATTTGAGTAATGCTTGGACTTGATTGGAGATCATCGACGTAAAATTGATTCTGTAAGGATGAAATTGTGGTATCAATATGTTTTTGAAGAACTAAAGTATGAATTCCCTCACGAGGACTTACCGTTAGTTTTGGTTGAACAGTCAACACTGAATAGAAGCCTTGTTTTGTTGCAGCCGTAAAGGCGTCTGAGTGGTTCTTAAGCGTTAGGGATGCATCATTTGCGGAAACAGTACTTGACGTATTATATGTAAACGGCGTGCTAAAGGCAGGGAAACTTGATATCAGCAAATTTTGATTTACGTTATCTTTCAGTATTGAAAAAGTATGCTTATTTGAAGTCAAATCTGACTGAGTCGCAAACGATTCATTCAAACCAAATTGAATTTCATTGAACTCGACTTGATTTGAAGTGAGATTATTATATTTCACGATAGCCGCACCAGAGAGTGATGCTGTGTTTGAAATTGATCGTGCTGTCACGTTCAAATACGTTGATTCACTGTGAGTGAGAGACTGTGATGAAAACAACGTGGACTGGGCTGGTGCAGGGAGTGTGAATTGAATAGTTTCTGATGGTCCATAGCCATCCGACGATGTTCCTCCAGTGGAATTAAGTACGTTCTTTGCTTGAATACTCACTGAATAGACTTGAGCAGAATACAAATTAGACAGCGTGGTGGTTGTGGTTTGAGATGTAGTGGTTGATGGCGTATGTGAAATACCGTTGTTATAGCGAGCCGTGTTGCTTGCGAGAGTACCATCACTTAAATGTAAAATTCTATAATTTTCTATTGCAGGTGTGGTTTGGTTACCATCAACCGCAGAATCATGATCTAAAGGCGCTGACCATGTTATGTTTCGTTGAACAACACTATCGGAACCATTTGTGGAGACAAGATTTTGTACACCTGAAGGAATCCCCGCTTGAGTGAATGCTAGATCAGCAAGGATGCTTTTATGCACAAAGGTACCATGAAAATTCGTGTAAAATATTTCTGCTTTTAATACAGATGATGCACTAAACGAGGTGCTAACGTTATAATTATTTTTAGAATCCACTGTACCTTGACTGCCTGTTGCAACAGCATTATTTATACCTATTGTCAATGCTTCTATGGCAGTTGTATCGGATCCTTCACGTGGCAACAAACTCACATCTGTAATAACAAATGCTTGTGGTGAATTTCTGTACTCTCTAAATGTTGTTGTGACTGTACTCATTGCACCACTGAACGCTTCATTGACTGTCAGTTGAGTATTGCTTTCAATGGATACTATAATTCGTATTTGGACTGGACTTGTATTAACAGCAATAGAATCTCCGACACTTAGCTGGGTTGTAAAAGCGGTATTCGTCCCCACAACACTTTTCAAATTTGAAGTGGACACGGTGACCGTGCCATTTAAAGAAGCTGACGTTGTTGATGCAGCAAAAATGTTGATCGTCAGACCTGTGATGTATGGTAGTGTTTTGTCAATGAAACCTACTTCATAAACGACAGGCTTCTCAAATGTACAGGCAATGGTGGTTGGTGCATTATTGAACAATTGAAAATTTGATGGCGCTGGTGGCGAATCGATAAGTCTGTGGAATAACCATGAATCAATTTTTGTGATTGCTGTATTCAAATTGTCATCAGCAGCCGGATCAATACCTGGTGCTCCATCGTTTAACGAATAGAACGAACCACCCAGTTCTGATGCTCCACCGATTGCAGATCCATGGCTGATGTTACCTTCTGGATCAATTAAAAGATTTGACTGTTCAGTAGGTAACGAGACTGGTAATTTTAGTTGAACTATACTAGATGCATCACTTGGATCTTGAGCTGTGGACTGAAGTTGTAATTGGGCTGCAGGATTTGATGAAGATATACTCTTATAAAATTTAATTAATGAATCTGTAATTTCAATGCTTGACATATCTTATTTAAGGATAATTTGATTTGTTTCCTTTTACTTTTACCTATTTTTTTTCATTTATTTAAAAAAAAAAATAAAAAAACACAAATAACAAATTTCAAATAACAAATTACAAAATTACAAATAATATAATGTACCAAGAATATGGTCACAAATTACGTAGAAAAAGTCATAGAACTAAAAGAATAGCAGGTGGTCGTCGGCGCTCGCAGCGCAAGAAGAGTATGCAAAATAGTCGTCAACGTTCAAGACAATACAAACGCCGAAGCAAGCGTCAAAACAAAATGCGAGGTGGAAATGTCAATACAAAGACTCACAAGAAATCAAAACCAAAGCATCTCTCGAAAGCAGAATATGATCTTCTTAACTACGGCAGTCCATACGGAGTGACACCGTATATGGCTGCTTCCTTCTTAAGTCCTTATTCTTTGTGGAGTTCTGAATGCTCGCCTTGTGATTTACAAAATGCTCAAAAAATAAATAATTGCCCTCAGAGCTATCTAACATTTTGTCCGTCATACCTATATGGTGGAAAGAAGTCTCGAAAGAAGTCTCAAAAAAAGTCTCGAAAAAATTCACGCAGGCAGTCTCGAAAAAATTCACGCAGGAAGTCTCGTCGTTGAACAAAAAAAGAATAAAGATTGTTCTGTGTATATATGAATCAAAATATTTTCACAACTAAAATAAAAAAAAAAGATTATTTTAAACAATAATAAGCTATTGAGCTTTTACGCAATAACCTCACTATAAACTCAAAATATGTCTGCTAAGCAAAAGCCAGCTCGAAAAAAATATACGCGTCGATACGTGTACGTAGGAGACGACCAATCGTGCACTAACAAATATGGTGAGAAGTACGTGCAAGGGAAGCTGACTTATAAACGCAAAGGAAAGGATGTTACAATTGGAAAAAACTGGAACCCTAAACCTCGATTACGATGTCGGCAGTCGCGAAAATCATCCCGTAAGAATAACAAAAAATTAAGTGCTGGACAAAGAAAAAAGAGCAAGCCCAAGAAATTTGGGCCAGTCAGAAGGCGCCACTATGTTTACAACGGTGATGCTCGGGGATGCTCAGACAAGTATGGTGATCGATATGTTCAAGGAAGCCTGTCGTATGATCGTAAAGGAAAGCAAATAAAAATTGGTCAACGATGGAGTCCAAAAGCTCGGCTCAGCTGTCGATTGTTTCGTCACAAAAAGAAACGATCAATCCAAGGAAGAAATACACATAAAAAGTTATCTGCTGGACGACGCCGACGCCGACGACGATCCTCAAGACGCCGACGACGTTAAATGAAAGGTGTGAAAGGTGTGTAATTTAATAAAAAAAATAAAAAAAAATTAAAAAAATATTTAAAAATAAATTTGTTGTTTTTAATTCTTGATTTACCTCTTTACCTAATATATGATATTTTGAAATCTTGATATATTAATATATTAATATATATATATATATATATATATTTCATATTTCATATTTTATATTTCATGTGAAAATTACTATTACTATGTCTTTTTTTTTTATTAAATAAGTTGTTTATTCTTCTTTTGGTGGTTCTGGTGCTTGGCGTTTCTCTGCAGCTTCATGTTTAGCTAAGCGTGCTTCGAGGTGATCAACGCGTCTTGAGAGTGACTTGCAGGCTTCGATTAAAGGCCCAATAATTGAGGTATATTGGACGCTTAAACCGTCTTCTCCATGATGAACGCAGTGCTCCATGCCTTTCACTTCAGCGATTTCCTGGGCAATGACACCACAACTAACTCCTGATTTGCCAGAAGTTTCTTCGTTCCATTGCCATGAGACTCCTCTTAGTTGGTTAATAATTCGTTCACCATTAATAGTTTCAATATTTTGCTTGAATTTGCGATCAGACGCTTCAAAAGAGTCGCCGAACATTTCTACAAAGTGGCCCTGAGAAAACCTTTTACTTGATGTTCCAATTGAATAATTATTATTTGTTTGAGGAATGAAACCAGCACCCTCAAACGCCGCTTTGGTAGCACCTGCTGCCTTGATACTAATTTTATTTGTACCAGAAAAGTCGACCTGGTTGTTAGCATCCTTTCCTAAAACGAGATTTGCATTACGGACTGTTGTAATGTTATTTTGTGTAGCAGCCATTGTAGCCGCACCAGCAGCAGCCACGGAAAAATCACCACTCTGATCAGAAAAGATGCTATCACGAATATGTTGGTACGATGCTTTCTTGAGAGCGTTCGCTGAAGCATCGAAGAAGAGGAAAGAATCTGCTGCGACAAGTGCGGCACTACCTAATGCGGTCTGGCCTGTAATCGTATCAACGTGAAGCATGTTTGTCCGAACTTTGCCTGCACCAATAGCTGTAACACCACTTTGATTAATAGAAATGTCACCAGACATTGCAACAGCAGCTGCTTTGTTACTGACATTACCCACCAATATGCTACCTGCTGTAACATTCGCCATCTTGTTATAAGTTATTGCGGCAGTATTACTTATATGCGCATTTGCAAGACCAAGTGGTTTCACTCTAAGTGTCTCATCTGTATGCTGTTCGAGTGTGATGTCGTCCACCACATTGGCATTAAGCATGCTTTTTTCTACAGCATCTGCTTGAATGGTAAGGGCGCCGCCATCTGCTATAACTGCATCTCCTGATACAACACCGAAGAAGTGATCGCGGAGCGAATCGACCCCACATTTTTTTAGGACACCACCATCAGAAATGAGCATCTCGTCATCATCCACAATATCAGCATGAACCAACTCCGTTTGACCAGAGATTAC
>MDTC01246286.1_pt1 | contig 71062 bp, 59 predicted proteins | sample 811181 | NCBI WGS metagenome assembly MDTC01 (sample SAMN05326644, study PRJNA326480) | marine metagenome | isolation source: seawater | place: Pacific Ocean: North | collected 2011
ACCAACAGGACCAGCAAGACCAGCAAGACCAACAAGACCAGCAAGACCAACAGAACCAGCAAGAACAACAGGACCAGCAAGACCAACAGGACCAACAGGACCAACAAAACCAGCCGCAACAGGTTGAGGGGCAAATCTCCAAAGAAGACATGGAGAAAATTTTGGAGAGCCTTGAACGCTCCGAAGAAGAAATTCAAGCCAAATTGCGGAAAGCAAAAGGCAAAGGTCAGAAAGTGAAAATTGAAAAAGACTGGTAAGCATGTCGAACCATCTCTCCATACGTCCCCTATCACTAAGCATTGCCTTCATACTCTTTGCTATGGTTGCAGCCATTGGCCAAGAATCCTTCAATGTGACTATCAATAAAAATCCGATTCGCAATGGAGAAACGCTGCAACTCAGTCTATCCTTAAGAAACCTCCGGCGGGATGTTTCCGCACCTCAAATCAAGGGATTAAAATTGCTAGGAGGACCGAGTACATCACAAAACAATTCATGGGTCAACGGAGTAAGTTCTTCAGAAATACGATACACTTATACCTACCAGGTACAATCCAACCAAGACATCAATATCCCGAGCTTCACTGTGGCCGGTAGCACCGGAAAACTGAAGAGCAATGCGTTTAAGGTTAAAGTTCTACCTCGATCTGCCAAACAACAAAAACAGCGTGGACTTGGCGAGGTAGCTTGCGTCATTGAGCTGTCTAAACGAAACGTTTTTATAGGTGAACCCCTCGTAGCCTCGTTCAAAATTTACAATCGCGCCAACAACCTCGATGTACGTGAGTACAATGTGCCAGAAATGGCCGGATTCTGGACAGAACAGATCGAAATGCCTGATGCAAGGTGGGAGCCCGAAGTCATAGACGGCAGAAGATATAACGTCGCTACGGTACGAAAAGTACTACTCTTCCCTCAGAAGACAGGCGATATCACCATCGAAGGATTTAACCTCATCGGATACAAGCGAACATCCTTTTTCGACGGAAAAAATGTGAGTGTCGCTTCCAACCCTGTTAAAATTCAAGTTGACCCGCTTCCTGAGCCCATTCCCAATCGTATGCTTGGCGTATTTAGTCGATTTCGTGTCCAAACAAAAGAGAAAGTCACTACCTGCGAGACAAACGAGGCACTCACTGTAGATTACGTATACAGTGGCGATGGGCATCTCAAATTCATTCAAGAACCAGATTTAAAGTGGCCGGGGGAATTTGAAGTGTATGATCCAGAAATAATTGATCGCATCAAGGTTACGAATACAGGTGAATCGGGATCACGTACCTTCCGTTACGTCGTCATTCCTCGTGCTCCAGGAGAATACATCCTTCCATCCGTTGAAGGCCAATGGTTCAATACCCGTACCAAAGCCTACATCGATGTTACCAGAACAGAGAAAAGTATCACCGTTGAACGTGGAAATGGAAGCGGAACCTCGGGCCTGGCATACAATTCAAAAACCGACATTCAAGTCCTCAACCAAGACATCCGCTTCATTGGAACGGATTGGAACGGTTCTGGCTTGGCGCGGAACCGCTGGCAATCTTCCTTTCCTCTCTCTACTGGCTGGATCGTTGTTGGCCCTTCATTGCTAGCACTAGTTTTCATTGGCAAACGTCGAAAAGAAGAAGAAGATAGAAATCCAAGCAAAACACGTCAGCGCAAGGCCAAAACAACTGTACGCAATGAACTGCGAGCAGCCAAAAAACACATCGATGATCCAGACCTCTTCTTTCCTGCGCTCGGAAACGGCATAGAACAGTACCTTCTTGCGAAGCTAGCCTGGTCCGCTAGTCAGTACCAGAGAGAAGCTATACTCGAGGCAATTGAACATCGAGCGCCATCTACTGCTGATCAGTGGAAAAAGCTTTTGGATCAATTGGATATGGCACGCTATGCTCCGGGCGCATTGCCCGCTCCTCGGGAGATGATTACTTTATCCGAAAACCTCGTCAATCAAACCGAAAAGTCATGGACAAACAGTTGAAGTACTTCTCAATCTGGAGATTGACTGCTGCGCTGCTTCTCATCGGTTCCAACTCATGGAATATCGCAACATGCCAAACAGAGGAAGTCTATCGCGCCCAATTTGACTCCGCTAATTCAGCCTACGCACGAGGTGATTTTGAATTGGCTGAAGCGGGATATCAATCCATTTTGAAAGATCGTGTCCACTTCGATGCTGAATTCAACCTTGGCAACGCAATGTTTAAACAAGAGAAGTTGGGCCTTGCCATTTTGCACTACGAGCGAGCGAAGCAATTGATCCCAAACAACGAAGATCTGAAGACCAATTTAATTCTCGTAAATTCTCAAATCACTGACCGCATTGAGTCCCTTCCAACGGAAGGCATTGCGAATATTTGGGAAGGCATTATCGCGCCCGGAAAGCACCTGTTGTGGCACCGACTCATGATCGTATTCTGGACACTTGGCTTCATTGCTCTCTCGTCACGCTTGCTGTCCTCCGACTTCGGAAATCGTCGGATCTGGGGAACTGTCGGAACTGCCTTGCTTGGAATCGGAATCGGATTCATGTCGCTTTCTTTGGCAGCGGCAAACCGAATTAACAAGGACCGGTCTGCCATTATTTTATCGAGCGAGTCACCCGTAAGAAGCCAACCGGGAACCAGCGGAATGACCCTCTTCATGCTGCATGAAGGAACGAAAGTTGGCATCATACAGCGAGAAGAGCGTTATACAGAAATCAGACTTCCAAATGGCAATGTTGGCTGGATTGATTCCAACGACATTGAAGCCATTTGACGCTAAGGACCGCTATCTGAGCACCTCGAGTGTCCACTGCGCAGAAACACCCGAACGGCTCCAACCGGTCACCTCATAAAGACCATTTTTCCATGCACTCGCAGGCAGCAGGCATTGGCCTGAGCCATTTGCTCGGCATTCATGCACCAATTGACCAGAGACCGCGCTAAACACTCGAACCGTTGACCCCGGCATCCATCCCTTTGTCGTTGAGCCATTGCGAGTTGGATTCGGAAAGCCCGATACCTGAGGATCAGATTGCGCATCGAAGGCAACGTTCTGCGTTTCGGCCAAATCGTACAAGATGATATCATCTAGTGCTGCCTCGATGAGAGATCCTCCATCTAAATATTCGCCTACTGTTGTGCTATCCGAAGCTATAAATCTCATCTGGAACGCATCTGTCAACTCAATGACATCAGCCACATTAAAAGCCATCCGACGCCATGAGATGTCCTGTTGCAGCGTATTCTCGAGGTATTGCCAAGTTGACCCACCGTCATTTGAAATCTCAACTTGCCACCAATCAGATGCAGGATTCGCCCCTGAAGCTGGCGCATTGGTATACCAACGCCAATAGGTCATGACCGGATTCTCGAATGCTGTCATGTCAATGATTGGTGAAACCAACGTGGTTTTTCCAGCATCGACATCATTCGCACCAATTCCATCATTTACTCCTGGATTCAGACCGGTAAGGAAGGCGTATCCTGCCAAACCAATGGTATGATCAGACGTTGGCGCAACAATCGTTGATGGGTCGTTCAACTCTGCATATGAACCTACAGGAATTGCCTCTTCCCAAATTCCAGTTGTTGCATTGTCAATCCCAGGAAGGCCCGTGGTCCATGCACCAAAGTCAGAATATTCGTCAGAATCATTCACCAACATTGGTTCGACGCCTACCAAAATGAAGTTTGGCAGATTCGGGTATGGAGCGTTTGCAGCGGCAAACGGAGTGACCCCTGCAATGCCGCCAAAGTCATCCGTAATGCCCATGTAATAGCTTATCACACTTCCTTCATCTTGAGCCGGAATCGACGCTGTGAAGGAGGAAGTTCCTTCAACATTGTCCATTTCAACTTCTGACCAATCTCCTCCTGTTTCCGTGCGATACCAGAGACGCACCGCATCAAAATAAAGGTTGTATGGAAAGACGATGTCTGCCTCCGCCTCAATGAGCAATACTTCTTCAGCAGGAGCAAACTCGATGGGGGCATGATCAATTTCCGCGTAAGAGAACACCGAAATACCGTGGATATCGAACCCTTCGACAATGGCCGCCGCATTCGGAGTTCCATTGGACAAATCACCGTCATCATCATCCGCCTGCAACGCATCAATCAAGACGTCTGTGTAGGCTTGGCCTTCATTTCCGTTTTGCACCGTGGCCTGAAGCCCAGGATATGCATCAATGAACAATGCCATCGTTGCGTCCCAGTCTCCTCCCATCAATAAGTGAGTGTCATACCAAGCACCACAGATAATTTCTCCATCGGCATGAACCTCGCCTACAAGGTCTTCGGGGTAAACTTTGGGGTCTGCATCGTACTTGCGTATTCCATCTTCATTGTCTGTATAAAAGCCTTTCCCGATCTCGGCAATGTCTCCCAAACTCATGGCCCACAGGTCTGCGTATCCTTCGTTCATTGCACCATTGTTGAAACCGGCTCCAAGAGAACCATAATAGTAATCATTGATGCCATGACCGTACTCATGCCAGACCACATCGGCAATTAAAGAAGTTGGATTGCAGCCTCCACCAGTATCGAAAAAGTTCACGCTTATGCCATCATAAAAAGCATTGCATTCACCTTCGACGTCCACATTGGTGGTCAAGGAAAAATCCAACCCGGTAAAATTGGGCAGATACTCCTTCATGTGTTCGTGGATCAAGACCACCGATCGGTAAGCAGATCGTTCCTTGACATTGCCCAATGCATCTAAATTCAGATTGTTGTAACCGTCCTCAAATTGGACTTCTATTTGTGGTGTTATTCCTCCGGTGTAGACCGTGCTCCAAGAACCGGCAAGTTCAACATCAGCCAATTGCGGTCCCGAAGCGTTGCTAATGAATCCTCCATCGATGTCGGTCGTTACTGCACCTCCTGGGATGGGCAGAAACAACATGGGCAGAGGCAGTTCGACCGATGCCTCGTATGGATACATTTCATTGATGGTAGATTTGATCACACCGCTGATAACCATAGCCTCCGCTGGTCGATCTAAGCCCATGCGATTCACAACGCGCTCTGGTTTCGTGTCTGAACCGGGCATGCTCACGCGACCATCGATGTGAACCACACGATTCTGACGCATCAAAACCTCACCACTGTTCATATCAACCCACGTTTCGTAGCGCCTTGGCACTGCGCCCACTCGTCCGTTGATGAATATGGTTTGAACTTTTTTCCACTCCAACAGACCCTGATCACTCGGAACAGATACCAAACGCTCCGTTCCCAACTCTGGCGTACTCCATTCATCGAGTTGAACGCCAGACGAGGCCGCCTCTACCAAAGCAATGGGTGACAATTCAACTCCCTCTGGCATTTCAACATCGCGGTACCAATCAGCACCCCACATGACAAGCTGATCGTTCCACCATTTGGTGACAATTTGCCCCCCTTCTACTGGAATACCATCAATGGTCTGTTGAGCAAAGGCCCATTGATGACGTCCAGAAGTGGTCTGCGTGATCCACGCTCCATCGTATTCTATACCAAACAGAGCCAAATCATTGGAAACGAAGTGAGCAGCTTTTTCAGCAAGGTCCGTCCCGGGAACCTGGATTGCCGGTCCAAAAGCGCGATGAGGAAGCGCTGTACTCGCGCTCATTATTGTTCTCCATTTTGGATGCTCAAGACCCCATTCGTTCCACTGAGATTGATTACGGAGGATTGCCTGTTGCTCTTCGGATGGACGCACATCTGAAAAATTCAATCGAATTTCCTGTGAATCCATCGCTTCAGCAGGATCATACACGCTATATGAATCGCTTTGGGCGTTGACAAGAACTGCAGAAGTCAGGGCTAACAGAAGGGTGGCGAAACGTGATTTCATCTGATTGATTTTCATTCTATTATTGACGTACAAGTTAAACACCTTCATTCGCATCTTTGTTGATTCGTCATGATTAAATCCGAAATCACATCCGTAGGAGTCGCATTGGCATTCATAGGAGCCTGTTTTACTGCGTGCAATGAAGGCCTGCAGTCCAGAGAAGAACTTCGCTGGAATGAGCACAGAGTGCCAGAATACAGTAACCCGGAAGATTGGATCGCACTTCCCAACCGACAAGATTTAGCAGATGAGGTTCCGAAGGGCCTTCCCGCAGATGCCTTGCAATATGACGAGAATGAACTTCCTGTGGATGTGTTTTTCGTCTATCCAACTCAATATTTTGAGGGACAATGGTGGAACGCATCCGTGGACGATGAATCCATCAACGACATAACAGATGCCTATCCAATGAGGCTCCAAGCAAGTGCATTTCAGATGGGAGGAAAACTCTACGCACCTCGCTATCGACAAGCACACATTGGTGTCTTCAGCTGGCAGGATAGCACAAGTTACGCCGCGCTAGAATTGGCCTATGAAGACGTAAAGTCCGCTTTTGAACATTACCTCACCCATTGGAATGAAGGCCGAAAAATAATCTTAGCTGGCCACAGCCAGGGCAGCTGGCACCTCCGATGGCTGCTACAAGAGTTCTTTGACGGCCAACCGCTTCAATCAAAATTAATTGCTGCCTATGGCCCAGGATTTGACTGGTATGCCTCCGATTTCCAAGCGATTCCACCCTGCCACACTCCGGAACAAATAGGCTGTGTTTGCTCTTGGATGACTTACGGTGGAGCCTACAAGCCTCCCTGGCTTGGTTACAAACAAGAAGATCCAATTTGCACCCATCCTGTAACATGGAGAGATTCTGTGGCGTGCAATGCCTCAGAGAAGCACGCTGGGGTCGTACTCTCAAAGATGAAATTTGCACATGAAGGCGCGCTGGAAGCCTGCGTTGACGAGGGCGTTTTGAGCCTTGCAAAACCTAATGTACCGTTTGGCAGACAGTTACAGCGTGACAACTGGCATATTGGTGACATCAATCTGTTCTGGTTAAACATTAGAGAGAACGCTCGCATGCGAGGTCTTGAAGGATCTCAACCCCCATTACAACATTCGCTGAAATGATATTTTTAATCGCTACAAACACACATAGTATCGCTCAGTGGTAATTTGTATCGTTTTTAGTATCTTTCGGGTGTAATCAAAGAACATCACGCATGCTGAATCAAAGAACATCCCTCTACAAGCATATTGGCTGGTTCCTCATCGTGTCCTTTATTTTTTCTTTTTCTGGATTATCAACTTTGCAAGCACAGGCTGTGTCTGGAAATTCTTGCAACGGATTGCCTTACAATCCTGATGTAGACTGCAATGGCAGCATCAACACACCAGACTTTCTGTATTTATTGACACTGTTCCAAGAGGATTTTGTTGCCGAATCGGATTCGCTCAGCTTGAATTTGGAGTACAGCGGTGACACCCTCTACCTACTCAGCAGCAGTGGAGCCTTGATTGATGCTGTGGAATTAGGTTTTGCCGATGGCATGAGTGCTTATGAACTATGGCTCCAAAATGGAAATTCGGGAACGATTGAGGAATTCCTAGAGAATTTAGTTGGCGAACCCGGACCACAAGGTGAACCCGGATTGAGCGCCTATGAAATTTGGCTAAACCTGGGCAACGAGGGCACTCAAGAAGATTTCATTTCAGCTCTGTCTGGAAATGCTGCGGCATCTCCATCTGTGCACGGTGTATTTGACTCCAACTCAGATGGATCGATATTCATCGTTGAACAAGCGACATCAACGTTGTGCATTGAATTGTGGGGAGCATCTGGGGGCGATGGCGGTGCCATTTGTGGTTCGATGCCCGGATCTTCAGACTGTGAGCTTTGCAACGCCCAAGGTGGTAGTGGAGGTCAAGCCCTTAAGATGGTGAGCATGCTTTACAATCTGGCAAATGGAGACACCTTGGAACTCATTGCGAGCAGCGAAGGAACCGCTGGCTCTCAAGTTTCATGTGAAGTCGGAACAACAGGTTGGGTCAATTGGGATTGTGGACCCGCATCAAACGGAACTGCTGCTGGTAGCACACAATTATTATTGAATGGAACCTCCATCGCTGAGATTAGTGGTGGTACCGAAGGCATTGGTGCTTGCATCGGTTGCCAAGGTGATGGCTGTTTTGAAGGAGAAGCTGGAGCACCTGGAAGTCTTGTATCTAGTGCTGCATGGATTTGCACGGTTTCGACTGAATTGATCGAAGAGTCCACGGGATCTCGGTTGATTCTTCGTTACTGATTTCAGATAACGCAAACTAACTTGCGCCCCGTTGGTCTTACTTTACCAACGGAACCCATGAAAGTCTCTGGATTTACATTCATTCGAAATGCCGTTGACTACGACTATCCCATTGTCGAGGCCATTCAATCCATCCTACCTCTGTGCGATGAAGTAATCGTTGCCGTCGGAAACTCTGAGGACGGCACCCTGGAACTCATCAAATCCATCGCCTCAGAAGGTCGCATTCGGATCATCGAAACAGTATGGAACGACTCACTGAGAGAGGGCGGGCGCGTTCTCGCCGAAGAAACGGATAAGGCGCTAGCTGCAGTTTCTCAAGACAGCGACTGGTGCATTTACATTCAAGGCGACGAAGTCTTTCATGATGCTGGATACGATGCACTGAAATTTGCCATGCAAGAGAACTTGCATCGTACCGAAATTGAGGGGCTCCTACTTCCATACCGGCATTTTTATGGTTCTTATGACTACGTTGGTACCAGCAGCAAATGGTACCGAAATGAAATCCGCGTAATTCGACCACGATGCGGAATTTTTTCATTTCGTGATGCTCAGGGATTCCGTAAGTTACCGAACCAAAAATTACGCGTCGCACGCGTAAATGCATTTATGCACCATTACGGCTGGGTCAAGGAGCCAGAGGCCATGCAACGCAAACAAGAAAACTTTCACAAAATGTGGCATGATGACCGATGGATATCGGAAAATGTTCTCGCTACAGATGCATATGACTATGGAAGAGATATCAATCAGTTAGCACGTTTTCAAGGAACACATCCGAAGGTCATCGAAGCACGCGTACAACTACAAAACTGGACTTTTGACACGGATATCTCAATTGACAGAAGAACACCCAAAGATCGATTCAAGACATTCTGCTATGATCAGCTTGGAATCGAGCTCGGTTACAAGAACTATCTTGCAGCGCGATAATGGCAAAATTTAAAGAAGGGAGAACATGGCAATGATTGAAGAATTGGAACGCTCAGGCAATTGGCTGTTCCGCGGACGCTCCTACTTTCCACTTGCGCTTTATGCCTTGATGGCCTTGGTCATTGGGATGAAATGGGATCCACTATTTCAAAAGTTTGATCCCGTGCCAGCACTCGTATGCATTGCGATATCCATGCTAGGCCTCGTGATCCGTGCATTGACCATTGGCTACACACCGAGAGGAACTTCTGGCCGCAATACAAAAGCAGGTCAAGTAGCCGAAGTTTTAAATATAAAAGGAATGTACGGCCTCGTTCGCCATCCGCTTTACCTGGGTAATTTTTTCATGTGGCTTGGCATCATGATTTACGTCGGAAACTTATGGTTTACAGTGGTCTGCTGTCTCCTCTATTGGCTCTATTACGAGCGTATTATGTTCGCCGAAGAGGCATTCCTTCGGGGAAAATTCGGTCAAGCCTATTTGGATTGGTCCATGAACGTGCCCTCCTTTTGGCCCCGTAACCTCAATTGGTTAACGCCTGATGTCGAATTTTCCTTGCGCAACGTCCTAAAGAGAGAATACAATGGGTTTTTCGCTGTTTTCCTGAGCTTGGCGATGGTCTCAGCGGGGAAGACTTACGTGCACATTACCCACGATTGGGAATCTGTGTTGCATCCTTTTTGGCAATCTACTGTCATTGGATCCTTTGCTGTTTTCTTAATTCTCCGAAGCCTCAAGCGATACAGCCGAGTCCTGCACGTAGAAGGTCGCTAATCACCTCGAAATTAGACTTCTCCTGACAATTGAGTCAGCCGCATTCTTCTCAAATTCGCTGACTCTTTTCACGTCGAAGGGGAGTCTCAACGCCACCTGTATGGTCTGTGCTCTGCGGTTCAAACAGCATGATCCAAGTCTCTTCCGTAGCGAGTGGCTTGTGCTCTACTCCTTTGGGTACAACGATGATCTGTCCTGGCAAAAGCACCTCGATTTTGTCCCTAAAGTGCAATTCTAGACGTCCTCGCACCACAAAGAACATTTCGTCCTCCTCTTGGTGGGCATGCCAAACAAAATCCCCTTCTATTTTGGCAAGCTTTACATCCTGACCATTCAAGGAGGCTAGGATACGCGGATTCCAGCGATCCGAGATTGCCTCAAACTTTTCATTCAGATCAATGGTATGCATCTTGCAAAGATCAGTAAAAGCATGACCAGATCGCTCACTTAAATACCAAAAACAATAGATCCACCAGCAAAAGGACTTGGAATACAAAGACCAAAATTGACATGTCCCTTTCCCCTCTGTATCGATGCGATAGCGTCATCGTTGCCACCGCTAGGAGCGGAAGGAAAAGTGCCGACAACCATCGAAGAGAGAAGTAGGCCTTCGTTTCGGATTCAGTTGTTTTGCACCAATTCACCTCATCAAAAAATCTGGAAACGGAATACACGATCGGCGTCCCCTCCTCAATCCGCTGTGCCAACTCTTCTGAAACTGAAAAGGCACGTTCCGTTGTAACCAAACGATGCGAATAATGAAAACCTCTTGCTGCATTGTGATGCTGTTGCACTTTCCTTTGAACGCAGACAATCTCGTCATTCACCACTTTTCCGGGAAACCCAAAATCGAAAAGAATCAAAAGAGCAGCGAGCACAAAAATTAAACTCAAAAAAGCCTTTCGATCAATGCAGCGCAAATTGGCGTGTTCCATAAGCCAAAGGTGGCCAAATTATCCCTAAAATAACACATGTCTTACCTGCAAAAGAACCGGTAATAATTACAGGCAAATGGATTAACTTGCCCTACCAAAAACAGATACATTATGGTCATAATCCGCCATCTCTTCCACATTCAAAAACCAATCGAACACGTATTCCAGGCCATCAGCACCTCCAATCAGCTGAGCCAATGGTACACACGAACAGAGAGTTTTAATGCAAAAAAAGGCGAAACTTTTAAGATGCATTTTGGCGAAATGTCGTTTGAATTTCAAGTTCAGGAAATCATATCGAACAAACGAGTGACTTGGAAGTGCGTTGAAGCCGACATTCCACTTGAAGGTCATATCATGACCTACGAATTGGACGAAAATGACGGAAAAACAAGGGTACGATTCTCCCACGAAGGTTTTGAAGCCGCTGATGACTTCATGGCAAACTTAAATTTCAGTTCGGCAAAGTACCTGGAAAGCCTGAGACAATATTGTCAGACAGGTCGAGGTGAAGCTTTTGGAAGCGATGGTTACAGAAGTTAGATAATCAGCCAGTTGAGTTGAACGCTATACAACCAATCAAATCAAGCACATGCAACTATTTTTAACAAACCAAAACAAGGCGGAAAGAATTGTCCGGTTCATTGTTTCGCTCTTTCTTCTCCCATCCTTTTTTCTACTCGAGCAGACGTTTTATTCAACGCTCCTTGGCGGCGTAGGAATTATTTTATTGTTCAACGCCGTTGTAGGCACTTGCTTCATATACCGTTTCTTCGGCGCTAGCACATGCAAGGTCTGAGAGATTGCCTTGGCCCTTTGAGGATTGGAATAACATTTACGAATCGGTGCGAATCGCTTGAACACCTATTCGGCTCGAAAGTCATTCTCAACCAAAGTGATCCGCAGTGATTAACCTAAGTCACGATTCTAAGGTCCGATTCAACTTGCATGCTGCAACGCAAAAGGCCTGTTCAGGCTTCTCTGCGCTCATTGCTCCAATCAAAGCAAAGCATATCCTTAGCAGCTTGCTTTGGATGTGAACAATCTGCTGTATCGGCAGAGGAACAATTTGAGCACGAAGACTTACTGTTGATGCTGAATTTAATCTTGTGACTTGAACAGGTATTATTCAAATCCACTTTGACACGGTGAATGTTGCACTTGAAACTCGTTCCAAGGTTATCGCAGTTTGTGCAGGTGTTTGTTGTGCTTATGTTCATGACATGAAAATACAACATCTAAATGAGAAAGTTCTCCCTAACTCCCATAAAATGAGTGATTTAGAATGGTTCTAAATAAGTGTGACGCCCCCTTTTCCTGGATTATCTTCAAAAGCCAACCACTATTTTAGACTTCAAAATACACACACTTGAACTCCATCGCGATGGCACAGGACATTCGCAGACACGATGATTTGATTCCTAAACAAAAAACGGCGCACCGCAATGGTACGCCGTCTATGCCTAATGTGTGGAGAATATCGGAGTCGAACCGATGACCTCTTGCATGCCATGCAAGCGCTCTAGCCAGCTGAGCTAATCCCCCCTCATTTGCTTCCATTGAAGCGACTACAAATATATGCTGAATTGCGCGATGAGCCAAAGAATTCAATCCATTGACTGCGTGGCGTTTCAGAGCATCGCCGTTCAAGCGAATACAGCTGCAAAACAACACTTCAATACCATCCTGGAACGAATGATCTGTTGCCACTGCATTATCTCCACAGCATGCATTGATTGTAAGCCTTTACCCCAAACTCAAGCTCCTGGTCTATGCGATTCGTACGACTCGAAATGATTGACTCCAAGACCCCCCCCGCAAGACCTGCTGTGATACCAAATGCCAGCTGTCCTTGATCAATTGCCAACATGCTAACCGTGATTTCAGCAATACCAACATTCACAAGCACAACATTCCAACGGCGGATTTTACGTGCCTTTGCAAAATGCCCTCCCGCAATTGGACATACGGAATGCGTGATGCGGAAAGCCCTAGCAGGTCGGAGCTTCTCACCTTCCAGCTCCACCTTGTGACGTGGCCCGAGCGTCATCATTTCCTGCGCTTCCAGCTGCAAAGAAGAAAAGCTGAACAACATTCCAATAACAACGACTTGAAACCCGTTTATCAGTTGACGAGAAAGTGGAAAGAGTAACGCCATCACGGATAAACTATGATAGGACGCGAGGATATCGTGTCGAGCTCAATCGCATAGCATTGGAGTTCGTTATAGCCAACCAACCGGGAGCTTTCATTCAATGCTGCTCCATGCAAAGCATATGTTTCGACCGGCAATGACATGCCCCCATGATGCGATGGGTCGTAAAAAATTCTCATGCCACTGAACATAATGTGTCGCTCCTTTTGCATCGGACGAAATCGCACCGGCACTGCCACCGAATCCACCCAAAGCTCCCAATTGCCCGTTTGATCCAAAATACCCATCCATTGATCAGCTCGATCGCCCGAAACCTTTACTTCCAATCGATACGTTCGTTGCTTTCTTACGTTCGAATGCACTCCTGGCAACGCATCCTGTTGTGTCACTGAAACGGATTCTACTTGAATAAATTGACACTCGGGAACGCGCTGCGGATCCCTCATATCGCTCAGTTGCTTTGGTTGAGTGCAACCCACAAGTGCTAGAGTCGCGGATAGCATGAACACAACTGCAGGCAGCCGCGAACGCAGCTGAAACGATGCCAATTGCGCTTGCCTCAGATGGGGTGGTTGAGCCGTATTCATCACAATTCAAGCAGCAAGATAGGTGCCAGAATTTCAAAGTTGAGTTTCGCTTCGGCACATGCTATGCACAACACATTCAATGCACTACAATTAAAATCAAGGGCCTTGTGTACCTCGACTGATTTACATCGCTGCAAAGCATCCAAACCATCCCAATTGGCCAATCTGAAGCATCTGCATGATTTTCGCATCCTTCGGCAATGGCTCGGCCGCTTGCGTCCATCACTTTCCAGCATTGTCCGGGCTGATGCCCACGAATTTCAAACAGCCCTGAGACGAGGTTGGGAAAGACCTGCCAGACTGAATCATCGATGAGCAAGTCCGGCTGAGTCGAGAGTGAAACATCTGAGATGTTTGTTTCGACATTTGCGTAATAGTCCCCCACAGAAGGATCTTCAAGTTGGAGCAGATAAACATCGTCGCGACCATTGGAGTAGCCGTCCGTTCGGCCCAAAATCCAAATGCGATTGGCTGCATCGTGCAGCATGCAGGCTGGGCGCTCATCCCACTGCGTTCCAAAGGTTGGACCGCCTTGCCAAGCGCCCGTCTCAGCAGACCATCGTGAAAATAGCAGCTCTTCCCCTCCCAGACCCAGGCCTTCCGTCATCGAAATCGTCGCAAAATCTGAATCGCTGTACCACTGCAAATCGAAAGCTTCTACGTCCACGCCCGAACCTGGGATTTTCTCCAGCAACGTGTCACCATGCAGGCTCAAGCATGCAAAGGCCAAACGCATTCCCTCTTCCGTTTCAATGTTCATGAGCGCAGCGACTGTCTCATTGCTTGCATCAAGTGCAACTGAAACAGTAGGTTCATTCCAATCACTCATAAAAGACCACACTGTTTCTTCGGTCCCCAAATCGTAAGCCGCCAATTGCGCACGTTGTAAGCTTGGCAAGGTCGCGCTTACAAACAAAGTATCTCCCAAGATTAGGGCATCGGTTGCAACCTCCTCTTCATCCGACCCAAAAGACGAAGCATCGGACAGTATCCAGCCATCGTCTGTCCAAATGTGTCGTGTCCATTGGAAATCACCCGCGCCAGAGAAATAGGAGGTTCCAACCGACCAGAGTTCACCCTCTCGGTCAAAACAGCGCAGCGGGAGATCCCATGCCGTGGTACCCCAAGTTTGACTTGAAACAACCAAACCATTGGAGTCTAATGTATGCCACTGCCAATCGTAACCGTCTGCAGCATTGGCGTAGCGCATGCTCAAAACTGTGATCCGACCATCTGCGTGTTCAAAAGCATCCACAGGTTGCAAGAGAGGTTCGTCATTCAAGGTGGTTTCCCAAATGGGCTGAGCGGCAGCATCAAGCCGCTGAACCCAGGCTTGAGGCTGATCATTGGACGTGCTATTGGTGGAACTCAGGCTGAGAACTTCTCCATTTTGCAATGAAATCAATCGGACTCCTCGGTCGTCCTGTTGTCCACCCCAAATGCGCACTTCCACTGTGTCAACTTGTGCGGAAGACAGCAGTGTTGAGCAAAGCATGATACCAGCCAACAAAAATCCTTCAAACGAATCAATCCCGAACCGCCTCATGAACACGTTTTAATTGTTTGAGCAAATCGTACAACCTATCCAAGGGAAGCATATTTGCTCCATCAGACAGAGCAGAGGCTGGATCGGGATGGGTTTCTATGAAAACTCCGCTTGCGCCGGCTGCAACAGCCGCTTTGCCAACTGTTGCAATCAATCCCGGTTTGCCACCGGTCACACCCGACGGTTGATTGGGCTGCTGAAGGCTGTGCGTGATGTCTGCGATGACAGGACCATATTGACGCATCAGGGGAAATCCCCGCATGTCAACAACCATATCGTGATACCCCAACATGGTACCACGCTCTGTGACCCAAGCCTTTTGATTGCCCGATTCGTGAATTTTTCGAATGGCATGTTCCATGGATTCTGGAGAAAGAAATTGTCCTTTCTTGACATTGACAACTTTTCCTGTCTTCGCTGCGGCTACCAGCAAATCAGTCTGTCGGCACAAAAATGCTGGAATCTGCAATACATCCACACATTCTGCTGCCATCGCCGCCTCGTTTCCAGCATGAATATCAGTGGTCGTTCGCACCCCCATGCGCTGACCAATGGATTGCAAAATCGATAAAGCCTTCTCGTCACCAATGCCTGTGAAACTGTCCAGTCTCGATCGATTCGCTTTTCTGTAAGACCCCTTAAAAATGAAGGGTAAATCCAATGCTGTGCACGCCTCCGCAACACCGTCAGCGATTCGATTTGCGATTTCTTCACCTTCTATGGCGCACGGCCCAGCGATAATTTGCAGTTGATTTCCAGCGGTCCAACCCGTCATTTCTGACGGCTGCTGCATCCACTTATCAGAACCGGTTGGTTGATTTGCCATGGGGCTAAGTTCGGGACTGCATGCCGAATTGCCGCATCAGAGTGATTCGTATCGCAAGGTAACTCCTCGTCCATACGCCGAATCACTCCCCCACCCCCATGGATCCTCAATGTAAATCATAATAGCGCGTTCATTTGGCATGCGCCAGCGAGCCCATGCCGCAGGACGCACCCGCCCCCATCCGCCAGTAATTACCTGAACTCCCGCTTGCCAGTGTTTTCCGAAGGCACGCCGAAACCCCGAAATGGCTCGAGGCAATGGCATCCACTCACCCAATTGGACTTGAACATCCCAACCTGTGCGTGGTGATAGTGGATATTCAAAACTCAGGTCTAGCCTACCAGGTAGCAACTGAAAGTCGACTCCGGACGAATCTGAAGTGTAAAGCCCCTCTGCAAAACCTTCTTCTTGAAGAGAAGCAATGGACCATCCTGCACCGGACAAAGGAAGGCCGGAGGTCTCCAGCACTGTATCAACCGCAAACCGCAAAGGATTGGGCGCAAGCACAACCCCCAAATTCCGCAACTGAACATGAAAAGCAAAAGGCGCTTCTTCGCGAAGAAAATGCCATTCAGCATTGACAGCGAGGCCCCAACCTGCCTTTCGACTCATGCGCGCCTTTGCACGCATTGATGCGTACAAATCGTCAACGGCTTCGTTGACATAAAAATATCCCGTTTGGATGAGCCCTTCAAATTGAAAAGGGCGATAAACCAACCCCAATTCAACGCGGTTATGATTTTGCCCTTCGATTCCAATTGCTGCATTGAGCCATGCAGTGCTTCGCGCCCGAGAACCGTCTAAAACATCCCAGCGCCCTAAGTGGCCTGCGTTGCCTGTAAGCACCAAATCATACATTTCTGGCGTCCATCGCGAGTCACCAATCCAGCGGGCCTGGATAGAACCACAAAGCCGCCAACTGGTTTCATTCAACATGCGTCTCGAACGAGCATGCAACTGAAAGCCCGAAGAAAAACCAAAAACCCCCATATCCCCGCCTTGCACATCTCGAGCTGCATCAACAAGCGTTCGGTCGATGTCACCACCACGAACCAGCAGCTGACCCAGTTGATGATCCATCGTGTTGGACCGATGCTGCCCCCACATGGTCAATGACCACGGCAAAAAACGAGATGTATCGGATGGTTGGGCATCAACTTCAATGGAATCCAAAATTGTACTCCACGAACTTTCAACCGCCCAGCATGAAGACATCGTAAGCCAAGCTAGAGTTGACAGGAGCATGAGGTTTCTCCTCATTGATCGTTGTCTCCGTTTCATTCGACCGTGACTTGATGTGTTCCTTCAATCGACACTTGAAGGCGCATGCGCTCATTGCCCGTGAAGACGACCTCCCCTTCTGAATTCATGCGAGCCGAAAAAACGAGCTGACTTGGTCCCATCAAACGAAGGTCTCCAACAGGAATACGCCATTCAATGACATTGGAAGCACTTGTTTCATTAAAAAAAGAAGGCACCATTCCATCAAGGACTTCGGTAGCGAAGGCATCGTCCAAGTGTATCCATTCCGCATTGAAATCCCAAGAAATCGGAAAACCATTTGTGATACGGAGCACTAAGTCTCCTTCAAATTGCGGCAAATCGACGCCTTCAAAATTAAAAGTTTGTGCCACGCCAAATTGCTCGATGGCTCCTTTCAATGGCCATTCCAGATCCAACCGCAACTGCGGAGGCTGTCGGACATCGAAGAAATCTTGCCCCCCTGAAACATCGCCCAAAGGATTGAGCAGTCCCTCTCCTTGCATGGTAACCCACTCAGGCAGATAACTCAACAATTCAAAAACATCCGGTCCTGTTTCCAAAAGATCCATGCTCCAAATGCTCGGCGTCACTGCGCCTGAATTCCAATCGGCACGAGAAATAAATTGAGGCACAGCAAACTGCGGATGGTCCACATTGATGCCATCCACTTGCAAGGCATCCAAATCAAGGCGAATGTCTGCGGCAAGGGTGTTTCTAAATGCAAGCAGTGCCCGCGTTGGATTGATTTCCAAAAAACCGCCTGTGAATACTTCAGAATCGAAGATTTTTTGCTCCAAATCAAGATCAAGCGTCTCTTGTCCAAAATAACCCGCGACCTGCTGCACCAATAAATCCTTGAAATGCATGTCAACCACAATGCTGTCGGACCCAAAGACCTGAGCAGTGTCTTCAATGAATGCTGGCGTCCCTATGATCAACTCACTTGCAATTCGGTTGATTTCATTTCCTGAAACCCCTGTCAAATCAATGGCCGCTCCAGACAAATCAATCACACCTGTTGCCGTTTGAAATTGTCCAGTTGCACTTGGAGGAAGCAGAACATACAATTCAACGGCCTGACCATCAATGGTGACACTGGGGAAATCATATCCCATTTCCACATAACCATCTGTCGAACTCTTTACAGAATATTCAATCCGTCCTGACTCGAGCACAATCGATTTAAACTGCTGATCGATTCCCTGGAACACAATATCCTCCTCTGAATCAAGCAAGACAGTCCCCGGTGGGACTTGAAAGGGACCTCCAGAAAAATCGGGTGAAAGCTCCTGAGAAACCAATGTGTCAGGAAGTTGAGTCAGGGATTCAATATTGAGCTCACTCAAGGCCCCATTGAAAAGAATGACTGCAACAGGTCCAGTTTCAACTGTCGCAACCGAATCACCGACCACATCGGTCCAATCCAATAAATCGTCTACAAGAGGCAAGGCGACATCCACTTTCCATGTGGTCGCCTGACGGTTGCATCCAAAAACGCCCAAAAAAATGGCACAGATAGCCAGAGGGAATCGAGCCAGTATTCGCCGCTGAGCCAATTGCAGACATTTGGATGCCGATTTATTCATCATCTCTGAGCACTCCACTCAATGCATTTTTTTCCGTCCAAAAAGAATTGAAGCTTGACCTCTCCTTGGCCATTTCCAAGGATCGAGGCTCAACCAAACGGCCCACGCCAAAAGAGTGCTTACTAAAGATACGAATTGTGGGACAAAAACATTTGCGACCAAGAACATCAAAATCGAAAGCGCTAAAATCGTCCTCAACCAATCAGCCCATGAACAATCCTTTCGCTTTGCAATTCCGTACACAAGCAGAATGGGCGAAGCCCAAACAAGGTTCCAATTTGCCCATGTATCTTGGTGATCTGTGGCCGTTCGCATCAAAAGGAGTAGAATTCCGAGGGCACCCGCTAACCACTGAATTTCTTTACCTGCCCGACGCTTCCAGCCATCGATCACTTGATCTTTTCGAGACAAAGCCCACCGGAATGCTGTCCACACCAAAGTCCACAGCAAAACGACAACGGTGTAAAACAAAGGGTGCAACCAAAAGGATGTATTTACGCTTCGGAACCATGGTCGCTGAGGGGGAAGCAACTCCTCGGGATTACCTGCAATGGACCGACCGTCCAATTCAATCTGCTGCAATTGAGCCATAAGCCCATCGGGCAGAAAACTTGAGCCACATGCAGGCATTTTCTGATCGACCCGTGAGCCCAAAATAAAATCTATTCCTGCCTCTGCCCATGGATCGCCTTGGATGTATGGCTCGAGCGCCTGTCGGTATGTAACATTTTGCCTGAATGCCTCATCCTTTTCGCAATGTATCGTCAGTCGCGAACCCCATGCGCGTTCAAGAGCTAAGAGTGCTCGCGAACTGCAGTTATCGTGCAGAAATTTGTAAGAATAAGTGCGATTCTCAGGCAGATGATTCCATTCTAAGAAATCGATCAGGGCACGCGCATCATCCGCTGTGATGTCCAGAACTTGCTCTAAGATGGCACGGTCGGTATTCATATAATTTTTCAGAAAGGCAGCAAATGGGGATTTGGCGAGCCGATAATCCAACTGTCCTCGCATGAAACGAGCATAAAAACCTTCACTGAATTGGAACGTTCCGTAGTTGTATGTCCAATCAACCGGTGGAGTTTGCCCCCAATCTGTAATTCGAATCGCAGTGTGCCCCCATGCGCTATATAAATCTGAACCAGGAGATCCTGTTAAAACAGAAACCTGAACAGAGTCGGTCCAAAATGAAGAAGGTGAATCAACTGCAAGGCTGGGATTGAATGAACTGATCGAGAAGAATAACGCCAAACTGGCAAGCAACCATTTCGCCCCGTCCCAGGTGCCTTGAGACAACTGCTTCACAGGTCCTGTGAGCCATACATTTCGGTACGTTGAACCGGGCACTTGATTGCAATCTAAATCAATTGTCAGTTCACCGCCTGGCATCTCAACGGTGCGGTGAGCCGCACCACCCCTTCGATCAAAATCCGCCACAGCAGCAGCAGCAGCTCCGGTTCCACAAGCCAATGTCTCGTCTTCCACTCCTCGCTCAAAAGTACGCATCTTCAAAGCGATGGGGCTCGAGCAGGCTACAAAGTCAACATTCACTCCGTCTGGAGCATAGTGCGCCTGATTGCGGATGGCCCGACCCTCCGATGCCACATCCAGTTCGTTGATTTCATGCATCTCCATCCATTCCAAATGATGCGGACTCCCCGTATCGACAAAATCGGCTTTTCGCAATGGACTTAAATAATGCCTTGCGTGCTCAGGTGGCATAACTTCTAGAAGCTGCACCGCAGGAAAGTCCAGCTCCAAATTCCATTTTACGGCATGTCTACCATCGCATGCCAAGAGTGCTCCGCCCTTTTCATCCATCCAACCTTGACCACACAAAAAGGCAAATAGCGCTCGGCTTCCGTTGCCGCAAAACGATCTCGACCCATCGGCATTCAAGTAATCCATTTTCCACGAATTGCACTTACCATTTCCCTCCAATTCGCCCCATGGTTGAAAAAAAATAACACCATCAGCACCCAACCCAGTGCTGCGGTTGCACCACGCCGAAATGTCCTCTGGACTTGGCAAATTCAACCATTCGCGTTGATCCAAAAGGATGAAATCGTTGCCTGTGCCTTCCCATTTCCAAAAATTGAAATGCATTGCAGCGAAGGTAGCCCATCCGGACTGCGCTATCTTTACACTGTCGTCAAAAAATCAATCCGTTGTCATCCATCGAATCAGGCGTTAAAGCACTCCTCAATGCATTTGAGACCATGAGCACAGCTCGTGCCATGAGCGATTTGTTTGAAGCCAATGCTAGGCTTACGTCAAAATATGTTCATGCTTGCTCTCGCGGACATGAGGCGATCCAATGGGCCGCTGGAAGGCTGCTGCAACCACAAGACTTTTTGAGCGCGTATTACCGAGACGATTGCTTATTACTCGCTATGGGTATGAAGCCGGAAGAACTAATGCTTCAACTGTTTGCCAAAGCGGATGACCCCTTTTCAGGCGGACGAACTTACTACAGCCATCCGTCCTTGAATCGCCTTGACCTGCCCCGTATACCTCATCAAAGTAGCGCTACAGGCATGCAAGCCATTCCCGCCGCGGGTGTAGCGATGGGGATTCAATACCGTGAAACACGCGGGCTTGGACACGATCGAGATGGCGCCCCCCCCGTAGTTGTTTGTTCCATCGGAGATGCTGCGCTGACAGAGGGAGAAGTGAGTGAGGCCCTGCACATGAGTGATTTGAGAGAATTGCCCATCATCTGGTTAGTCCAAGACAACGAATGGGATATTTCTGCACATTCTTCTGAAATTCGATCACACGATGCCAGCACCCTCATACAGGCATTCCCAAAAATCCAAGCCTTTGAAATCGACGGCGCAGAATCAGAAGTGAGCATGGAAACCATGCGTTCGGCATTCGAATATGTTCGGGAACATCGCAAGCCTGTCATGGTTCATGCTCATGTCCCACTGCTTGGGCATCATACAAGCGGAGTCAGAAAAGAGTGGTACCGTGATGATCTCGATTCCCATGAAAAGCGTGACCCTTTGCCCCGGCTGAAAAAGCGATTGGAAGTTTTGGGAATCGACAAATCAGAGCTGGATAGAATCTCTCAGGAAGCAGAGGCTGCTGTCCAAACGGCGTTCGATGCAGCCCTTTCAAAACCCGATCCCGATCCGGCATCATTGCTGCAACACGCCATTGCCCCTGCAGCAATAATACAGGAAGAAGGAGAACGCGTCGGAAAAGAAACTGAACTGACATTGATGGTGGATTGTGCATTGCACGCCATGCAGGAAATTTTAGAGCAGCATCCGGAGGCATTACTATACGGTCAAGATGTTGGAGGGCGTCTGGGAGGCGTCTTTCGAGAAGCAGCGACTTTGGCCCAAAAGTTTGGCGATGACCGCGTCTTCAACACACCCATCCAAGAAGCTTTTATCATTGGATCCACAGCTGGAATGTCTGCGGCAGGATTGCGTCCGATTGTGGAGGTGCAATTTGCCGATTACCTCTGGCCTGGACTCAATCAACTGTTCACCGAACTGAGTCGAAGTTATTTCTTGTCCAATGGCCAATGGCCGGTGCACAGTCTGATTCGAGTCCCTATTGGTGCCTACGGTTCAGGCGGTCCTTATCACAGCTCGAGCATTGAATCCATTCTCGCCAACATTCGTGGAATCAAAGTGGTCTATCCGTCCAATGGTGCTGACCTCAAAGGCTTGCTTAAATCTGCATTTTATGATCCCAACCCTGTTGTTGTGCTCGAACACAAAGGCCTCTATTGGTCAAAGATTCCGGGTACAGAAGGGGCAAAAGTCATAGAACCCTCAGAAGATTACAGAGTTCCAATTGGGAAGGCGCGTATGGCACATGAATGTGCAAAGGGGATTGCACCCAAATGCACCATCATTGCATACGGAAGAGGCATTTATTGGTCACTTGAAGCCATCCAGGGTTTAGAAGAAGAAGTGGAAGTTCTTGACCTGAGATCCATCAGTCCGATTGATTTCAAAATGATTGCCGGTCGGATTGAAAAATCTCATCGCGCCTTAATTGTTACGGAAGAACCCGCTCTCAATGGATTTGCTCAAGCGCTGGCCGGTCGCATTGGAATGGAGCTATTCTCAAATTTAGATGCACCCGTTCAAGTGGTCGGATCGATGGAAACCCCGGCCATTCCATTGAATGAAGACTTGGAGCGATTTGTGCTCCTTGACGCAGAAAAGGTGCGCAATGCACTCCTTAAAACACTTGCTTTTTGAAGAATAAAGCTCCTACAAGACAGCCATTCAATGTCATTCTATTGTCGCTTCTGATGCTCGGGATAAGCGGCCAATTCGCTCTTGCCGCAAAGCCTTGGAGTGGTAAAATTATTTATGACGTGCAGCCAATGAACAGTGCGGCATCGGAATGGGACTATTTGCCTCATACCATTACTTACGAAACCAACGGTGAACATTGGCGAATTACGGAAAAAGGCACCAGTTTCGAGCGCATTTGGATTGGAGCGTTCGATGATTTGGAATATTCCGTCTTGTTCCATTTCCTTGGACATGCGATTGAATTGTTGGAGCCTTGCCCAAACGAAGTACTTGATGGAGATGGGGAATGGTTCGATGCGCCGGCACCTTGCGCCTGGTCCGTGCAGGCACTTCCGAAGTCATGCATTCTTTACGATGGTCCAGCTTCTTTCCAGATTTTGGTCCATGAACGGAATGAAGTACCGCTTCGCAATTGGGAGCGAGGCACCTTTGAGTTGCCCGAGGGTTATGAGCCCATGGACCGTATGTCGCTTTCCGCGCTTCTGACTTCGTTGACGAAAGGTCAGCACTGAGACAAAACACAATGCAGATCAATTTGGGTCGCTTTGCGCCCAAATATGTGCAGTTCATAAAGATTTTAAGAACAATTCCGAGCGAACTAAGGTCGTTTAGTCATGGCCCAGTCGGAAAGAAGTGATTGGATTGTGAAAAGCTGCTCAAAAGAAGCAACAGATGCTATGCGCATTAAACTGAAGTCCGCAGCGGATTCCGGCCACAAGTCATTGGTTCAAACTCCGGGCTCAAGCGTTCAGTTCATGTTACCTACAACACCCGCTGAGAGGCGCCGATATTCGTTGATTTCGGCAATCGACTCCACGGAACCTGAATTCATCGTTAAAGACGTTAAGGGAGGCAAAGCAAGCCAATTTTTTCATCAGAAATTGAAAGCTGGAGATCGGCTGCAAATTCAAAACACGCAAAGCAATCTTTGGAAAAGTGACTGGTGCGACACAAGAAAGAACTTCATTTGTTTCGCAGGTGGAATAGGCATCAGCCCGGTATATAGTGTGATCCAATGGGGGCTGACCAATTCGGAAAGACTTGGACATACCTTCCAGTTGTTTTTCAGTGCGAAGACTCCAAGGCATGCTCTTCTAACACAAGAATTGGAAAGCCTTGGATCCAATAACAACCTAAACATCAAGCGGGTGTTTTCAGAACGCTCCAACGATGAAGGGGCCGCCTTAGGGCATATTACAACAGAGAAAGTGCTCAGTTGGCTGAACGAATTGCCGAATGCGCATTCTTCAGAATACATCATCAGCGGTCCTTTTGGCATGATGCAAAATGTGCATGATGCGCTCGACCACATGAATGTACCCAGCGCTCAACGGCATACAGAATACTTCACCGATCGAGTTGTAGATGCCAAGGGGCAAAACGCAAGCAGCGCGAGCGAAAAACGCCAAAACAGACCCAAATGCACCCTAGAAATTGAGCAAGATTCTGGAGTGCAAGAATTCACCATGCACGGCGAGGGAAAATCAATTCTTCGCGCAGCATTGGATGCCGGACTCAATGTGCCTCACTCCTGCCGAGGAGGTATTTGCATGTCTTGTCGTGCAATAGTCGTTGAAGGCGAAGTCCTCCGTGATGGTGTGAGCGGCTTGTCGGAAGAAGAAAAGGCAGAAGGAAAAATTCTCTGCTGTAGGACCCAACCAAAAACGAGCACACTCAAGTTGCGATTTGATCGCTAACTGTTCCCGCATCGGATAACACTTTGTTTGGTCGCGCTTCGCTGCTTTTTTTTTTCAGAAATATGTCACCCGCTTAGCTTTGACAAAGCCCTGACAAAAGAAAGATTCGAAGGCATCAGTGTACGGGTACATTTGTACGCAGCACAAACAAAAGCAAGAAAAATGAATCATTCAAGATACATCTCACTGAAAGGCATTTTGGCCTTCATATTCGGCGTTACCACCCTCATTGCTGGCGCTCAGACCATCATAGAGGACACCTTTTCTCTGGGATCTGGCTACGAAGACATGGCGTTCTACAGTTTGGAAAATGGCGTTGTAGCACAAAGCCCTTTGGCTGATTGGCACATCGCTTTGGATGTTCGCCCAATGGGAAGCGGCGCCCGCATCAACTGTGGAACAGGAATGACATTATACTACTACGGCGGACTGGAGAATTGGCTGACTGTAAATCTAGATACATGGGACATGCCCGATCCACTCCGAAATGACCAATCAGATTGGGCAAATGCAGCATTTAATCAAGGCGGTGACGGCATGTTTGACTTAGGGTGGGGCATTTATGACATCATAACCCACGAAGTTCATTCAGATAAAATGTACCTCATTCAATTCCCAGATGGAACGTGGAAACAATTTGCAATTTTATCCCTCGTCAGTGGAACGTACACCTACCAAGTTGCTGACGTTGGAGGTGACAACGAATTGTTGGGTTCGGTAAGCAAATCCGATTATGAAGGAAAACTTTTTGCTTATTGCAACATCACTTCCGGCGAAGCGATGGACTTAGAGCCTGATACCCCTTGGGATTTCGTCTTCCATTCATACGTGGAAGACCTCGGAGGCGGAACATATTATGGGGTTGTCGGGGCTCTTGCTCACCCTGATGCGACTGTGCAACAGGTCGATGGCTTGCAAGACCCATTCACAGATGGTGACTTCGATGCCGCTTCTTTCTCAATGGCGACGAATGAAGTAGGATATGATTGGAAAACATATTCGCCAGGCTCAGGATACGTGCTTGAGAGCGAACGATGTTATTTCGTTTCTGCCAATGATCAAGCAATATGGCGGATGGTAATGACCGAATTTGGCGGATCTGCAACGGGGGACATCACCCTCGGCAAAGTGGAAGTGAGCGGCTCAAATGTAAATCCTGTGATAAATACAACTGAAGTGCTGGCGTACCCGAACCCCGTAATGAGCGGTCGAAACATAACACTCGAAGTCGCTCCCCAATTCGAAAACGCCCATTTCAATGTACGATCTCTTGCAGGCTCAGTAGTGATGTCATTTACGCCTACTGCTTTTCCTTATCGATTAAATACGAGCAATTTAAAATCAGGTTACTACCTCCTTGAGAGCACGAGTTCTAATGGACAGCCGCTTAAATCGCGCTTCATCGTTCAATGAACCACTCCTTACAAATAGTAAGTTTAGTAGCCTTATCCCTGGCATCAATGTCAATAACCTTTAGCACCAGTGCTAAAGGTTATTTGCGCTCTGACCTGGGGTTAAAAAATGACACAACGGGCTTAGATAGTCTTGGACTTGACTTCACGAATAAGCTCTTTCAAATTGATATGGCAACGGTTACCGGCGAAGCACGGGGGACAACTCAACGCGGAGCGATTCGTCCGATGCGAACCATTCAATCTGAAGACATTGAGCAGCTGGGGGCGCACTCATTGAGAGACGTTTTGCGTTCTCAGCTCAATTTTACAATAGCCCAAGATCCTGTTTTAGGTGCTTCCATGAAAATGAATGGTTTAGGTGGGCGCAGTGTAAACATCCTAATCGATGGCGTTCCGCTCTCAGGAAGACTCAATGACAACATTGATTTGAGTCAAATAGCGCTCAATAACATTGAGCGCATCGAAATCATTGATGGTCCCATGGCCGTGGAGTTTGGAACCAATTCACTTGCTGGAACGATCAACGTCATCACCAAAACGGACATTGCTGCCCGATTTGCTATTGACGCTACCGCCCAGTACGAAAGCGTCGGCGTCCAGTCGCAATCAATAGCCTTGATTAAAAACCAAAATGGCATGCATCATTCGCTGCATTTCAATCGATACTATTTCGATGGATGGTCGCCTTATGACGCTGCTTGGGATGGATTTTCAGACTACCTCGCTGATTCAGCTCGGACACAATTATGGAATCCAAAATTGCAAAACACGCTGGAATACAAAGCTCATTATCAAGTCAATAATTGGCTCATAAAACCAAGATTCAAAGGCATTATTGAACGAATTGAAAATAAGGGAGCCCCTCGTCAACCTTACAATGAATATGCATTTGATGATCAATATTTTACTCGAAGAATGATCCCCGCAGTGGAGGCAAAACATTACGGGGAAAATGGTGAAACAGTGGAGCTAATGGCATCATATCAGCAGTATTGGCGATCTCGGAAAGCCTACACCACAGACCTCACAAATCTTGAGAGCACGACTCTTGACCCGAGCAATCAGGATACGACGATTATGAATACGTTTCAAAGCAGAGGCAGCGGCCACTATTTTGTCAAGCTCCCTTTGAAACTCAAGGCGGGTTATGATGCCAATCACCAAACCTTCTCCAGTCATCGAATGGAGGGCAATGTGCAATCGATGACAAACGTGGCACTCTTTACCCAAGCCAACTGGGCAGTAGAAAACATTCGATTGCAATTTGGACTGAGAATAGCCCACAACTCGATGTTCAATGCTCCATTTCTCCCAAGCTTCAATGGCATGCGTAAAATGGGAGAACATCGTCTAAGAATAGCTTATGCAAGAGGCTTTCGAGCACCCAGCCTGAAAGAGCTGCATTTCCGATTTGTAGACATCAATCACGCTCTTTATGGAAACCTAAATCTAACGCCAGAAACGTCAAATTTCGGACAGTTATCCTGGACCTGGAATCACCAAAACCTAGAATTAGCCTCTCAAATATTCACCAATTTCGTGAGCAATCAAATTAATCTGGTTGACCAATTGGATGACACTTTTCGCTATCAAAATTTCGCAAATTTTCAAGCACAAGGAGTTAAGATCAATGGCGCACTGCAAGGAAAACGATTGAAACTGGATGCTGCTTCGAGTTTGATTAGTTCGCAACAACAAATTGACACAGATGCCGAATTCCTGGCAAGAAACACCGCTTGGGAATGCAGCGCCCGCATCAATTGGAACGCTGCAAAGGCTGTAAACATTGGAACTTCAATTCGTTGGGTAGGTCCTACGCAACGAATCATATCTTCAGGTGAAGATACCGTGGAACAAATGGAGACGGATGCCTATTCATGGTGCGATGCCCACATCCGATACACATCGAATTCTCAAAGATGGAGCATCACAGCTACTGCGAAAAACATTACAAATGTCTCACAGATTTTAAGCGCTTCTTCGGGCGGAGTCCACTCATCAGGTTCAACTTTATTGTCGTGGGGAAGAAGTTTCAATTTTCGAGTGAACTATCGCATTGAATCAAAGAAACATGATTAAGTCAACTTGTTCCTGTTGGATTCTTTGGATACTCGCGAGTGCGCTCTTATTTGGTTGCATTGAAAGGGAATTACCTGTTCCAGCTCGTGAACCAGGCTTGATCAATTTAGCTGAGGCCAATCTTGGAGTAGACTATGATACCCAATTGTTTTACAGTTTAACGAATAATCGAGTCGAGTCATCTTGTCAGCAAAAAGATTGGTGCGTTGCTCTCCGTTCAGGCTCAGATTCAGGCTTTACCTATCTCATGGTCAATTCTTCCCGGGCCATGAAAACACATCGCACCGAATCAACAAATTTGGACCTCGAAATCGACCTGGAAAACATGCCAGACGAGGAATGGGAAGTTATGGATCCAACAGGAAGTGTTTCAGATTCCACCTCTTCGCTTCGGCTTCTTCCAAACGAGTTGGTCATGTTAGACTTGGGATACAACGAAGCAAATGTTTCAATTGGAATTGCACGAATCGCATTGATCGATATTCAAAACACGCATTGGACGCTTCACATTGCTGATGCAGATGGCGCAAATGCAGATACAATTGAAGTGTCAAATCGCGATGGATACACTTGGAACCAAGCGAGTATTCTGAATCGTATTGAAAATCAAATTGAGCCGCCCACCGAGGATTGGGAAATCTGCATCACTCAATACATGGAGCTCCTAGATGGGGAAATTCCCTATCTCGTTGTCGGCATCTTGACGCCAACCAGTCGAGTCAGCGTCTACGAGACCAGCAACGTCGATTGGGACCTTTGGAAGACGAATGACTGGACAGCTCTTGAATTCAGCGAGGCGTGGAACACGATAGGTTATGATTGGAAATCATATGACCTCAGTACTGGTGCGTATGAGATTGATTTCGACAAACTTTTTTGCATCAAAACGGAAGAAGGCCGGGAATTCATAATGAGAATGCTTGATTTCTACGATGAAAATGGCAACAAAGGAAATGTAACATTTGAAGTGCTCGAGCGCTGAATCGGCGTCTCAAGGCAAACCAATGTATTTATGCGTTTGCAGGGAAATGCGCCATTTTGGATTGATCCTGATGTGATTCATGATGTAAGGAAGCACCTTTTCACGTCGATCCCATTCGGGCTGAAAAAATAACTCTGTGCCTTCCCTTAATTTCTCTGCATGCTCCTCTCCCCATGATATATCATGCCGATTGACGACGACAATTTTCAGCTCGTCTGCATGGATGTAAGAGTCCTCACGTGCTGCCTTGAATCGCTTTGGCGATAACGTCACCCAGTCCCAGTCGCCAGACATTTTGTGAGCCCCTGAAGTCTCTATGTGCGTCTTGATTCCAGACGCATGCAAACCTTGCGTTAACGGCCCCAACTCGTGCATCGCAGGCTCCCCGCCGGTCACCACGCAAATTGGCGCACCAGATTGGCTTGCTTTTTCAACCAAAGCTGCGCAGCTCTCTTTGGGATGTGCATCTACATCCCAACTCTCCTTCACATCGCAAAATGCACATCCAACGTCACATCCACCAAGGCGAATGAACCAAGCACTTTTGCCCGTGTGCGCGCCCTCACCCTGAACGGTAAGGAACTGCTCCATCACTGGATACATATGTTCAGACCAACTTGCCATGCAAATCAAACTCAGTTGCCGACTCGATTTCCACTTCAGCAAAATCACCGATCCGCAAATGCACATCTTCGGAGACTGAAATACGAACCTCGTTATCCACATCCGGTGAATCCCATTCGGTTCTGCCCACCCAAAGCCCATCTTCCGTGCGATCCACCAAAGCACGTTGGCGAGTACCCACGAACTTTTGATTCAGTTCAAACGACATTCCAGCTTGCTGTTCCATGATTTCCTCCACGCGCTTTCGCTTGACATCCTCAGAAACGTTGTCCTCCATTTTGAAAGCGTGGGTGTTTTCTTCGTGTGAGTATGTGAAGCATCCAACACGCTCAAAACGCATCCGATTGGTCCATTCGAGCATGTCTTGATGGTGGCCTTCTGTCTCACCTGGGAACCCGCAAATCAAAGTAGTACGGATCGCAATCTCCGGAACGCGGTTGCGGATATCGCCGATCAAGCGGTCCATTTTTTCCTGTGTAATCCCGCGACGCATGCTCTTCAAAATATCATCTGAAGCATGTTGCAGCGGCATATCCAGGTAATTGCAGACATTGGAACGCTCGGCCATAACATCCAAGACATCCATCGGAAAACCTGTAGGGAAAGCATAATGCAATCGAATCCAATCAATTCCCTCGACATCACTCAAGCGCCGGACCAACTCTGCCAGTTTTCGTCCACGGTAAATATCCAAACCATAATAGGTCAGATCTTGGGCAATGAGAATCAACTCGCGCACACCGTTTGCAGCCAGTTTCTGAGCTTGTTTCACAAGGTCTTCCATTGGCGTGGAAACGTGCTTGCCGCGCATCAAGGGTATGGCGCAAAAGGCGCATGGTCGATCGCATCCTTCAGCAATTTTCAAATAAGCGTAATGAGCAGGAGTGGTGAGCAAACGTTCGCCGACCAAATCACGCTTATAATCTGCTCTCAAAGTCTTTAAAAGACGAGGCAACTCGCGCGTTCCAAACCAGGCGTCCACCTCAGGAATCCCATCTTGCAATTCGTCCTTGTAACGCTCCGACAAGCACCCCGTGACATACACTCGATCAACCATCCCCTGCTCTTTGGCTTGAGAGAAGCGAATGATGGTGTCAATACTCTCTTGCTTTGCGCTCTCAATAAAACCGCATGTATTGATGATGACAATGCCTGAATCGTCAGATTTTGACTCGTGCTCGACCTCATAAGAATTGGCACGGAGCTGACCCATCAGGACTTCAGAATCGTAAATGTTTTTTGCACAGCCCAACGTCACGACATTGACTTTACGCGGCTGAGTGGTTCGTGTTCTCATCTTATAAAATCTCAGGTTCTAATCAGGCTGTAGATGATTCATCCCAGTTTTCAGGCAAAAGGCTATCAATAAATTCAATAACATCAAAATCTTGCAGGTCTTCCATCTTTTCCCCAATGCCGATGAATCGGACAGGGATACTCAGTTGATCGGAAATCGCCAACACTGCGCCGCCTTTGGCGGTGCCATCCAATTTGGTCAGGACCAACCCAGACACTTCCGTAGCTGCCATGAATTGCTTCGCCTGTTCCACTGCATTTTGACCTGTTGACCCATCCAACACGAGCAAAACTTCGTGAGGTGCATCAGGGACTATTTTATCCATGACCCGTTTGATTTTGGTCAACTCCTCCATCAGTCCCTTTTTGTTGTGCAAACGTCCGGCAGTATCGACAATGACCACCTCGGAATTTCGAGCCACTGCCGCTTCCAATGTATCAAACGCCACCGACGCAGGGTCTGCTCCCATGTGCTGCGCAATGATCTCAACGCCAGCCCGCTCAGACCAGATCTTCAATTGATCAATAGCCGCAGCACGAAATGTATCGGACGCACCCAACAAAACCCTTTTGCCCTCATTTTTGTACCGCCATGCCAACTTACCAATTGAGGTGGTTTTTCCAACGCCATTTACTCCGACAACCATGATCACCTTTGGTCCATTTGAGGAATCCAAAACGCCCTCATCGAAATCCTGCAATGTCCCCATTTCAGTCTCCGAAAAAAGACCTGCGATCTCCTCGCGTAACATTTCGTACAACTCTTGCACCTCCACATAGGCCTCAAATCGGGCTCGTTTCCGCAAGCGGTCCAATATTTTTGTCGTGGTGTCTACACCCACATCAGCGGTAATAAGTGCCTCCTCGAGGTCATCCATCAGTTCTTCGTCCACCCGGCGACGTCCCGTAAATACCTTGGCCAAACGCTGAAACACATTGGCACGGGTTTTTTCAAGTCCCGTATCGAGGCTTTCCTTTTTTTTACTTGAAAAAATACGTTTGAAAAAGCTCATGGATTGAATCAGAATTGAAGACTCTCTAGACGAAAAAAGGCCAACACTCTAGCAAGTGCGGCCCTTCTTAAATGTGGTTTCCAAATGACCGTTCCGCTCAATCGCGACCTAACCAGTCCTTGACGTTGTCGTTGTGTACAATCTCCTCCCGGAAAGTGTAAGCTCCTGACTTCGCACTTTTGATCATCTTGATCACTTTCGTGTGTTGCTTTCCGCCTCCGGACTGCAAGGATGCTACTGTTTTCTTTGCCATGACTCAGGTTATTTAATCTCTTTGTGCACGGTCATCATCCGCAGCACTGGATTGTACTTCTTCAATTCAATTCGATCCGGAGAATTTTTCCGGTTCTTAGTCGTGATGTATCGTGACGTTCCTGGTTTGCCAGAGTTTTTATGCTCTGTGCACTCGAGGATCACTTGTACGCGGTTGCCTTTCTTGGCCATCTGTCAAAAATTGGAATGCAAATATAGCGAATCATCATGACCTGACAAGCCTTAATTACAAATCCCACATTTCAACGTGGATAAGCCTATGTAACAAGGGGTTTTCCGGAGCCTTCCTCCCATTAAGTTTATGGTTCTGAAATGGCCATCCGCAAAAATACCAAAAGCAGCAAGGCTGCAACGCCGCGCAATCGAAAAAAAGGTGACCTAGCGTCTCAAAAAAAAAGCGCCAAAAAAGCATCGAACGCAGCCAAGTCCCCCAGTAAAATCGGTCTCTGGCTCGCCTCCATTCGAAGCCGCTGGCAAAACCCTCGAATCCAGGCTGCTGCAGGCGTGACCATCATGGTGCTTGCAGTTTACCTCGGATGCGCGCTGATCTCAGGACTTTTCACAGGGGCCCACGATTATGCTTTGGTTCTCGAAGGATTCAACCGAGCTATTCAATCAAACCAGCAACCCTTCCAAAATTGGCTCGGTGGTGTGGGGGCTCATCTAGCCTTCTGGCTTGGAAGGCAGGCGCTTGGCTTAGGAGCGCTGTCAATTCCGGCACTAATGTTCTACTGCTCTTGGCCGATGATCACGCAAAAAAAGCCCACGGCACTTGGCAAAACGTTTCGCTGGGGCATTTTTTGGACAATCATGAGCCCATGGTTTGCCGGGTATACGGCTTCACTTTTGGGCAAGTGGGGAACGCCTAGTTGGGACCATTGGATTGGAACGGCTGGGCATTTTCTGACACAACATGCATTGGTTTACCTCGGAACAATCGGCAATGGACTTGTTTTCGGAGGGGCCATTTTAGCAATCTCAGCTTATTACTTCCAACCGCAGCTGAGCCACTTATCAGGATTCTCATTCGGAAGCATCAAAGATTGGTTCTCGTCCGAAGACAAGGAATCTGGGGCTTGGGACGACGACGCATCACCCTCGGAAAACGTCCCTGACACATCGGCCATGAATGAATCTGAGGCAACAGAACTGGAGGCATCAGACTTGCCTTGGGCAGATGAGGACTTGAGCGTGCCTTTGTCAGCTCCTGTTGAAGAGACCCCTGCCCACGATGAAATCATCAATGAAGAAAAAGAAGTTACCGATGCTGCACTCGACGAACTTCTGACTGAATTGGAACAAGGCACCCCACCTGATGAGGACAAATCAACTCCCAAATCCATTCATGCGCAGGTACCAACTCCTGAGGAATCTAAGAATGACAGCGACGAACATGTTACGCTCGAGGTGAAGGTAGCAGACGAGGAGACGCAATTGTCCGATGACGAAATCGATCAAAAAGTTCAAGATTTCGGAGAATACGATCCGACCCTCGATTTGAGTCGATTCGAATTGCCCAACTTGGATTTGCTTGAACAGCACGGCAATGGCAAGGTGCTCGTGAGCGAAGAAGAGCTCGACGCCAACAAAACACGAATCATCCAAACGCTGCGCAACTTTAGCATTGAAGTGTCTAGTATTAGCGCGGAAGTTGGGCCTACAGTGACGCTTTATGAAATCGTGCCCGCGCCCGGAATTCGCATTTCGAAAATCAAGAACCTCGAAGATGACATCGCTCTGAGCCTCGCGGCATTGGGCATTCGAATCATCGCCCCCATTCCAGGACGCGGAACCATTGGCATTGAGGTCCCAAACTCCAATCCAGACATCGTATCAATGCGCGCATTGATTGCTTCCGATAAATTCAACGAATCCAAAGCTGCGCTTCCCATTGCAATGGGCAAGACCATATCCAACGAGACCTATGTTTTCGATTTGGCGAAAATGCCACACCTTTTGATGGCAGGTGCCACAGGACAAGGAAAATCAGTGGGTTTGAATGCGATGCTCGTAAGTCTGCTATACCGCAAGCACCCTTCACAACTCAAGTTTGTCCTGGTAGATCCGAAAAAAGTTGAATTGACGCTGTTCAACCACATCGAAAGGCATTACCTCGCCAAGTTGCCGGATTCAGAGGAAGCCATCATCACGGATACATCGAAGGTGGTTGCAACCCTCAATTCATTGTGCATCGAAATGGACCAGCGCTATGATTTACTCAAAGATGCACAGTGCAGGAACCTTGCAGAATACAATGCAAAGTTTGTTCGACGCCGACTCAATCCGGAGGAAGGCCATCGCTACCTCCCCTACATCGTATTGGTCGTCGATGAGTTTGCCGACTTGATCATGACTGCCGGCAAGGAAGTGGAGACACCCATTGCGCGTCTTGCTCAATTGGCACGAGCGATTGGCATTCACCTGATCATTGCCACACAGCGTCCCTCAGTCAACATCATTACCGGTACAATTAAGGCCAACTTCCCTGCCCGTATTGCGTTCCGTGTCACATCCAAAATCGACTCTCGCACAATTCTGGACGCCGGAGGAGCGGATCAACTGATCGGTCGCGGTGACATGCTGATGAGCACAGGAAACGATTTGATTCGAATCCAATGCGGCTTTGTCGACACGCCAGAAGTAGAGGCCATCTGCGAATTCATCGGCAGTCAGCAAGGATATTCAGACGCATTTATTCTTCCAGAATACACGCCAGAGGGAAATAGCGAGAGTGGTAATTTGAGCGACGATGAGCGCGATAGCATGTTCGTAGATGCTGCCCGAGTCATTGTGATGCATCAACAAGGGTCGACATCCCTCTTGCAACGGAAATTGAAAATTGGATACAACCGAGCAGGCCGAATCATTGACCAACTTGAAGATGCGGGGATAATAGGTCCGTTTGAAGGTTCCAAAGCCCGAAAAGTTCTCGTTCCTGACGAAATGAGTTTGGAACAGATGTTGCAGATAGGAGATGCATGAAGCATCTTCGCACTATGAAATTTTCGTCGTCGGTTTTTTGCGCAATGGCGCTAACCTTTTTGAGTTCATCAACACTTCTCGCACAAGGAGATGAATTCATTTTAAGTAAACTAAGCAGTGAGGCCAAGGCCTATGGCTCAATTGAAGCAACCTATGTTTCACACATGGTGGACAAAGTGAGCGAATTCGAAGCCAAGCAAGAGGGTAAAATTTTCATCGATGGAGAAAAGTATTACCTCGATTTAGGAGATTACACGATCATTTGCGACGGCGTAACGATTTGGACTTATGAGACATCCGTCAACGACTGCTATGTCGATGACGTCGAAGCGATGGCTGATGAAGGACTGAATCCCTCCAAGCTTTTCACCCTTTGGGAGGACGACTTCAAACACGAACTGAAAGAGCCAACCGAAATTAACAACCGCAATGTCACCCATGTGAATCTCTATCCAAATCAGGGAGAAGAGAAGCCATTTCATACCATTCAGTTATTCATCGACGAAGCGAAAATGGAAATGGTCCGTGCAGTCGTGAAAGGCCGAGAAGGGACAGACGTGACTTACGATGTCACCTCCTTTAAGCCAAGGGCTCAAGTGTCTCCGGAGAAGTTCACATTCGAGGCCAACGACTTTCCAGGCGTCAGCATCATTGACAATCGCCTTTGACTTCAATCAGTCGGGCACAAGCCTGAGCCATTCTCCATTGGTGAACCTACGAATGTGACAATTGATGTTTACCAGCTGTGAGGCATCTTCGTCCCATTCCCATTCAATGTTGTGTTGAAACGGTGCTGGCAGCGCGCGATGCTGGACATTGACATCCATCCACTTTGCCGTCTCGACCAACGCATCAAACGCCGCAATGGCATAAGAATTTGGATCGGTTTTAAATAAATCGCGAAATGTTCGCGCTTGATTTTGTACCCGCTCGTTTGTCCAATCGATTCGATTCGTTACCGGTATGGTCCAATTGGAACGATTCATGAAATCACGTTCCATGAATTCGAGATCTGCAGTCACCTCGTTGGCATAAATGCGAATGGGAAATGAGTCAGCAAGTTGAAGCTCAGTCTGCACATAAGCGATCATTGACTGGGCATATTTTCCAGCAGGGATGGCCACGATGTTCAGTTTTGAGGTATCCATTTGCGCAGTGATTCCTTCCGCGAACCTGTTGTTTGTAGGCAATGATTCAAGACCACTCAATGAACCGCGAACGCTAGAAAAACCCTCCTTAAACGCTACTTCCAGCGGGGCATCTTTTCCACGGGTTTCCAAAAACAACACCGTATCCATGGGATGGCTTCGAGCAACCAGCGCACCAAGTTTTCGCATTCCAACTCGTTCGTCAGAGCGCAACGTGTAAACTTGATTGTGGTGAGACCAAACCGCTGGCTTAAGAGGTGTCAAAATCCATTGCGGTGTTTGAGTTCGGGACAACAATTGATTCACCGAATCCATCTCAGCGCTGCGCAATGGGCCTAATACAACATCTGACCAAATCAAATCTGACTCACTCCACGCGTGCATCCCCAGCGTGTCGGGCTCAGAATCGACAATCCGTAACTGCACGGCATAGCCGCTATCTTGAAGGGTTTGAGCAGCCCATTCCATGCCGTGAAAGAAGTCCAAAGACACCTCACGCAATCGGGTGGTTCGAGCATCATAGTCACCTCCAATCACCGTATCAACTTCCAACATGAAAGGAAGCATCGCAAGCACATGCAATGTATCCAATCTCAAATTAGGCTGGTGACCCCTGCTGATTTGTCCAACGACTTTGCCCTCAGAATGGAGGTCAGCGCCTGCATTGACCGAATCGATTCTTGCAAGTGTCGGAACTTGTAACACGTCGCCAATGCCTAGTATGGATTCCAAATGACCATTTGCTTGCTGCAACGCCTGATCTGTGACTCCATATTGCCGGGCAATTCCGTACCATGTCTCCCCGGCCACAACCTGGTGATGATCTCCGCGCCACAATACTCGAGGCTGTTGGATTTTCAACTCAACAGGAGCAGGAATCCAAAGCCTCGTGCCAGGAGCAAGTGGCGATTGCACCTTCGCATTGGCAGCAGTTAACTCTGAAAATGTCAGATCATTGCTGCGCGCAAGCCGATCGAATGTATCTCCTGGCAAAACTGTGTACCACGCTTGTGCATTCATGGTTGAGGCAAAGGACAACGCAAAACACATTGCCAACCATGCGATGCTCGCCCCATGCTGTGCATTCTTTATCAGATTAATCATCGGCTTCTTCCGGGTTGAAATGCGCAAGGTATAAATCTTCACGTTCTGCTTTTCGTTCATCATCAATCGCGCCCAAGTCCCACGGTATTTCGGCAGGAATACAAATCATCTCATTCCCATTCAATGGTCGCGGGTGGTTTGGAACTGATGTCATAGACCACCCGATTCACCCCCCGAACTTTATTGATGATATCGTTGGAGACCTTCGCTAAGAATTCATAGGGCAAATGGCTCCAGTCGGCGGTCATACCGTCGGTTGAACTGACGGCACGGAGTGCAACAGCCTGCTCATATGTTCGCTCATCCCCCATGACTCCAACACTCTGCACGGGCAGCAAAATTGCTCCTGCTTGCCAGACCTCATCGTACAAATTAGCCTCTTTCAAACCATCGATCCAAACCGCATCCACTTCTTGTAAAATGCGAACTTTCTCTTTGGTGATGTCTCCCAAAATGCGAATCGCCAAGCCCGGCCCCGGAAACGGATGCCGACCCAAAATAGCTTGTTTGATGCCCAGCTCTTTGCCCACACGACGCACTTCGTCTTTGAAAATCAAGCGCAGCGGTTCGACCACTTTAAGTTTCATGAAATCCGGCAAGCCACCGACGTTGTGATGGCTTTTAATAGTCGCAGATGGACCTCCCGTCGCACTCACACTTTCAATCACATCAGGATAAATCGTTCCTTGAGCCAGCCACTTGGCTCCTTCAACCTCTTTCGAGGCGTCGTCAAATACGTCAATGAACACCTTGCCGATGGCCTTTCGCTTTTTTTCGGGATCGGACTCACCTGCAAGGGCTTCAAGGAATCTGTCCCCTGCCTCAATGCCCTTGACTTGCAGTCCCATATCCTCATAAGTGTCGAGCACTTGCGCAAATTCATTCTTTCGCAACAGCCCATTGTCTACGAATATGCAGTGCAACTGATTTCCAATCGCCCGATGAAGCAAGCTTGCGGCAACTGTAGAATCCACACCACCGCTGAGCCCCAGAATGACGCGATCGTCGCCAATCTGCTCCTTGAGGCGCGCGACGGTCTCATCGGCAAAATTTGCTGGTGTCCAATCACCTGCGCACCCGCATATGCCATGGACGAAATTTTCCAACAGAATGGAGCCTTCTGTGCTGTGCCAAACCTCTGGATGAAATTGGATGCCCCAGACGGGTCGATTGACATCTCGGAAACCGGCAAATTTCACGTCATGTGTGCTGCAAATGGTTTCAAAACCCTTTCCCAAGGAAAGAATCGTGTCTCCATGGCTCATCCAAACTTGCGAATGGTCGCTCATTCCTGTAAGAAGGTCATCTTCCGTCTTGACTTTCGCCAAATGCGCTCTGCCATATTCACGTGTATTGGACGCTTCTACCGAGCCTCCATGGGTTTGTGCGAGGTACTGCGCTCCATAGCAAACCCCGAGAACAGGCACATGGCCCAAAACGGAGGACAAATCTGGCCTTGGAGCATTTTCATCCCTAACGCTGTGGGGGGATCCCGAAAGAATGACGCCCTGTATATCATCTTTCAAGTCCTTAAACGCGTGCCATGGAATGATTTCAGAGTATACATTCAATTCACGCACTCGGCGTGCGATGAGCTGCGTGTACTGACTGCCAAAATCCAGAATAAGAATGCGCTGATGTGCCATGTGTATTCGCTTCTGCGAGGTTCGATTTCGAAAAAAGCAAAGGTAGCTTTGTCATTCCGGCTCGTTGCCGAAATGGAAACGGTATTTTTACACCATGATTCACCAAAACCTATTGGACAAGCGCATCATCCTAGCCAGTCAATCGCCGCGTCGGCTCGAGTTGGTCAAAGGATTGGAACTTGATCCCATCATTCGACTGAAAGATGTCGATGAATCCTATCCTGAAGAAGTCACGGGCGCTGCTGTTGCAGAATATGTAACCCGGAAGAAAGCTGAAGCATATCTCAGTGAATTGGAAGAAAATGATGTGCTCATCACTGGAGATACAGTTGTGCTGTGCAACAACGAGGTTCTTGGAAAACCTAAATCTCCGGAAGAAGCCGCTGCTATGCTTCAAAAACTCAGCGATCGAACGCACACAGTCGCTTCAGGAATTGCTGTTACGACCAAGTCTACCGGCATTTCCTCAGCCTTAGACACCTGCGAAGTGACATTCGGAAAATTGAATGCCAAACTCATTGAACACTACGTCAATCGCTATGAACCTTTCGACAAAGCCGGAGGGTACGGAGTACAAGATTTAATCGGATTTGCAGCGGTCACTTCTTTGAATGGATCATACTTTACAGTCATGGGGCTACCAACTCACCTTTTATTCGACCTTATAAACAATTTGAAATCATAACGTTAGAAAGTTGGTTGTGATTTTTGCCTAACTTTTTCGAGATTGCGTAGAACAACATCTGTCAAAGGATGTTAATTCCATGTTCTCAGGACACGTTTCACTTTTGTAACCAAAACCCAAACAAATGACATCTTTTATTCTCTCTGCTATTAAAGCGATGCCAACAGACGACTACGTAGGATTTACGTTTTTCGTAGGCACAATGGCTATGATGGCAGCATCAGCATTTTTCTTCCTCTCAATCAACATGGTAGAAGGAAAGTGGAAAACATCTTTATTGGTCAGCGGATTGATCACATTTATCGCCGCTGTCCACTATTACTACATGCGCGACTATTGGGCTGAAGTTGGAGAGTCTCCAACTTTCTTCCGATATGTTGATTGGACATTGACTGTTCCATTGATGTGCGTTGAATTTTACCTCATCCTCAAGGCAGCCGGCGCTCAGACTGGTCTGTTGTGGAAGCTCATTTGGGCATCTGTAGTAATGCTTGTAACCGGTTATGTCGGAGAAGCTGTATATCCTGGTCAGGCCGCTATGTGGGGCTTGTTTTCTGGTATTGCATACTTCTACATTGTTTACCTCATCATGTTTGGTGAAGCGAAAGCATTGGCTGACAAGTCATCTGCGTCAGTGCAAAAAGCCCACGGCATTTTGTGCAAGTTCGTTCTCATTGGATGGGCAATTTATCCGTTGGGATATATGATTGGCACAGGCGAAGGCCAGTGGTACTCATTCCTACAAGGAGCAGTTGACATGGATGTTATTTATAACATCGGTGACGCAATCAACAAAATTGGCTTCGGATTGGTCATTTACAGCCTAGCTGTAAGCAAAGACTAATCTTTCCTGAAATTGTAACGTTCCTGAACGTGAACCGCCGGTCCAAATGGATCGGCGGTTTTTTTATGCCCTAAATTTTTAGTGAAAGGAAATTAAAGGGGCAGCGGACCTCGAACCTTGAGCTTCCTCCATGACACCGATGGGGACGTGAGGAAGTCCTTCCTGTTTCAATAGACTCACAACTTGCTCAACACCCTCTTTTCCAACCGATACAAGCAATCCACCGCTGGTTTGGGGGTCGCACAAAAGGTCCCGTTCAAATCCATCAATGGACGTCACATGTTGTGCGTAACTCGCCCAATTCCTGCGACTTCCACCTGGCACACAAGCCTTTTCATGGTAATGGCGGAGGCGCTCATTTGACAGCATTGGAACCGCCGAAACATCAATACTAGCCGTGAGATGAGCCCCTTCACACATCTCTACCAAATGGCCCAACAATCCAAAGCCGGTCACGTCCGTCATGGCATGAACTGCCGAAATCTGCGAAAGCTTGGAGCCAATCGTATTCAGCGCCTGCATGGAATCCACAGCAGCGATTAAATCAGCATCCGTAACAAGTCCTCTCTTCTGAGCAGTCGTGACCATTCCAACCCCCACAGCCTTGGTAAGAAACAAATAATCACCTGGCTTGGCTGCTGCATTTGCCTTGAGACGATCCAATTGCACACGACCGGTCACTGCCAAACCAAAAATAGGTTCTGGGCTGTCAATGCTGTGGCCACCCGCCAAAGGAATATTGGCTTCCGAACAAATGCTTCTCCCACCGTCCAGCACGGCCGTCGCTGCAGATTCTGGAATTTTGCCAAGTGGCCATCCAAGGATGGCAATCGCCATCAGTGGCTCCCCTCCCATTGCATAAACATCACTGATTGCATTGGCTGCAGCGATGCGACCAAACGTTCTAGGATCATCCACGATTGGCATGAAAAAATCCGTTGTCGAAATGATTCCTGTGCCGTCACCAAGATCCATCACAGCTGCATCGTCCTTCGTGTCGTTGCCAATGAGCAGCGCAGGAAAAGATTCTGATCGATCCACGCCAGATAGAATTTCATGTAAAACCGCGGGTGAAAGCTTGCAGCCGCAACCGGCGCCGTGGGAAAACTGGGTCAATTGAATGGAGTCCATGGTCAGGTATATTTAAAACTCTTCTGCAAAGCGTCAGTCTAACGCATGCAATTTTTGTGCAATCTGCAGGTGAGAAAGTCCTTTGCCGTCCACCTCAAAATTATGCTTTCGAGGGTACCGCTGTTGCGTATGATGGTATAGTTTATCGTAGTACGCCAGACCAATCGCAGCGGCTGTCCGCAGATCTTCCTCGCGCAGAGCTTGGATTGCCTGCTGACATCGCAGACCTCCTAGTTTCTCGCGTATGCGTTCAAAGGCAGCTTCAAGTAATGCAGCACTGGCCGTACCATAAACCTCACATAGAACATCGAGTCGCTCGTCTTGAGTGCGCTCAAGCGTCCAAACAGGCGAGGCACGCATGGAGTCAAAAAACTCTTGGGGCAGGTGAACTGTGCCAATCGCACGGCTCTCGTTTTCTGTCCAAATGGGCAAATCCCAATCAAAGCCTTTCAAAATATGATGACAATCATTAGAAAACTGCTCTGAACTTGGCTGAGCAATCTGCTCGAGATTCCCAAACGCACTTCCAAGGTGTCCCGCGATTCCCTCCAAGTCGAGAACTTGAGCACCCAATTCATGCATTGCATGCAACACCTTTGTTTTTCCAACTCCTGTCATACCGCCGACCACACGCAAGCAACGAATCGATTCGAAATCGTGACGCGCCCATCCGCGGTAAGCTTTGTAACCACCAATCAACTTCACTACCGGCAATCCCGCTGTTTCAAGCAACCAAGCCACTGCCCCTGAGCGCATCCCTCCTCGCCAACAGTGAACAATGATGGGTTCGTGGACTTCCTGTGCCTCGAACAATTCACGGGCAATCCGCACCAATTCGCCCATTTTGGGTCCAACAAATTCCAAGCCCTTTTCTACTGCTGCCGACTTGCCTTGCTGTTTGTACAATGCTCCAATAACTGCCCGTTCATCATCCTCAAAAATAGGCATCTGAGTCGCTCCGGGAATGTGTCCTTTCGTGTATTCACCCGGCGAACGAGTGTCCAAAATCACTCTGCCTGATCCATAAATCCAATCGCCAGGCTCAGATTGGTGTGTCGGCTCATTCATTGAGCGATCCAACGCACATTGCGCTGCTCCTCAATTTGAATGGTGAAAATCCCCAAGGTGAGCATTCCGATCTGTTGAAATCTGAGCATGACCAAAAATACGCCTTCCTCGTTTGATGAAAAAGAAAAGAGCCACCCATGGGCAGCTCTTTCTTTCAAGTGAATTTGGATGGTTGGTCCAATCTACCCCGCCTTATTCAGGACAAGGAGTTCCGTAATACTGGAAGAACGTGAGCAAGTCTGAGACATCGACGTAGAAATCGCCGTTGATGTCTCCGGGACAAGCATCCGGGTAATCACAACCTCCCGGGAAGTTGGCATTCGAATCAAAGTTCAATCCCTCCGTATCCATGCAACCGACAATCAAGCATGAGCCATCATCCGACGTAGCGTCTGCGTCATAATTGCAAGCCATCTCATCCATGCAACCAGCAAAAGCGCATGATCCATCATCAACCGAAGCGGTAGAATCATAGTTCGTTGCAGAAGCAATGGTGCAACCGCTGTACAAACATGAACCGTTTTCCATTCCAGCTGTAGCATTGTAGTTGCTCGCATTTTCGTCTGTACAACCCTGAACAGGGAACAAGCAAGAACCGTTATCATAGGTGGCAGCAGCATTGTAATTCACCCCGTCATCGTACATGCAACCTCCTACAACACATGAACCATCGTCTACATTGGCCCCTATATTGAAGTTATCAGCTTCATCATTGGTACATCCCAAGTACTCGCAAACAGCGTCTTGATCCCCAGTGTTAGCAATGGAGTAGTAGTTCGAAGCCATCTCATCCATGCAACCTGTAAACAGGCAAATGGCATCTTGATCGCCCGTGTTCGCTTGGGCGTTGTAGTTGTCTGCAATTTCGTTCATGCAACCGGTGTAGAGACAAGACGCGTCATCCACGTTTGCGCCGGCATCATAATTGTCCGCCGCTGAATCCGTGCAACCAAGATACTCACACAAGGACTCTTGGTTTCCAGTATTTGCCAGTACATAAAAGTTGTCTGCCTCAGCATCGAAACATCCCGTAAACAGACAAGACCCGTCATCTGCATTTGCCTCTGAATCGAAATTGTCTGCTACCTCATTGGTGCAGCCGTAATAGATACACAGTTCGGCTTGGTCGCCCGCATTGGCTTGAGCATCATAGTTGTCGGCCGTCGCATCCATGCAACCATAGTAAATGCAAAGTTCATCTTGATCGCCTCCGTTTGCTTGAACATCATAATTGTCTGCATCTGTATCCACGCAACCGAAATAGAGGCATGAACCATCGTTCAAGTTTGAATCCGGGTTGAAGTTATCGGCGGTATCATCCGTACAACCCTCAAAGACACAAGTCAAATCGTCGAAGTTAGCCGTTGCATCGAAATTAGCCGCTCCTTCATCAGTACAACCACCTTCGATTGCTGGGAAGGTCAACTCCACATCTGTGTATTCAAAAATCTCATCTTCGCCTTCTTGGAATCGGATGTTGTAACGCAGAAAGATTACACCACTCGTGGTGAATTGTCCCACCAACAAACGTCCATCTTCATCCGGCACACCTTGGCTGTCTGACGCACCTGGGTTCAAGAAAATTTGTGCCCCTTCTTCAGTGTCTATGATCAGATCATTTCCAGCGTTAAATTCTGGCAGATAAAGGTACATGTTTTCTTGAGCAAGCGCGTTGTAGTCGCCCGGAGCAGCTCCAATGGTCAACCATGAGTCATATTCCAATTCTGGAAAAAGACCGTAAAAACCAGGGTTGATGTAACCGCCGAAATCTGCACCAAATGGGTGCTGATAGAAGTCACCCGTGGATTTGGTCAACCAAGGGTCTTGGCTGTTTCCAAAAAGTGATGTCATATCCACAGCTGCATTCGTATTAAACTGAGCATAAACTCGGTACGTAGTCGCGGATTCGATGGTGTTCTCGTCAACAACTTCGTAAACCAAACCTTGAAAAACATCATTGCCCCAAAGGCAACTTCCGTCGTCATTCGTAGCCAACGGGTTGAAGTTATTGGCAGACTCTGAAGCACAGCCCAAAACTTCCGCACATTCTTCAACGCCATCTCCTTCGTAGTCACCGTTGCAATTGCCATCGCAATCTGCAAACGGAGCCGGATACTCACAAGTATCTGGAACCTCTACATCTGCGTCAGGATTGAAGTTACAAGCCAACTCATCATAACATCCTGCACTCTGGCAAGTGCCATCTTCATCCGTAGCTGATTCATTGTAATTGTATGCTGTTTCATCAGTGCAACCTGGAATCTCTTCCTCGTCACAAACATTGTCACCGTCCGCGTCGTTGTTGCAATCTCCTTCGCAGTCTCGGTAGTCTGTTTCGTAAAAGCATGTGCCATCATCATCCGTGGCAGCTGCATCATAATTGCAAGCGCTGAGATCCGTGCAGCCTACCCCAAATTCAGGGAACACCAGGTTCAAATCCGTCGCGTAATGGGACGAATCAGCTTCATCTCGGTATTGTAAGTTGTACTTGACAGATACAACTCCCGAGGTGGTAAATTGTCCAAGGAGCATTTGTCCATCGACCACAAAAGACAGCGCACTGCCCATGTTTCCTGGGATATAATATAAGCTTGCCCCTACTGCTGTGTTGACCAACGCATTTGCGCCGAAATCCTCAAAATCAGTAAAGAACGACTCGAGACCAACCGTTTGCAAGGCAAGCGGTGATCCTGGACCTCCCCCCAACGCCAACCAAGAGTCAAATTCTAAAGTCGGGAAAAAGGCGAAGAAATCAGGATTCACAGCATGCGCTAGAAGCATACCGTTTTCGTCTTGATAGAAAGGCTCTGTTGAACTGATGGACCAATTGTCCAAATCTGTTCCGTACGCCGCCGTAATTTGAATGATGGTGTCCGCATTAAAATTTGCGTACAATCGATAAGTGGAAGTTCCCTCCATAAGATCGTGGCCAACCAACTCATAGCTGAGTCCCGTGAACAAGCCCTCGGACCATTCGCAAGAGCCATTGTCATCAGTGGCTAGACTGTTAAAATTCAAGGCTGAGGAGGACGTGCATCCTGCCAATTCGAATTCGTTGCAAATGCCGTCACCGTCGTGATCATCAATGCAATCTCCACCACAGTTCGTCCCAGGTGTTGCATAAGTGCATGACCCGTCATCGTCGGTGGCATCTGCATCATAGTTGCAGGCTACTGAAACCGTACAACCCACAATTTCAAATGCGTCGCAAACACCATCGCCATCTGTATCGATGAGGCAATTGCCTTCACAGTCATAACCCTCAGCAGGGAATGTGCCGTCGCAGCCACACGACCCTCCCAATATACCGTCACCACCGCATTCTCCGCATTCATCCAATTGCAGGCATGAACCGTTGTCATCAGTGGCGTCTGCATCATAGTTGCAGGCCTGAGCATCGGTGCAACCCGCAATTTCAAATTCATCACATACGCCGTCCTGATCTGAGTCATTCAGACAAATCCCAGCGCAGTCATAACCTGATTCGGGAAGGTTGCCTTCGCAGTCGCAGGCTCCGGGAGCAATGCCCGAACCGCCGCAAATTCCACATTCGTCAGTGAACAGGCAGGTCTCATCATCTGTGTTGGCTTCGGCATCAAAATTACAAGCCATGGAATCAGTGCACCCAAATACCGGCGGAACATATTCAGCCGTGGTGAACTCGAGCCCTCTGTTTTCCATTGTCGCTTGCCCTTCAGCACGCCATTGCATGTTCCAAGTTCCACTCAAAATTCCAGCAGCGCCATTTTCGTCGTCTGTCACAGTGAATTGTCCGATTAAGACCTTTCCATCTTCTCCAGCGACTGCATTCAAATTTGCGCCAGGGATGACGTACCAGCTTCCACCAGTAGCGCCTCCGAGCGTAAAGCCCGTTCCGTCATTGAACGATTGGAATGATTCCGACATCCCAACAGAACTAACATCACCGTCATCGCTGTTCGCAGAACCGATCGTCAACCAGCTATCGTACTCAGCGTCCGGGAACATCCCGAACAAAAACGTTTGAATACCTGAACCCAAATCTGCTCCACCCAATGCGATGGGGTGTTGAAAAAAGCTTGTTGATACGGCCAAATCGAGCTCGACAGGAGCCAATTCATCCGAACCCACTGCAAACATTGCGATGCATTCGTCAACATTGTTTTCGAAATGTGCATACAACCGGTAAGTCGTGCCGGCGTCAGTCATTGCATAGACAGAAGCGTTCAGAAAAGGGTAACTGGGAACATCGCATGATCCATCGTCTTCAGTCGCAGAGGATTGAAAATTGATGGCCAGTTCATCAGTACATCCGAAAATCTCAACAGCATCGCACACACCGTCCTCGTCCAAGTCGGCGACACAAGATCCCCCGCATTCGCCCAGCGCGTCGACAACATTGCCGTTGCAATCGCAATCGCCCTCTGGAATTTCGTTACAACCGCAGTCATAAATCGCACCTGGACCATTGCAAACTCCGCACGCGTCCAAAGAACCTATGCAGTCATCGGCATCATCGCAAATTCCATCGTCATCAGCGTCAGCTAAACATGATCCACCACAAACGCCCAAGGCATCTAATTCGTTTCCATCGCAATCGCAGTCTCCTTCCGGCATTTCAGCACAACCGCAATCATAAATGGCTCCAGGACCATTGCAAACATCACATGCATCCAAAACCCCAACACATGTGTCAATGTCGTCGCAAATTCCATCTTCGTCAACATCCGCAGCGCATGCTCCCCCACAATCGCCAGAAGCATCGAGCTGATTGCCATTGCAATCGCAATCGCCCTCTGGAATTTCGGTACAACCGCATTCATAAATTTCACCTGGCCCGTTGCAAACGCCACAGGCATCCAAAGAGCCTACACATTCATCTGCATCATCGCAAATGCCATCCGCATCCGCATCGGCTAAACAAGCACCTCCGCAAACGCCCAAAGCATCTAATTCGTTTCCATTGCAATCGCAATCGCCTTCTGGGAAATCCTCACAGCCACAGGCGTATGTCGCCCCCGGCCCGTTGCAAACCCCACAAGCGTCCAATTCGCCCACACAGGGATCGAATGCGTCGCACACACCATCATTATCTTCGTCTGTCAAGCACTGACCAGCGCAATCATATCCTTCATCTGGCAAAGTTCCTTCGCAATCGCAAGTGCCCAATGCAATGCCATCACCTCCGCAAATGCCGCACTCATCATTGACTGCGCAACTTCCATCATCGGCGGTAGCGGTATCATCATAATTGCACGCCGTTTCATCCGTGCATCCCATTACTTCAATGACAAAGTCTTCAGTATTTAGCGTGAGCTCTTGCTCATAGTGAGGATTTCCGTTACCGTCTCTCCAATTTAGATTCCAGTTGCAAGACACATGACCTATTCCATTGACCCCATCCGCTGCGGTCAATTGAGCCAACAAAACTTTTCCATCTTCACCGGCCAAGGCCAAAGGATTCGAATTTGGGGTGACATACCAACTTCCGCCAACTGCACCATCCAACGTGAAACCAGATCCATTGTTAAAGTCAATGAACGCATCCGACATCCCAATGCTCGCAACTGATGGGTCCGCGTTGCTCGTTGAGCCAATCGTCAACCAACTATCAAAAGCTACGTTCGGGAACATTCCCACTAAAAAGCCGAAAAGATCCGAACCCAAATCCACACCATAGGTGGTTTCTTGATAAAAACTTGTGGTGGTTTCAAGGTCGAGATTTATGGTACCTTCTTCTTCCTGACCGATTGAATACACAGCAAGGACTTCATCTGTTGGTGTGTCAAAGTGTGCATATATGCGGTAGGTGGTGCCGTGCTCGGAAGTGGCATGTATTTCGCTCTCCAAGCCTGTAAACTGAGAAAACCCTGTTGCCGTGAGGAACAAGGTGGCTATCGAAAGCAGCGAGAAGCGCTTCCATGTCGTTGTGATTGTTGAATATTTCATCGCGGATTGAATCCAATTCGTTATTAAAGATAGCAATTTCATATGTATTATACTACAGCTCGTCGATATATTTTTTGATTATCATGCCAAAAAACATCTTGCGACCCGAGTTTTGAGCATCACGAACGGCTTCCTCTACGCTGTTTGCGCTACTAAAGTTGCATTTTGAGCCCAACGTATTTTCTTTCGCCACAAAATCACTACTTTACAATCGTAACCAAACGCGCAACGATGGCAAATCTTCTAACCGTTGTCGCTCGATCGTCAAATCCCATGACTCGAACGACCACAGCCCTTCTGCTGACATTTTGTTCCGTGACTGGGATACAAGGTCAGCTCGGCTGCATCGAAATCGAAGAGCCGCTCGGATTATTCGCCGCTTCGCCAGAAGATGTCACGTGCCCTCCCACATTCAGCGAGGAATCGGTCATCTACTTCAAGGTCAATAAAGATGCCCAGAATAAACTCCAAACGATGCGACCAGATTTTTGGAATCTCGCCCTCACATTGCCTGACGGCTCACACGAATATGTCGAAATGCATCGGTTTTTGGCATACACCGCTGATTTTGAAATTGGACACATGACCAAAGAGGGATTGAGCATTGAGCGCTATGCGCCCAAACTGCTCACCTATCGTTTTGGCACAGCTGGTTTCAGCGGCACTTTGGTCCTCATGGAGAATGAAATTGCAGGCACCCTGCGGCACAAGGGTGTGCAATATGAAATAGGAGGTTTGGAATGCGAACATTCAACATCTGGACTGCTCATGCTCTTCGACATTGCCGATGCCATCGCACCTCCTGCCTTTCAGTGCGGCTTAGAAGAAATCCAACATCGCCTCAAGCCCCGTCAGCACCAACATGCTCCACCTCCTCGAACTCACGAATCCTCTGTAACATCTTGCGTGGAAGTCGCTTTGGACATTGATTTCTACACCTACAATTCCTTCAATCAAAACTGTGGAAATTCAGTAGAGTGGTCCCTTGCCTTGCTTGCGGGAGTCTCTGAGATTTATGAAACGGAACTCGATAATCTCATCAATTTGGCGGCTTCTTATGTGAATGTTTGGGAAGTAACCGATCCCTACGCATCATTTGTTGGCAATGCTGGCGCCATGCTCGACGCCTTTAGACTCGAATGGCTCACGAATCCCGATTTGGCCAATCGTCCCCGAGATTTGATCCACCTCATGACCCGAAGGCCAGATACCGGTACCGGTGGAATTGCTTATCTCAATGTTGTTTGCAGTCCAAACTTTGCTGCTGGATTTTCTGCAGGTTTGTCTCCTGGAACAACCTACAACATCAACAATTACAGTTGGAACTTGAACGTTGTGGCTCACGAATTGGGACACAATTTTGGGTCAAACCACACCCATTGGTGTGGCTGGCCTGGAGGCCCAATTGATGATTGTTATGCTGCTGAGGGCAACTGCACCAATGATCCGACCCCTCAAGTTGGAACCATCATGAGCTACTGCCATGTCAACGGTTCTGTGAACCTAGAATTTCATCCAACCGTGGAAAACAACGCCCTCATCCCCACCATCAACGGCCAGGGATCGTGTTTTGACTCGTGCGATGAGTTTGCCACGAGTTGTCAAAACTATGGTTGCACCATTCCCTTCTATTGCAACTATGATCCCGAGGCGGAAATCAATGACGGCTCGTGCACATTGCCGGACGATTGCGGAGTTTGTGGAGGTGATGGAACCTCTTGCATCGGATGCACAGATCCAATGGCGTGCAATTATGATGAATCATTTGTGCTTGATGATGGAACCTGCTTTTACTCTCCTCTGGGAGGAGCCTGCGATTGCGAAGCTGTAATATCTCTGGAAGCTGAACTTGGCCCAGGAGAGACAGAGAGCGCAGCCGTTAGTGGATTTGGCTCTGCTGCAACTGTCTACATTACACTCCAATTCGCCAATACCCAAATGGATATGACCCAGGCGAGCGATCTATCTGTTATCGTCGAAGCACCTGACGGAAGCTGCACGCAAATCGGCGGATTCGATGTCGATTTTGGCTGCACAAGTAACGGGTTTTGGCCGTCTTCATGGCAAAGCACTGCTGATGGCATTTACACCGTTGGAGCAAACATCGGAAGCGATCTTGAAGGAATAGGAATCTGGTACATTCGCATTGGCAATGGATGGAGTGGGTCGGCAGGAGCTGCGTTTGAAGCAGACATCTCCATTTTTAACTTATGCTTGGAAGTGGATCCAGAAGGATGCATGGATCCGACGGGATGCAATTTCAATCCAGCGGCGACAAACGATGACGGCAGTTGTGATTTTGAAACATGTTACGGTTGCACGGATGCTTCAGCATGCAATTACACCTCAGGCGCCACGATAGCCGATGATTCATGTGAGTACATCACTTGTCAGGGATGCACGGAGCCTGGAGCGTGTAATTTCGATTTGGATGCAACGATTAATGATAGCAGCTGCGAATATTTTAGTTGCGCGGGATGCACGAATTTTGAGGCGTGCAATTTCGATCCTGGCGCCACCATTGAAAACGGCACATGCACCTTTGACTGCAACTCTTGCTCAGGCGATTTGGACAATGACGGCATCATTGCCGTTACAGATGTTTTGATTTTTCTCTCAGATTATGGCTGCGACGTCCCGGTATGTGTAGGAGATATCAATGGTGACAACAATACGAATGTGAGTGACTTGCTGGTGCTATTGAGTCAGTTTAGCGAATCATGCGAAAATGGATAATGATGTCATTCATGCCTTTTAAAACAAACATATTCATCGCAGGTATTTTCGGACTCATCCTCCATGTTGGATGCAGTGAAGGTGCGATATCGACCACTGAACCTACAGTGGACAGTTCGGCCTCCAAAACAGCAAAAATAGCTGCCTCCAAACCATCAGTCTCTGCACACCCTTTTTCCATTGAAACTTGGATCGGAATTTGGGAAGGCGAACAACCTGCATACCCCATGCGTAATTCTGCTGGTGAACCTATAGTCGTGCGCGGCATGGAAGCGATGGTCAAAGCCAGCAGGTTCACGTTTACCGTATTGGAAAACGGCAAAGCAATTTTACGTCAGGAAGTCGACGATGGAAGAATCATGAACTTTGAAGGCACTTGGAAAGGACAAATTGATGAGGCCTATGCCTCGGATGAATCCGAAGTGACACCACGGTTGCGAGCGATTGTCTGCGACCTGTCTGCCATAGATACGGGCGCATATAGGCAATATGCACTTGCGGTCGACGGCAAATCAAGGCATGTAAAGTGCATCGGCACTTCAAGTGAACCTTCTTTTGTGGTTCAATTCGAGAGGTAATTTGAGTTTATAGCTTTTCTGCTCATCGCCTCAGGATCCATTTGGCGTCTTATTCGACCTTATCATCTTCTGGAAACTTCATGACCACAGTGCTTCACAACCATCTTCATTGGTTTTGAAATCCCTCGATCCACTGGCTCAGTTCGCGCGCTCGGAGAGCGATATGACAAACAGCACCCCATCCCAATAAAGGAACGGACAGCCGTCGATGATGGCCAATAAAATTTCCTTACTGGAATGTGAACCATTCTGATCAGCAGTGAAAAGTCAGCGTGTGCCAAAAGCAGAGGCAATTATTTTGCTATATAATAGTCGATGAAAGCGTATTTTTTGTATCCTATAATAATTTTATTTATCTTTCAAGAGCTTCACAACGCCTTATCGAAAAATTAACCACCATGAGAATCCTACTTCTCGCGTGCTTCACCTGCATGCTCACTTTCTTCGTTCAAGCGCAAATAACGCAAATCGTAGCCGAGCCTATTGCAGATCACGATACAACAGGAATTGCCGAATTAGAAGGCATGATCACCTACCGCATCTATGCCGAATTGACCCATGCAGATGACGAGATTTCCGCAATTTTCGGCGATTCTGAAAGTCCTTTGAGTGTGACATCAACTTCTGATTTTTTCAACCACTCGCTTGGTTCCGATTTAGGCTGGGAAATCAATCCTGCCTTGCTTCCCTTTTTCCCACTCATCCAATATGACTCATGGTTCACGATAGGAGCATCCAACTCAGGTGAAAGCTCAAACATGGGCAATACCATCGGAATGGAAGCGGCCTTTGACGATTTCAATGCAGGAGGAGATTTTGTGGTCGACAATCCCATTGGAGGATCCATTTTCACGTTGGCCGGTGATCCCTCAGCTTCAGCTGGCGATGACCTTCGTGTTTTAATAGGACAATTGACTACCACTGGATTCATCGAAAGCAGCCTAAACATTCAAATGTTCATCAACGGCCTTCAAAGTCAAAACAGTGTGGTTCAAGGAATTTCCATCGTTTTTCCAACAGGATGCGATGATTTGAGCGCTTGCAATTACGATCCCAGCGGGTCCGATTCATCCTCATGCATCTATCCTTCTGAATGTGAAGACTGTGAAGGCAATTGCACGGACGATAATGACAATGGTTTTTGCGATTGCAACGAGCAAGTAGATGTGCTCGGATGCACCGAATCCGAAGCGGACAATTATGATCCGAATGCTACAATGGATGATGGCAGTTGTATTTTGGGTGGATGTACTTACAATTCTGCTGCCAATTTCAATGCACAGGCGACTTACGATACTGGGGATTGCATTTTTGCAGGATGCATGAATCCTATCGCTTTGAATTATGATGCTTCGGCGTCGGCAGATGATGGCAATTGCCTCATTCTCGGCTGCATGGACCCTGTGGGAATTGATTTCGATCCTTCTGTCAATGTCCCGGGAGCATGCGAGTATCCTGCACCCTGCATTGCCGACATTGATGGAGACGGAGCTGTTGACGTATTCGACCTTTTGATCTTCTTTGAGAGTTATGGAAATCCATGTGAATGAAAAGGGTCCTTGGAGTTTCGTTAAAACCTAAATTGCAACTTCTAATGAACTTTGCATGCGGCTTCAGATCACATTGTTGGCCTTCTTGTTTTCTGTTCCAGCGGCAATGGCACAGGACACAACCCGGGTTTTATTTCTCGGAAACAGCTACATCTTTTACAACGAATTGCCGACCATACTGACAGAACTGTCCGAAAGTATGGGGCACGTGGTCGTAACCGAACAAAATACGCCGAGCGGAGCGAGTCTTCAAGGACATGTAAATAACACCGAATCGCAGGCCCTCATCGAACAAGGTGACTGGGATTACGTGGTACTCCAAGAACAAAGTCAAAAAGCCTCTCTCCCCTACGATCAAGTCACCGCGGATTTTTTCCCTGCTGTGGATGCTTTGGTCTCCTCCATCCGGCAGCACAATGATTGCGCTATTCCGCTCCTTTACATGACTTGGGGGCGAGAAAATGGTGACGCCCAAAATTGCGCTTGGTGGCCGCCGGTATGCACCTACGATGGAATGCAAGAGCTTTTGACTGAACGTTATTTAGAAGCAGCCGACAATACGCAATCATGGTGCGCGCCGGTAGGAATGATTTGGGAGGATCTTCTGAGTCTTACCAATATCAATCTGTACAACCCCGATGGCTCTCACCCCTCTGCCGCAGGTTCCTACCTGGTAGCGAGCACATTATTTGTAGCACTCTTTGGTGAAAATCCCGAGCTTTCGGACTACTCCGGTCCAATTGGCCCGGGCGTAAGCAACACGATTGACGCAGCTGTATGGGACGTTTGGGAGTTGCAATCAAATGCTTGGATGCAATACGATTTGCTCGACGCCCAATTTTTCAGTCAAAGCACTCCGGAAGGTTGCAACGTGCAGGTCAGCACAAGCCCCTACATCGACAGCATTCACATGAGCAGTGAGATTTTCAATTTCGTGCTGCAGGAGGGTGATGTCATCACCTTAAATTTTTTAGATAGCCTGGTCGCAGAGGTTCTTGTTTTCAGTGATTGTGCGGACCCTATGTCATCCACACAAATTTTTTACTCGGGAGCAAATTCCATTCGAGAAGAGAAAAATTCAGATGCATCGATTCATCCCAACCCTGCCAGCGAATGGCTCTGGATCAGTCAGTCAAGGGTACATTCGGAATTTGTACTCAACGACAGTCGGGGAACGCTTGTGCAAAGGTGGAGTGCAACAGGGAGCCATTCAGTGGATGTATCATCACTCCCAAATGGACTTTACTTCGCAGAGACTTGGACAGATGGGAGATTAACCAATATCAGCAAGATCATCATCGAACGCTGAATTCAAACGAAGGCCTCCAGCCTTTCGAAGGTGCCTTGTGAGAGCAATCTGATGCGGCCGTGTTGGAGCTCAATCTCACCACGCGACTCCACTTCTTTCAGAATGCGCGACACCACCACACGAGACGTAGCAGTGTAATTTGCGATTTGCTGGTGGGTCAATTGGATAACATCGCTGTTGGAGCGATCAGCGCGGCAATTTAAGAGGTACATGATTCGTTCTTCAAGGCTCGTAGTCCCAACGCTTTTGAGCGTGCACACCAAGGCACTGAAAATCGCTCTAAATGACTCAATCACGAGCTTATTCCACTCTAAACTTCTGTCAGCCCACTTTTCTAAAACAACGATTGGAATGTACAACAGTGTGGAACCTGGCTCAGCAATAGCGCACATATCTGCTGTATTTTGTTCGTCGTAAAAAGTGACACACGAAAGCTTTGCAGGATCTTTTGTAGCCACTTCATACATCATCAACTCTCGGTCGCTATTGTGATTATGGTGAAACAAGCGAACGACACCTTCCAATAAAACCAGCGCACACTTCATATTTTCTCCCTCGCTGAAAACAATGGTTTCTTTCTCGAAGTAGAAAGCACGACTAGACGCAATAACCTCAGCCTTCATTTCAGATTGAAATGGCAACTTTACATCCAGATTTGGAACCACAATCTCTTTTGCTTTTGGAAAAGTCATGAGCGACAACGCTGATTATGTGGAATGATAAAACAGAATGTCATTCACACTTCATCACAATGTATACCAAAATGGGCATCGCTGAAAAAGTATTGATATTTAGAATGCCAAAGGTGAAAAAAATTACATTTCACAGACGCTTTGCTGATCGATGTACTTTGATCTAGATGACCTCACTCAGTCCATTCATCTTTTTCTTCCTTTCACAAGTCGAAAAGCTCCCGACAACGAAGCATCAAAGGTTGGTCTGGTTCAATTTGCGCTTGTTGATCCGTTCAATGGGACCTGGACAAGCCTGCTGATGGCAGGAAAGACAGCCGTTGACAACTGCCGAATATGCCTCTGCACTTGGACGCTCATTGAACGCCTCCACGTGCTTTCCAAACGCTGCGGCAAATGCAGTGTATCCCGAAATCAGCATGCTACTATCCGTTGGCATCAATTCCGTCAAATCAAGCGCCGAGAGGGAAGCCTTTTTCCAACTGCCATCTTCACCATGTGCGGCGAGCAAATTGACCAATTCGCTGTCCAATGTTCTCATCGCAAGAGCCAATTCAGAGGTCTTGTTCGGCTGAATTGGAGCAAGCTTAGCAGCTTGTTTCCCTTCGTCTCCACAAAAAGAAAGACCAAAACACACCAGAGCAATCACCCAAGGTGCTCTATTCTTTTTCGAAGCTTGGCGCATTTCTTCTGGTTCAGTCTTCAATCATCACGCCGGTCGCCGTAAAGGCCAATCTCAGCTCGGGCTCGGTGATTGCAGCAATGAATTCTTCTGACTCGCCTGCATCTTCTGCATAGTGCTTTCGCATCTCTACCGTGATGGTATCAAAGAACGCCTCGCCCTCCATGACCGCACGTTTTCCTTCAGCCCCCTCTGTGGGTACAAAAAACCCATAATCTTGAAACCGAACAAATACAGTGTCCTCACCAGAGGCAACATCCATCCAGCATCCTTTTTTAGCACAAGTAGCTGTCACCTCGCCCTCGAATCGAACTTGAGCTCGTCCGCTAGCGGTTAAAGCAGAGCGTAAACCTTCGGCATCCAATGCATCACTCATTTCGATGACAGATCCATAAAACATCTGGTCTTTATGACCTGGCGCTGCTAACTCTTTGTTGTCTGAGGAGCCGCATCCAGTTGCCAAGAGCAGCGCACAAACGATTGCTGCGTTTTTAGGGGAATTATGACGAGGGTTTTTCATGCTTCGAATGTACGCGAAACAAAAGCGAACGATCCAGTGAAAGCGATGAATTGAATCCACCTTGCCGAAATCATCGAATCCCTGACAACGCTGGGAGGGTTCAAGCACTGTTTGGTGCTAGAAACTCACAGCGTCAAAAAGTAGAAAATCGTAGGATAAAAGAGCATGGAACAAACGAATCCGAACGAAACAGAAGGCTCTCGCAATGCATGCCATCCGGCAATTAATACCAACGGTGCCTGAAAGAAACACCTCAAAATGGCCTCCAGCTGACTAAAGTCTAAAACTCGGCACATCTCTATGTCAAAGCACACATTAATGTTTACAGGAAAAACAGCGATTAACAGCCCTATTGCCATCAATGCTGCATAGCGTCTGGTCGACGGATGAAGCAAAAATACCCCGACGCCAATTTCCCATAATCCAGTGAAAAACACCGCGGACTTTGGGAAAGGGATAAATGGCGGCATGATGTCCAAAAAGAATTTTGGGTCAACAATGTGTTTCCAACCAATGTAGCCATAGAAAAGCCCCATGATCGGGACGGAAACATCGCGGGTTGTGGCAACAAATCCCGTGATCAGTGAGCTCTCTTCCATTCTGCCGATCATTCCCGAACATTATTTGTCGCGAAGGCTATTTCGCCTTCCTTGCATTCCGAAAACTCTGGATGAAAGAAACCAGCGCCAAAATGCCCGTGATCAGCATGATCAAAATACGAATAATTGCCCCAGTATCATCGCGGCCGAATGAACTTCGCAGTGGCATAAAAAGACCCAGAATGATGAGTAAAGTCATCAGTACAGCTATGTGGGCAATGACCTTGTTTTGGTTCTTTACACCTTTATTGCAGGCGATTAAAATGATGCCAAAAACCACAGGAATCAATGCAGTCATTGAGGGGTTATCGGAATTTAGATAGCCATAGGCTCCGAGCAATATGAGACTAACGGCATGAATTAAGCTAACGATATGAGTTGCAGGCATGGGTTTTTGGATTAGAGGATTTTAAAGATTGACGCTTTAGACAATCAGATTGCGAAGGAACGATAATTTCGGCGAAATCAGCACGCTGCTGCCGGCTATGTGCAACGTACTATGTGGCTACCGAATAACCAAATCGCGAAGAAAGAAAGCATTCATTGCTCCCCTTATACTACGGGGATACGTAGCCGTTTTCTCGCTCTCCATAACACGAAACTTCTGCTAAAATTTCGCGGAGGCTTCTTGAAGAAGTTGTGATAGAGTGGCATGATATTTGAAGCCTTCGGTCGATGAACATTTTCACCAATCACAAACAGCTCGTAGCGTGGATGTTTGTTTTGTTGATTCTACTGCCGTCTTGTTCGAGTAGTATTTTAATTTCTTCGTCTCCAAGTGAAGCAGATGTCTTTACTGATGGAAAGTATATCGGGCAAACACCAATTCTTCACCGAGATGACAAAGTCTCTGGAAGTATACTCGATGTGCGGATTGCAAAGGATGGCTACGCGGATTTAAAAACTGAAATCAAGAAAACAGGACGGATTAACTGGTGGTCTTTAATGGGTTCTTGGCTCCTATATCCATTGAAATGGATCGAGAATTACCCGCGTGGATTTTACGGTGATTTACAACCACAATCAGAGGAATATTCTCCTCTCCGTGTGGAAGTTCAAACGAGAGAGGCCGTAGGCTCGAATATTTTTGTCGTGGCTCTTGAGAATACACCTTGTCATGGGTCGTCAAACAACACAGCACTGGAGGCCTCTCTTGGCATTCGATTGATGAAAAAATTTCGCGTATTGGAACGTCAGGCCCTGGATGTGGTAAGCTTGGAACAACACCGAAATATGACGGGATTCCATGACGAGTCGAGCATCGTGGATGCGGGCAAATTATCAGGGGCCAAGGGAGTGGTAATGATTAGCCAATTGTGCGATCAAAGGGTAACTTTAACGTCGTTGCGCTTCGTGGATTGCGAGAGCGGCGCTTTGCACTGGGCTGTTCTGGCCGAAAACCAGAATATGGACGAGATCATTCGTGAATTATTCCATCACCTGGATTCGAGACCATGATGCAATGTCTTGATCTGCATACATCTCGCATTTACCCGCAAGGTATCGCGCACTGAGGTTCAACCCCAACGCAACAACAAACAAGATGGTAATGAGCTTCTTCATGATAATTGGCATTGGTCAGGCCAACAAAAAACCCTATAAGCTGTTTACCAACAACTTATAGGGCTTAAAAGTGATTCCGTTGGGACTCGAACCCAAAACCGTCTGCTTAGAAGGCAGATGCTCTATCCAGTTGAGCTACGGAACCGTTCATTACAAGGTGCAAAGATGCGAAATAGAAATGCATTATCTTAGGTAGAAATTGTTCCTTATGCAATCTGGTTGTTTTTTCCATCCTTCAGTGCAAGGTGCGTGTGCATTTCTCTCACTCGCATGCGCGCTTCTATCTGCACCTGCGCTTCATAGCCAATGCACTCAGGCGGAGGATGTGATTGCATTGTTCTCCGTTTCGGAAAACGATGAAGCCGAGCAAACAACAAATCAGAGCAAGAACCAGGTTGCACTCGAATTGAATCCAGTCGCGTTCCAAGAACTTCGAACCTATAAGTACAACGAGTTAGTCATTGCGGTGCCCTTCCTGGAGGGCAAAGAGCTTCAGATTGAGCTGGAATTATTTTTGCCTTTTTCCGATGATTTTCGCATCGGACGATCCATGCCAAATGGAAAATACGAGGAAGAACTTTACATCCCGCAGCTTCTTTCTTATCGCATCGTAAGTCCAGGGATGCAAGGCACCCTTGTGATCATGGAGCAAAACGTCATGGGAACGTTGCTGTGGAAAGGCCAGCAATATGATATCAGTGCGATCGACAATGACGAGAATGGACGGCATGTTCTTTTCTTACTTTCAGATTCTAAAGTGGCCTTTAAATTTGAGTGCGCCACAGACCAAATTCGACCGCACCGTGAAACCTTTCCTATGGGAATTCCACGGGCTTTGGAAAGCGCCTCGACGTCTTGTGTAGAAGTGGCATTTGACATCGATTACCATACGTTTGGCACCTTCGACAACGAGTGTTATCCAGCCATCGAATGGGCACTGGCCATTATGGCTGGAGTCAATACCATCTACACCAATGATTTAGATGACACCATTAGCATTCAGGCCGCTTACATCCATGTTTGGGAGGTGGTGGATCCTTACGATGAGATTACCAATGATTCAGGAGGCATTCTCGATGCATTTCGATTGGAATGGTTGACCAATGAAAACCTCATGGACATACAGCGTGACTTGGTTCATCTTCTGACCAGGCGACAAAACACGGGAACAGGCGGGATTGCCTACCTCGACGTTGTTTGCTTCCCTCAATATGCGGCAGGCTTTAGCTCTTACCTCCAAACCGGCAATGAGTACGACCTCAGCATGTACAGCTGGAACTTGAACGTGGTCGGACATGAAATGGGTCATAATTTCGGATCCAACCACACCCATTGGTGCGGGTGGCCTGAAGGACCGATTGACAATTGTTACGAGGCTGAAGGAGATTGCACCAACGATCCACAGCCGCAGGTCGGTACCATGATGAGTTACTGCCATGCCGTTGCTGGAGGATCCGTCAACTTGAATTTCCACCCGACTGTTATCAACGAAGCATTCATTCCCACCATCAGTGCAGATGGATCATGCTTCACCGATTGCGTCGATTGGACGACGAGCTGTAGCTACTATGGCTGCACGAATCCCGCAGCCTGTAATTACGATCCTGACGCTATTTTGGATGATAACTCGTGTGCCATTGAATTCGACGAATGTGGCGTTTGTGGTGGAAGCAATGAGTCTTGCTCTGGCTGCACTGATGAGGCTGCATGCAACTACGATTTTGAAGCGCTCATTGATGATGGGAGCTGTTACCTCGCTCCAAACAACGCCACATGTGATTGTGTCTACGAAGCATCATTCAACGTAAACCTCAGCGCCGGAGAAACGGCAAGCGAGACGCTTGAGGGTGCAGGATTTGTTACAGGCCTCGAAGCCACATTGATCTTTCAAGACCTTCCGCCGGATCAGTCTTGGGCCAATGAAATGATGGTTGGACTTACTGCGCCCAATGGAACGTGTGTGCAATATGGGGGCTACAACTTGTCTTTGGATTGTCCAAGCGCTGGAATATGGCCTGCAGATTGGAATACAAGCGCTCAAGGCACATACACTGCAACTGTAACATTCTCTGAACCGATTCAAGGAATCGGCACATGGACGGTCACAATTTTGAATTCGTGGGACGATTCAGACGGGGCCTCTTACGAGACCACAATCAGCTTCAACGGACTGTGCGAAGGCGATTTCGAAAATCCGGGCTGCACAGATTCTTTGGCCTGTAACTACGACTCCACTGCCACCCAAGATAACGGCAGCTGTCAATATGAAAACTGTCCATGTCCTGCTGATTTTGATGGAGATGGCATGGTTACATCTGAAGATCTTTTGCTTTTTCTTTCTGACATTGGCTGCTTAGTCCCACCTTGCTTTGGAGACTTGACAGATGACGACCAAACAAACGTTCAAGACCTCCTGGCTTTCTTGGTTTATTATGGGAGTTCCTGCCCATAATACCCATCACTGAACGGCCTGTAAAGCCCCAAAACACCAGGTCATACCAAAAAGAGCCACTCCTTTTTCGGGAGCAGCTCTTCGGTGATTCGAAATATCCAAAAACTAACCCTTACTTCATGGAATGAATCAGTAGAAAAACCGAATGGAATCTTCAATTGTTTCGGATTCACGGAAAAAAAGAGTTAAAATTTCCTCAATCTCAATTTGCATTCGCTACCCTTGAATGCTGAAAATGACGAAATCAAAAGAGCCAACCCAAACGAGCATGGACATCAACGAATCAAAAATTTTCATCTTCAATCGTAAAGCGCACATTTTGTGTCTTTTTTCTGTGATGATTTTCTCACTGTCGTCATGCGATGTGTGCGAAGAAAAAGGCAGGGTGACGTTTGACAATTCTGAACGACTCTGGTGCAATTGTGAGGTGACTTGGCAAAATGGAGATGTATATGTCATCGATGCAGGCGAAATGCGCACCTACGAGTTCTACCGAGGTAGCCAAACTTTTGATGCCTATTGCGGCAATGACGCATTCGGAAATAACCTTTGCGGACTAGAGGAAGGCACAATAACAAGGTCTTTCGACATCGACTGCAGCGATGAACATGTGATGAATTTGAACTTTTGACGCGTCAGGCCAGAAGCTAGAGCCACAAAATCGAACCGTAAATAGACAAAAAACGCTCAGTCCATTCGAACCGAGCGTTTTGTCTTTTTGATGTCGGGGCGGCAGGATTCGAACCTGCGATCTCCTGTTCCCAAAACAGGCGCCGTAACCGGACTAGGCCACGCCCCGAGCTATAAAAGCGAGGGCAAAGATACTCCAAATTATTCTGTGTGCAATGCCCGCACAAGAATAATCGCGCCTATCCGATTACAGCGCTACTGCGCTATCACAACGTCGTCGGACAAGCGTAATCTGTCGTTGGAATTTTTGAATGGCTAATCGCCTCATAACCTCCCTGCACATCCACCATCGTATGAATGCCCCGGGCCTTGAGAATGGATGACGCAATCATCGAACGATACCCCGCTGCACAATGAAGATAAAATGGTTCATTTGATGGAAATTCCAAAAGGTGATCGTTCAAGGCACCGAGCGGTACGTGGTGTGACCCTTCCACGTGCTCAGATTCATATTCACCTCGCTTGCGCACATCAAACACCCGCTCCTGAGCCTTGGGAAACTCCAATTCGAATTTCGCAACCGAAATTGACCGAACTGTCTCCGTGGACTTACCCGCCAAAACCCATGCCTCCATACCTCCCTTCAAAAACCCCACCGTGCGATCAAAACCAACTCGAGCCAATCGGGTCACAGCTTCTTCTTCTCTTCCGGCGGGTGCGACCAACAAGATGGGCTGCTCAACATCGACAATCAGCTCGCCTACCCAAGGGGCAAAATTGCCATCCAAGCCAATGAAAATACTATTTGGGACATGACCCTGTGCAAAATCCTCCGAGGGTCTGACGTCAAGCACCAAAGCGGCAGCCTTTTCGGCTGCCAACTGGAAGTCTTGCGGAGATAGAGCCTGTAGCCCTCGAGACAAAACATCATTGATGTCTGCGTATCCTCCTTCTTTGTTCAGCTTCACATTCAAAGGAAAATAAGAGGGAGGTGGCATCAATCCGTCCGTAACTTCTTCGATGAACTCAGCCTGCGACATATCCGCTCTCAACGCATAATTCATCCGCTTTTGATTGCCCAATGTATCAACGGTCTCCTTCATCATGTTCTTTCCACAAGCCGAACCTGCACCGTGCGCAGGATAAACAGTAACGTCATCTGGCAAGGGCATGATTTTGTCGCGCAAGCTCTTGAACAAGGTGCCTGCTAGTTCTTCTTGCGTCATCGTCGATGACTTTTGAGCTAAATCTGGCCGACCAACATCACCCAGAAACAAAGTGTCGCCACTGAAAATTGCGTGCTCTTTGCCTTCGGCATCGATCAACAGATATGTCGTGCTCTCCATCGTATGACCTGGCGTGTGCAAGGCGCGAATCGTAACATCGCCTACCTGAAAATCCTCACCATCGAAAGCGATGTGCGCAGAAAAAGAAGTTTCCGCATTGGGTCCGTAAACAATTGTTCCCCCAGTTTTCTCGGCAAGTGTGACATGACCACTTACAAAGTCTGCATGAAAATGTGTCTCAAAAATATATTTGATGGTCACATTGTCTCGCTTGGCGCGCTCCAAATAGGGAGCAACTTCTCGCAATGGATCAATGACTGCTGCCTCTCCTCTGCTCTGGATGAAATAGGCTCCTTGCGCCAGACATCCTGTGTATATCTGTTCGATTTTCATGGCATTGATTGAATCAGTTAGAAAGAGGTTGAATGATAAATTCCATAGTGAGAATGAAGCAGGCCATAGCGATTACAAAAAAACCGAAGATCCGTTTTAGTTTGGTCCCTTCGATGAATTTTCCCACGCCAATCCCGACAAAAATGCCCAGGATTGCAAGTCCCGTGAAGGCCAACAAAAATGACCAATCAATAACAGAGGTCAAAGCATCTCCGAGGAGAAAACCAAGCAAAGACTTGAATGCAATGATCATGAGCGACGTACCGATTGCTCTCTTGACATCAATATTGGCAAACAAGATCAATGCTGGAATGATAAGAAATCCTCCACCAGCGCCCACAAAACCCGTGAGGCCACCAACGAAAAGTCCCTCGACGACAATAACGGGGTAGTTGTAAGCGAAATCGCCCGTTCCGCTCTTTCGCTCCTTTGAACTCAGCATGTAATAAGCAGCCCAAATCATCAAAAGAGAGAACATGCCAAACATGCCCATGCGTCGTGAAAGTTCAAATCCTGCAATCGAAAAGAGCACATCAGGTAAAGCGGGAACAAGAAAATGACGCACAATCCAAACCCCCAAAAGGGCCGGAAAACCAAAGACGATCGTTGTCCTTCGGTCGACATTTCCATATTGATGCTGTCGCAAGGCTCCTATAAGTGCCGCACATCCAACGACGAACAAAGAGTATGCCGTGGCCATTTTCTCGTCGAGTCCAAATAAGTAGGCCAGAACAGGAACGGCGAGAATGGAGCCGCCACCGCCAACAAGTCCCAATGAAAATCCGACCAAAATCGCCATAAAATATCCGAGAATCTCCATCACGACCTCTTGACTGCATCAAACACCCCCGTCATTCCATCCAAAACATTGAGCAAACTGCGATTGGCAATGCTGTAAAATACCTGCTTACCTTTTTTCTCCGATTTTAAAATCCCATTGTCTTTCATTTTAGCCAAATGCTGAGACATCATGGAAATCCGACATTCGGCACCGATTTCAGCACAAAGGGAAGAAACATCCATGGGCTCGTGACTTTCCAAAACCTCCAGAATCTCGAGCTTGACCGGATGTGCAACCGTTTTCAAGATTTTGGCCATGGCCTCCAAATCATCACCCGAGTAATTGCGTTTGGAACGTTTCATAGGCCAAAAGTACATAACATTTTAATATTACATAAATTGTTTATATGACATCGAATCAGTCAACCGCGCCTAAAGCCGACGGGACGAATTTAAGCACATCTCTCAACTCTTAAAATCATGTGAGACAACACTTTACACAATGGTGCACGAAAAAAGCCAGCAACTTTTTCGCTGGCTTTTTTCTTGGTTATGCGGAGAGACGGGGATTCGAACCCCGGCGACGGTTGCCCGTCGACAGTTTAGCAAACTGCTCCATTACCACTCTGGCACCTCTCCTGTTACTGCAATGATTATTTCCAAAGCGGTGACAAAGTTAACGAAAACCCTTGCCGAAACAACAAAAACGCCTATCTTAGACGACCAACCAAAATTGATAGTTCAACCAACCAAACGATAGCATGAAAAAAGTATTGATTTTCAGCGTCTTCGCATTTTTTGCTTTTGCCGTAAATGCTCAGACAGACGCTAATTCCACTTCAAAAACATCCTCTTCTGAGGTTGCTCAAACAAAAGACGCCGGTTCTTCAGCAAAAAGCGTCAACCTCGGAGGTAATGCAGCCAAGTCATCCGATGCATCTACTTGTGCAGAAGGAGATAAGACCAAAGGCAAAAACGGAGCTGCTTGTTGCTCTTCGAAAGATTCTGCTGATAAAGGCGGAAACGGTAAATCATCTGCATCCTGCTGCTCTTCAAAGTCCAGCACTGCAGAGAACAAAGACGGAAAATCCTCCTGCTGTTCAGGGAAGGCTGCGGAGACTTGCTCGAAAGATGCAAAAGACTCCAAGAAAAAGAAAAACTGACATTGCTTCAAGTTTATTCTTGAACAAATGCAATCGCCTCACGTAAGCTCACCAAAGGCTCCGTGAACCCTTGCCAGAGACTTGGATCTTGAAAGCTGCCCTCACCGGCGGCTTTCTTTTTGTCAATGTTTTGACTGAAACCAATGATACGTTCCAGAACAAATCATCAACCGAGTGGCCGAAGTCTCAAAAAGTAAACCGCTCCTGCGCGAGCGAAGCAATATGCTCACCGATGGCCAATGCAGCGGTCGCCGCTGGTGAGGGTGCATTCAATACATGAATGTTCCGATCGGTGAAAGAAATCCGAAAATCGTCCCTTGTATCACCATCCTGAGAAAGCAGCAGTGCGCGCACGCCCGATCGTCCCGGTCGCAAGTCATCCATCGTCAAATCTGGGATCATTCGCTGCAAGGTCTTTAGGAAGAGACGTTTCGAAAATGCGCGACGGTATTCATTGATGCCAAAGGCCATATTGTTGAAGAAGAGCTTCCACGTTCCTCCATACCCAAGCGCTTCCATGGTGTCTTTCAAATCAAAATCAGTCTTTCCATAACCTTCTCGCTTGAAGGTGAAAACGGCATTCGGACCGCATTCAATTTCACCATCGGTCATTCGAGTGAAGTGCACGCCCAAAAATGGAAAATCCGGATTGGGAACAGGATAAATAAGATTCTTGACCTTATGCTTTGCTTGCTCAGTTAGCTCATAGTAGTCACCTCGAAAGCCCACAACGCGTTCTTTCAAGGGAACGCCATCTTGTCGAGCCAATCGATCGGCCTGAAGGCCTCCGCAAACGACGACGTGCTTGGCGCCAAAACCTTCCGATGATTTATCGGTGCAGACAATGGTCTCGTTTCCAGAACGTTCAAACGAAATCACCTCTTCACCGAGTCGCATGGCACTTTTGGATTGCAATCCAAGTGCGAGCTCTACCATTCTTCGCGTAGCAGCTCTGTAATCAATGATGCCCGTGCAAGGAACCCATAAGGCACCTACGCCCTTACAATGTGGTTCGATATCCCGGAGTTGATCCCCATCAATGCGCTCCAATCCTTCAATTTCATTCTTTTGCCCTATTCCATGAATCTTCTCCAGCATTGGCAGTTCCGAAGACTCCACCGCCACAACGACTTTGCCGCATACATCGTGCGGAACGTTGTGTTCTTGAGCAAATCGCACCAACGCCCTTCGGCCTTCGACGCAATTCTTAGCCTTCAACGATCCGGGTGGATAGTAAAGGCCAGAATGAATAACTCCCGAATTATTGCCTGTTTGGTGATTTGCCAGTTCGTTTTCTTTTTCAATGAGCAAAATGGTACGCTCTGGGTAACGCAGTTGCAATTGATACAGCGTTGCCGCGCCTACAATTCCTCCACCAACAATGACAATATCATAATCGGTTCTAGAAGTCTTTTCGTGAATCATCGAGGCAAAAGTACGACGGTCTGACTATCTTGGACACATGAGCAATGCACCCAAAAATGCAAAAAGGACCTCTCGTTCGGAGAAAACACCTGAGCAAGTGAAGAAAGCTTGGGCGATGTATGATTGGGCCAACAGCGTGTATTCTCTTGTTATCACCACGGCAATTTTCCCCATCTTTTTTAACGCGCTAACCTCAGATCGAAACGAGGCAGGCGAAATCATCAATGACACGGTCATCTTTTGGGGCCGCGAATTGATCAACACCCAGCTCTACAGCTACGTGCTCGGAGCAAGCTTCCTATTTGTGATCATTGCATCTCCGCTTCTTAGTGGAATGGCCGATGTAACCGGGCGTAAGCTCCAAATGATGAAAGTCTTTTGTTACAGCGGTGCTTTGGGCTGCATCAGCTTGTATTTCTTTAACCCGGAACATCTGGAATGGAGCATGGCAGCTCTATTTTTAGCCAACATTGGTTTCTGGGGCAGTTTGGGTTTTTACAACGCTTTCTTGCCCGAAATTGCTCCACCCGAAGAACACGATAAACTCAGTGCAAAAGGATTTGCCATGGGCTACATTGGCAGCGTCCTACTTCTTTTGGTCTGCCTCGGATTGATCATGGGCATCGGCAGTTTCCTGACTCCCTGGGCATTTATCTTGGTCGCCGTTTGGTGGGTCATGTGGTCACAAATTACGTTTCGAACGCTGCCTTCCAATCCCAAGGATCAAAAAATAACCCGAGACTTGTTCTACAGTGGCTTTCGAGAATTGCGACAAGTCGCACGTGATATGGCCGGAAGAAAAGATTTGACCCGATTTCTTTGGGCCTTCTTCATCCTCTCGATGGCTTTGCAAACCATCATGCTCATGGCATCTTCTTTCGGGATCAAGGAAGTGAATCTAAAAGACAACGAGCTGATTGTCGCAATCATCGCCGTTCAACTCCTCTCCATTCCCGGTGCATTTTTCGTTTCTTGGGTCAGCAGCAAAATTGGAAACATCAAGACACTCATGAGTTGCGTTGTCGTTTGGGCAGGTGTATGCGTCTATACCTATGGCCTGGTAACAGATGTCAATGGCTTCTACGTCGCCGCAGGCATCATCGGATTCATGATGGGCGGGACCCAAAGCCTGAATCGCTCAAGCTATTCCAAAATGCTCCCTGAAACACAAGATCACGCGAGTTATTTTAGCTTCTATGAAGTCTTGGAAAAAGGGGGGCTGATCATTGGAATGTTCAGCTGGGGATACATTGAAGGTTTCACCGGATCCATGCGATCGAGCGTCTTGGCTTTGATCTTATTCTTTGCCATAAGCCTCGTATTTCTCAAGCTCATCCCCAAAAACGAACAAAACGAGTCTGAGTCAATGCTGCATGCGTGATGTCTTCGTTCAATTCGAGATGGGCAGATAGGCGTGCTCTAACAATTCGAATTCAACCCTTCTATTCTGCTGCCTGCCGACTTTCGTCGCGTTGTCGCCGGTTGGAAGCCGACTTCCATGCCAAGCTAGTTTAAGTCGATTGGGATCTACGCCCTTTTCTCGCAAGGCTAGCATGACAGATTCAGCTCGTTTCTCGCTCAATTGCAGGTTATACGATTCTGAGCCGATGAAATCCGTATGGCCATTAACTTCAATGACGAGGTATCGATTGATTCGCATTTCATTGGCCAAAACATCCAAAGCCGCGTTGGCTTCATCTGAGAGGTAGGATGCGTCAAAATCAAATAAAACAGCGTCCCACCGTACGTGTTTACGTTGGTAAGTCTGCCATGGAGGGTCTGTGACTGAAGCCTCAATTGTCTGGTTGAGGCACGAACATTCCGAAGGTGCTGACACGGAGCGAACACGCACATCATCCAGATAAACATATGCCCAATTGCTCGATTCGGCAGGAGCATCTTTGCGTTCCATAAAATGAAGCTCTTCCGGAGATTTAAAGTTTCCAATCGTGACAAACTGCTCACCGCCTTTCGCTTGAAACACATCACTCAATCTCGTCCAGCTCCAACGATCACTGAGCAAATGCAACTCCGGATTGCTCACTTGAGGAGTTGCTGTCAGCATTCCCTCGCCAGCAGCCTTTGGTGCCTCAGCAGTGAAATAAAGACCTAACCCGTCCGTAATGACCTTGCCTTTATCCGCTGCACAAACCCACCATTCCGCACATAGCCATTCTCCCTCCTCCAACGGTCGAGACAATTGAGACTGTATATACTCCCGATAATAGGGCTTTGATTGGGAGTACAATACGAGTCCAACATACGCATCTCCATCCAAAGCCGGCTGGCTTCCGAACATATTGTCTGGCACTCCTGCTTTCCCTCCCGATGAACAGGCGTCAAAATGATCCGGTGTTCCGGCATTCGCTTGAACCCAGCCCACAATTGTCTTCAACTGCGACTGTGTGTAATCTCCGGGACACCAGACCCTTTCTTCAAAGCTTCCATTGGAAACCAAATCATTGCGACTCGTCGAAACTTGAGCAAAGACAGCGACCTGGCAACCAAGACAAAGAACCATCGCTCCATTGAAGCCTCTCCGGGCAATTTGGCCCTTCATTTTGGTGTGATCACTTGATCAGCTCAAACGTAACTCGACGGTTTTGCGCTCGGCTGATATCTGTATCTCGGGTACTCGCCGGATCTGAATTTTCCATTGTATCAACCACCAACCGCGAAGCATCGATTCCTATCTCTCCGAATTTAGCCACCACTTGCTCCGCTCGTTTCTCTCCCAGACCGCGGTAGCGTGGATTGATTTTCCCTTCATTGAACTCATCCTCATCAGCGTGGCCAATCACACGCAGCTTCCAAGAAGGATTCTCTTTCAGGATATCGGCTAACTTGGCAACAGTTGCGGAACCTGCGCCTGTTGGACGGCGCTTCAGGAATGCATAGTAAACCGCAGAAATGCTCGTGATTTCATCAGGAGTCATGCTCTCGCTCAAAACTACTGAAGAACCGTAAACCAAATCTGTTCGAACCTCATCCGCTGCTGAGCACGCGCATTGCGATTTGGCGTCGATGGGACGAAGTTTCACGTTGTCGAGGTAGTAGTAAGCCTGATTTTTGATCACACCTGTGATGCCCACAGGCTTTTTCATCTTCTCATCCTCGACATCGCTGTCTTTGTGAAATCCTCCAATGACGAGGAACTCCTCTTCCCCTGTGCCAATGAAAGTGCCACAGACCGTCTCCCATCCATCCTGCAACGACATGACTTTATCTGATTTATGCAAAACACTTGCCTTTCGATTCAAAGCGCCTGTGTTGCCTTGCTCAATTTTTCGGTCGCTCAAGTAAGCTCCTACGCCATTGACGGCATATCGCGACAAATCGCTCAAACTTATATCGAATGATACGCAGTAGAGTTGATTCTTCTCGAGGTCGGAACCCAACTCCACTTCGAAGTACGTGCGTGGAAGCTTCGGATCTTTGCTAAAAGCACGAAATCCGGCGTAACAAACGCCGTCAGCCGCTTCTTGCTTGCCATAAACATTGTTCGGAATGTTGACTTTTTCAGACTTCATACCCTCCGCATAAAGATCAAGAGGCGCTTCGGTAGCAGCGAACCAATCCTCTGTATATTCTTCCAATTGGCCCTGGCTTTTCAGCTTGCGCAAGTCCGAATTTTCAAAACTGCCGTTGGGCACATAGTTATCCTCTTGGCCGCTTACGCTGGATAACAAAAAAGTGGCCGCAAGGGCAAAAAAACATTTAGAAACGATTGTCTTCATGACTTTGTGGGGTTCAATTCTTTTGGGT
>MDTC01065382.1_pt1 | contig 70965 bp, 59 predicted proteins | sample 811181 | NCBI WGS metagenome assembly MDTC01 (sample SAMN05326644, study PRJNA326480) | marine metagenome | isolation source: seawater | place: Pacific Ocean: North | collected 2011
AGTTTGCTCAATAGGAGTGCACTAAATTTGTTTATATGCAAATAGATAGGACAAAATTACCAATTTTACCAATGTATAAAGGTAACGTAATGCGAGCCTTTTTATTTGTATCACTTATCTTTTGTGGACTTCACCCTTACTTCTCGCAAAATTCTATTGAAACAATCGTTATTGATGCAGGACATGGAGGTAAAGACCCAGGTTGCCATGGTAAGTTCTCAAAAGAAAAACATGTATGCCTCTCCATGGCCCTAAAACTTGGTGCATTAATAGAAAACAAATATCCTAAACTTAAAGTAATATACACGCGTGACTCAGATGTTTTTGTAGAACTTGGTGAGCGCGCCAATATTGCGAACAGAGCAAAAGCTGATTTATTTATATGTATTCATGCAAATGCTGCATCACCAGCTGCTTATGGAACAGAAACCTATGTGTTAGGGCTTCATCGCTCAGAGTCACAACAAAAAGTAGCCTCAAGAGAGAACTCTATTATTGAACTTGAAGAAGATGGAGGCGCTAAATACAAAAACTTTGATTTATCGCCAGATGCTATTATCGCTAAACGACTACAATTGTCTGTTTTTTTAGATCATGCCATTATGTTTGCCCAATATCTGCAAGCAGAATTCAAAAAACTTGGCCGGCGTGACCGTGGAGTAAAACAAGCAGGGTTTATGGTGCTATACAGAACAACAATGCCCAGTGTATTGATTGAGACTGGGTTTTTAACCAATCCTAGTGAAGAAAACTTTATTGGAAAAGAAGCTGGTCAAGATAAAATGGCGAACGCGATGCTTATTGCCTTCGAAAAATACAAAAGGTCTATTGAGGGAAATGATACGAAGTACTCGACAGCATCACCGAACCATAGTGAAGAGAAATCTGAAGAAACTGCTCAAGAATTGAATAAAGATGAGGAAGAAGCTCAAAGTACAGTTTTCACTGAACAGGTAAATAAATCTTTAGACAAGAATAAAGGACTTAACTTCAGAGTTCAGATCCTAAGTCTCAATTCGAAAATAAGCACCAATTCTCCTCGACTGAAAGGAGAAGAAAACACATATGAATACAGACAAGGCAGTTTATATAAATATTGTACTAAGGGATTCGGAAGGAATCTAAAGTCAGCTACAAAGTACAAAGTTCAAATGCGAGAAAAAGGATTTAAAGGTGCCTTTGTAGTGGCTTTCTTAGACGGAGAACGTATTGGTATAGAAAAAGCCATTAAATTAGTAGAAAAATAAGGTTTGAAATTTCAAAAAGAAATAAAAGCAGGACTGGTAGCGATATTTGCTATTTTAATTTTAGTATTTGGTATTAACTTTCTTAAAGGCTACAGTTTTTTAGGGGGTGATGATGTTTATCACGCTTATTTTGAGAACTCGAATCAATTAATGGTCTCAAGTGATGTGATTCTTAATGGTGTTGTAATAGGTAAGGTAGTCGATGTTGCGATTTTTCCCGACAATGAACCTAATCGCAGAGTAAAAATCACCTTTAACGTGCAAAATAGCACAGTGAAAATAACCAAAGGCAGTACCGTTGAAATTGGATCTCCCGATTTCTTTACAAAAGGGTTAATTCTTAAGACAAACCCTTCAAATAAGAATGAATACAAGAAAGGCGCTGAGATTCCAGGTATAAAATCTAGTTTTGATATTGCTTATCAGGTCAAAGAGTATGCCGATCCAATCACCCAAAAGCTTCAAAGTATGATGATTTCTGTTGACAATATGGTCAACTCACTCTCGGCATTTTGGGATTCAACAGCGACCTCTGAAATTGAAGGTAGTTTCAACCGTGTAAAAACAACTATAGACAAGCTTGGTAATGCCGCGGAGGAAATTGAACTATTTGTTGCTGAAGAGAAACTTCAATTCGCTCGAATAATGTCTAATGTAGAGAGTATTACGGTGAATCTAAAAAAGAGTAATTCTGCTGTAACTGAGATAATTGGAAATACAAAGAAAATATCGGATGATTTAGTTTCCGCAGATTTTAAAGGTATTATTTTAGATGCAAATACAGCTATACAAAAAATAAATGCCGTCCTTGAAGAAGTGGAAAATGGAACTGGAACCATGAGTAAACTTCTACACGATGAATCTTTATACAAGCAGCTCATAGAGTCCAATAAAAAACTACAAGACCTTGTGGAAGATCTCACTCTTCATCCTGAGAGGTACGTTCACTTTTCTTTGTTGGGTTCAAAAACAAAAGGAACAACATTGAGTCCGAAAGAGGAAAGGAAGCTAAGAAAAGTTTTGGATAGTATTCAAGATTAATAGGGGCTAGTAAAATAAGGATAGAACTAATAATACCGTGTTAGTTCTAATCATTAGTTCAAGACAACAATACGTATATTTAATTAAAAAACTAATAAATAAAAGGTCGTATTGATTTTTAACAATGCTATGCATGCATAATATAATAAGTTTAATTATATTTGACTATACATAAAGATTAATGAATATAAGTGTTCTATTTTTTGTCATTATTGCATCCCTTGGGGTAGGCTTTTTCTCTTACAATATTTGGAAAATAAGATACAATATCAACCTTGGAATTTCTCTTGAAAGGAAGGATCAAAAAGGGAAAAGGTTCAAAACCATGATACTTGTTGCTTTTGGTCAAAAAAAGATGTTTTCACGACCGATTCCAGCATTACTGCACTTATGTCTATATGTTGCTTTTGTCATTACACAAATAGAATTATTAGAGATTTTTGCCGATGGAGTACTCAACAAGCACCGCCTATTTAGATCAAGTCTAGGTGGATTTTATACTTTTACAATTAGCTTCATAGAAATACTATCGGTCTTAGCGTTCATTGCTACAATTGCGTTCCTGGCAAGAAGAAACTTACTCAAGCTTCCGAGACTTAATATGAAAGAAATGATTGGTTGGCCAACAAAGGATGCGAACTTAATTCTCATTTTCGAGCTAATTCTTCTGGTTTGTATTTTTACAATGAACGGAACAGATGAAGTTTTGTTTCAAAGAGGCGCCTCGCATGTGAGCGACGGAACGGTTGGAAGCTTTGGTTTCAGCGTTTCATCATTTATTGGACCCTTATTTTTTGACGGCTTAAGTACACATGCATTACATGTAGCTGAAAGAATCGGTTGGTGGGGACATCTTGTTATGGTATTAGGCTTCTTGAATTATCTTCCCTACTCTAAGCATTTTCACATTCTTTTGGCCTTCCCCAATACCTACTATTCAAACCTCGATAAAAAAGGAAAGTTCACAAATATGGACAGCGTTACCAATGAAGTAAAACTAATGATGGATCCAACAGCAGATCCTTATGCAGCTCCTGATCCAAATGCCCCTCCACCTTCTAGATTTGGTGCCAAAGACGTTACTGATCTAACCTGGAAAAACTTAATGGATGCATATACATGCACAGAATGTGGTCGTTGTACCTCGTCCTGTCCTGCAAATATAACAGGTAAGCTCCTTTCACCAAGAAAAATAATGATGGACACAAGAGATAGGCTGGTGGAAATAGGAGATCACAAAAGAAAAAATGGAAAAGATTTTGAAGATGGGAAATCTTTACTTGGTGACTATATTTCAGAGGAAGAACTTTGGGCCTGTACTTCATGCAATGCATGCGTAGATGAGTGCCCAGTGAATATTGATCCTTTATCAATTATTGTAGATTTAAGAAGGTTCCTAGTAATGGAAGAATCAAAAGTTCCGAATGAACTTACAGGCATGCTCACCAATATCGAAAATAACGGAGCACCATGGCAATTTTCACAAAATGACAGATTAAATTGGGCAAATGAAGAATAACAAAGAAAGATTTAAACTAATTGACATCCAAGAAGATGGAAAATCAATTTCACCTATTTTACCAAAAGAAGTAAAGAATTATATGATTGATATTGATGGAACCATATGTGATGATATCCCAAATGAGGAACCGGAAAGAATGGCAACCGCAGAATTGTTCGACGATGCATTGGAAACAATTAATGTATGGTTCGAAGAAGGACATATCATTACCTTTTTCACCTCCCGAATTGAGGAACACCGTGAGGTAACTGAACAATGGTTAAAGAACAATGGTTTTAAATACCATGGATTGCTTATGGGAAAACCAAGAGGTGGTAATTATCACTGGATAGATAATCATATTGTAAGAGCAACAAGGTATTCAGGAAAATTTACGAATCTTATTGAAAAGAATGTCAATATTCAAGTATTTAAAGAATAAAATATGAGCATGCAGGTGCCAACAATGGCAGACATGATGGCCAAAGGTGAAAACCCAGATATTTTATTTTGGGTTGGATGCTCTGGTAGTTTTGATGATCGTGCAAAAAAAATAACAAAAGCACTCGTTAAAATATTAAACAATTGTCAGGTTTCTTTTGCTGTACTGGGTAGTGAAGAAAGTTGTACTGGTGATCCTGCCAAGCGTGCCGGTAACGAATTCACATATCAGATGCAGGCAATGATGAATATTGAGGTATTAAATGCATATGAAATAAAAAAAATAGTGACTGCATGTCCTCATTGTTTTAATACACTCAAAAATGAATACCCCGAATTAGGTGGTGAATATGAAGTTATACACCACACACAAATGATTCAAGACCTCATCAACACAGGCAAACTGGCACTTGAAAAGTCGGCTTCTTTTAAAGGGAAAAAAATTACTTTTCACGACCCATGTTACCTGGGAAGGGCAAATGATGTTTATGAAGCACCTCGTGAGTTAATAGAAAAACTAGATGCTGAGCTTGTGGAAATGAAAAGATGCAAAACGAAAGGCCTTTGCTGTGGAGCAGGTGGAGCACAAATGTTTAAAGAAGCAGAAAAGGGAAATAAAGAAATTAATATTGAAAGAACTGATGATGCCATCGAGACCGCTGCAGAGGTCATTGCAACAGGTTGTCCTTTTTGTAATACAATGATGACTGACGGAATAAAAAATGCAGAAAAAGAGGAGAGTGTTAAAGTTCTAGATATTGCTGAATTAATAGCCAATGCAGCAGAACTTTAAAAGCCTATTTCCAGAAATGCCTGGTGAGAGTAGGGTTTGGACCTACTTGTGCAATAGAAGCTTAAACAATCATGAAGCAAATCTAATTGATGATCAAATCAAAAAGTTTACGCGCTCTTGGAAAGCCCACCAAAAACCTTTATCTGCCAATGGGCAACTTTTATACAATCAATATATTGTACTGGCCGTAGATGAATCAATAGAACGCATATCTGGGTGCTCCATTGATTCCTCAGTGCATTTTATAAAAATGATCGAAAACCATTTGGAAGTAGACTTCTTCAATAGACTCAACGTCCTTATTGTAAGAAACGAAACTTCAAAAATCGTTTCCTACCACGACATTGAAGCCTATAAAGGTGATTTTGTTTTCAATCCAAGAATCGAGAACCTAAAGGACCTAAGAGAGAATTGGCTAGTAGAGATTAAAAATCCACCTTATTTCTAATAGGAATTTGACGCACCACCTATTTTCTCAATAGGATGCCATGTTGTTTTAAGCTCTTGAAAGTCTGTGATAAAATGAAGCCCTTGTTCTTCAATTAGTCTAAAATCATTTGAATAAACACGCACACGTTTGAGGTTATCAACGGAAGCCAATTGGACTTCAGTAACATGTTTGTTAAGTGCATCTAAACTAATTCCATTTACATCCATGTGAGAAGACAATGGTGACCATAACTCAGCAATAGAACCAGTCAAAATATTTACAACTCCTCCAGGAACATCAGATGAATTGAGTACCTCAGCTAGTGTTACTGCACAGAGAGGTTTATCTTCCGAGGCAATAATTACGCATGAATTACCTCCTGCAACAACAGGTGCGAGCATTGAAACTAATCCCAATAGACCAGAAGACTGAACTGCCATAATCCCTATTACACCCATTGGTTCATAGCTTGAAAAATTAAAATGAGATGAGCTAACAGGATTTACAGAGCTAGTCACTTGATTAAATTTATCACACCAACCGGCGTAATAAACAATTCTATCTATGGATTTATCTACCTCCGTTTGCGCTTCTTTTTTAGTGTAATTCTGAAGCATTAATTCTTCCACAAATTGAGCTCTTCGACCCTCTAGCATTTCAGCGATTCTATATAAAACTTGTCCTCGATTAAAGGCTGTTCTCTCCTGCCAAGAAGCTTGTGCTTTCCTAGCAGCCTGAACAGCATTTCTAAGGTCTTTTCTAGAACATAGACATACATTTGCAATAGGCTCTTCAGCTTTATTTAGCACCTTATAAAACCTTCCTGATTCGGTTCTGGGAAACTTGCCTCCAATATATATCTTATATGTTTTTAATACCTCTAAACGTTTCATATCCATTGTTATTTAAGATAAGCCTCCAATCCATGTAAACCACCTTCCCTTCCAAAACCACTTTCCTTAAATCCACCAAACGGAGATGAAGGGTCAAACTTATTATATGTATTTGCCCAAACAATACCGGCTTTTAACTTTGAGGTAAGATTAAAAATCTTGGAACCTTTATCTGTCCATACCCCGGCAGCTAGTCCATAGGGAGAATTGTTTGCTTTTTGAATGACCTCATCAACTGTTCTAAAAGTTTGAATTGTCAAGACTGGACCGAATATTTCTTCTTGTGCCAAAATACTCGACTGCGCAACATTGATAAAAAGTGTTGGACGACAATAATAGCCTTTTGACGGTAAAGAACAATCTGTTTGAAAAAATTCAGATCCATCTTTAATACCAATATCGATATATTTATTTATAATTTTCAGTTGCTCTGCTGAATTAATTGCACCAATATCAGTATTCTTATCAAGCGGGTTTCCAAGAACTAAAGATTGCATTCTATGCTTCAGCTTTCTTATAACCTTTTCTGCCACATTCTCTTGTACGAACAATCTTGACCCTGCACAGCACACATGACCCTGATTAAAAAATATTCCATTAATGATCCCCTCTACAGCTTGGTCAATAGGTGCATCGTCAAAAATGATATTCGCGGACTTGCCGCCCAATTCAAGTGTCACCCTCTTATCCGAGCCAGCAATGGTTTTTTGAATTAACTTTCCCACTGCGGTGGAACCTGTAAAAGCGATTTTTGAAACTTTGGGATGAGATACAATCGCTGCACCGGTATCCCCAAATCCGGTTACAATATTTACGACTCCCGGAGGAATCCCCGAAGCCTCGATAATTTCAGCCAATTTCAATGCTGTTAACGAAGTAGTCTCTGCTGGCTTGAGAACGACAGTATTTCCCGTAGCAAGTGCAGGTGCTATTTTCCATGCAGCCATGAGTAAGGGAAAGTTCCACGGTATAATCTGTCCTGCAACACCAAGAGGCTCTTTTTGTTGATTTGGAAATGCATAGTCTAATTTATCAGCCCATCCGGCATAATAAAAGAAATGATTGCAGGCCAGGGGGATATCAACATCTCGAGCTTCGCGAATCGGCTTTCCAGAATCAAGAGATTCAATTACCGCCAGCTCTCGTGCTTGCTCCTGCATTAGTCTGGCAATTCTAAAAATATACTTCCCTCTCTCGGAAGCACTAATTTTAGACCAAACCTCTTTGAAAGCCATATTAGCAGACTCCACAGCTAAATTCACGTCCTCCGAATTGGCTTTTGCCACATCAGCTATACGTTCCTCATCATGAGGATTGAATGAAGAAAAATATTCCTTGGATAATGGTTTAACCCATTTACCATCGATAAACAAGCCATATTTTTTCTTCAAATTTATATGAGCTGTGCTTTCGACAGATGCGGCATATTCCCAATTATTTTTTTTTGTATTCATATTAATCCAATGTAAAGTAATCAGCAGATTGATAAACGCCAGATTCAGTTTTTAAAATCTGCATTAAAACATCATTGGCAAGGCTACTGGCACCAAATCGAAACCATTGATTTGTCAACCAGTCTTCACCAAGAACCTCTTTTACCATAACTAAATTATGCAAGGCAAGCTTGGAATTCGAGATTCCACCAGCTGGTTTCATCCCGACCATTTTACCCGTTTCATCGTAGTAATCCCTAATCGACTGAAGCATAGTATAAGTAACCTGTAATGTTGCTGCAGGTTGAATTTTACCCGTTGAAGTTTTTATGAAATCCGCACCAGCGTAGATCGCTATATCGCTCGCTCGACGTACATTATCTAGTGTTAATAACTCACCTGTTTCTAAAATAACTTTTAACCTTGCAGTTCCACAAACCTCTTTTATCGCAGCGATTTCGTCAAAAACAAATGAATACTCACCAGCTAAAAACTTTCCTCTTGAAATAACCATATCAATTTCATCGGCACCGTGATCAACCGCATACTTCGTATCAGCCAGTTTTACATCCAACGGCGCTTGACCGGAAGGAAAAGCTGTGGAAACAGACGCCACCTTAATACCGTAGGCAGTAACAATTGACCTTGCAACATCCACCATTGAAGGATAGACGCATACTGCAGCAACTGCGGGCAAATCCGGATGACGATCGTGAAGATGAGCAGCTTTAAAACACATTTGTTTTACTTTACCTGGTGTATCCTTACCCTCAAGTGTGGTAAGATCAATCATACTAAGAACCATTTTAAGCCCCTGCATTTTTGCGGTAGTTTTGATACTTCTTGATTGAAATCTAGATACGCGCTCTTCCACACCAACCTTATCTATCGATGGAGACGACGGAACTTCGTGAAAATCGTATTTAACTATCATAAATTCAAATCAAAGATAAGGAAAAGAAATAGTATCATTTTTTAATATTTCTCGTCAAGCATTAAGATTTTAAAAATTCAAACAAGGATTCTAAATGAAAACTGAGTACCTTTAATCAAAGAAAGAAATAACTATCATGCGTTTTTTTATCTTTTTAATAATTTTTTTATTCGGTATTTTTTTCACCGAGAAAGCTTATGCACAAAAATCTGATCATAACAAACACAGCATTAAGTTTGACTTTGCCCCTGCCCTTGTGGGTGAATTTATGCCATATTATGAATACCTATTCCATAAAAAAGTAAGTGCTGAAATAGGTCTAGGATTTGTAACAGATAACTATCTCATGAATTTTGTACAAGAAACAATTGCGGCTAAAACTCGACTTCAAAAAATGGGTCCTGCATTTTCACTTGCAGCACGATATTATCCATATAGGGCTGGAGACCTTATATACTTTACGGCAGCTATTAAGTATAGAAGATATAGAGATGCTTATCAGCAGTATTCTACAACCGGAGCGTTAGAGGAAAATATTGAGTTTAACCAACGAATTATTCCAAGAATAGGTTTAGGATACCACAAATTTTTCGATCAACACTTTTTAATTGATTTATCCGGTAACCTCGGCTTGGGTTTTGAAAAAGAGTCCAATCAAATAAATGCAGCGCCTATTTCTAATTATTTCTTGCACTTCGGTATAGGTTGCAAACTGGCTTATGCTTTTTAATTACAGCTAATTCAAGTAATGTCAAAAACGAAAACATCCTTTTTTTGTCAAAGCTGTGGCTATGAAAGCCCAAAATGGATGGGTAAATGCCCATCATGCTCCAGCTGGAATTCTTTTGTTGAAGAGCTCAAACAAAAAAGGAGTACTGCACCTTTTTCTAAAAACCCAACAGATGCAAAACCAGTGGTCCTTAAGGATATTTCCCAGAATGAAAAACAGAAAAATGAACTTCAAGACAAAGAGCTAAATCGTGTTTTAGGTGGAGGACTCGTATTAGGCTCCCTTGTACTTGTCGGAGGTGATCCTGGAATAGGAAAATCAACACTAATGCTTCAGCTCGCAATCAAGGAGAACTTAAATGTTCTGTATGTTTCTGGGGAAGAAAGCGAAAGTCAAATTAAAATGCGGGCAGAAAGGATCGGTATTTTCAACGAATACTGTCAAATCCTAACAGAAACGAATCTCGAGTCTATTCTTATACATGCGAATAACGTTGAGCCTCAGTTATTAATTATTGACTCTATACAAACATTGCACAGCAGCCAAATTGAGAGTGCTGCGGGTAGTGTATCGCAAGTTAGAGAGTGTGCTTCCTCACTTTTAAGATATGCAAAAGAATCTGATGTGCCTACGTTTTTGATTGGTCATATCACGAAGGATGGGGGTATTGCTGGCCCTAAAGTACTAGAGCATATGGTAGATACCGTTTTACAATTTGAAGGGGATCGAAACTATGTATATCGTTTGCTCAGAACAAGTAAAAATCGTTTCGGCTCCACAAATGAAATTGGCATCTATGAAATGTGCGGAACAGGACTACGCCCTGTAAGAAACCCTTCGGAAGTTTTGGTTACCAATGCAGATTCAGAATTAAGCGGCATTTCAATATCATCAACCATAGAAGGTATTCGACCATTTCTTATTGAAATTCAAGCTTTAGTTAGTTCAGCTGCATACGGAACACCCCAACGTAGCTCAAATGGATTTGATGCAAAAAGACTTAATATGTTACTTGCCGTCCTCGAAAAGAGATGTGGTTTTAAACTCGGTACTAAAGATGTATTTTTAAATATTACAGGTGGAGTAAAGGTGGATGATCCCGGTGTCGATTTAGCTGTTACGATGGCGGTACTGTCGTCCAACGCTAACGTGCCTATACCGAGAGGTATTGCATTTGCAGCCGAAGTGGGTCTATCAGGAGAAATAAGACCTGTTAACAGAATTGACCAACGCATTTCAGAGGTTGAAAAACTCGGCTATCAAAAAATTATTATATCACAAAATATAAAAGGATTCGATGCTTCAAATCATAGGATTGAAATTATACAATGTTCGAAAATAGATCAAGTAGTAAAGGCAGTATTTTCGTAAAAGAAATTAAATATGGGAAAACTCATTATTGTTCCTACACCAATAGGTAATCTTGAAGATATAACGCTACGCGCAATAAGACATTTAAAAGAATGTAATCTCATTTATGCGGAAGATACGAGAGTTACAAAAAGACTATTGTCCCATCTAAATATAGATAACAGAATTTTGGCCTTTCACGCCCATAATGAACACAAAATTATCGATAAGTGCATCGAAACTATCCGGGAAAACGAAACTACAGTTTTAGTTTCTGATGCAGGAACCCCAGGTATTTCAGACCCAGGATATTTACTTGTTCATGAGTGTATAAAACAAAAAATTGAAATTGAATGCCTTCCGGGACCAACAGCCATTATTCCTGCACTTGTAGGTTCCGGATTTTCATGTGAAAGATTTCATTTTGAAGGGTTTCTGCCTCATAAAAAAGGAAGAGAAACAAGAATTAAAAGTATTTCTAAACTTACCTGTACCATCGTTTATTATGAATCTCCTCACCGCATTGTAAAAACATTAAATCAATTAAAAGAAGTGCTCGGCGAAGATCGGAAAGCATGCGTAGTAAGAGAAATTTCAAAGATTTATGAAAGTTATCATCATGGCTCTTTCTCTGATCTTCATACTTATTTCACGAAAAATAAACCGAAAGGAGAGCTCGTTTTAATAGTAGAAGGAAAAACTTAGCGCAGTGACCGAAGTTGTTGTTCGACTAGCTCAACTTGTTTCTTTTGCTTTTCTATCTCAGTCTTGTTGACAGACTGCATTTCTAAGTTTTCTTTTATTGAATTTTTATTATCCGCGATTTTTTTTTCAAAGTCTTTGATCTCTTTCTCTAGACTTTCTTTTCTTTTTACCAAATCTTTTTGCTCTTTTTCAAGGTTGTTTAGGCGTTTATTTTCATCACGAACAACATTCTCAACATATAATTTAACTGTTGTAGAGGCGAAATCCTCAATGATTTTTTCAATCAACTTGTATTTTTCCGGATGATCCTTACTATTTAAATACGCCCCTCCTAAATCAAAGCCAAATCTTACTGATATAAATTCATCATTGGATTTGGTACTTACCGCATATATATTAAAGGGCATTTTTCCAAAATCCTTGAGCTCTACCATCATTGCAACGTGTTCCTTCTTTGATTCCTTATGCTTACCGAAACCTTTAAAAAGTTTTTTGATTTTACCATCAACAAAATCCTGAGAAACATATGGAATTTCAACGATGAGTGAATTAACATTTTGGGCACCAGAGAAGTTTGAATTTGATTCTTTTACTTTTAGCGACTGAGATAAACAATTAAGGGGAAAAAGTAGAATTAGAAAAAGATAGCGTGAATTCATTTTTTTTTACTACTAATTTAAGCTTCTTTTTGAATAGTAAACTGAACATTCTTAAATTTGATTCATGCGTTTCGAAAAAGTTATTGGGCAAAATGATTTAAAAAAAAAGCTTCTTCAAGAGGTAGAAAATCAAAAAATTAGCCATGCGCGCATATTCTTTGGTGAACCAGGATATGGTTCTCTAGCGTTAGCATTGGCTTTCGCTCAATATATTTTATGTGAAGAAAAGCAAGAGGATGATAGTTGCGGTGTTTGTTTGACATGTAGGCAAGTGGAAAAATTACAACATCCTGATTTACATTTCAGCTTTCCAACGGTTCAATCCGTTAGTAAAGTATCGAATGGATTACTACCTGATTGGAGAGCGCAAATTGAGGAATCTGCATATTTTTCGCCATTCGATTGGATAAAAAAGATCGATCCGAAAGAAGACAAACCGAAACCGATCATATCCGTACATGAAAGTGATGCAATTCAAAAAAAACTCAGACTTAAATCTTATCAAGGTGGCTACAAGATTTTAATCATGTGGTTGCCAGAAACAATGAAACTTGAATGCGCTAATAAAATCCTCAAAATCCTCGAGGAGCCTCCAGAAAAAACATTATTCATACTCGTTTCTTCCAATGTCGATGCTCTACCAGATACGATTCGATCAAGGTGTCAAATACTTCAACTTCATCGCATAGAAAGTAAGCTAATTGAGGCACATCTGAAAACAACCTTCAATATGGATGAACAAAGATGCCAATCCATAACGGCTTTTTCTGAAGGAAATTTACTCAAAGCCTATGAAATAACGCAGTCGAGTGACAATGACGGTGAGCTCAAAGACGCATTTATTGAGATGATGCGTTTGAGCTACAAAAAGAATGTGATTGAAATGATCAATTGGTCTAATGCCATGGCCAAAAAAGGTAGAGAACGTCAAAAAATATTTTTGACCTATACATTGCATATGCTAAGACAATGCATCATCAAAAATTATTCGGGAGAAAGACTTGTCCAGGTATCAAAAGAAGAGGCAGCATTTATTGAACGATTTTCGCCATTTGTTTCGGGAAAAAACATCAGAGAATTCATGAAAGCATTTAATGAAGCGTATTATCAACTCGAAAGGAATGCGAATTCTAAGATTCTATTTACCTTGCTGTGCTTTCAATCTATGCGTTTCCTACATAAGTAAAGATTGAATAAATTATATAAATTTAACCTAGGATATGAGCTGTAAATCTTGTAGTAGTGGTGGTAAGCCCAATGGTTGCCGAACAAATGGTACCTGTAGCGCAAGCGGTTGCAATAAATTGGAGGTATATGATTGGTTAGCTAATATAGATCCTCCAGGCGGACAGCAACCTTTTGATATACTTGAAGTACGTTTTAAGAACTCAAGAAAAGATTTCTTTAGAAATGTGCAAAAAATTAATATTCAAGTTGGAGATATTGTTGTAGTAGACGCTGCATCAGGATTTGATGTAGGAGTAGTCTCTATTGTCGGAGAATTAGCACGCATTCAAGTACGAAAAAAGAAAAAAGAATTCAAAGCTTTGGAGACTAGAAAAGTAATTCGTGTTGCAAATCAAAAAGACATAGACCTATGGATAAAGGCTCGTTCAAAGGAAAAAGAGCTTATGTTCAAATCGAGAACATTAGCTTTAAATATCGGACTTGAAATGAAAATTTCAGATGTTGAATACCAGGGTGACATGTCTAGAGCAATATTTTACTACACTGCTGCTGGTCGTATTGATTTTAGACAGCTCATAAAAGATATGGCAAGCGAATTTCGAATAAGAATAGAAATGAGGCAGATTGGTTCTAGACAAGAATCATCTCGTTTGGGAGGAATCGGATCTTGCGGCCGAAAATTATGCTGCTCGACATGGCTTACGGATTTTAGAAGTGTTTCAACATCCGCAGCACGTTACCAACAACTATCATTGAACCCTCAGAAACTTGCTGGGCAATGTGGAAAGCTAAAATGTTGTTTAAACTTTGAGCTAGACGCCTATCTTGAAGGTCTCAAGAGCTTACCAAGGACAGATGTAAGCTTGAAAACACAAAAAGGAGATGCTTATCATGTAAAGACAGATGTTTTTAGAAGTACAATGTGGTATGCATTTAGAGGAGAAAGTGAATTGTACCCGCTTACATCTAGGAGAGTAAAAGAAATAATCGAATCAAACAAACAAGGCCATAAACCGAGCGATTTAGAAGATTATCAAGTTAAAGAAATGTTAGTTATTGAAGACCCGGGCTATTCAAATGTAGTTGGGCAAGATAGTGTGAATCGATTTGAAAAAAGCTTCATGAAAAACAAGCGAAAAAATTCACAAAGAAAAAAAAGACTTAATAAGAAAAAAGATTAAATGAAAGCCTTTTTTAGCAGTATGCTTTGCTTATATCTGTTTATTATGTTTTCATGCGGAGAGAAACCCTATTTCATGGATACATACCATTTTAAAAATGAAAAATGGATTGAAGATACTATTCCTATATTTAATGTTGATTTTAATGGAGACTCTACCTCATATGATGTTATTTTTACATTCCGAACCTCAACAAATTATGAGTTTAACAACTTATGGCTGTACATGAGTACATCGGGCCCGATATGTGATGACATTAGAGATAAGTCGGAGTTTCTTGGACGAAAACCAAAAGAGCTCAAAATCGCGAAAAAAAATGGCGAGTGGATCGGTAGAAAATCAGGAACTTTTATTGAAAATAAACTATACTACATTCGAAGTAAATTCTGCAAAGGTATTTATGCTTTTAAATTAGAGCAGGGCGTTACCATGAAAGAGCTTGGAGCAATACATGATGTAACCATCGAAGTCTTACCAACAAAATGGGAAAAATGAGATTTCGAAAGCTATCTAAAATCGAGCTTGAGGCATTATCCGAGGAGCTGATTCAATTCCTTGTTGTTCAAGGAATTGATGATGATCTTTGGAGAGACATAAACAAAAATTATCCACAAAAAGCAGAAGAATTAGTTGCGCTTTTTAGCGATACAGTACTACAAAAGGTATATGCAAAAGTGCAATACCTCAGCTTTATTTCCGAACAGGTATTTTCTATTTTCAAAATTCAGGACGAAGAAATAGTGGCTATCGTCATTAAAAACAAATCAAAAACATTAGCTTTTAAAGACCTTCAAAGTGTATTAGATCGCACATCAAAAAACACTAATGACTATGAGGTTTTAACTGCTACTCGTTCGTTAGGAAATAAAATATTGGATGAGATTCATACCTTAAGTGAAAATGGCTGTCTTGTTGCCGATGAAGAACTTTGGCAATATTTCAAGAAATTCCATAAAAACCTCAGTAATCAAGCATCTTTTTAGGAGAATTTTCGTTTTTAAAGTATATTTACCTACCATATATCAAATTTGGAATAATGAGAATACTTAAATCATATACCTTTTTATTGTCTGTTGGTCTACTTTTTTCTGCATGTATAAAGCATGAAGTAATCCCTCCTCCAGTAAATACCGTTGATCTAAATTCATCCTTTGTAGGATTTATTAATGGAACTCAGGTAGAATTTACGCAAAATGTGAATGGCTATCAGGCCACTGAGAATAACGCAGAGGATATTAATCCAGCTCCCACCCCATCACACATGACCTACGGATCTAAAATCAGATCGAGCAACTTCAATTATGCTCAGGCGATTTCTGTAAAGTTTGGAACACTCGATTGGGATGTCTCTCAAAATGATTATCCAACAGTTTCTATGTTTAACGACTGGTTGAACAATTGGTCAAATACCCCTATATCGTTCTCTGATCAGGGCTTAAGTGGAATTGAAATTGAATACACCGACATCAATGGAGATGAATGGATTTCAAGAGAAAGTGATCCTGGTCAAACGGCGACTTTCGTAATTCAAAAGCAAGAATCAGATAATACAGGAGACTATTCATTTTTTGAATGTACATTCAGTTGTCTAGTCTGGAGATACAACACTCAAACTGAATTAGATGAGTCCCTTAATATTGAAAACGGTAAAATAACTTCTTGGTTTAAGAAATAGAATCCCTAAATTGGTTGTATGAGTGACGCACTCAAAATAGCAATTATCGGAGATTACAACTTCACGTATAATGCTCACCATGCGACAAACTTATCACTTGACCATTCCTCAGAATTTCTAGAATTAGAACCCAATTATTATTGGATCAAAATCAGCGATGCCCTCAAACACAAGGCCAATTACTTTGACCAGTATAATGGTATATGGATTGCCCCTGGACCAATTGAAAATCGATTCTACCTCACAGGAATTTTCAAAAAGTTAATTGAACATAATATTCCTGTACTTATTACTGGTGAGGGATTCAAATTATTTTTAGAATACCTTATCACTTTTCATCAGCTTACCTCGTATCAAGAAAAACTTATCTCTGAAAACCTCGTAGCTGGAAATAGCTTTGAAAGGCTAACCATTTATCCCAAAAGTAAAGCCTTCAAAAAATTGTACGAAAACTTTTCGAATATAGAACTTACCGCCTCAAGATATAGCATTTATCCGCAGCTCACAGAGCAGCTCAAAAGTAACTATATCGACATAGAGGCTACGAACCAATTTGATGATTTGGAAATAATAAGTTTAAAAAACCATATGTTTTTTATCATCTGTGCATTTTGTCCTCAGATATCTTCAACAAGAGATATTCCTCATCCTATCATTTATACGTTTCTCAAAATGGCTGTTGAGAAAAGAAATCAAACCTGAATAAATTCATTTGACTTTGTATAGTATAACATAGGGATGACTTTTTGATTAAAAATAACTTCAAGGCTTTTTTTGTAATTACGTACCTGTTTTTCATGCTTCGGTTCCTTTTTACCAGTCTTAAAGTCAAGTACTACTATATCATTTGTACGTACCATTACTTTATCAGGCACGATCAGTTTTCCTGATGGTAGTAATATTGAACGTTCATTGAATACTTTCTTTATTCGGTCAAAAAGGCCAATAGCTCTTGCTTTTATAAAAAATACTTTTGCAGCCTCTTCTATTTTTTTACGCATTGAACGATCCACAATCCCCTGATTAATTAAAACATCGAGTTTATAGGAAATCTGATTAGCATCCTCGATTGCACCCATAAGGGCATGAAAATAAATACCAAATAACCTCTCCGCCTGAGAAGTGTATCGCTCTTTTTGAATCTTACGAAAAGCAATTTGAAATTTCGATGCCTCATTTACAACTTCTTTTGGAATATAAAAGGCGCCATCGACTCTGTCAGCATTCATCTTTTTCTGCTTAGTACCCGCCTCATATAAAATTGGATCTGTATTTTCTTGAATTGAAAATGTATCCATCATATTTTTGTGGAAAAGATATCCTAAGTTTGAGTTACGCTCGAAACGATTAAACACATACAAACGCTGCTCTGGTCGTGTTAATCCAACATAAAGTAAGTTCAATTTATCTAATAAAATTAAATTTTCTTCTTCTACAGCCTTACGATGAATCTCATCCAACACATTGTTTTTACTTAGAGAGGTATAAAGCACTTTGCCATCTGCTTCAAGGAAAAACTTGGCCTCATTGTGAATACTCAAGCTAAAATCAACTTTTGGAATAATAACAACCGGGAATTCTAAGCCTTTTGATTTATGGATGGTCATAATCTGAACTGCATCTCTGCTCTCTGGCATTTTTAGCGCAAATTTTAACTTATTCTCCTCATAATATTCAATGAATTTTGATAAATCCGACTGCCTATTACATTGGAATTGAAACACTAAATCAGAAAACTGATGTAAATATGGATTAGCAACTTCTTTCCAACCCATTAAACGAATAAAGTCTTGAACCAGTTGAACTAGGTTTTCAAAAGGTCTAAAAAATATTTTTGAACCTCCGAAATAATCTTTCAAAAATAATACATCATCAAAAACTTTAACTTTTTTTCCTTGGCTTGTCGTTAAATCAACGATATACGAAAAATACGGGTCTTTCATTGACACATTCATTCGAAAGTAAAGTTCAGCAAATTGCCTTTTCATATGGTCGACAGTAGGCTTCATTCTCCATTTAAGATAAGCAATGAGTAAACGAACTTCCATATTTCTAGAAATCAACAGAGAATCTTGTGAAAAAACAGAAATACCTCTTTTTGTCAGCTGATTGGCAATCTGAACACCTAATGCATTTTTATCTGTCAAAATACATATATCTCCCAAATCAAATTCATCATCCAAACATTGACCGATAATAGTTTCGATTTCATCAAGCATTTCAATAGGCTGAGACTTTCTTTTTTCAGAGAGAATCCTTACAAATCCTGGTTTCTGTGATATAGGATTCTGAGCCACAGCATCATAGAAGCGCTCAAAAAAAGGTGGGAGTTTAGTTGAAAAAGACTGAAAAAAATCATTATTAAAATGGACAATTTCAGAAGAAGAACGATAGTTCATTTCCAGAGGCTTCTTTATTCCCATATTTGTGAAATAAGTTGAATGCTCGGCTATTTGAGTATCGTTCTCAGGATTGTACACTGCCGGAAGCTCAACAAACTGTTCAGCCAAACCATTGTTAAAACGATAAATTGATTGCTTAGGATCGCCAACAATTAAATTTTGTTTTCCGTTTGACAAAGACTCCCGTAATAAAGGCAAAAGATTGAGCCACTGGAGTCTTGAGGTATCCTGAAACTCATCTAATAAAAAATGCTCAAATCGTGTACCAAATCGTTCATAAATATAAGGTGCATCTTCTTTCTGAACAACGGTACCAATTAGCTCGTTGAATTCCGAGATACGAATAACTTTTGTTTTTATACGAAGCTCCTTTAATGCCTCAGAAACATATTTGAGTAGTGCCATATTGTAAAAATTCCCCTTATAACGAGAGAGCATCATATGTCTCTGAGCATTTTCAATGTAAAAAGTATTCAAGCGTATTAAAATCTCTTTCAATTCTTGAGTAAATGCTTTATTGTCTCCAGATTCATTACAATAACCGAATAAAGTATTCGTTAATATGGAACTGTCTCTATTAAAAGTTGGAAACTTTGGGTAGGATGCGATTTTATTTATCGATTTTAAGGTATTTGTTTTACCAGGAAGGTCTTTGGGGTCTAAGTTTAAATGTCCTAAATAATCAATGAGCTCCTTTTGAAAATGGGCAAATGAATCCTCTATTTGTTCAAGTTCGTGAACAATAAGACCAAAATCTTTTTCATCAAAAGACAAAGTATGAAGTAACGCTATAAAAAAACGATTTTTCTCGTTATTTAATGCAGATGCGAAAGACAATAAGTGTCCTTTAAAGTTCCACTGACCTCCATCTTTGAAATTCGACTTTGCATAATTTTTTACAAGCTTTGTGAGAGTAATACTTTTTTCTAAACCGATATTACTCAATAACAATTCCAGAACCTCATCTAAAACCTCTTTTTCATTAAGAGAAATTTCAAATTCGGCAGGTAGATTTAAATCACCAGAAAACGACTTAATCAACCTTAAGTTAAACTTGTCTATTGTTGATACATTAAAATGCTCATACCCATGAAGAATTGCCTTGAGTGATTTTGAAGCTCTTTTTTTGATTTGGGCTTCCTCCAGCCCCAAAACCTTCTTTAATTCAACTATAATAGCCCCTGTTTTGGCATTCACATCGGCAGAATTGTATTTTGCAATACCGAACAAAGCATCAATAATCCTTGTTTTCATTTCAGCAGACGCCTTGTTTGTAAAGGTGATGGCAACGATGCGCTTGTATTTATTTGATTCTTCGGATGCAAGTATAATACTGAGGTATTCTAAAACAAGCTGAAATGTTTTACCGCTTCCCGCCGAGGCATTCAGTACACACAACGGAAATGTTTTTCTGTCAATTGATGAAAGCATTTTCTGGTATAGTTTCTGTACTGTTAAAATAGGAAAATCCAACAATTTTAGCGTAATTTTGGTAAGTATGATGCGATTTACTTATTTCTTTTTCTTTTTTTGCTTTCTCTTTTCTTCGTGTAAGAAAAAAGGTTGCACTGACGAAAATGCACAAAACTACAATGCAATCGCTAATCAGGATGATGGAAGTTGCGAATATCTGGCGAATGATTCAATCAAAATTAAAATAACACCAATTTATGATGGTATTAATTTTCAGCTAGACTCAATTTACACAACAAATGAAGGATACCATGTGCAGTTTACAAAAATCAGCTTCTTTATTAGTCAAATTAGTCATCAGCAAGACACGATCAATGCATCCTATCTTTATGACTTCAGAGAAAAAGGAACGCATTTAATGGCGGCAAAAGCAGACTATAATTTGTTCCCTTCTATTAAGGGTATTATAGGTGTAGATTCAACAAACAACCATAGCGATCCATCAGGATTTAATCTCCAAAATGATTTAAACATTGAGAATGCAAGTACCATGCATTGGAGTTGGAACACAGGTTATATTTTTATTAACATTGAGGGGAAAGTGGATACTTTAGCCACCGGAACATTTAATCACAATTTCAGCTTTCACGTAGGAACCGATAATTTCAGTGAAGAATTTTCATTCAATAATATCGTTTGGGAAAAAACTGATGAAAATGAACATACTTTTCATTTGAACATCGATCTATCGGCCTTTCTAAATAATTCAGAAAGTCCTATTGATTTAAAAAACGAGTTTTTAACCCATTCCAACATTGGACAGGAGGCTCTTACCGAAAAAGTTGTTTTGAATTTTTTAAATGCGTTAACGGTTCCCTGATGTCAAAAGTCACTTTTTTCATTATTTTACTTGTTCTCCTTACATCTTGTCGTAAAGAAAAAGTTTCATTTACACCAACACCTTATACCATAGAAATCCCATCGCATTTTCCGCAAATGAATATTCCAGAGGAAAATCCCATGACCAAAGAAGGAGTTGAATTGGGAAGGTTTTTATTTTACGAAAAAAAGCTGAGTGGGGACAATACGATGAGTTGTGCAAGCTGTCATCAATTAAGTAAATCATTCGCAGACAATACATCTGTTTCAGTAGGAATACAAGGTGTTGCGGGAACAAGAAACTCGATGCCACTATTTAATCTAGGTTGGGATAATTTCTTTACATGGGACGGGCGTAAAATAACACTAGAAGACCAAATTCTTGAACCAGTTCCAAATCCAATTGAAATGCATTTGAAATGGACAGATGCCATTGACAAACTACAGTTAGATGTTTCATACAGAAATAAGTTTTTTAGGGCTTTTGGAGAGGAGGGTATTGACTCAATGAAAGTTGCGAAATCAATTGCCCAATTTATTCGAACAATTATTTCGGCAAATTCTACTTTTGATGTGATGTACAAATATGAAAACGGGCTTCCCTTATCGGACTCAGAAAACGCAGTAATAGGAAATATTGAAGAGGAGGTATGGGCTGGTTATGACCTTTTTAAAAGTTTAAATGGTGCAGATTGTTTTCATTGTCACAACGGCCCATTAATGCGTGTTAAAAAGTTTAGCAACAACGGCTTAGATATAGAATTCCACGACCAGGGAAGAGCATTAGTCACGCAAAACCCAACCGATGAGGGAAAATTTAAAGTACCTTCGCTAAGAAATTTATCTGCAACTGGACCTTATATGCATGACGGAAGGTTTAACAGCTTAGAGGAGGTCATCGAGCACTACTCGACAGGGATTCAGCAAAGTGAAACATTAGACCCTTTAATTGAATTTGCCAATCAAGGCGGAGTTCAACTTGATGAACTTGAAAAACAATGGCTAAAGAAATTCTTACTTTCCCTTAACGATACTACTTACATTAATAATCCTAAATTTAAGGATCCATTTAATTAACTATGGCAACAACATCGAGACATTTAACAACAGAAGAGAAAGCGCTAAAAATAAATTTACAACCTGACATTTATGGTTGCTTTGCCGAAATAGGTGCAGGACAAGAGGTTGCAGCAAACTTTTTTAAGGCAGGTGGAAGCTCAGGGACAATAGCATTTAGTCACTCAGCATACGACATGAAGGTTTCAGACTCCATGTATGGAGAAACCAAAAGATATGTTTGTGAAGAGCGCTTACAGATAATGTTAGATACAGAATTTTCTAACCTGAAAAAGACACTCCCCAATAAATACAAAGAATCTAAATTCTTTGCTTTTTGCAATACTGTAGAATCCTTGAATTATCATAAAACAAATCAAGGTAAAGGATGGATAGGTATTCGATTTCAGCTGGAACCAGAAAAAGAACCCAATACAGTAGTTCTTCATGTTAAAATGCATGATAACAGTCATAAAGGGCAGCAAGAGGCGCTCGGTATATTAGGTGTAAACTTAATCCATTCATGCTACCATAAAAACAGCGACATTGATGAGTTTCTTGATGGATTAACGAGACGTATTCCAAGAGATCGAATAGAGATCGATATGCTAAGTATTACAGGTCCTGACTTTAGTAATATCGACAATCGTGTTATAGCACTCAATCTAGTCAAACGCGGAATCACTGACGCCACAATGTTTGACCTTTCGCAAAATGTCTTGCAACCAGCTAATGCTCTGTACAAAAAAAATATTTTACTCACAAGAGGAAGGTTTAGACCTGTAACTAAGGTGCATATTGATATGATTGAAAATGGTCGCAAAGCTTTTTCAAAAGAAAAAGAAGTAGATGAGGATAATGTTGCCGTTATATTTGAATTAACCTTAAAAGATTTGACTGCAGATGGTAAAATTTCTGTTCAAGACTTTTTAGATCGTGCCGATTTATTGAGCTCACTGGGTTACACCGTGATGGTTTCAAATTATTTAAAACATTACAAGATGGTTGAATATCTTGCACCAATATCAAGGGGAAACCTTATTGGTGTCATCCTTGGGGTTTACAATCTGAATACCATTTTTGATGAGCGCTACTATGAAAACCTCTCGGGAGGTTTACTTGAAGCTTTCGGAAGAGGTTTCGGTCCGAATATGAAGCTATACGTTTACCCAGCTCTAAATGTTGAAGATGGAGAAATTTATCACCTTGACAACATAGAAATAGCTAATAATTTAAAAGGACTTTTGAGTTATATGCGAGAAAATGATAAAATGAAGCCTATTCTTGAATTTGATCCAAAGCTTTTGCACATTATGTCTGATGATGTACTTTCGAAAATTCGGGCTGGGGCATCAAGTTGGGAAGAAGATGTTCCAAAATCTGTAGCTAAAGCCATTAAAGCCTTTGAACTTTTCGGTTACCGTAAAAAAGAAGTGAAAGTGTAATGCCGCATATCAAGAATGCACTTCTTCGCTTTAGAATCATTGATAAAATGATTCGAAATAAATACAAAGCATATCCATCAAAAAAAGAGCTAAGAGAAGCCTGTGAGGAGTCTTTGTATGGTTCCATTGATGGTATTCATATTTGTAATAGTACGATTGAAAAAGATCTTTTCAATATGAAAATAGAGCATGATGCACCAATAAAATACAGCAAAAAAGATGGCGGTTATTATTATGAAGATCCCTCCTATAGCATTAATGATATTCCTCTTAGCGAAGATGAACTGAGCTCTATCAAATATGCTGTCGATACTCTGCACCAATTTAAAGAAACACCATTTTTTAAGGAGTTCGGAAATGCCATAGATAAAATTGTTGATCGCATTTCAGTCGGAGGCACTGAAAATGAAATGTCAAAATATATACAATTCGAGGCAGCTAACTCGATAGGAGGGAATGAATTTTTACCTATGCTTCTAGAGGCCATTCAGCGTGAAAAGAAAGTTTGGTTTATCTATACTAGTTTTATTAAAGGTCAGGGAAGGCCCAGAAAAGTTTCTCCCTTGTTCTTGAAAGAATATAGAAACAGGTGGTATTTGATTTCATATGACCCTAGTCAAAATGATATCAGAACCTATGCGTTAGATCGAATGGAAGACCCAAAAATATTGGAAGATAAACAAGAAAAACCCAAAGATTTTGATGCCGACACCTATTTTCAAAATGCAATGGGAATAACAAGCTACAAAGGCGAAGCCAAAAAAATCATCTTGAAAGCAGATAAAATTGCTTCAAAATACATCAATAGTCAACCTATTCATCATTCTCAGGAGGTGCTTGAAGAGACAGAAAACGGTACCTCTTTTGAATTTAAACTTTTACTCTCTGAAGAATTAATTCGGACACTTTTAAGCTACGGTGGTGAAATAGAAATCATAGAACCTCTGGAACTCAAAAACACATTAACCGAGCGTATTTTAGCGATGACGAAGCGCTACAATTTATAAAATAATCAGGAAGTAATTATTAATTTTACATTACCACTAATAAGCTTATGGAAATTAAAATAGAACAACGAGGAGGCATCTGTCTAATCACATTTAATCGGCCAAAAGTCTATAACTCTTTTAACAAACCTATGGCATTTGCGCTTCAGCAGATACTTGATAATTGTACGAAAGATAAAAATGTTCGTGCAATCGTTCTCAGAGGAGAAGGAAAAGCCTTTTGCGCTGGACAGGATCTTGCCGAGGTTACAGATCCTATGGGTCCCGAACTAAAAAGTATTGTAGGAGAACACTATAATCCTATTATTTCTAGAATACGTTCTATAGAAAAGCCCGTAATAGCCGCTGTGAATGGGGTTGCCGCAGGTGCAGGAGCAAATATCGCTTTGGCGTGTGACATTGTTTTTGCAAAAAAAAGTGCCTCATTTATTCAGGCATTTGCTAAAATTGGTCTCATTCCTGATTCTGGTGGAACCTATTTTCTACCGAGAATCATTGGTTTTCAAAAAGCAATGGCTTTAATGATGACTGGAGATAAAGTTTCGGCGGAAGAAGCTGAAGAAATGAAAATGATATACAAGGCCATTGACGACGAAGATTTTGATGAAGCCGTAATGACCTTTGCAGAAAAGCTATCGAAAATGCCAACAAGAGCATTGGGGCTAACAAAAAAAGCTATCAATTCAAGCTACAGTAATACGATGCAGGAACAACTAGATCTCGAAGAAAACCTACAAAATGAAGCTGGTCAAACCAATGACTTCAACGAGGGAGTAAATGCATTTTTAGATAAAAGAATACCAAAATTTACAGGAGAATGATAGAAACAGTAGGAGTCGTTGGCGCAGGAACAATGGGTATCGGAATTGCCCAAATTGCAGCTCAAAATGAGCACCAAGTTATCATTTATGACCACAGTGATGGACAGCTCGAAAAAGCTAAATTAAGCCTTGAAAAAGTACTTACCCGTCTAGTTGAAAAAGGAAGACTTAATGCCAGCGAGAGAGAAAAAATTCTCGATAGAATGGTATTTACAACGAAGATGAAAGAACTTTGGCCTTGTGGTATAGTCATTGAGGCTATTGTAGAGTCAATCGAAATCAAACATCAAGTATTTGAATCACTCGAAAATATTGTTTCAGAGCATTGCATTTTAGCTACAAATACTTCTTCTTTATCCATTGCATCAATTGGCGCATCATTAAAAATAGCTCAAAGAATTATTGGGATACACTTCTTCAATCCTGCCCCTCTGATGCCCTTGGTAGAAATTATACCCTCTATTCAAACAACTGAACAAACTACCACGAAATCCAAAAATCTAATTTCCAACTGGGGTAAAACTATCGTATTATGTAAGGATACTCCAGGCTTTATTGTCAATCGGGTAGCGAGACCTTTTTACGGAGAGGCACTTCGTATATATGAAGAAGGAATCGCTGATTTTTCAACTATTGATTGGGCATTAACAGAGATTGGAGGATTCAGAATGGGACCATTTACATTGATGGATTATATCGGAAATGACGTAAACTTTGCAGTAACTGAATCTGTGTTCAAATCCTTCTTTTATGATCCAAGGTTCAAACCCTCATTTACCCAAAAACGATATGCTGAAGCGCGGTATTTTGGTAGAAAATCAGGAAGGGGTTATTATGATTATAATGACATCAAACTAAATCCCAAACCTCATACCGATGCGGCTTTAGGTGAAAAAATTTTAAACCGTATCCTTTACATGCTCATTAATGAAGCTATTGATGCCGTTTTCATGAGTGTAGCAACACCAAAAGATGTTGACTTAGCAATGACTAAAGGGGTCAACTACCCAAAAGGATTGCTCAAATGGGGGGATGAAATCGGACTGGATAAAATCCTCCAGCAGCTTCAAAACTTATATGATTATTATGGCGAAGACCGCTACCGACCTAATCCTCTTTTGCGTCAAATGGTCAAAGAAAATAAGCGATTTTACGATTAAGAATTTCATCTGATTTTAGTACATTTGCAACTTAATATTTTACACCATGGCTTACTTATTTACTTCTGAGTCTGTTTCTGAAGGACATCCAGATAAGGTAGCGGATCAGATATCTGATGCCCTCATTGATAACTTTCTTGCCTTTGACCCTGAATCCAAAGTTGCATGCGAAACATTGGTTACAACAGGTCAAGTCGTCTTGGCGGGAGAGGTAAAATCACAAACCTATCTCGATGTTCAAAAAATCGCTAGAGATGTCATCAACAAAATAGGTTACACTAAAAGTGAGTATATGTTTGATGGAAACTCTTGTGGTGTGTTTTCTGCTATTCATGAACAATCATCGGATATAAACCAAGGTGTTGAACGAGAGATTAAAGAAGATCAAGGTGCTGGTGACCAAGGAATGATGTTCGGTTATGCAACAAATGAAACAGAGAGTTTTATGCCGCTTCCATTGGAAATTTCTCACCTTTTATTAAAAGAGCTTGCGGCTCTACGAAGAGAAAATAAAGAAATTACTTATTTAAGACCTGATTCGAAGTCTCAAGTCACAATTGAGTACTCTGATGATAATAGGCCTGTTCGTATTGATGCAATCGTATTATCCACGCAGCATGATGATTTTTCAGGCGAAGCCGAAATGCTTGATCAAATTAAAAAAGATGTTATCAATATATTAATTCCCCGCGTTAAAGCTTCACTTCCTAAAGAAATACAAGCACTTTTTACAAAGGATATAACTTATCATGTCAATCCAACTGGTGTTTTTGTTATTGGAGGACCTCACGGAGATACAGGTCTTACAGGAAGAAAAATTATTGTTGATACATACGGCGGAAAGGGAGCCCACGGTGGAGGCGCTTTTTCTGGGAAAGACCCATCAAAGGTAGACCGTTCTGCAGCATATGCTACCCGTCATATTGCTAAAAATGCAGTTGCAGCAGGATTATGTGATGAAATATTAGTGCAGGTTGCTTACGCAATTGGTGTGGCAAAACCGATGGGGTTGTATGTAGATACCTACGGAAGCTCAAAAATTGGACTTTCAGATGGCGAAATCGCAAGAAAACTAGAAGAAATATTCGATATGAGACCCTTTGCCATTGAAACAAGGTTTAATTTAAGAACACCTATTTATTATGAAACTTCGGCATATGGCCATATGGGGAGAACCTGTGTTGAAGTACAAAAAGAGTTTAAAGACGCATCTGGACAAATAAAAAAGATGAATGTTAAGCTATTTCCCTGGGAAGAACTAAATTATGTGGATAAAGTAAAGAGCGTTTTTAATCTTTAAGTGCAAAAAAAAAAAATTCGAAAAGGACCAAATATGGTCCTTTTTTTTTGTCAAAAACCAGGATACCACCATATATGACAACCGAGCTAGTGCAAAGTAAGGAAAAAGTAATATTTTTACGATAAGGCATATCTAGCAGAACAATATAAATTTTACACAATGCATAAATTATTTTTGACGCTTGTCATTTTATCAACATCATACATCGCTGTAGGTCAAAAAATATCATCAATGGATAAGTTGATCGCAAAAAAATTAATAGGTGAAGGTAAGGAGCTTTTATACGCAGGTCGTACAAGTGAAGCAATGTTGACATTTAAGAGAGCGAAACTCAAGAATCCTAATTCAGGAGAAGCACACTATCAATTGAGTATTGCTCAATTTTACCTGAGAGATTTTTACAATGCCCACGAAAATGCAGTACGAGCACAGCAGTTAATCTCAAAGAATAAGGATGGTGAATATTATTACTACATTGGGAGAATATACCACACGGTAAACCTTATTGATTCCGCAAAATTGTTTTACTCAATATCAAAAGACAAATTAGGTCCTCGTATTTCTAAGGATTATGATTTGGATATTTTAATACAGCAATGTGACTTTGTCAGTAACGAAATAAAGAAGGGAATAAAAAATATTTGTGAACCATTTTCAAGAGCTGTCAACTCAAAATATGATGAATATGGCGCAATTCTTATTTACAATCAAAAAAGGCTGCTCTACACTGCCAGACAGCCGGAAACAACAGGAAATAATATTAATTATGACGACCAAAAGTTTTTTGAAGATATCTACAAAGCAGATTGGAATGAAAATAGAAATGATTGGGTAGTAGATATAGCATCTATGGAGGACTATAATACAGAGGGGTTTGATGCACTAAACTTTGTTTCACGCGATGGAAAGTATGGCTTACTTACCATCAACACCTCGGCAAGCGTCGAAAAATCGACTGAAAGCTCAGAAATATTTGAATTCGAAATTGATGAAGAGGACTCATCATGGTATATTGACCCTATTAAATCTGAATCGATTAATACTAGCTATTTTGAGGGAGCTGCAACGATCACGGATACTAGCTTTGATGAAGATGAAACTGCCTCACAAACCATGATTTTTGTGAGTGACCGAAAAGCAGATAAAACACTAACTGATTTATACTCAGTTCAAAGGGTAGACGATAAATGGGGAGAAACCAAGCCTTTATCGGAAATAAATACAGCAGGAAGAGAGACTACACCCTTTATCACAGCAGATGGTCAGTATCTTTTTTTTAGTAGTGATGGATTGAATGGAATGGGGGGATATGATGTTTATTTTTGCCGCTGGATGGATATGAGTAAAACGTGGGGGCCACCTGTCAACCTCGGAGCATCAATCAATACCGTTCATGACGATACACATTTTCAATACTATCCAGAATATAAAATAGGAACAGTTTCAGCAATCAATGATTTCAACGGATACTTCAGCTATGACATTTTTAAGATAGACCTTAGTGAATCCGATTTCCCTTTTATCCAAAAATAAGTTACTCATTCATAGGGCTAAGTAGATTTTATGCCGCGTTACTTTTTTGAAATATCATATCAAGGCACCAACTTTCTAGGGTGGCAAAAGCAAGAAAAAGGAGCAACCGTTCAGAGCAGTATTGAAGTTGCATTAAGCAAACTATTTTCCATGGAACCAATTTCTATTATGGGTTGTGGGCGAACTGATACTGGAGTTCATGCAAAAAAATATTTTTTTCATGTTGATCTAAAGGAAAAAATCAATACAAGTCAGTTCAAAGTCAAGCTTAACTTAATGCTTGAAAAAACAATTGCAATTCATAAAATATTCGAAGTTTCTGACGATTTACACGCGCGATTCAATGCTAAATTAAGAACATACAAGTATTTCATTCACGTTGAAAAAGATGTATTTAAAAAAGATAAATCGTGGTGGATTTCTAAAGATATAGACCTTGAACTTATGAATAAAGCGGCAGGCTTACTTGTCGGAGAAATGGACTTCGAAGCATTTTCGAAAAAACATACGGATGTTAAAACACACATTTGTAAGATTTCAAAAGCGCATTTTACGCGCAATGATAATGAAATCATTTTTGAAATTTCCGCAAATCGTTTTTTAAGAAACATGGTTCGAGCGATAGTGGGAACAATTGTCGAGGTAGGTCTGAATAAAAAAAGTTTGCACGAATTTAAAAATATTATAGCCTCGAAGTCTAGACAAAATGCCGCCGCTTCTGCACCAGCATTAGGATTATTTTTATGGGATGTCGTATACTAATGTCGTATACTTATATTTTAAATACTAGCCCCTTCTGTGAGCACCTCTCGATTTACTTTCTTAAATAAACCTTGAAGGACTCTTCCCGGACCTACTTCAATAATATGATTAGCACCATCACCCAACATTCTATCCATAATTTGCGTCCATTTAACCGCTCCGGTAAGCTGTAAAACTAAATTCTTTTTAATCTCATTTGAATCAGAAACCGCTTGTGCATTTACATTTTGATAGACGGGACAAATTGGAGTATTGAAACTTGTTGCTTCGATGGCGGCAGCTAACTCTTCTCTGGCCGGTTCCATTAAGGGCGAATGAAAAGCACCTCCCACGGGAAGTAACATTGCCCGTCTTGCACCAGCTTCGCTGAGCTTCTCACAAGCTTGTTCCACAGCTGGAATAGCTCCTGAAATTACGAGCTGACCAGGACAGTTGTAATTCGCTGGAACAACTACACCATCTATACTTGAACAGATTTCTTCAACTTTAGCATCCTCTAATCCTAAAATAGCCGCCATCGTAGATGGCTCTTTTTCACAAGCCCGCTGCATCGCCAAAGCACGCTTAGAAACAAGAGATAATCCATCTTCAAAACTCAAGGCACGATTGGCCACAAGTGCCGAAAATTCGCCTAAAGAATGTCCCGCCACCATAGCTGGGGAGAATGACTCCCCTAAACAAGCCGCTAAAATTGTAGAATGTAAGAATATTGCAGGCTGCGTCACCTTTGTTTGCTTTAGCTCATCAGCCGTTCCTTCAAACATGATTTTTTTAATATCAAAACCTAAAATATCATTTCCTTTAGAGAATAATTCTTTAGCTAAAGGAGAGGCATCATACAACTCCTTCCCCATTCCAGAAAATTGGGCACCTTGTCCTGGAAAAACATATGCTTTCATATTTTTTCTATTTTTTCACAAAAGTAAAAGAAGTATTAGAATATTAAAATTGTCCATCCGAATGATATTTCCCCTTTTTATAAACTTTTACCTTCATAATAATTCCGTCAATATCATATTCATATACCTTTCCATCCCACAAAGAGCCATTTCGAAAGGTACCATCCATCCATATCTCATCATTTTTATTATACACCTTGTTGTATCCAAATTCCTCAAATCGAACACCTCGTGTGTTTGGTGAAATAATCCGGGGCGGTCGCAGTGATTTGTCTTTCACTATCTCAATTGGTTTTTCAATTGAAGGTTTATAAGTAATTAGAGATTCCTTATGACCTGTTTCATCTAACTTAACCTCGTATTTCAAAGAACCATTTCGGTAATAATGTTTAATCGTCCCGAAAGGGCTTCCGTTTTTTGCTGAATATTCAAGCTGCAAATTCCCATTTTTATGGAAGTACTGAACCTTACCTGATTCTTGCCCACTATTGTTGTAATTACCTTTGTATGCTATTTTACCGTTGTTATAATAACGAATGCAGTTACCTTTGTACTTATTTTGAATAAAGGTGGCTTCCTCCATTTTCCTGGAATTCCTGTGGTAACGAATATAAAACCCTTCAGGTCTATTATTTCTATAATTACCCTTTAGCTTGGGTGTTTTACCGTCTTTATAATAACGCAACCATATTCCCTCCTTTCTACCATTGATGAAATTCCCTTCTTCGACTATTGAATTGTCATCATAGTTAGAAAATGGATGATCTTTACCTTTGAACACCCATTTTCCAGATTTACGACCTGAAGCATCGAGCTTATTTTGAGCAAAATCTTCAATACCGAAAAAACAGAGTGTGATAAATAAAAGCAGGGCTTTTGAATTCATAAATCTAAAATACAAATCTATTCGATTTAAAATAGCGGGGAAGGTATGAAAATTGTGAATAAAAAAAATCTTAATGAACCACTGTAAAAATAGTTCTAATTACTTTTGTTAATAATAAATTATGGTTTCAATTGATCCAAAAAATATAGAAGTTCCACGATTGCACCGCTACCTTTTGGGTGCAGTCGGTCCAAGACCAATTGCATTTGCCTCAACTATTGATACTCATGGGATTTCAAATCTTGCACCTTTTAGTTTTTTCAATGCTTTTAGTGCAAACCCTCCTATTCTGGTATTTTCTCCTGCAAGATCTGGAAGAACAAATACCACGAAAGACACTTACAATAATGTAAAAAAAATACCTGAGGTGGTCATCAATGTGGTGAATTATGAGCTTGTTCATCAGATGAGCCTTGCAAGTTCTCCATATCCATCAAGTGTAGATGAATTTGTAAAGAGCGGTTTGACACCAATAGCTTCAGAACTTATCAAACCATTTCGAATTAAGGAATCACCTGTTCAATTTGAATGTCGCGTAAATCAGGTTATAGAGCTTGGTGACCAAGGGGGTGCTGGAAATTTAATCATTTGTGAAGTGCGAAAAATTCACATTAGTGAAGAGGTTCTTGATGAAAAAGGTATGATCGACCAATGTAAAATTGACTTGGTCTCAAGAATGGGTGGAAATTGGTATTGTCGTGCAGAGGAAAATTCCATGTTTGAAATTCCAAAACCGATTACGTCATGCGGTATCGGATACGATAAATTACCTCAAGATATTTTGAATAGTCAGATACTAACGGCTAATAATTTGGGACAATTAGCCAGCATAGAAGCTATTCCGAATGAAACCGATGTAAATGAATATAAACTCCTTGAATTAAGTGAATTGTTTTTATCTTTGGAGGACGATGCTTCTCAACTCGAAGTTGAAATTCACAAAAAGGCAAAACTGCTGTTAGAGGATAACCTTTTGGAAGAAGCTTGGTTGACGCTTCTTTCTTTTAATAACTAAATACACAACAAAAAATGTACAAATTCCAAGGAAAAATTAAAGTCATTAATGACACCCAAATCATCAGCGAAAAATTCAAAAAAAGAGAATTTGTCGTAACTGATACATCCGCTATGTATCCTCAAGATGTAATGTTTCAATCTGTTCAGGATAAATGTGACATGCTAAATGAATACGCTTTAGAAGACCAGGTTGAAGTTTCTTTTAACCTGAGAGGACGTGAATGGACAAGCCCCGATGGTGTCGTGAAATACTTCAATACACTTGATGCATGGAGAATTGAAAAAATGGGCCAAGGTGGTGGAATACCGGCCGCAGGACCATCTGATATGTCTTTAGATGCTCAACCTTCAACTGAGACATCAGCTAATACTGAAGAAAAAGACGATCTTCCATTCTAAAAAATAATTCGCTTATGAAGAATGGGGTTTTGCCCTCCTTTTTTTGCTTAATTTCATCAAATCGGACCAGAATTCCGGATAGCTTTTGGAGACAGCTTCAGCATTTGAAATAGAAATTCCTTGACTTAAATGCAAACCGACAATAGCAAGACACATAGCAATTCTATGATCTCCATAGGAATTAACTGAAGTAGAGTAAAGTTCGCTTTTTCGGATAATTAAGGTATCATTTTTTACAGTAAGTTCGGCACCAATTTTTGTGAATTCGCTCATTAATGTTTCTAATCTATTACTTTCTTTATTAAATAATCGATGCACTCCTTTGATTCTAGAAACGCCTTCACAAAAAACCGCGTATGAAACCAGTGCTGGAAATAAATCTGGGCAATTTGTCGCATCAAAATCAAAAGAAATAAGCGGGCGTTTACCTATTATAAATTGTTCTTTATTTTCATAAACCTCATCGAAATCAGAAAATAAATCGAGTAGCCTTCTGTCGGCCTGTACAGAATGTATATTTAAACCCTTAAGTTTTATTTTATGACCTAGAGCAGAGGCAATGCACCAATAGCTAGCTGCACTCCAATCTCCCTCTACAGTGTAATTTGTAAATTGATAAATCGAATTGGCCTTTATTTTAAAAACATACCCTTCATCAAAGCCAATGCGCATGCCAAATTTAGATAAGGTTGTAATCGTCATATCAACATAAGGAGCACTTTTCAGATTCTGAGCCAACAATTGAATATCCCTATTTAATTGAGGTAAACCCATCAGTAAGCCAGACAAAAATTGTGAAGTGTGACTACCGTCAATTGTAATTGTTTCACCTTTGAATCCTCCATGAATAATATAAGGAAGTTTTCCGTTTTCTGATTTAATTTGAATACCATATTCGTTACCAAACTCATCAATAAACTCGTGTGTTCGATGAAGAAGAGATCCAGTGCCATTGAGTTGAAAAATACCATCATTTACACAACACACACCTGCAATTAAACGAAATGCCAAACCACTTTCTCCACAATTAAAACTTGCCTTTTTAGGAAATTTATCTACACCAATTATTGAAATACTATTTTCATGTTCCAGAATAGTTGCTCCAATTTGCTTAACACAGTTCAGCATTGCACGAACATCATCACTGCTACCCACATTATATAATTCAGACCTCCCATGGCATAAGGACGCAGCTAAAATAGCTCTTTGCGCATCACTTTTAGATGGCGGAATAACTAACTCTCCTGATAGAAGACATGGCTGAATCTTCTTTATCATGAATGCTTTGTTGTCTTTGGATTCATTATTCTCGTTTGATGACGAATAGACTCTTGATGAATTGCATCCATCAAGGTCCGGACAAACTGACTGGTTAAATGATAGTCATTACTTTGGTTCAAACGCTTTGAGATTAACTTTTTCCAATGTTCTTGCTGAAGAACAGTAATATTATTTTCTCGCTTCAAAATGCCGACCTCTTCACTGAGCTGCATTCGATCACTGAGAATTTCAAAAAGCTGATCGTCCAACATGGAAACCTTTTGCCTAATTTCATCTATCATAGAACCCACGTCATGCGAAAAATCAGGTTGCCTAAGTATAAGCTTTTCCAACAATTCGGATAAACCACTTGCATCTACTTGCTGTTTTGCATCAGACAATGCGCAATTAGGACTAGGATGCGTCTCTATCATCAATCCATCAAAGTTTAAATCCATCGCATATTGACTAACCTCTAGTAGAAGTTCACGGTTTCCGGAAATATGGCTTGGATCACAAATCATAGGTACATCAGGTCGTTTTTCATTGAATGCAATAGGGATTTCCCATCTAGGAACATTCCTATACTTTGCGTGATTATAGATAGAAAAACCTCTGTGTATAGCCGTCAAATCATCTAAACCTGCATTGTTGAAGCGCTCAAAAGCGCCGAGCCACAATTCAAGGTCTGGGTTTATTGGATTCTTAATTAAAATGGAAGTATTTGTACCTTCTAGGGCATCTGCAATTTCTTGCACCGCAAATGGATTTACAGTTGTCCGTGCTCCAATCCATAACGTATCTACACCGGCTTTTAACGCAGCATCTACGTGTGATTTATTCGCAACCTCAGTACAAGTAGGAAGATTATGTTCTTTTCCTGCTTCAATCAGCCATGGCAGTGCTTTTTGACCCATTCCTTCAAAACTATCTGGATGTGTCCTTGGTTTCCAAATTCCTGCACGTAGCATATTTACCCTTGAATTTAGAGAAAGTCCTTTTGCAATTTGATTTACTTGCTCTCTACTCTCTGCACTACATGGACCAGCAATAACATAGAGATCGGATTGATTTCGGATTCTATCGACAAGTTTATTTTTCATTTGACCAGCCTTTTCCAGTGGCACTTTAAAATTAATGATATAACGACTTAATACATATTTTAGTTCAAAAATAAGCTTGAACATTTCAAACAAGACTATTCAATTATTCGCACATTTAAACATCGCTCCTAAGCGAGCTATAACTAATAATATCACCTGAATCAAACCAAAAATTCTATGCAAGAAACATAGCTAAAACTCCACCGAAAAGGATACAAATCAGCTTTAAAAAGTTGATTCGGTGATTTTCAGAAGTTTCAAAAATAATTGTTGTAGAAATGTGTAAAAACATCCCGACTACAATCGCTAAAATGACATGAATATCCAGACCGAAGTTCTCTGTATTGAGGTGACGACCAATTACTGCACCAAGTGGGGTTGTTAAAGCAAATAATACTAAAAACAACCATGACTTGCGCATTCCCATATTCGAGTCGACAAACAAAGACATTAATGCTATTGCAACAGGTATTTGATGAAATAGAATACCCCAAAACAGGGAGCCATGACTATGTCCAACATGAGAAGTATGACCTACCTCAGCATTTCCTAATGGAAGTCCTTCGATAATGGAATGAATAGATAAAGCAATAAAGAAGGTTAAATGAATACTCACCCCCCGGAGAGGATGAGTGTGCCCATGCTCAATTCCACCTGAAAAATATTCAAGAATAAGCTGAAGTAAAAATCCTATTAAAATATAGAAGCCGGCGGTTTCAAAGTCATGTTGATATAAATCTGGCAATAAATGATTAAAAACAACCGATAACAAAAACCCACCGCTGAATGCCAAGGTCAACTTAATGGTTTGTGTTTTATAATTCGTCTTGAGATAAGAAACCAAAAGCCCACCCAGGAGAACTGATAAAATCAAAAAAATCTGGAGTAAAATAAAGTTCATTATTTCCGCGTTGCAATTATAATCAACCGTTCTGAATCATACTTAGAATAATCATCTAAATCAAAAGAACCAAATATGAAATCTATTTCAAAATAAGGACTCAGTAATTTAATAAATTGTTCTTTTTCTATTGCCTGTACTTTTTCCTGAAAACAATAGCTTTCAGTTTTGTCATTAAAAGCAATCGTCTTAATAATATGTGTACCGGTATATTCTCTAGATATATTAAATTCAATGTCATTTACTCGTTTTTTTTCAAAAGGAACGAGCGCACTTATAACTTTCTTCACATTCATGAAATCAATAATCAGTCTACCACCAGGTACTAACATTTGCGCCATCGACCTGCAAACCATTTCATTTTCTTTATGAGAATCAAAATACCCGAAACTTGTAAATAAGTTAAATATTGCATCGAATGTTCTCCCTTCAAATGTTTCGCGCATATCGTGAACATCAAAAGATAAATTAATATTTTCATGCTGTTTTGCATGTGTAATACTCTTTGATGACAGATCAACACCCAAAACCTTATATCCGAGTGAATTTAAAGTTATCGAGTGCCTTCCTTTTCCACAAGCTAAATCAAGTAAAGACGAGCCAATTGGTAAATTTAGCTTAGAAAGTAAAGCCTTAATAAATCCTCTCGCCTCCTCTTCCCCCCTATTTTGGTATAGAATATGGTAATAGGGCGTATCAAACCATTCCGCAAACCATTCTTTTTTTGGCATATGGCAAAACTACAACTTTAGCAAGTATAATAGGAACTGAGAGTGGGCAAAAAACCATAAATTTGAACGAATGAAAGTCATAGGAATTACAGGGGGCATTGGAAGTGGAAAAAGCTACGTTTGTAAAATCATTGAAGAAATGGGTTTCGCTGTTTATTATTCTGATAAAAGCGCAAAATTTTTGATGGATTCAAACGAACATGTTCAAAAAGAATTAAAACGGATTATTGGAGATGACGCATATACATTGCAAGGACTAAATCGTGAACTCATTTCCAACAAAATATTTTCAGACACAACACTTCGACAAAAAATGAATCAACTCATTCATCCTATCGTACGTGAAGATTTCGAGCAATGGAAAAAAAGTTTTACAGATAATGAATTCATCTTCAACGAGGCTGCCATTCTCTTTGAAACTGGATCTTATGTAAATTATGATTCGGTAATTTTAGTTTATGCCCCACTTAAATTAAAGATCGAAAGGATTAAAAAAAGAGACGAAATTACGGAGGAGGAAGTTTTAAAAAAGATGAAATCCCAGTGGTCAGACGAGCAAAAAATGAAACTTACACCGCACCATATTTTAAATGATGGCAAAAAAAATCTTCGACAACGTATTTCCGTTATTCTTGATGAGCTTAGTAAACCAATTTGATTTTCACTGATTTATTTGATTTCAAACTGAAGGAACAAGATTGAAAGCTAGGAGCTGAAAATCTTGGCCTTATACCATTAGAAAAAGCGTAGGCTTCTTTCGGAATGCCAAAAAAATTAGTGTCGCATATTTTATTTGCATTTTCGTCATGATAAATGGCCAGTGCATATCTACCCAAAGGTAGGTTTCTAAAGGTATAAAATCTTTGATCACCATTTGTTACAACCCGCACCATCTTATATGTCTCCCCTACCTTTGGAAATTTAGATGCATCATTATATAGTCCTAATTGTACAAAACCATTATCGTTTTTAATATTGTGTATTTGAACGGTTAAATCTGCTGTTGATTGCGCCACAAAAAAGGTTGGGAAAAGTAAGGCCAAAAACAATACCCAGCCCTTCATTTCTTGAAGGTCGTTTTGAATATTCTATCCATCCAATTAAAAGTAGAGGCATAATTACCTTCAAGCTTTGAGTGGTGGTCGTCATGATGCTTCGTTTTACTCAGAAAAGGGACATTACTAAAAAATGGTAACTCTAAATCAGAATGAATATGAATTTCATGGAGATTCCTGAGTAGGCCAAATATCCATATTGCATAGACATTAATCGGCATTACGATAAGAATAAGTGCAAAACCTATTCCAACCCCGATCATACCTAACATCCATTCCAAAGGATGCGCATACAGATACTCCAAAGGAAAAGGTGTAGTAGCACGATGATGAATTGAGTGAACATGTCGAAGCATGAACTTGTTTTCATGCAACCAACGGTGAAAAAAATAAAACCAGGCATCATCAACCACAAAAGCGAAGATTACCTGCAATCCGATAATCCAGAATGAGGTATAAGCGGTTTCAATACTATCATAAATAAGGTAAGAACCAAAGCCAGAAACAAAAAGCAAAATGACAAAATTAAACAGAAAGAGTGGCATCCGCTTTCTAAAAATAGCTTTTTGATAACTCTTAGACTGAATCCGAAAAGACTTAAAAATATCGGTTTTAAGTACAAGCATACTATAGAGTAAACCAAATAAATTGGAACCAATAAGAACCAACATCGTACCCAATGCCACCCACTCTCTAGTCATCTCAATGCAAATAAATTAAACATCACTGAATCCTCTAAACCAACCTCTCTTTCATGGTGAAGCTTGTAAAAACCTTTTTCACGTAATAGTTTTTGAATTTGATTTAATCGGTCGTCTATATCATGAACTTCAATAACTAACGACTTAATCAATGGCCAATGCTCATCCGAAATACCGTTAAGAACGGACCATTCTGCCCCTTCACAATCTATTTTCAATAAATCAATCTTCTCTATGCACTCTTTTTCAATAATTGAAGACAACGTATTTAAATCACATTCAACTTTCCTTTGGCCACGAACCAATAAAAAGGCTATGAATCCTGATAGAAAGGAGGGTATTAACTTCATCCATTTCATGTCATCGGGTGGATTTTTCATCGTACCTTTTACAGCTTTTGAAAATGCTTTTGGGTCTTTTTCCCATTCCTCAGGATGTAAGGTAGATAGCGCAGGCGTATTTGGGAAATAGGTAAATGTGGCTTTCTCTGCTACATCAGAGACCCCCATTCGAAAAGTATGAATCATACCCTTTCCATGCGCGGAAGCATTCCTTCTAAGCACCGAATATATTTCGGGGATGGGCTCAAAGCAATAGGCGTGAACATCTTTTGCCTTTTGAATGGCTCTAATACCAAAAACACCAACATTTGCACCAACGTCAAAGACGACATCTCCGTCATTGATTTTAATTCCATTTTGGAGATATCCGTCAACATGGTGGTCCAACATCTTAGCCTCAGGTTTTCTAAGACAGAAAACTTTGGTGCCATCATTCAATGTAGCTTGAGTCATAATTAGACTCCAAAATAATGATTTTTTAGCTGATAATAATAAGTAAACTCAACGTTTCTATTTTTCAAGAAATGGATACCTGTAATCAGTGGCTGGAACAAAGGTTTCTTTGATGGTTCTTGGAGAAACCCATCTTAACAAATTTAAAATCGACCCTGCCTTGTCATTTGTACCAGAACCACGTGCACCGCCGAAAGGTTGCTGACCAACAACTGCTCCAGTTGGTTTATCATTTATGTAGAAATTACCCGCGGCATTTTCAAGTGCTTTTGTGGCATATTCAGCTGCATATCGATCAACTGATAATATCGCTCCCGTCAATGCATACTCAGAAGTATCATCAACAATAGATAATATTTCTTCCCACTTGTCTTCGGAATAGACAAAAATTGTGATGACAGGACCAAAAATTTCCTCCACCATTGTTTTGAACTTTGGATCCGAAGTGACAATAATTGTAGGTTCAATAAAGTATCCTTTAGATTTATCATAATGACCCCCAGCAATTATTTCGGCATCAGTTGCATTTTTAGCAAAATCGATGTAGGACGCAATACTGTCAAACGCTTTTTCTGAAATTACCGCATTGATAAAATTTGTTGGATCTCCGGGAGATCCCATTTTAAATGTCCTGGCATCTGATATAATCTGGGCTTTAACATCACTCCAAAGATTGCTCGGAATATAAGCCCTTGATGCGGCAGAACATTTTTGACCTTGGAATTCAAATGCACCACGTGAAATCGCCGTGGCAACCTCCGCAGCTACTGCAGATTTATGGGCAACAATAAAATCTTTACCTCCAGTTTCACCGACAATTCTCGGATAGGATCTATATTTTTCAATGTTATTCCCTATACCCTTCCAAAGTGTTCTAAATACTTCTGTGCTTCCTGTAAAATGAAGTCCTGCAAAGTTTTTATCCTGAAATACTACATTTGAAATCTCTCTACCACTAACAGTCACCATATTGATAACACCTTTAGGTAGACCAGCTGCTTCAAAAAGCTCCATAATAACCTGAGCAGAATATATTTGCGTTTCAGCAGGTTTCCATACGACGACATTACCCATCATCGCTGGCGCCGCACATAGATTCGCACAAATGGAGGTAAAGTTAAATGGGGTAAGGGCAAAGATAAACCCTTCTAGTGGCCTATGCTCCAAACGATTCCACATACCCGATTGAGACTCAGGCTGCTCCTTATACAATTGACTCATGTATTGAACATTGAATCTAAAAAAATCTATCAATTCACATGCCGCATCAATTTCAGCTTGCATTACATTTTTACTTTGAGCAAGCATTGTGGCAGCATTCAATTTCGCACGAAAAGGTCCTGCCAGAAGATCAGCTGCTTTCAAAAATATTGAAGCCCGATGCTCCCAGCTCATATTCGCCCATTTTTTTCTAGCCTCCATCGCAGCATCTATAGCCTGCCTAACCTCTTTTTCGGTTCCATAGTTGGCAGTACCTATAACATGAGCATGTTCATGCGGAGGACTCAACTTTTTCTTATGATCAGTAAAAATCTGCTCGTCTCCTATGTACATGGGTACATCAACGTGACCGTTGTACATTCTAGCATATTCATTTAGAAGTGTTTCTCGTTCAATACTCCCTGGGGCATAAGACTTTACAGGTTCATTGATCGCTACAGGCACAGAATAAAAGGCATTTGACATAATATAATTTTTGTTGCAAACTTAATAATAGTTGACTATCATTACAACTAAAGTCTGCATTACTATGAATAGAATCACCCTCGTGATTGCTCTATTACATCTAAGTTACTTTTGCTTTAGCCAATCTGCTTTTAGTTTTTCACGATTCGCTATGGAAAGAGAACCAATAAAAAAAGCGACCATTGCATTAGAATTATTAAAATATTACAATAGATACCATCTGGATTCCTTAAATGTTTTGGGTATTGAGTTAATAAAAACCAGTGGCGCTAAATATGAACCGTTCGTAAAAGCAACCTATGAAAGAATCTTTGGGATGTTTGATATCCGTAAAGGATTTATGGAAGAAGGCTTAAAACTGCTGAAGTCTTCTAGATCAACTTTTGTCAATTTAGGGAACGATGAATTGATTTCGGAGGCTTTTAATGAAACAGGCATTTGTTATTTGTTAATGAACGATTTTGAACGTGCAAAAAAGAACTTTAACACATCACTAGCATTTGGTAGTTCGTGTAAAAACAAATCCTTTTCTTATCTCGCAAAAATTAATTTAGCACAATGCTATTATGAAAATGGAGATCTTAGCTCAGCTCAACTTCATGCTGAAGAATATATTCGTCAAGCACTTAATGAAAATAAATTTGAATCCATTGCAAATGCATATTCATTTTTAGGCCAAATTAAATTAGATCAGAACAAAACGGACGAAGCCCTGATTTATTTTGAACTTCAGAGAAAAAATGCGCAAAAAAGTTCATCACCATATATCTTACTTCGAGCAAAAAATAATCTTGCAATTACAAAATTTTACCAAGGCCAAAAGTCAATTGCTCTAAAGCTATTTAAAGAGGTATTAACATATAGAAAAATGCAAGGTGTAATTGCTTACATATGTGACGCATATCTTAATTTAGGACAAATCTACCGTGAACTAGGAGAAAATAAAAAAGGAGACATGTATATCGATTCTTCATTGGTTTTGACGAATAAACATGGTTTAATTGCTCATAAAATAGAAGCGCTTAAAATGAAGATGGAACATGACTCCTCTCAACGATACGGTGATGAAATTAAATTATTAAGGAAGAAGCAAATTAAAATTATTGACCAAAAAAGGGAAGAAAGAAATCTAAAAAAATATGTTGAGGTAGAGCAAAGTAATATCTTAAATTGGCCATGGTATATTTACCTAATATTCGTATTAATTCCATTCCTTATTTATTTAATCCTTAAAAAGGACTAACGAACTAAGGTCAGAAACCCATGTCCTGATAATTCTTGACCATTGTCCCCTACTGCAATGTATTTATAGAAATAAACACCCTCTGCCGCCTCGTTTCCACTTCTATTTGTTCCATCCCATCCAATATCAAGAGATTCAATTGTGGTCATGATATTTCCCCAACGGTTTAAGATAATAAGCTCAATACTTGCTACATTCTCAGTTTCAATAATAAATTGCTCATTCGTACCGTCTTGATTGGGGGTAAAAACATTAGGGACAAAGACAATTGGATCTCCTACCAAATTCGCAATAATTTCGACCATAAATGTATCAGTACAAAACTGATTAAGAGCAGTAAGAATTACAGGATAAACCCCCTCATTGTTGTAAAGTGAAGAAATAACTGGAGCATCTGGTTCAGCATAATTCAAAATTTCTCCATTTCCAAAGTCCCAAGTATAATTAGTTGCATTTGTTGAAAGGTTCTGAAAATCAACATTTAAAGGTATCACACCAGAACTCGGATTTGCGGTAAACAAAGCGTCAGGATTTATAATTCCAGTTACAACTATTGAGGCTGATCCTTCACAACCATTTTCATCTATGCCAATAACCGTATATTCATTAGTTTCATACAATGAAAAAGGAACATTATCTACAACACCATTACTCCAGGTGTAAGAAGCTCCTGGACCAGCTCCTGTAGCCGTCAAAGTAACCTCACTCCCTTCGCAAACTGAAAAGGGAGAACCTGGATCAATAATGGGCAGAGAGTTAACAATTACGGATACTTCATCTTCTGTTACACATCCATTAGCACTCACACCAGTAAGCGTATAGATTCCAGAAGAATTGGGTTCAAAAGGAATCCCATTCTCCACACCATCAGACCAAGAATAGGTTTCAGCATTATCACCTTCTAAAGTAACAGATTCACCCATACAAATCTCAATATCGTCACCGGCAAAAACAGGAATATTTGGATTAACTGTTAATGTAAATTCACTCAGGGGACTTGGGCAACCGCTGACTGTATAGATCACTGAATAGGTAGTCGATTCAATAGGATTAATAGAAATTTCATTTGTATTCTCGCCTCCTGGTTGCCACGAATAAACACCATTGCTTAACCCAGAAATAGCAGTCAGGATAGCCTCTTGACCTTCACAAATTTCAATTGGACCATCAATATCTATATCGGGTATAGGGTTAACAGTCACTTCCACCTGATAATTCAAAGCGCATTGATTTGGATCGGAAATAAAAGTATAAATCGTAGATCCCAATGCGGTGGTATTAATTCCAGGTGGCCCCCAAACTCCTGTTATTCCATCAGGTGACACATTTGGCAATGGGTCAGCTGGATCATCCTGACAATAGGGACCGAAGGAATCAAAAGTTGTCACCTGAATAGGATCAATTATAATCTCCATGGTCTGAGGATTCACACACTGTCCTGGATCAGCGGTAAAGGTATAAATTGTCGTCTGCACATTATCTATAATTGGTGACCAACTCCCTGTGATGCCCTCTGAAGAAGTTGTCAATAAATCTGGAACGGGACTACCTTGACAATATGGACCAACCTGAGTGAAGGTTGCGTTCAATAATGGATCAATTATTATTTCCATAGTTGCAGGAATAGCACATTGACCGGCATCAGGAGTAAAGGTATAAGTCATCGTCTGGGTATTGTCTATTGTTGGAAACCATGAACCTGTAATACCTCCATTAGAAGCACTGGGCAAATCAGCAATTACATCAGCTTCACAAAAGGGACCCTGCTGAACAAAATTTGGAGAAATTTCAGAATTAATTATGATTTGCATTGTTTGTGGATTAGCACATTGACCAGCATCAGGCGTGAAGGTGTAAATCGTTGTTTGAGAATTATCAATTGCTGGGGACCATGAACCTATTATACCCTCGATTGAGTTCAATGTAAGGTCAGGAATTAATTCTCCCTCACAATAGGGCCCCATTTGTTCAAACGTCGGTGTAACGAGCGGGTCAATGGTGAGGTTCAAGTTTACCAAAGAATCACAGCCATTTACTGCACCACCTATTATAGTAAACGTTGCGGTATTATTGTTAGAGGTATATGTTTGACCGTCAATCCACGTGTATGAATCACATGCATTTTGAACATCAAAACCAGGTTCCGTTGTATCGACATTAACTGTTGTCGTTTCGCTTACGAGACAACCATCTAAGTCATAGTCGCACGAATAATTCGTTGTGGTATTGGGTGAAACATTTATGGAAGCTGTATTCTCACCTGTACTCCATAAAAAGGCCCCACCTGCAATAGATGCATTTCCTGTCAGTGTAACTTGGTCACCTTCACAAATAGTTTCAGAATTAATGGTCAGCGTCGGTACAATTGCATCTGAAACCACCTCAACCGTTTCGATAATTGGGTCTGTACATGCTCCTGCATCATCTACGGAAACTTCATAAATACCTGGATCAAGCCCTGTTGCCGTTGCCGTTGTTTGCGGTGGTGTTGTATTCCAAGTATATGTATACCCTGGATAACCACCTGAGGCATTTACTGTTGCTGTTCCATCCGAACCAGCACAAGTTACTGGAGAGGAAGAAACACTAGCTTCTAGAGGGTCTTCGCACTCTAAAAAATCGACAAATACACCGGAATCCCAAAGGGGATCACCCGAATCTGAAATAGCCAATTTAAAATGGTACGATTCACATGGCACAACTTCTAATTCTCTAATTAAAGTAGTGGTCAAACCATCAAAAACAATACTTGTACAGCCATTATTATCAATATAAAAAGCATTATTACTGTTTGGATTAACATTGTTCACGCTTACGATTGTAGTATTGTCTGGCAAGGTAGCTACATTGGTGTTATTATAATTTGGCCCAGTTGGATTACTCCCCGTAACGAAAAAGCCAAAAGCATCATTATAAAGCGTCCATTCTGGAGGAGCATATTCTGGGTATTCATCCGAACCAAATACAAATCTTATGAGCAAATTATCACAACTAGGAACTACATCAAACTCGAGAATACAGCAATCATAAGTAGCATTGGACTCTAATGAAAGTAATTCCGGATCTGCACAGGTGGTCCCTGAAGACTCACTATAATTAGTAGTATTTATATTTCCTGCAGCTTGACCAACATTATTGACATTACCTGTTGTCAATATAAGTCCACTTTCAATATTTGCACATGTTGTCGCTCCATTTGTAAAAGTCCCATAGGCATTTGTTGGACAATTGATTGTTGCATTAGAAACAGTCAAACCACCACTTATGATTGAGTTTACAATAACTTCTGCCGTCGCACCCTGGTTTACAATTACCAATTGTGCATGAACAAAATTAGATGCGAATAAAACGCATAATATAGCCAAAAGAGAGACGATCTGTTTACGAAACATACAATACTAAGACAAGTTAGATGAAGTTTGGTTGCTTAGATAAAGTTAAATAGGTTAAATGAAAAAAACAACCTATTTCGATAAGGACTTATTTAGGTGGGTAATCCATGGACATTTCATAACCGAAGCAATTCTATTCTAATCTTTTTAACTACCCGATATCAGCGTATCAACGTTACATGACCTGTGATAACCTTTCGTTCGTCAGTTTTTGGACTTTTATAGGTGATTTTCCAAGAATAAGTGCCATCTGTGGCTTTTGTTCCGTTCAGACCATAAGAACCATCCCATCCTATTTCCGTATTATGGGATTCAAAAATGAGTTCTCCCCATCGGTTAAAAATCAGCATTTCAAAATTGTATGGATCAAAACCTGAGTAAAATACTGGTGTAAAAATTTGGTTGAAATTATCGCCATCAGGAGTGAAAGTATTGGGAATGTAAAAAACCTCTTGCTCATCATACTCAATAATAAGTTGGGCTTGATCCGTGCAACCAAAATCGCTTATCGCAATAAGCGTAACCAAGGCACCCTCTTCGGTATTTTCATAAAAGTTTGAAGGATTCATTTCGCTACTCGTATTTCCATCGCCGAAATCCCATGTAAAGGAACTCGCTCCTAAACTCGAATTACTAAAAGAAATTAAAGCATCATCACCTGTAAAAAAGTCTGGTGAGGCTGTAAAACCCGCAATAGGATCTTGTTCTACACAAAGATAATTTGGCATAGTTAAACTATTGGTGCATCCGTTTTCATCTACATCCAATGTAACGTCATAACAACCAGGGTTTGTTAGCACAATCGTTACCTCATTGCCTTCAATCGTAAATCCATTACTAATAGTCCATGTAGACGAACTGCTTTCACTTGTTAAAACTACAGTGTGTGGAGCGCAACCAACCAAAATATCACCACTAAAGGAAACCAAGGGTAGGTCATTTATAACAATATCCATAGTTTGAGCAACGGCACACTGTCCTGGATTTGGGGTGAAGCTGAAGGTAGTTGTTCCAGTTGAGGTTGTCATAATCTCAGAAGGTGACCATGAACCTGTTATAGATTCCAGTGAACTGCTAGGAAGAACCGTCGGTACATCATTCAAGCAGAACGGTCCAAGCTGTGTAAACTGGGGTGATTCTTCAGCTAGTACAATAATTGATACTGTCTGAGCTTCACCTACACAGGGGCCAAGAACCGGCTCAAAAGTGTAATCGACAGTTCCGTTGTCAACGCCAGTCAGTGCTAATACTTGAGAAATAGAAGCTCCAGACACAGTATTTACTGCCGTTCCGTCTGAGGCTCCTGTAACACCATTTTGAATTACACTCCAATTAAAATCAGTGGCATTTAAACTATTTACAGAAATGTCAATCATTTCGCCTGAACAAATTTCAGGCTGTGACAATGTCAATAATAAATCGACGCTATTGTCCTGATTTATTTCAATTTGTACGCTCGATTCGCAGCCATTCGTTCCCGTTCCTGTAACTGTATAAATTCCGGGGCCAATAATACTTTGTGAGGCAGTATTTCCAAGGCCATTATCCCAAGTGTACGACTCACCTCCTGTTGCTGTAACGTTGATTTCTAATTGTGTACATGTAAGCGTTGTAGAGCCCGTATTATTTGTAATTGCAACAGTAGGAGGCGTATCATCAACTGTCACTGTTACCATTCCATCCTCTGAACAACCCAAAGCATCTGTTACAGTTAGCGTATAAGATGTGGTTATTTCTGGTGAAGCAATTGGATCTCCTATACTCGGGTTTGAGAGACCTGCAGTTGGAGACCATAAATAGGTGTTTCCCACAACCCCGGCCATACCTATCTGTGCTCCTGAAGTATTGGTAATACAGGTAATCAATTGTTCTTCTGCAAAAATTACGGTCGGCAATGTAAGAACATCAACATCCACGGTCACAACATCTGCACATTGGCCTACATCTGGGGTAAAAGTGTAGGTACTCATACCAACAGTGGATGTGTTTATTATGGCGGGTGTCCAACTACCAGATATACCTCCTTGTGATAATAAGGGCAAAGCCGGAGCTGTTTCATTCAGACACAAAGCGTCTATTTCAAGGAAAGTTGGTACAATTAAAGGAGTAACCACAACCTCTATTGTCGCGGGCGCTGCACACTGCCCTGCGTCTGGAGTAAATGTATATGTTGTATTTCCTGGAACAGAAACATCAATAACAGAAGGACTCCAAGTTCCTGTATATCCATCTAAAGATGTCACCGGAAGTACAGGCGGAGTCTCACTTTGACAATAAGGTCCCAAATTAAATGCGGGTGTAACTGAATTTTGAATTGTCAAATCCAATGTGGTTGTTGAATCACAACCATTAGAACCACCACCAATTATGGTGAAGGTAGCAGTATTGTTGTTGGAATCATATGTAATCCCATCAATCCACGTAAACGAATCACAAGCATTTTGAATATCTATTCCAGGCTCGGTTGTATTCACAATAACTGAAGCTGTCGCAATCGTAAGACACCCATTAAGGTCATATTCACAAGAGTAGTTGGTTGTTACATTAGGAGATATATTAATAGACGCCGTCGTCTCCCCTGTACTCCATAAATACGTGCCTCCTGATATAGATGGCGATGCCGTTAATGTTACCAAATCTCCTAAGCATATTGTCTCTGTATTAATTGATAATGTTGGAATAATAGCATCTGAAACCACCTCAATTGTTTCGATAATTGGCTCGGTGCAAGGGCCCTCATCCAAAATAGTCACGTCATACATACCAGGCGAAAGATTGGAAACTGTGGGAGTAGTTTGTGGAGGAACTGTATTCCAAGTATAAGTATAGGGAGGATATCCACCAGAGGCGTTGACAGTGGCAGTTCCGTCCGAACCATCACACGAAACTGCTGTGGAGGAAATATTTGTCTCTAATGCACTTGGACATTCTAAAAACTCAATAAAGACTCCTGAATCATAGACTCCATCTCCCGCATCTGCAATCGCCACCTTAAAATGGTAAGATTCACAAGCTACAACAGGAATATCCGTAACTAAAACAGTAGTAAAGGCATCAAAAATATTCGTTGAACCTGCAGAATTGTCAATATAAAAAGCAGCATTCACACCTGCATTCACATTGTCGATACTTACGATCGTATTACCGTCTGGCAAAACAGCAACATTTGAATTTACATAGTTTGTTCCCACAGGATTTTGGCCTGTTATAAAAAACCCGAAGGAATCGTTAAATCCGGAGGAAACCCACTCCGGATATTCCTCGGAACCAAAAACAAAACGAAGTTGTAATTGGTCGCAAGTAGGAATAACATCAAATTCGAGAACACAGCAATCATTAGTCGCTAGATTTTCAAGGCTAATAAGTTGAGGGTCATAACAAGTTGTTCCATTCGACGTACTCATAAACGAATTTCCTGGTGCATTCAAATCATTTACATTTCCGGTTGTCATCACCAATCCTGATGGCACACCTATATTTGTTGTCGATCCATTAGTAAATGTGGCGTAAGCGTTTGTTGGACAATTCATTATTGGATTGGAAATGGTAACACCACCGGTTACTAAAGAGTTGGCGATGACTTCAGCTGAAGCACCTTCATTTCCGAGCATCAATTGAGCAAGTGTATTTTGTGGCGAAAATATAAGCCATACAAGAACAAAAAAAACGAAGAATTGCCTACAAAACATAAAAAATTAAACTCTGAACGCGGAAATTAATTACCCTAATAAATATAAATATGTTCTGATAAATAAACAAACTGTCATTTATGGAACTAGTTTCATGGGAAATAATTTGAGAGTCAAATCGATAAATCGATTCAGCATATTATCGATTTACTTAATAATACTCACAATGCCTGTTGTTGAATCCGTTTTACCATCATTATAGTTGATAATGTAATAATACGATCCAATAGGAAGCGCCTCTCCCTGATATCTACCATCCCAGGGTGTTAGATTGTAACCTCCTTCATTGGATTGGTATATTTTAGTGCCCCAGCGGTTATATACTTGAACAGTATTGGATGGGTAAACAAGATCAATATTGACGAGCTCCCAAAAATCATTCACCAAATCATTATCGGGCGTAAATGCAGTTGGAATTGTAATATCACATATTTCAAAGGAAACAACGGTATTCGATGGAAGTCCTTCACAATCATTTTCAATAGCTAAAACATAATAATAAGTATCCCCACTAATAATTGAAGGGATAAGACTTTCTCCAGAAGCTATAAAATCAGTGAGCGATGCATCAGTAAACCAGTTATAGTCCCCAGAACTTCCATTTGCGATAATCGGTTCAGGGATATCATTGATGCAATAATTGTATTCATTAGAGATGATCGGTGGCTGTGGCAATGTATTGATAACAATCGACTGGCTTTCATTTAAAAATGTACTGCAATGATTATCAGATAGCACTGTGAGTAAATATTCACCAGCCTCATTCCCAAAGTTGAAAAGTCCATCACTTGAAGAAATGGAAGCATTAACGTCATCGACCGTGTACTCCATCACAAACCCAGGTAGGCCTTGCACCTGCGCTGTAAGCGGCTGAATAATTTCTCCTTCACAATAAATATCTCCACCTGAAAAACTTAAAAGCTCAGGATTATTATATACTGTAACTTGAAAAGAAACCTCATCACTACACAAACCATCAGAGTCATAAATATATATAATCTGCGATGAACTTAAAGCAGAGCTAACAACCTCTCCCCCATTTCCCTGTGAATCATTATAATAGTTCTGACTTCCAGATAAATTTGTGCCAACAATACTTAAGGGTAAGCTGTAACTCTCACAAGCTTCCTGTGGACCAGGATTAACCAAAGCTGGAGTATTATCAACAGTAACCGTAAAATTTGATTGATCAGCACATAATCCTGTGATATCATACAGGTATATTGTTTGCGTTTCTGTAATGGTATCACCAACACTTAATGGACTTCCTTGAGCATCAATCTCAGTGTAATAAGATTGGTCTCCTGAAAGATTTGTACCAGAAATATTTAATAAAACAAATACATCGCAAACGGTAGTATCCAATTGATTGTCTATTGCAGGTGCCCCAGGGTTATTTAAATCAATGATTTGAGAGGATGAAAAAGAACAACCCTCATTACTCAAACTAAAGTCAGTGTACAAACCTGCTCCTAAATTAGATAACAAAATCTCACCAGCACTATTACTTGTAGCATTTAAGGATTGGGATAGATTTGATAATGAATCATAATTAAAGAAATATGACATATTAGGACTTAAATCACTAATCAATATATTTCCATCAAATGCGTTACAAACACTTGGATCTGTGCCAGACAAAGTAAAGTTTGGCGTATAGTGAATGGTTAAATCTAGACTGACTATCGAGTCACAACCTGAGGTATTTGTCAATACCCAAGTCGCTGTATTATTACTTGAAGTATATGTATTTCCATCAATCCAGGTGTAGCTGTCGCAAGCCACTTGCGTATCTATTCCTGTATTAGAATTTGTGATTGTTAAATCCAAAGTTACCGTGGAGTCACAACCTGAACTATTTGTTAAAATCCAAGTCGCTGTGTTGTTACTTTCTGTGTATACATTTCCATCAATCCAAGTGTAACTATCACAAAACGTTTGTATATCTGTTCCAGCATTAGAATTTGTAATCGTCAAGTCAAGCGCAACTGTCGAGTCGCAACCTGCTGAATTTGTCAAAACCCAAGTGGCACTATTGTTACTCTCTGTGTATGTATTTCCATCAATCCATGTGTAACTATCACAATGTGTTTGTATATCACTTCCATAATTGGAGTCTGTAATGGTCAAGTCTAAAGTAACCGTGGAGTCACAACCTGAGGTATTTGTCAAAATCCAAGTCGCTGAATTATTACTCTCTGTATATGTATTTCCATCGATCCACGAATAGCTATCACAAGCTAATTGAGTATCTAAACCGTTCGTAGAATTGGTAATTATGAGATCCAAAGTCACAATTGAATCACATCCCTCCGAATTTATTAAAATCCATGTGGCACTATTGTTACTAGCCGTATACGTATTGCCGTCGATCCAATTATAACTGTCACAGGAAACTTGAGAATCTATTCCAGAGGTAGAGCTCAGGATGTTCAAATCTAAAGTAACTGTACTATCACATCCATCGACATTCGTCAAAACCCAAGTTGCGGTATTATTATTGGTAGTATAATTATTTCCATCGATCCAAGTGTAGCTGTCGCAGGCCGTTTGCAAATCTGTTCCTGTATTTGAACTTATTATTGTCAAATCTAGGATTACCGTTGAATCACAACCTGATGTATTGGTGAGTATCCATGTAGCACTGTTATTATTGGATGTATACGAATTACCATCAATCCAAGTATAGGTGTCACATGCAACTTGCGTGTCTGTTCCTGTATTTGAGTTCGTAATCGTCAAATCCAAAGTAATTATGGAATCACACCCCGCTGCGTTTGTCATGATCCAGGTTGCAGTATTGTTATTTTCAGTGTAAGTAATACCATCAATCCAAGTATAGCTATCACATGAAATATGAGAGTCCGTTCCAAAAGTTGAATTCGTAATTGTCAAGTCTAGAGTTACAAGCGAATCACATCCTGCTGAATTGGTTAAAATCCATGTAGCACTATTGTTACTTGTGGTATAATTATTTCCATCAATCCATGTATAGCTATCGCAATGCGTTTGTATATCGTTACCTGTAGTCGAATTTGTTATGTTCAAATCTAAAGTCACCGTGGAATCACAACCTACTGCATTGGTTAAAATCCACGTAGCAGTATTATTGCTTGATGTATAAGTATTTCCATCAATCCAAGTATAACTATCACAATGCGCCTGTGTGTCAATACCATTGTTGGAATTTGTAATGGTCAAATCTAAGATAACTGTAGAGTCACAACCTATTGAATTGGTTGTCAACCAGGTAGCACTATTGTTGCTAGACGTATATGTATTTCCGTCAATCCAAGTGTATGAATCGCAAGCCTCTTGTATGTCTATTGCTGTAGTGGAATTTGTTATGCTCAAATCCAAAGTAACGGTGCTATCACAACCTGCTTGATTGGTTAAAACCCAAGTGGCACTATTGTTACTCGAAGTGTATGTGATCCCATCAATCCAAGTATAGCTATCACAATGCGTTTGTATGTCGTTACCGGTATTAGAATCTATAGTTAGGTCAAGTGTTACCGTACTATCACAACCCAGAGAATTTGTCAAAATCCAAGTCGCGCTGTTGTTGTTCGAGTTATAGGTATTACCATCAATCCATGTAAAGTTCCCACAAGAATTCTGTGCGTCGATTGACGACGACGCGGGAAGTACATCAATACAATAAGATGTATCGTAAGTACATCCAAAATCATCAGTCACTTCATAATTGAAGCATAAATTACCCGAAGAAGCAGGTTGAATGATGATAGGGTTTGAGCCGGCAATAATCGATGGATCGGCTTGCCACGAAGTCGAGACTATGTTTGGGGTAAAGGAAGCGGTAGTAATCGTTGGTAGATTAAAATCAATACTCCAATTAAATATAGTACCATTGTCAGCGAGAAAATTATCTGTCACAATCAATTCCCATTCACCATTAATTGGACATCCTAAAAGATTATTCCAATTGCCAACAATATCATAATTACCTGCAGGTATTTGAGAAACATTGTAAGAAACCTGACCTATGGGGTCAGTATATGTTCCGATAGGTATTCCGGTTGGTAATAATGTTGCAGATGGGTTAAAGCAATAGTCATAACCAATACCTGGTGTCGGATTATCAGTATCTGAGTCTATAGGTAAATTCATCGCCACGGGTTCTCCCCAAATAGCTGGACCATTAGCTTGGTCAAACAAAAAAGTCGATTGACCATTTGGACAAACTATTTCGATATCTAAATCACCTGAATAAGAATGCTCCATATTTATACATATGTTTGATAAATCAGAAAGATCATCAATCAATTCACTCGGTGCATAACATTGAATATCGATTGAGGTAGAATAGGATGCGCCTGAACCATCAGGAAGAGGTAAATATGGCGGTGGAGGTGTTGTACAACTCTGACTAAACTCTACTTCGTTCGCAATACCAAATAACGTTGCTTGAGTACCTTGGCAAAGTACAGATGGATTAGAAGGACTCGAGCTAAAAATTGGATTGGTACCGACGTAAACCAATTGAGAGGGATTATTGCTTTCACAACCATTTACATCAGTTACCACAAGCTCAACTATATAAGCACCAGCACTGTTAAAAATATGTGTCGCATTTTGACCAATATCGTTTGAACCATCTTGTGTATTCCATTCAAAAGTAGAAGAAGCATCTGACTGAGTATATTCTGCCCCATTGTTTGGATAGCTTGTAATTCCATCCATTGTCAATGGTTCACCTTGACATAAATAAACAATGCCATCACCATTCGGAGCAGGATTGAAAACTGTACTCGCAACAACATCTTGACAAGGCACGGTACAAGAAATATTTGCCGTCCAACCAACCTGCGTAACTGAAAAGTCAGAATCGAACACAAATGTAAGACAACCATTTGTTGAAGTAATTACTCCTGGAGTTGTACCCCCAGAAAATACACCTATCAGCGGTGAACTAGAGTTAGGTCCATCATGAATCGTAAGAAAATCAAAACCACTCTCGAGAACGAAGCTCGTAAAATCCATTACTATATTTGCCCCTGGAGCTGAAGAACAAAAAGTCATCGTCAACGATTGATTATTCGCGTAAGGTCCGAAGGAACCCCCAGAATCATAAAATGACCCTGAACAGGTGTTGATTGTCGTATTCGACATGTTGTACGTTTGGCCAAATAAATTCATGGCCACTGTACATGCCATTAGAAAAAAGGAAAGTCTCAACATTTAAATCTACTTATCACCGAAAGATAAGGATTATAAATTAAGATAAAAACAGATTTGCAAGACTTTAAAACCAATTCGTTTCCTTAATTTTAAATTATGTTCTTAGAACGCATCCACTTGATACAATTCAAAAATCACCAAAGCACTGAAATTCAATTCATAAGTGGTCTAAATGCATTTGTTGGATGCAACGGAAGTGGAAAAACAAATGTGCTAGACGCCATACACTATATGAGTATGTGTAAGAGCTATCTGAATCCTATTGACAAACAAAATGTAATGTTTGACAACTCATTTTTTCATATTAATGGTACCTGGAATATAAACAACCAGTCAAATCAAGTTTCGTGCTCCTTTAAGCTAGGAGCCAAAAAGAAAATAAAGCTAAATAAAAAAGAGTACGAAAAGCTAGCTGATCACATTGGAAAGTTTCCTGTGGTTTTCATTTCGCCCTATGATGGAGATTTAATTAACGAAGGTAGCGAGCTTCGAAGAAAATGGATGGACGGAATCATTTCACAAGTAGATCCAATATACTTGAATACACTTCAATCTTATCAAAAGGTGGTTTCCCAAAGAAATGCACTGCTGAAAAATATGGGCGAACATCGACTTTTTGACCTAGAATCAATTGAAATTTGGGATGCTCAAATGTTAAAACTTGGTGCTTTTATTCATGAAAAAAGAAAAAGCTTCCTTCATTCGTTCATTCCTATTTTTGAGAAGTTTTATCATGAAATAGGAGAAGAAAATGAACAGATATCTATTGAATATAAATCACAGCTAAACAATGAAGATTTCGCTAAACTAATTGTCGCATATCATAAAAAAGATAGCTACGCACAATATTCTAATGTGGGAACACACAAAGACGACCTGATCTTTAACATAAAAGGCCATCCCATTAAAAAATTCGGATCTCAGGGTCAGCAAAAGTCATTTGTAATTGCATTGCGATTGGCTCAATTTGATTGGTTGAAAGCAAAAAAGAAAACAAATCCCATTTTACTTTTAGACGATATTTTTGATAAACTCGATGCACAACGTGTTCAAAAATTAGTTGCGCTTGTTACTCAAGATTATTTTGGTCAAGTAATGGTATCTGATACAGACGAGAACCGAATGAAAGCATTACTAAAGTCCCTTACGGTTCCTTCAAAATTATTTGAAGTGAGGGAGGGAGATGTTATTGAAATTTCTGGCTAAATTTACATTATGGCTTACAATCCTGACAATCGCAGAGCACGCAAAGAACAACCCTTAGGAGATGTTATCGAGAAGCTTATGAAAGCTTATCGCTTAGACGATAAAATGAAGGAGTATGACCTTCACGATGCGTGGCCAGAACTGATGGGAAAAGCTATTGCACACAGAACGAAAAGCTTAAAAATTAAGAATAAAAAACTCCATCTTAAAATTGATTCATCCGTAATGCGCGAGGAGCTCCATGCGGGAAAGCAAATAATCATTGAGAGAGTCAATCAATTCATGGAAAAAGATGTGATTAACGATGTTTGGTTCTACTAAGTCCCTACTTTACTAAACTTTTGGTACATCGAGTCAATATTAAACATTTCTGTTCCAATATTAATCTTTTCTAAATGCTTTATTTCTGAATCTCTTTCTAAAAGGTAGGTTTTTTTAATGTTTTTGAGGGTCGAAGATTTTACATCGATTTTTGCAGGACCAAATTCTGCTTTCTTTCGATAGGCAGCAAATGCAAAATCACAAGATTCAATGCTCGTACGATCAACTTTTACAAAAGACTTATCCTTTGAAGCGATACCAATAGAAGCTTTATAAATACTACAATTTCGGACCGATAATATAGAATTCTCCCCCCCTGAAATACCCTTATCCCCTGAGTCAAAAATTTCACAGGCTTCAATGTCAATTTGACTTCCTGAAAAATCAATACAATCATTTCCTGTCGACTTAAATACTGAATTTTTCAATTGCCCGTTGCAAAAATCTGCATCAAAACCATCCGAATAAGTTTTATCGATCAAAATACCATCGATCTGAAAAGTACAACGAATCAGATTTAAGGCATCTTCACTTCTGGCATTCAAAAAAGAACAATTTCTGAGGCTTACTTGACCTTCATATATAGTCACACCTCCGGTTAAGGTCCAATTATTCGTATTTGCATCTGTCAGGTTATTGTAAATCACATAACTCATTTCAACAGAATCTCTATTTGGAAATAAGACAACTCCACCGCCTTCAGCGCCAATTCCTTCAATTCTAATTGGATTATCCTCTGTTCCTTTCATTTCAACCGGACCATAGCAAACAAATCGAGCACCATTACTAAGCTTCATATGAACTCCCTGCTCAATAACTAACTTTTTATTACTTGGAATGTATACCGTTTTGTTAAAATTGTAAATCCCATTGGCCTTAAACCTTAGCTCATCAGTATCATGGTAAAATACTTTAGAAATCTCACTCGTTTGAAAATTCATAATTGATTTGCGCACAACGGGGGGGAAAGGACTTACCTTAACAGAATGCAATGAATCTCCTGTGAAGTGTGTTTTGTAATACACTCTTCTTGGTTTAAAAGAAAAACCTTGCGTCTTTTTATCAGCAACCTCTACAAAGGCTGCCAATTCAATTTCTTTTTCAAAAGTAAAGATCGTATTCTTATTTGATTTCGTTGAGTAACCAATAATTTGGATTGGTGAAAGTAAGTAATTTTCAAATTGAAATATGCCTGATAAAGAATCTGCCTCTTTTGTGTAAACCTTCAATGCTACCTCATCAAATACAACATTTTGAGCCGTATGAATGTATCGATCTTTTTTAGAAACATTTCTATTGACTTTTGGCTGGTTTTCGTAATCCTTCACTTTTTCACGAACATTATACTGATTAAGTAAAAAATAGTCCTTATTCAATGAGTATAACGGATATTCATGTTTCAGAAGGGACTCGAAATAGAGAATTTCTTCTTCAAGAGCAAGAAATGATTCTTCCATGTAATCTTTGGATGAAAATCGCTTCAAATACCTTATATATCGTTGGTTGAACTCTTGATTCAAAAAAAGTGCATCAAAACTTGAGAAGTCCTCCTCTTCACGCCATCTTGGAGCCATACCAAGTAACTCATAATGAATCGATGGTTGTCCTGCGAAACAATCATAAGCCACTGGTTCAAGAACACCATTTACAGGATTTAAATAGTTTCGCTGATTATGCCAAATTAAACCATGCGTAGCATTCATTACATCGCACAAAGCGACGAAACGAGCCATTTTATCGATATCTAAATATTCCTGAAATGCTGTATCAAGATTTCGAAACCTCGACATATGGCTTTGAGCCAAAATAAATTGATTTAGAAGAACGGGATTTTTTCTTGTTCTTTTTTTACTAAAGGGTAAGATTTCTGCTGATTCTAGGTATGGAAATTTCTTAAACCCATGCTGGTATTTTTGTTGATCGTAGTAACCCTGCCACACCCCATTTTCGTCGAACTTAACAATCGGTCCTTCTCGTCTTTTTCTATATTCTAGAAGCCTTTTATCAAAGTGCTCTTCAAGAGCATAAACTCCTCTATTCACTCCATTGATGTAAACAACCTTAAACTGGTATCTTGTAGTGAGAACATCTTCTTTCTCAAAAAGTTTATGACCAAACCATTCCATCATAAAAGATCGGGTGCAAGGATCCTGTATTGAGAACTTTTTCATTCCGTGGTAGGCATTACTACCCTTGAATTTGATTCGGAATGACCACTTTTCACCATCCAGATGATCCACCCAATCTCCCTTTAATCTTAGAGAAACTGGTACCATATTACCTTCTAACTCAACAGAGGCTTTAAAATAAGTTTTTAAATCAGAGGTGATTACTTCTTGAACGAGTGCTCGGTCTCTAAACTCGGTGATGCTATCCAAAGCACTTTGAGGAATGTTAATTCGCAAAATATCTTTTTCGGCAACACCATGTGGTTTATTATTATTTCTAAAGCAATCAATGGATAAATCATCGAGGAAAGCGTCTTCTTTTAAAGGATTCCATATATATACACTGACATATTCATAATCTCGTTTTGCAACAAAACTGCATCTAACTAGCTCCCACTCTACTTTTTCTTCAAGAGAAATTTCATTACTTTCATACTGCACCTCGTCCTTAGATGTAATGACAAGTTTCGCATTGGCACTGCCTTTTTTTCTGTAAACAGAGGCATAAACAACATCACCCTGTTTGATAGAATCAATACGCAACGAAGGTCCAAATTGCTGGGCATAATTTAACTTAAAGCAATGTCTTCCGGACCTGCTGTAAAGATCGGTTCTGCACTCGATATTATCTAAATATTTATTGCCCTCCTGAAATTGGATTCCAGAAATATTTTCACCACCGCATACAATATGGAAATGATTAGCTAACTGATTTAACTCAGTATCTTCAGAACACGAGTATGAGAGGACAAGTAATAAAAAGACAATACTTGTTAATTTCATTTAAGGTAATTCTCAGGGTTCAAATGTATAAAATTAAAGCATGCCATAGAAAGGTATTCAACTTGATCAATAATTTAGTTAAGAACATAGCCAATTTGTATAACTTTAATATTTTAACGCACTATGAAGGATAAAATTGACAAACTCGTTGAAACACGAGAATCTAAAGCTGGTTTATATTTTGATTACTCAATACAAGTTTTAATTTTATTGTCTGTTGCCTCATTCACAATTGAAACCCTCCCTAATCTAGAGACAGAAACCATCTATTATTTAGAAATATTTGAGCTCGTCTGTATCCTTATTTTTTCATTAGAATATCTTGTTCGTTTATACATCGCCAAAAAAAAATTAGACTTCATATTTAGTTTTTATGGAATCATAGATCTTTTGGCTATTCTTCCATTTTATTTAACACTCGGTTTTGACCTCAGATCAGCAAGGGTTTTGAGATTTCTTAGACTTTTTCGGTTGATAAAACTCATCAGGTACAATAAAGCTATTAAACGCTTCCAAAATGCATTTATCATGATCAAACAAGAACTCATTATGTTCAGTATAGTTTCACTGATTTTATTTTACCTATCTGCAGTGGGTATTTATTATTTTGAAAATAGTGTTCAACCTGAATCATTCTCTTCCGTTTTTGCTAGCTTATGGTGGTCGGTAGTTACCCTAACCACCGTTGGTTATGGAGATATTGTACCTATCACTGTTGGAGGTAGAATCTTTACATTTATTATTCTCATGATTGGACTGGGTATTATTGCCATTCCTTCAGGAATGATTTCTTCAGCACTCACAGAGGCAAGGGCTATGGAAAAGAAAAATAAAGATACGGATTCAAAAAATTAAATCAATTTGCGTTGATCAATTTTCTAGTTTATAGGACAAACCTATCCCCAAAACCGATTTAAACTGAGTTCGTGGACCGACATTTCCATTAATATCTCGAATTTGAATATCGTCGTCATAAATTAAATTCCATTGTGCTGTAGCCGAGAACAAGGAGTTTACCCGAAAAACAAAGACAAGTTCCGCATTTACATCTATATTTTGAGGATTGTTCAAGTAATTACTAAAAAGCTCAAGCTTGGACTTCATTTCAATATTTTTCATGAGCTCTGCGTTCCATTTTAATTTCAAGAAAGCACCAAATTCATGACGAATTCTTGACCCCTTCTCTACACCAAATGAACCTATCTGAGATAAAGAATCATCCATTACGAATGTTGTTTTCGCCGCAAAAGGCGAACCAAAAACAGAGAAATTGGTACCCTTGACATAATCTGAACCAAGGGCAAGATTCATATAACCAGGTGCCATGAATTTAGAAACTGCAATAGAGTCGTTAGGATAGGTAAATCCATCCGCAAATTGAGTTTTGAAACCTGTATTTAAACTAATCAAAAATTTCTCAGAGATACGTACACCTAACTTCGAGGATAAATCAATTTTATCATCTGTTTTTTGATACATTAAAATATCAGAGTTATCTAGATATTTTATTCCTCCAAACGCCAAGGATAAATCACTGGACCAATTCCACATTTCTTGGTTGAAAATTGCACTCGCACGAACGGATGCGTTTAAAGAAATATTATTTCGCCCTCCCGCATTCCAATTTACAAAAGAGCTTTGTGCTCCATTTAAAGAATAAAGTGATTTCAGTTTCCAATTATTTGATTTCAAGGTATCTAATCTCGTCGAGTCTAAATCCTGTGCGCACACACAAAAAATGTTAAACAAAAAAAGGCTGACAAGAAATGATTTATTTTTGCAAAGCATACATTAATTTTTACTCAAAAATAGTTGCTTGTGATACGTGCGCTTCTAGTTTCCTTGATATTTATTCAACAACTCTCGTTGAATGCACAAATTAAGGCTGATTATTCCAATCCCGGTCACTGGTTGATAATACCAGAAGATAATCAGAATATACTTGCGCCCTACATCACAGATTCCTCGCTGATATCTTATGCAGACGTATTCTATGTTTACCCAACTGTTTTCACGGATAAAAAAAACGAAAACTGGAACGTTTCTATTGACGACAATGAGCAACGCAAAAAAGCCATGCATGTAACACGCCTTCAAAGTTCTGCTTGGGCTGAATCTGGGCGAATGTTTGTCCCTTGCTATACTCAAGCTCACCTAAGAAGTTATACAGAACTCGAGAGTGGTGGTAGGAAAGCCTTATTAGAGGCTTACAATGATGTGAAACAAGCTTTTATTTATTATATGGAACACCATAATAATGGTCGTCCAATCATCATAGCGGGTCACAGCCAAGGCTCTACACATGGAATGCTTTTGCTCAAAGATTTTTTCGATGGGAAAAAACTTCAAGAACAACTGATTTGTGCTTATCTTCCTGGCATCGGACTAGATGAAAATGAATTTAAATCAATCCCATTTTTAAAAAATGAAATTGATACCGGAGGTTTTGTTAGCTGGAATACCTTCAAGCGAAGGTATAGAACAAAAAAATTTAAAAATTGGTATGAAGGTAAGTCTGCAATCAACCCAGTAACTTGGGATCAACAAAAATATGCAGCACGCAAATTACATAAAGGTTTTCTTTTTTGGGATGATAAATTGTATGTACAGTCCTTTCATACACATATAGAAAATGGCGCAGTTTGGATCAGTATTCCACATGTCCCTTTTCGCTCGTTAGCATGGACACTGGATGACTATCACATTGGTGATATAAATTTGTTTTGGAAAGACATTCAAATCAATGCAAAAAAGCGAGTAAACGCCTATCAGCAGAAAGAAATTGCAAAATCGCAAAAACCCTAAACTCTTTTAGAATAGGATTGTTGTTTTAGAGAGTTACAGTATATTTGCAAAACGTTAATTAACACCATTTTTCATGAGACCATTTTCGAGTCGCCATATCGGTCCTTCTCCTTCTGAAAAACAACAAATGATGGATACTATTCAGGTATCTTCAATTGAGGAACTTATTAGTCAAACAGTACCCTCACAAATACGCATGTCTTCGAGTCTCAAAATTACCGAAGCGATGAGCGAAAATGATTTTCTGATGCATATGTCTGCGTTAGCGTCAAAAAATCAGGTTTTTAAATCCTTCATTGGTCTGGGATATCACGAAACGATTACACCTTCGGTGATTTTAAGAAATGTCCTTGAAAATCCCGGATGGTATACGGCGTATACACCATACCAAGCAGAAATTTCTCAAGGTAGATTGGAAGCTTTAATGAATTTCCAAACAATGGTGTTGGACCTAACGGGTATGGAAATTGCCAATGCCTCTCTCTTGGATGAAGCGACTGCCGCTGCCGAAGCTATGCTTATGTTTTACAATGGACGTTCTCGTACAGATGTTAAAACTGGAAAAACTAAATTCCTCCTTGACAAAAATGCACTCCCACAAACAGTAGATGTTGTAAAAGGTAGAGCGAAAAATTTAGACATTGAATTGATTATAGACGATATTGAGGCCTGTACTGTAGACGATTCATATTTCGGAGCGATTCTACAATATCCTGATGTGAATGGTCACATTTGCGATCTTGAAAAAAGGATTAAAAAATTAAAAAAGCATTCACTCCAAGTAGCAGTAGCTGCAGACCTATTAAGCCTAGTAATACTTAAAGCGCCAGGCCACTGTGGAGCAGATGTTGTATTAGGTTCCTCCCAACGCTTCGGTGTACCGATGGGGTACGGTGGACCACATGCAGCATATTTTGCCGCTAAAGAATCATTTAAGCGAAACATGCCTGGTAGAATCATTGGGTTATCGAAGGACTCAGATAATAATACAGCATTAAGAATGGCACTCCAAACAAGAGAGCAGCACATAAAAAGAGGAAAAGCTACTTCTAATATATGTACCGCACAAGCCCTATTAGCTGTAATGGCTAGCATGTACGCTGTCTATCATGGACCTGTGGGAATAAAAAAAATAGCATGTCATGTCAATGAACTTGCAAGCAATCTTGCTTCTGGATTAAAAAGTTTAGGTTATAAATTAGGTTCTGAATCATTTTTCGATACTGTATGGGTGAAAGACGTGAATTGTGAAAAACTCAAATCTTTTGCCGAATCTCATGAGCTTAATTTTTACTATGCCAATGAAAACAATGTAACGATAAGTTTTGCTGAACCTCACACACAGGGTGATGTTGAATTAATTTTGAGTTTGTTCATTCAATTGAACGATTTAAGTCCAACTAATGAATCCCATCTTGTTGGTCTTTCAGCTGATTTAAAACGTTCGGATGATGTGCTTACTCAACCCATATTTAATCGCTATCATTCTGAGTCAAAAATGATGCGCTATTTAAAAAAGTTAGAAAACAAGGATCTTTCTCTGGTGCACAGTATGATCCCGTTAGGATCTTGTACGATGAAACTGAATTCAGCGAGTGAGCTCATTCCAATAACCAATCCTGCTTTCAGTAATTTACATCCATTTGCTCCATTAAATCAAGTAGAAGGATACCACAAAATGTTTAAAGAGTTGAGTGACGATCTTTGTGAATGCACTGGTTTTGACGGTATATCGCTCCAGCCTAATTCAGGTGCCCAAGGCGAGTATACCGGATTAATGGTCATAAGAGCTTATCATGAATCAAGGGGGGATTTTCAAAGAAAGATTATGATTATTCCTTCCTCAGCACATGGTACAAATCCCGCCTCTGCTGTTATGGCAGGTTTTAAAGTGGTAGTGACTAGCTGCGACGAAAATGGAAATATTAATATTGATGAACTCAAAAAAGTAGCAGAAGAAAACAAAGATACACTCGGAGGTTTAATGGTAACTTATCCATCAACACATGGTGTTTTCGAAGAGGCAATAAAAGAGATCACAGGTATTATACATGATAATGGAGGTCAAGTTTATATGGATGGTGCAAATATGAATGCTCAGGTAGGCGTCACAAATCCAGGTAATATAGGTGCAGATGTTTGTCATCTCAACCTACATAAAACCTTTGCCATTCCGCATGGTGGTGGTGGCCCCGGAATGGGTCCAATCGGCGTCGCTGCACATCTCAAGCCTTTTCTTCCAGGAAGTACCATTGTGAAAACGGGTGGATCACATGCCATTCATGCTGTTTCAGCAACACCATATGGCAGTGCATTAATTTTATTAATTTCCTACGGGTACATAAAAATGCTTGGAGCCAAAGGATTAACTGAATCCACAGAAATTGCAATTTTGAATGCCAACTACATCGCGAAAAAACTTGAGGATCACTACCCTATTTTATACAGAGGTAAAAACGGAACGGTTGCTCATGAAATGATTTTGGACTGTAGAACTTTCAAAAAAAGTGCAGAAATAGAGGTAGCTGATATTGCTAAAAGATTAATAGATTACGGATTTCATGCACCTACTGTTTCTTTTCCTGTTGCAGGAACATTGATGATTGAACCTACTGAATCAGAAGATTTAGAGGAACTAAATCGTTTTATTGATGCAATGATCAAAATTCGTGAAGAAATTCGTGATATTGAAAATGGACATTCAGATAAAGAAGATAACTTATTGAAAAACGCACCGCATACGGCGAATTGCATCATAAACAAAAATTGGAACCACCCTTATTCTCCGCAAGAGGCAGCTTACCCATTGGCATATTTGATTGAAAATAAATATTGGGTTCCCGTCCGAAGGGTAGACAATGCATTTGGAGACCGAAATCTCATTTGCGCTTGTCCGAGCGTCGAAAGTTATGTACATTTAGACTAAATGAAGTTGGATATTCTTGCTTTTGGTGCACATCCCGATGATGTTGAAATATCATCTGGAGGGACATTACTTAAATATGCCAAACAAGGTAAATCAATTGGAATCATAGATCTTACAGAGGGAGAGTTAGGTACCCGTGGTACAGCTCAAAAGCGATACGAAGAAGCAAAGAAAGCAGCCGCTTTTTTAGGCCTTAAAATTCGAGAAAATCTAAATATGGGTGATGGTGTCATAGCCCACTCGGAGAAAAATAAGCTGAAAATCATTGAATGTATCAGGAAATACCGGCCCGAACTGATTCTTGCTAATTCTGTTCATGATCGTCATCCAGACCATGCAAAGGGAGCCAAACTGGTTGCTGAAGCCAGCTTTCTTTCAGGCTTACGTAAAATTGAAACAAAATCCGATGGATTTCCCCAAGAAGCTTACCGTCCTAAAATGTTATTGCACTATGTTCAAGATTATTACATCACACCTGATGTAATACTAGATGTAAGCGAAACAGGAAGGGAAAAGATTGAGCTCATTAAATGTTACGATAGCCAATTTTTCAATCCAAAAGCCAAAGAGCCTAAAACCCCTATATCCGGAGAAGAGTTTTTCGATTATCTAGAAGGTAGAATGTTAAGCTTGGGAAGAGAACTCGGCGTTAAATACGGTGAAGCATATACAATTGATAGAACACTCGGAGTAAAGGACCTTTTTTCCTTAAAATAAATCAATAAAGCATACCTGCCAGCACTGAGGTAGACATACAGGCCAAGGTCCCTCCAGCCAAGGCAAGCCATCCAAGACGGGCAAGCATAGATTTTTTATTGGGTATTAAGATTCCTATTCCACCGACTTGAATACCTATGGACACGATATTAGCAAAACCACAGAGGACATATGTCGCCATGATAATCGTTTTATTTGATAACTCATCTTGAATATCTCCCAAATGAGGATAGGCAATAAACTCGTTTATAATAGTCTTTTCACCTAACAATTGACCAAAATACATGGCGTCTTGCCACTCGACACCTAGAATCCAAGCCAAAGGAGAAAGAAAGTAGCCAGAAATACTCTCAAAACTCAGCCTATCGTATATTCCACCTGATTCAATAAGGGTATTTAGAGAAGTCCAATCTCCTATTTTAAAAACAAAATAATTAAGTAACGCGATTAAACTGGTGAATACCAAAAGCATTGCACCAACATTTACAGCAAGTTTTAATCCATCTGTGGTTCCCGACGTGATGGCTTCCAATGCATTTACACCTATTTTATCCTTTGAAACATCAAGGTCACTATTAATTTTTTCAGATTCGGGAAACAATATCTTTGCAAATACAATGGCTGCAGGTGCAGACATTATGGAGGCCGTTAATAAGTGCTTAGCATAGAAAAGCTCCATAACTGGATCACCCTGCCCCAGAATACCTACCACAGCACCAAGAACACCACCAGCGATGGTTGCCATTCCTCCAACCATTAGACATAACATTTCGGAACTTGTCATTCGGTCAAGATAAGGCTTGACAAGAAGAGGAGCCTCAGTTTGCCCTACAAATACATTGGCGGCTGCCGCAACACTTTCGGAACCAGATATCCCCAGAAACCTTCTCATCACCCAAGCCATTTTCTTAACGACAAACTGGAGAATTCCAAAATAATATAAAAGGCTTGACAAGGCAGATACAAAAACAACCGTAGGAAGAATCCAAAAAGCAAAATTTTCCAACATCGGGGGCATCGCGCCTGCCGAACCAAAAAGAAATATTGCGCCGTCATGCGAAAAATCAATAACCTTGGTGAATGCCTTCGCTAACCAATCAAAAACACCACTAACAAAAGGTACCTTTAAAATAAAAATAGCCAAAAGAAGCTGAAGAATAGATCCTTTTATCACTAAGGACCAATTGATTCCTTTTCTGTTCCTACTGAGAAGATATGCAACTCCAAATAAAAAAAACATTCCTAAAATCCCTCTTAAAATTGAGGCAAAAGGGAATCCTGGTTGCTTAAATGCACTCTGATAATCATGATAAGAAAACCTCCCATACTCCGAAGTAAGGGTTAGCTTATTTTTTGAATGATAAGTTATAAGAAATTTATTTTCTAAAGATTCGCTAGACTGAACATCAACTTTTGTTGACAGGTATAATGTATCATTCGAAATATGCCATGATCCTGCTTTCGATGAAATTAATTCACTGTCTGTATTTTCAAAAGTTCCAGTCTTATGAAGTGTTAGCTTTTTACCTGAACGAAAATATTCTTCATCATGAAAATAGTTTTGTTGGGCCGCAACCACGAAACCCGAAAAGGAGACGCAGAAAAGTATATTTAAAATTATCTTATAAATCTCGTTTTTTAATCTCATCTCGTAGTTTCGAAGCAAGCTCATAGTCCTCGTTTTCAAGAGCATCTTGAAGTTGTTTTTCAAGCTCCTCCAAAGAACTAGAAGAATAGCTCGAGTCTGTTTCTTCTAATTCCAATGTGTCATCATCTTGACTAATCAATGAATCACTTTCAAAAGCATCCTCTTGATCCCTCGTGATTCCTGCATCTTCGAGAACATTCGAAAAGGTATATATCGGACTATTGAAACGAACTCCTACAGCAATTGCATCTGAGGTTCGAGAGTCAATCTCTGTTAACACTCCTTCTTGTTCACAGATTAGCTTTGCATAAAAAACACCTTCAACAAATTTGTAGATTAGAACTTCTTTAATCACAACATCAAACGAGACGCAAAAAGACTTTATTAAATCATGTGTCAATGGACGGTTCGGGATCATTTTTTCCAATTCAACAGCAATGGCTTGAGCCTCAAACCCTCCAATGACAATAGGTAGTTTTCTACTCCCTGAGGCCTCTGACAATGTCAAAACATACGAGCCTGACTGCGTTTGGCTGTAGGCTATTCCAGAAATCTCTAATCTTACTTTTTGCATAATTTGAAGCACTAACGCTACACTAATATAGGGTTTTTAAGAGGCTTTAAACTTCTCAATAGCTTGATTCAGTCTAGGCACAACCTCAAATGCATCGCCTATGATACCATAATCAGCAGCTTTAAAGAAAGGAGCCTCAGGATCTGTATTCACAACCACAATGACCTTTGAACCATTTACACCAGCCAAGTGTTGAATGGCTCCAGAAATACCTATGGCAACGTATAAATTTGGTCGAATGGCAACACCTGTTTGACCGACATGTTCGTGATGAGGTCTCCAACCTATATCAGCTACAGGCCTTGAACATGCAGTTGCCGCGCCCAATTTTTGTGCCAATTCTTCAACCATACCCCAGTTTTCAGGACCTTTCAATCCTCTACCAGCAGAAACAACAAGCTCTGCTTCCGGTAATGGAATTTCTCCTTCTGGTTTTTTCGTGGAAAGCACTTTAATCCGAGCCTCGCCTACTTGTGTAGAAACCTCCTCTACAGGACAGTTATGCCCATTTTCTTCTGGCGGAAGACTATTTGGAAGTAAGGATATAATCTTTGATGCAGAATTTACCTTCACCTTTCCAATGGCTTTTCCGGAAAAAACATTCACAGAAATTGCACCAGCATCATCTGGCAAAGAAATTGCACCCGAAACCAATCCTGCGTTCATACGAACAGAGAGCATTGGTGCTATCGCTTTCCCCGAAACGTCATGAACAAAAACAATTGTATCTGCATTCTCGGAACCCGCAACTTCTGCAATCATTCTAACAAGCTGTTGCTGGTCGTCACCATTTACAGAACGGTCAACAATAACCTTTGAAGCTCCGTAGTTACCTAAAGTACCAAGCTCATCATTAGACAATGATCCATTGCTCAAAGCAACTACATCACCTAGTTTACTGGCATAAGTAATAGCCTCAAACGAAGCTTTTGAAATACCGTTTTCGGAATTTATATATACTAATATCATCTCTTTAATTTTTTATTTAGATTACTTTGGCTTCGCTATGTAATAATGAAACAAGTTCATCCATATTTTCTGGATCAATCATTTTTACGGCTGATTTTTCACCTGGCATTTCAAATGAAACAAAAGTTGTCAAATCTTCTATTTCCTTTGCCGGAACTACAGTTAAAGGCTTTGTTCGTGCTGCCATAATTCCACGCATATTGGGAATTCTTTGCTCAGCCATGCCTTTAGCACAACTTATAACAGCTGGTGCTTGAACCTCAACTACTTGAACACCGCCAATTATTTCTCTCTCAGCGGTTAAGGTTGTTCCAACTACATCTAGCTTTGTAGCAAGGGAAACAAATGGTAAGTCCAATCCTTCTGCAAGCATTCCCCCAAGCTGAGAGCCATTGTAGTTTATTGTTTCCTTACCAGTTAAAATCAAGTCAAAGGAATTTTCCCTAGCATATGCTGCGATTTGCATCGCTGCATTATAAGCATCTTTCGGTTCTAAATCTATACGAACAGCGTTGTCAGCACCAATTGCAAGGGCTTTTCTTACAATCGCGTCATCTGCCAAACCACCAACTGTGATTATTGTAACTTGTCCTCCTCCAGCTTCTTTCAACTCAAGAGCCCTTACTAGCGCGTACCACTCATCATAAGGATTTACTACAAACTGAACCCCGTTTTCATCAAATTTTGTATTCCCATCGGAAAAGGAAATTTTTGATGTCGTATCAGGAGCCTTGCTTATACAAACTAATATATTCATGTTTATTATTTTAATTTAAGATGATGCAAATTTACTGAATTATCCAACACAAATAAAGCCTGACGAAAGAGATTTTATGAAATATAATTAATAGATAATAAATAAGGAGATCGCGAATAAAAGTACAGAAAAAAAGGTCATTAAAGCCAGTTTTTTAAGCTCTCCATCAAGTGCTTTCGGTTCAGGCGCTGAAAACACATATTTCAAATGAAAGGGAATAAAAAAAGTTGGTAGTAAACCAATCTCAGGAAGAAAACTCCAAGAGACCGCTCCAACCACTACTAAAAACCACAACCAAGATATGAACCCTACAAAAATTAATAGCACGTGGTAATACTTGGCATTTTGATAACCCATTTTAACAACCAATGTACGTTTTCCTGAAAACTCATCATTCGAAATATCACGCATATTGTTTAAATTTAGAACAGCGGTGCTCCAGCAACCAATTGTAATCGCAGGTAGAACGTTCAACCACTCAAAAGTCAAACCATATAAAGAAAAAACACCCAAAACACTCACAAAACCAAAAAAAATAAATACCATTATATCTCCAAAGCCAGAATATCCATAAGCAGATTTACCAAGTGTATATAGCATCGCAGCAAGTATCGATAAGATGGCTAAACCAGTATAAACTATCAATAAATTATTATTCAGGTTAGGTAGACTAAAGAAGATTAGTAACGCGACAGAAATACAAGATAGGATAACAAAAACAATGACTCCTATTTTCATTGATGAGATTGATATTTCACCAGATTGAACTGCTCGTTTAGGACCTACTCTATTATCATTATCTGTTCCCTTTTGACTGTCACCTAAATCATTCGCAAGATTGGATAAAATTTGAAAAAGTACTGTTGTAGATATCGCCGCTAAAAATATTTTTGAATTCCAATGGTCCAAATAGCCCGCAAGGCTTGACCCAACGATAATTCCAGAAATAGAAAGAGGAAGTGTTCTCAACCTCATTGCACCAATCCAAGTTTTTAACTTGTTCATTTTGTAAAATTACAAATAAGAACAATCTAATTCCTATGCATGTTCCATACAAATTCATATTTTTATAATCCAATTCGGGATGTAGCTTAGTCCGGTTAAAGTGCGCGTCTGGGGGGCGCGAGATCGGTGGTTCGAATCCACTCATCCCG